>ERZ1034569.850-NODE-850-length-10617-cov-5.038061_pt1 | contig 10617 bp, 10 predicted proteins | sample MGYA00520706_ERZ1034569 | MGnify/ENA primary metagenome ERZ1034569 (study PRJEB33760, sample SAMEA4777722) | hypersaline lake metagenome | biome: hypersaline environment; feature: brines | place: Spain | collected 2014-08 | depth 0 m ...
TCCCCGCGCTCGTCCTGGGAGGCGTCATCTTCCTGTGGACGCCGGCGCACTTCTACAACCTCGCGCTCGTCTACAAGGACGACTACGAACGCGCCGACATACCTATGCTCCCCGTCGTCCGCGGCGACGAGACGACGCTTCGACACATCAACCTCTACCTCGGCGCGACGCTCCTTTCGGTCTCGCTCCTCGCATATGTCTCGGACCTCGGGTGGGCGTTCGCCGCCGTCACGGTCGCGGCAGGAGCGGTGTTTATCCACTTTGTCGTCCGCCTCCACCGCGAAAGGACGCGTGCCGCTGCGATGCGTGCCTTCCACTCCTCGAACGCGTTCCTTGGTTCGGTCATGCTCGTGCTCGCGGTTGAAACACTCCTGTTATGAACGACAGACAGAGGCGTGCCGTTCCGTGGGTACTCTTCGTCGCGGTACAGGTACTCGCTGTTGTCCTGTACTTCGTACTAACCAACACGGTAGCGGTCACGGTGCGCCATGCTCTGTACCCTGTCGTGTGGGTGACCCTCAGCGCCTGGGCGCTACTCAACACGCCCCTCCCGGACGACCTGCCGCGGTACGCCCCCGCCGTCGCTGTGGTCTCCGGACTCTACTTCGTCGCGCTCCTCTGGCTGGCCGGACTGGTCGGTACCGCACAGTCGCCCGGAACCGCTTTCAGCGTCTCGGGCGCCTCGCCCGGATGGGGTCCTGTGATCGCGTACTCCGGTGAGTCCGTCTACCTCCGACTCATACCGTTCCAGGTCATCGGATACGCAGCCCTATCGTACCTCGTCTTCGTGGCTCTGACCGACACGGCGTCTTCTATCCTCGGTGCCGCGGTCGGTCTCGTCTCGTGTGTCGGGTGTACATGGACCCTCGTCGCGGGGGCGCTCTCTGTCGTAGGGAGCGCGGGGGTCACAGCGTTCGTGCAGTCTTACTCTTATGAACTCTCAACTATCGTCTTTGTCACCGCCGTCGTCGTCCTTTACAGGTACGCGTCGTAACTCTTAGGACATCGCCCGGACAACGCGTCCTATGGAACAAGTCGAAGCCGACGGACTCCGGAAGACCTACGGCGAAACCGTCGCACTCGACGGTGTCTCGCTCTCTGTGGAGGAAGGCGAGGTGTTTGCACTCGTCGGCCCCAACGGTGCGGGAAAAACGACCCTTGTGCGGTGTCTCACGGGAACGGCACGCCCCACGGACGGTGAGGCGCGTCTCCTCGGTTCACCCCCCGACGAAACCAACGAAGCCCGTGTCGCTGTTTTGCCACAGGAGTTCTCCCCGCCTGAACGCCTAACGCCCGATGAACTCGTCGGCTACTACGGTTCTCTCTACCCGGATGAGGAGACGCGCGACCCCGACGCGCTTGTGGACGAAATGGGCCTGTCCAAGGCGCGCGAGACGCGTTACGACGACCTCTCCGGCGGGCAGAAAAGCCGCCTCAAGGTCGCCGTCTCTTTGGTCAACGACCCTGACGTTCTTTTCCTTGACGAACCCACGACCGGCATCGACCCGGAAGGGCGTGAGGACGTCTGGGGCGTCGTCGAACGTCTCGCCGCCGAGGGCACGACGGTCTTTCTCACGACACACTACATGCGTGAGGTAGAACGCCTCGCGGACCGGGTCGCCCTCATCAGCGAAGGCGCCATCGTTGAGGTCGGCGAGACGGACGCAGTTGTCCGTAAACACGCGGGCGAACCGCGCCTCGTTGTCCGTACCGTCGGTCCCGCTGAGGAAGCCGCCGAGACGGTTTCGTCGGACGGTGCCGGCGCACGCGTGGACGGCGACGAACTCGTCTTCGACGGCGTCGAGGTTGACGGAATCGGCGACGCCCTCGACGCACTCGACGCCGCCGCGATCGAGTACGACGAGGTCCGTTGGCGCGAACCCGGTCTGGAGGAAGCGTACCTACGCCTCACGGGGGAACGATGAAGGCGTCGCGCATACGCGGCGAGGCGTCGGCTGAGTGGCGTTCGTTCCTGCGTAAGCCCGCAGCCGTCTTTTTCACATTCGTCTTTCCTGCCATACTCGTCGCCCTTTTCGCTGCCGTCGTCGGTGCCGGCGGCGGCTTCTTCGAGGAGCCACAGGGGTACTACTTCGCGGGCTATCTCGCCTTCGTCGTCCTCCTGACCCCGCTTTCGCGCCTCAGCAGCACGGTCGCAAGAGGACGCGACAACCGCCGCTTCGAGAAACTCGCAACCACACCCTTGACACGCGCCGAATGGCTCGCAGCACACGTCGCGGTAAACGGGGCTCTCATACTCGCAGCCTCGGCCCTTATAACGCTCCTCCTCGTCACCATAGGCGGTGCCTCACTCTCGCTCACACCCGTCTCCGTCGCCGTAACCGCCGCGGCCGTCGTTGTCGCGTCGGCGGGTTTCTGTGGGGTCGGCGCACTCATCGGACGCTCTGTCTCGTCACAGGACGGAGCGATCGCGGTCAGCAACGGCGTCGGCTTCCCTGTGCTGTTCCTCTCGGACACCTTCGTCTCGCCCGACGTCCTCGGGGCGGGAGCACCCGCCGTCGAACTCCTTCCTCTCACCCACTTTTCGCGTGCCGTTCGCGGCGTGACCTTCGCGGAAGCCGGTTTCGTCGTCCCCCTGGCCGTACTTGCCGCGTTCAGCGCCTTCTTCTTTGCCGCCGGCGCCTACGCCTTACCATGGCAGGAGTAGACCGAGGTAGTCCCAGTCGTAGACGTGGTTGAGGAGGAAGTACGCGATCACCCCTAGGAACAGGCTGAGGGACCAAGCCGCCGCCGCTACCCTCCCGACGCGTGCGTGTGCTGTCTCGCGGAGCTCCTCGGGGGCGTGGGTCAGACCGAGGGTTATGGCGTACACAACAACAGGGACCGACACGATAGAAAGGACGAGGTGGACGGCAAGCATCGGCAGGTAGACGTAGTTGCGCACGAAGGTCGGACCCACGAACTCCTTCGTTCCACCACCGCCTATCTTGAACAGGTAGATGAGCAAGAACAGCATTATGAGAGAGAAAGCCGAGACCATCGCTGCACGGTGTTTTTTCACCTCGCCACGGCGTATCCACCGCCACCCCGCGAGTATACACAGAAGCGTCGCCGTGTTGACCGCCGCTATCGCGTGTGCCATGAGGTTGACGGTGTCGAGGCTGATGTCCGGGTACGGAAGAACGCCCGCGAAGGTGGCTACAACGACGGCGTAGCCGGCGGCGCTCAGAACCGCAGCCGCGGCACGTGGATGGTCCTTGACGGCCCCACCCAACGAACCCGTCTCCGTGCTCATTCCGACCCCTCCGAGGCGAGGACCTCCCGCCTCACGGTATCGACCCCTGTCCAGTACAACGCGACGTCTTGGTCGGTGCTGACCTGTACCGTGGCTGAGTTCCCCTCCACGACGAGACCGTCCGCCTCACCCGACCACTCCGTCGGTCTCGGGTACTCCTCGACTATCACGGTCAGGTTTGCCTTCTCCATCGGACTCCCACCTTCGTGTGTTATGGTGACGTAGCTCTGATTCACCCTGTCTATGCTCCAGTTCGACTCCGGTGCCTCGGGCGTGTCGGCTACCTCCGGTGTGGCTACTACTATTATCGCCACGGAAGCCACGAGGAGCAAAAGTATAATCCCACCCGCAACGTCCACCAACTCAAAGTCGAACATCCTGTTGGGACAACTACCGATGCCGAGGATAAAACCGTTGCCTTTCCCGGCGTCAGTCGGCTACTTTCAGGGAACTTATATACACGGAAACGGTAGTTACTACGCATATAGGAGACACCAATGACGACCCAAGTACCTGTACCGATCGCCGGCCCGTGGGACGGTTTGATAGCTCAGGCAGGTCCCGACGGTACCTCGGAGATATTCGGACAGCTGTTTTCGGCGTTCTTGATCGTGGGGACGTTGGTAGGCCTCGTCGTCATCTCGTATACCTTACAGAAGGTGTACAAGAACAGGTCGGAAGACGGCGAGACAAAGGCCGACACGCCCGAGATGGGAGAACTCCCACCGCTGGAAGGCGGCGGGAAAGGCAAGAAGCTGTTCCTGTCCTTCGGTGCGAGCGCCGTCATCGTCATCACGCTCGTGGGCTGGACCTACTTCGCGGGGTTCATACCCATGGAGCAAGGTCCCTCTGAGGAACAGGTAGAAGATCAGCTCGACGTGACCGTCACCGGCTTCCAGTTCGGATGGAGGTTTAGTTACCCCAACGGGGAGGAGTCACTCGGCACACTGACGATACCCAACAACACAGTGGTGAGGTTCGACGTCACGTCGGACGATGTGATGCACAACTTCGGGTTGCCGCATTTCGACCGGCGGACGGACGCGATACCGGGCCAGACGACGACGATGTGGATATACCCACAAGAGACCGGAACGTACACCGCCCGGTGTTATGAACTCTGTGGCACGGGGCACTCACAGATGGCGGGACAAGTAGAGGTCGTACCTAAAAATGAGTTCGAAAACTGGGGTAACGGAACAGAACAATGAAAGGTAAAGAAAGACGGAGTGATACATAATGGCACACGCAGAAGAGTCCGATGAACACGGAGGGCACCACATGCCGCCGATGTCCTCGATAAAACGTTGGCTCACGACGACGAACCACAAAGACGTCGGCATACTCTACCTGATAACGTCGCTTTTCTACTTGATCTTCGCCGGCGTCCTCGCCCTCCTGATACGTCTCGAACTTCTCGAATCGGGTAGCACCATCCTTTCGGGTGCAGCGTACAACCAGGTCGTATCGGCACACGGTCTCATCATGTTGTTTTTCTTCATATCGCCTTTCGCCTTCGCCTTCGCGAACTACTTCGTACCCTTACAGATCGGTGCGAAAGACCTCGCGTTCCCGCGTCTCAACGCCCTCAGCTTCTGGATGTACTTCTTCGGTGGCTTGCTCTTCGGTTCGTCGTTTTTCCTCGGAGGGGGTAGTTTCTCCGGCGGGTGGACGATGTATGCGCCCCTGAACTCTCCGGCTTACATGCCAGCGGTTGGCTCGACCGCTGCTGTGCTCGGGGTGATGCTTTTCGTGATCTCTACTACGGTATCGTCGGTCAACTTCCTGACCACGATGCACTCGATGCGGGCTGAGGGTATGCGCATACGCGACCTCCCTATCTTCTCTTGGAGCATACTCCTCACCGTCTGGATGATGCTTTTCGCGTTCGCGGCACTCCTCGCCGCCCTCATCCTGATGGCTGCCGACCACATAGTCGGCACGACGTACTTCACGACAACCGTCGGGGGTTCGGGTAGCTTCCTCTGGCTACACCTGTTCTGGTTCTTCGGACACCCCGAGGTCTACATAGTTCTGTTCCCCGCACTCGGTGCACTCGGCGAGATATTCAAGACCTTCACCGGAAACCGCCTCGCGGGCAGAAAGTGGATAATGATAGCCCTCGCACTCGTCGCCATACAGAGCTTCATAGTCTGGATGCACCACATGTTCCTGACGGGGCTCAACTTCCAGACAAAGACGCTTTTCATGGCGACGACGATAGCCATCTCGCTGCCTTTCGACCTGATGATATTCGGGTTCATCTATACGATGATAAAGGGCAAGATACGCCTGACGACGCCGATGCTTTACGGCATCGCCACCTTGGTCCTGTTCATAATCGGAGGCATAACAGGGGTCTTCCTCGGTGCGATACCACTTGACTACAACCTACGCGGAGGATACTGGGTGGTCGCCCACTTCCACTACGTCATGTTCGGCGGTGCGGCGGCGCTCATCGGTGCTATCTTCTACTGGTTCCCCAAGATGTCGGGGAAGATGTACAACCGGACCTTCGGTAAGATACAGTTCGCGACGTTTTTCGTCGGGTTCAACCTGCTTTACTTCCCGCTTTTCTTCGCCTACGAGATGCCGAGACGCGTCTTCGTCTACGACGTCTCTATAAAGATGTACCACAACATAGCGACCGTCGGCGGGTTCATACTAGGCCTGTCAATCGTTATGATAGTGGGAATCATGGTTCATGCCCTCAAGTACGGCGAGGACGCAGGAGACAACCCGTGGAAGGCATGGACCGCCGAATGGTCCGTCTCTTCGCCACCGCCGCTTGAGAACTTCTCGGGGGTTCCGAGCTTCGAGACGGGCAAGCTGAGCACCCTCAGCCCCGCGACCGACGGCTCAGGCAACGCTGAAACCGACGGAGGCCACGCCGTCGAGGAGGAGGTCGCGGACCACGCAAGCATCACACCGTTCCTGATATCGCTCTCGTCGTTCGTGATGTTCCTCGGACTTTCGGGCGTACACCAAAACGTCCAGGCGCTCCACGACGGCGACCCGGCGACGACGGCTACGATAGCTCCCCTGTACGCGGCCGTCGCAGGCATAGGCGGTGTCGGGATGCTCCTGTCGCTCATTTACTTCGGCTTCGAAGGCTTCCGCGCACCCGCTCCGTCGAAGGTTAACAAGTGGCCCTTCGAGGGCGTCGAACAGAACAAGCTCGGCGTCTGGATATTCCTGCTGTCCGACATAGTTGTCTTTGGCGCCTTCATCGGTGCGTCGATATTCATGAGGGTCACGTACGGCTGGCAGGACTGGCACCACGACCTCATCCCTGAGGCACACGTCACGATGCCGGGCCTGATCAACACCTACCTGCTGCTGACGAGCAGCTTCGCGGTCGTGCTCGCACTCGTTGCGATAGAGAGAAACAGCAAGAAGGGTCTGGTAGGTTCGCTCGTAGCCACCTTCGCGCTGGCAACCGGATTCCTGATAAACAAAGGGATAGAGTGGCAGCACCTGTTCCACATCTCCACCGACGCGTTCCCCGAAGGCTGGGGTCTGGGCACGAACATAGCGTCCTCGACGTTTTACCTGACGACGGGCATGCACGGCTTACACGTCGTACTCGGCATGCTGATACTCGTCTTCCTGATATACAGGGCGTGGTTCAACAACGCCTACATGGAAGACGACCGTCCGGTCGAACTGTTCGGCCTGTACTGGCACTTCGTGGACATAGTGTGGCTGTTCCTGTTCCCGCTGTTCTACATACTCTGAGGTGAAAAGGCATGTCAGACTCAAACTTGAAACTGTACACGGCCATATTCGGCGTACTGTTCGTCTTCGCGACCCTCCAGGCGGGCGTCGAGATGCTCGGATTCCTCGACCGGATGTACTGGACGGCGCTGGGCGCTATAGCTGTGCTGTCGGTCATCAAGGCGTACTTCGTCGCCGCCTACTACCAGCACCTCAAGTTCGAGCCTAGGTCGGTCACGTACCTCGTGCTCGGCGGCCTCGTCGCGGTGCTTTTCCTAACGGCGGCGGCGTCGTTCTCGATAACCTGACGGCGTTTTCTCCTTTCCGACATCCTCTTGTAGCCGACAGGCGTAGCTATGACGATGGTAGTACCCACAGACGCGACGGGCCAGGTCGGCCTCGGCGTCTTTTTCCTCATAGGCCTGTTCGGTGGGGCGCACTGCCTGGGTATGTGTGGGCCTCTGGTCACGATGTACTCCGAAAAGATGGAGTCGAAAGCCTCGAAGAAGGGACGCGATATACTGACGTGGCACGAGGTACGCCAGCACGCCCTGTTCAACCTCGGAAGGACGGTGAGTTACGCGAGCATAGGCGCGGCGATGGGAGGGCTCGGTGCCTTGGTCTTCGGCGCATCTACCGTCGCATCCGTAGGCGACACCGTCCGCGGTGTCGTCGGTGTCGCCATCGGCGTCGTCATAGTTGCCTCGGGCGTCGCATACTTCGCCCGCGGCACCGTCGTCGAGATACCGGGCACTGGGCGTGCGTTCCGGCGCGTCCATGGGTTCATAACCGACCGCGTCGCGGGTCTTGTGAACGGGTTCGGTATCATGGGTCTCGGGGCTGTCCACGGATTCCTGCCTTGCCCTCTTTTGTACCCCGCCTTCCTCTATGCTTTCGCACGTGGGAACGCCTTCGAGGGTGCGGTTTCCCTCGCCGTTCTGGGCGCAGGAACCTTCCCGACACTCATGGTATACGGTCTCACCGTGCGTTCCATCGGTCCGAGGCACAGGCAGACACTCCACCGCGTGATAGGTGTCGCTTTTGTCGCCTTGGGCCTCGTTACTCTCAAGATGGGGCTGATGCAGTTTGGAGTACGGATTCCCGTACCCATCAGTTTCCCTCACTACCAGCCTCTGTCCTAGAAACCACGCGAGGAGTTGACAACGACGAGGAAGCTACTCGTCGCCATCGCAAACGCCGCGACCGCAGGCGATATGATACCCGCTACCGCCGCGGGTATCGCGACCGCATTGTACGTCAGCGCCCAGCTAAGGTTTCCGCGGATGCGGCTTTTGGTCTTCCCCGTGAGTTCGAGAACCTTGGAGACCTTTGTCAGGTCATCTCGGGTCACGACGACGTCGGCGGCGTCTCCTGCGGTCGCAGTACCGGTACCGAGTGCGACCCCCAGGTCCGCAGCGGCGAGGGCGGGTGCGTCGTTCGTACCGTCGCCGACCATGACGGTCCTTCCCTGCCCGCGCAGACGTTCGACCGTCTCAGCCTTCGCCTCTGGGGGGACCCCCGAGAAGACATCGTCCACCCCCTCGTGTTGCCTGAAGTACCCGGCTGCGCTTTCTTCGTCTCCCGTTATCACCGCTACCCTCGCATCTATAGCCCCGACCGTCTCCTCCCATTCGTCGCGCGGTCTGTCGCCGACAACGAGGGTTGCACGGACCTCCCCGCCCCAACCCACGTAGACGGGTGCGTTCCCTGTCTCCCGTTCTCGCCTCGCCGCCTCTTCCAACTCTTCGGGGACTCCCATGCCCTCTTCGACGATGAGCGAGGACGAACCGACGACGACGCGTTCTCCGTCAACGCGTGCGCTCACACCTTTTCCGGGATGCCGCGTGAACCCTGTTGCATCCGGAACCCCCGAAGAACCGACGCGTTCGGTGACGGCGTCGGCAATCGGGTGAGAGGAGTACTTCTCGACAGCTGCGGCGCGGCGCATCGGTTTTTCGCCCTGTCCTTCCTTCGTGACGACGTCTACAACCCGCATGTCACCGGTTGTCAGCGTACCTGTCTTGTCGAACGCCACCACGTCGTACTCCGAGGTGTCCTCGAAGACCGACCCGTCGGGTATGGCTATCCCCCTTTCGAGGGACTCACGGACCCCCGAGGCGACGGCCAGGGGTGTCGCTAGCCCGAGGGCACAGGGGCACGAAACGACGAGTACCGCCAGCGCCGTGAGCATCGATTCGCTGAGGTTCCTCGTCAGGTACGCCTGTACGCCGAAGGTAGCCGCCGCGACCATCAGGACGAACGGGACGAAAACGCCCGCGAGCCTGTCTGCGAGGCGTTGGACGCCGGGGCGCGAACTCTGGACGTCCCATAGGAAGTTGACGAGACGGTCGAAGGTGCTGACTTTCTCGTCCGGTACCTCAACCACCAAGGCGTCGTCGGTCACGACGGAGCCTCCTATGACGTCGTCTCCTGGTTCCTTCGTCTCGGGCAACGACTCCCCCGTAACGAGTGACTCATCGACCGCCGCCGTCCCTTCGACGACCGTACCGTCGACGGGGACGCGCTCACCGGGCCGTACGACCACCTCGTCCCCTTCTTCGAGTTCATCGACACCGACTACCTCCTCGGCGCCTTCCGTGCGTCTGCGCGCCTCGTCTACGCGCTCCCTCGTCAGTTCCTCCATACGGTCCGCCGCACGCCTCTTTATCCTTTTCTCGTAGTAGTTCCCGAGGGTCACCACCATGACGATGACTACGGTGATATCGAAGTACACCTCGGTACCCCCGACGAGCAAAACCCCGAGGCTGTAGACGTACGCGTTCACCGCCGCGAGGGAGACGAGAAGGTCCATGTTGGGCGTCCCCGACCGGAGGCTGACGTACGCGCTACGCAGAATCGGGTACCCCGTCACGAAAAGGACCACGGTGGTCCCAAGAACCAGGTAGTACGAGGTAAAAGAGTCGAGGAGAGGACCCGGACGTTCGACCAGTGCTGAAAGACCGAGGTACTCGGGGTAGAGGAAGACGAAGTACCAGACCATCACCATCATACCGAGCCAGGCACCTATCGTGAGACGGCCTATGGTCAGAAGCTCCGCGATCTCGTCATCGCGTTCCTCGCCCCTCTCCGGGTCGTGTGCCTTGTAGCCGAAGCCGTCGACCGCATCGACGAGGTCACCGCGTCCGGCGGTGTCGGGGTCATATACCATCTTGACGAGCTCGGAGGCATAGCTCGCCTCGACGGTCTCGATGCCTTCGTGGTCCTCCGCACGTGACTCTATGAAGACCTCGCACGCAGAGCAGTGCATACCCTCGACAGACAGGAACGCCTCCTCGGCGCCTTCCGGCACCTCATCTATACCGTCCCCGTTCGACGCCTCCTCAAGATCCACGTCGCCTAGGGTCCGCTGTACCTCCATACAGCCCCGGCAACAGAAGACCCCGTCCGTCTCCTCGGAGGTTACTGCCTGCTCGACGGGTAGGTCACAGAGGGTGCACGAATCAGTTACCTGTTCGGACCGTGCCATTCACCGCCTTAGATAGGCGTCTGACGGGCATATGCTTTCCTATGCGCCGTCACATCGTCACGAGCTTTGCGATGACCCCGGCTATCAGAAGCACCCCGAGTGTGAGGCTGACCACGAGCGCAGCCGTTGCGTTGTTGTACCTCTCCGAGAGCTGCTTGCC
>ERZ1034569.851-NODE-851-length-10607-cov-41.020281_pt1 | contig 10607 bp, 10 predicted proteins | sample MGYA00520706_ERZ1034569 | MGnify/ENA primary metagenome ERZ1034569 (study PRJEB33760, sample SAMEA4777722) | hypersaline lake metagenome | biome: hypersaline environment; feature: brines | place: Spain | collected 2014-08 | depth 0 m ...
CTGTGCTCGTTCTGTTTACTCATCAAGAACCAGCTGTTAGTAACCTCAGTATCTGCGTCCCTTTCGTCATATTGTCCGCCAATTGTTGCCGAAGGCACACGAACTGGATTTGCGTAAGTGTAGTGGACAAAGCATTTTGGCAGAGTTACGTCATCTGTGATTTCGAACATGATTCTGGAGTATCTGCCTTCCTGATCATCTCTCCACTCCTTAGAAACTGTAGTCCTTCGTTGGATTGCAGTTCCTGTATCGGGGAGTGTAGATCCTGTTCCATAGCATGGCAGGCCTTTGAATACCCTTGGCATCGAGGCATTAAGTTCGTCGAAGTTTATGGTGCCAGGATCATCTGCGTACTTATTCATAGTCTCCCAGTCACCCCAGAACTTTGATGTTGGGGGTGTATCTGAAATCTGGCCTCCGACGTCACAGCCGTACGCTATCATAGCGTCGTAAAGTATCAGTTTCTGCATCTGTGAAGTGCTGTTAATTTCGGCTTGCTTACCTGATTCTCCTTGTACGGCGGATAGAATGTTTCCGAGGAATATTGCGCCTATGATTGCTCCGACTACGACCACTAGTATTAGTTCTGTTGTGTAGTCTGATAGCTGTGACATTATCCTGTCAGGCCTCCTGAGAAGTCCATCAGTAATGCGAACTGTGGCATGTTACCAGGGTTTAATACGCTGTAGAGTATTCCTACTGCGATTGCTGCAAAGGCTATGACAAGCAGTAAACCTACTATGGTGCTTGTGGATTCTCCTCCAGCCGATCCTTTCCTGTTTTTGTTATCCATGTTTCAGAATACCTGTTTTGCGTATATGCTGAACAGGAGAGCGGCTAGACCTATTGCTATCGCCAGTGGTACAAGCTCTCCAAAACTCAGCTCATCGCTCACACTACTTAGTTGGTTTGAATCTGAATTTATATCTAATCTTTCTCCTTTAGACTTCTATCCCTGTGACCACGCCTCCAAACATTATGCTGACCAACATCATCACAATGGTGTAGAGTATGACTCCTATGATCATGACTTTACCGATAAACGTGTTTTTGTAAGTCATGTTTTCACCGTGAACAATCTTCATGTAGAATGTTCCAAGTATAAACAGTAGCTGTATAAGGTATATTCCGACAACGAACTGAAGCAGCTCAGGTGGTATAGCCTCGTCAAGACCTTGAAGCATACCGCTCATCGCCCCGCCGCTTAATCCTCCGGCGCCGGGCGTATCCGTCTCAGGTACGGAACCGGAGAGCTGGAACATAGCCGTGATAATCGTCTGGCTCATACCTACAGCAACTCCCGAAATTATAGGCGAAAGCATGTACGCAAGTAGCTGTATCGTGGTAGTCGACTCCTCCATTAAGTCATTCAAAGTCTCTTCTGTCTTGTGTACGTCTTTTAGATACCTTGAGATTGTAAGCATCGTCTCCGATGCCATTCCCGTACCCTTCTTGGATGACTTGAGTATCGCTGTCATGATCGTGTCAATAGTCTGGCTCGGGAAATCTCTCAATGCACCGTACTTGTTGTCGAATATGGCTTGTTCAAAGGTCATTCCCATGTTCTCAATGTTGCTGTACGCCTTGTCAAACAAGCTTGATATCTCAAGATCCTTAGAAGACTCTGCGGCATCCCTCAACGCAATCTCTATAGGAGTACCTCCTGAAACCTTGTTACCCAGTTCAAACAAAGCGTTTGGGAACTCATCCTCCATCTGCTCTATACGGGACTCAGCTTTACGCCTGGAGACAGAGCCAAGGTACTTTGAGATTCCTATCCCAAGGCCTAGACCCAGGATTATACTGACTGATCTTGTAAGCATAATTATGGGATTTACACTATCAGGCCCTGAAAGAAATATACCAGGTGTTGTCGCAGGGTTAACATTTGATACCGGGTATACCTGAGGATAAATCAGATAGCCTATCCAACCCCAGAGAGATACTATGAGGAAGACCGCGGCACCGATCGGCCATGTAGGAATATGGCGTTCCTGACCCATAATGTCTATCTTGTATCTTCCAAGAGGGGGCATAGTGTCATTATCGGCAGGCTGTGAGGATACGGTCGGAGGTCTTGAGCTCAATACCCTCTGCATGAATATCCAAAGGAAACCTGGAAGCATGATATTGAACACTATAAACAGGTGAAGGGGAGTGATAGCGCCACCCATAAAAACCGAGATCAACGGCAGCATGATCATGCCTAGAACCGGCAACATAGCCCCCATGGCGTTTATGACCATGACAGGGGTTTTCAGTCCCTGTGCATAGTGCTTCATTTTCTCCTGTGTGCCATCTAAGATGTTGTCGATGGAGTCCTGAAGCATGTTTGATCTTCTTCTGTCATTTGACTCGTTCATAGCTGCCTGAAGAAGGTTCAGAGACTCCAAAAAGTCCTTGTTAAAATCCTCCCACCTGTCCGTGTAATCGTCTAGGGATTCCTCAACAGTGTTGAACTTTCCAATCTCAACGTTCCACAGCACACGTTTAAGGTCGTAGGAGACAGGTCCGTCAAGATTCAATGCAGCAAAACGAACCGCTCCCTCCAAGTTAGGGGAACTCCTCATGTATACTACCATGTAGAGTATGGCAAGAATCATCTCACCTGAGCTCTCAATAACCTTGTTCTGGGCTGCAAACTTCGGCTTGTAGAACATGTAGAATCCTATGCCGATAGGACCAACTAGAGCAATCAACAGCAGCGAAGTAGGTATTATCGACCCCAGCAACATATTGAAAATAAAGATGAAGGCCCAAGCAATAAAGGAGAATACTGCTGTCCCGACAGCGCCTGAGAGAACCTGTCCCGGTGTCAATGTCCAGCCGAGAAGATTTAACGAAGGATTGAGCTGTTCACGGATAGAATCATCCGCCTGAATACTGAATATTGAGGCCATGTTGTAGCAGAGCTTCTCATATGTAGTCTGCTCTCTCTCTTTCTCTTCCTCCTGCTGATACTCCTTGTATTTCCTGGAGTAACCTCTGTTATTCGAGGTATTATTATTGTAGGGCGGTCTTTGAATGTCTCTATCTAGATTATTGACTATCTCCTGTATCTTCTCTTTTCTCTCATCCTCTCTCTTCTCCTCTTCGGTTCTAGACACTTCTTTTGACACCTTCTAGATTTCCTGGTGGTCAAGCCACTCCTTCCAACGTGCGTATATTCTCTCAGGATCCTGTTCACCGTACTCCTCAGAAACTTTTTTTGAGAGAATATGATACCTCTGGTTGCACTTACTTACAAACTCCGCCTCCAAGTACTCGTCATTACCGGTTTCCTCAGCCTTCTCCACGATTGCCTCTTTAATCTTCTTCCTAAGCTGTATATTCTCCCAGACAGCCTCCCAGTTATTCTTGTAACCTTTGATGTTCTCTGATATCCTGCTGATTATCTCCGACTCACCGTTCAACAGCGTGTCCGTAGGCACAAGTTCATCCTTGTTACTGTCATACCTCATTAACTCCACAAACCCATCCTCCTTTTGAGGGTTCTCAGTCCACTCCTTTCTAACCTCTGTAATACCTGTAACCCGTCTATAAGTTTCCAAGCCGTCAGGGCTTCGGATCTTATTCACGGAAACAATAATATCAGTCGCTTTGAACGAGGTAGTGGGTACGTTTAGATCATTTACCACCCTGTCAAAGACAGAATAAGCGTCTTCACCGTGGATTGTACCTCCTACAAAGTTCGCTACAGCGCCGACACGCATAGCCTCATATAGGGCCTGTGCTTCATCAGACCTTACCTCTCCTACAACTAAGGCGGAGTCGCCAAGCCTGAGAGATGTTCTAATTGCGTCATCTGCCGGCATCTCGGACTCAACCTGTGTAATTACAGACTGGGACTTCATCCTCTCAATATTATATCCAATATCCTTCATCTGAGGAAGAGGAAGTTCGAGAGTGTCCTCTACCGTTACGATTCTATGGTTTTTCATTATTTCAAGCATAGCAGCGGAAAGCAGAGAAGTCTTACCTGCTCCACGGGTTCCTGCAAAAAGATGTGACCGGTTTCCGTCTACGAGGAAAGATAGAACAGCTGCTCCGATGCTGTTGATTGTGTCATTCTTGATAAACAAAGGTAAAGTCCAGATACGTGATCTGTGCCTTCTGAGAGTGAATGCCAAGCCCTCGGGACTCAGGTTCTCCTGTATGACAGCAACACGTGCCTTACCTCCTTTAACCTCGGTCTCAGTATCCAGTACAGGATTTGCCTCGTCCAAAGGTCTACCTGATTGAATCCTGAACCTTGTAGCATATGACTCCGCCTCTTCTTTTGTCGGGATTAGATTGGTTTCACAGTCCTCAAAGTCCTGATGAGTAAGATATATCGGAGACTCACCTATAGGAGAGTTAATATAGATATCCTCAACCTTAGGATCCGCAATTAACAACTCTAAAACACCTAAGCCAGAGGTATAACGATTCAGTATTCCGGTAAGTGCCTCTAATTCGTCCATACTCAGGTTTAGGCCCATCTGCGTGGCAAGATCCCTGAGCATATCTCTTCCAATATTCTCGAAAACCCTCTGCATCTTATCAGGCTGTGCAAACTCTCCTTCCTCCGGCTTGTGAGATGCCATAAACCTGCGGGCAGCATCCAGAAGTTTGTACTTCTCCTCCGGAAGATTGAATTCAGGCGGATTAACATGATAGACCGGACGAGTCTGATCCGGTACATCGTAGATAGAAACCTCTACATCACCCTGCACCTGATACCTGTCCTTCTCTTCACCTCTCTCAGGCGGTAGAGACATGTACTTGGTAAGCATAAAGTTCGGGCGTACAAGAGGATGGAAGAACTCCCTGTAGATATCCCTGTCACCTACATGGTAACCTGTAAGGTAGTCTTGGGCTCTCTGAATCATCTCACAGTCCTCCAAAGTATCCATTACCGGGTCAATAACATCCTGAATAAAGTACTTTAGGCAACGCTTCTGCTGAGGATAAGCATGCTCCTGATCCTGCCTCATATGACGCTTCTTTCTTCGAAGCTCAACATAGGCACCTACGGGATCCTTACGAAGCTCATCAAAAACCTTCTTCTGAACATCAGGCAAATGCTCCTCGTAAAGCTGGCTACACCTATCCCTCTGAATATCCTGTGAAAGGTAGCCTTGGGAAGAGATACTTCTTACAGCTTCTGCGATCTCTCTAAGCAGAGCAATCTGCTCCTCCTCGTACTCATACTCACGTGACTCCGTCAAAACCACGCTACCTGCATCAGGAATCTCCTGAAGAATATTGATTACACGGGACATAACCTCCGGATAATCTTCGATCGAAGCGCCGTAAATCGATCCAAGCATGTTTATCTCGATTGTACCAGTATCATCATCATACTCGTAATCAAATACATCCTTGTTTTTTACGTCCATACCCAACATTGTTATTCGAGCATTGGTAAAAGGTTAGGTAGAGATGCCACAACAGCAAGACATAATAAACCAGGTAGTTGACCGGGTTAACGACTTCAACCGAAGAGTCCGAGACCTGGAAGAGAAGATCAGAAACCTCTCCGCAAGAGTCGATGCGCTGGACGACACGGTAATGAACAAGACCGAGCAGAACAGCGACGACATACAAGGCATAGAAGACGATGTCGAAGACCTCAGCGACCGGATTGCAAACATGGAAGTCGATATAAAGAATATTAACAGGGAAAAGAGAAAGTTCGTGACTTCACAGGAGCTTGACGAGATAGAAAACTACATGGACCTGATGAACCCTATTCACTCCTCATTCATGACCGAGAAGGAAGTCAAGGAGAAGATGGAGGAGGAAGGATACATACACAAAGACGAAGTTGAATCAATGATCGAGGAGAAGGTAAGAAGGATGACAGCAGGTGAAAACACTCAAGGTTAAATACACACCAAACAATACTTTCTAACACAGAGCTGCAAAAAAGGGTTTTGAAATGGATTTCAAGCTGTTTGAACGTCTGAAAGACGACGACGGAAACGACGGACAGGAAAACAACAATCAGAGCCCAGGACGGCAGCAAGGACCACAAAACATGAATCAGATGGGTGGCGGAGACGTAGAGAGAACCGTCAGCTCAATGTTCAACCAAGGATACTCCGAAGAAGAGATACGTGAAGAACTTCAGGGACAGTATTCAAACGAACAGATAAACAGAGCGATAAACAACGCCGTCACATCATCAGCTACAGGAGAAGAAGAGCAAGGAGGACCGCAGCCTATGAGCCCTTACCAAGAAGAAGATGACACACCTGACCCGTCAAACCAGCAGAATCAACAACAGCAAATGAATCAACAGCAACAGATGAATCAACAGCAACAGGCACCAAACCAGGGACAACAGAACAATCAGCAACAACCCAGCCTAGAAACAGGAGACTCAAACCAGGTTGACCCAAGAGTCGAAGAACTAATCGAAACTGTAGTCGCGGAGAACTTCCAGAGAGTGGAGAAAGAGTTCCAAAACGTGTACAGCGAACTCGACATGATAGAAAGCGAACTAGAAGACCTAGAAAAAAGGGTTCACGATCTAGAGGTAAGAGATGATGAAGACGAAAAAGAGTTTGTAGACAAGATGGAAGAAGTAGAACAACACATAGACTCATACGAATCACGTATAGGAGGCCTAGAAAAAGCCTTCCAGCAGATGCTACCATCACTTGTAGACAACATCAGAGACCTCACACAGCTCGTACAGGAAATCAAACAGGAACAAGGAATAGAAACAGACTCATCAGTATCAAGCCAAGAAGTACAAGACGTAGACATGGACGCATTCAAAAAACAGTGATAAAACAACTTCAGGTTTAATTTAAGGCTCCCCGCATTTCTAGGAACTAGCTGTTTCCCTTACAATTAACAGGAAGAAGATGAGAATCAGTATAGGAAGTATTATATCCTCAAACACGTTCTGCGACTCGGATATGATACTGGAGATGTCCACGTAGAGAACCACTACAGATATGAAAGACACTACAAATATCGTTACAGCAACGTACCTGGGGAATCCCCCCTCAGAATACTTCTCAAGATCATAGCCAGCCATCGCCACCAGTACCATGAAACCAAGAAGACCAAACAAGCCAAAAGTGATGGCAGCGGCAAAGTTAGTGAATATACCTGCCGGAGCAAAGTTATTCACGCCTATAATCGCAAGAAAAGCCAAAGCCAACGCAATAGAACCGTTAACCTGTGTCTCATCACTGACAACCTGATACTTCTCAAGCAAACCGTAACTCACAGAAAGAACAAGAAGCCATGGAAGAAAAAGGCGGAAACCCATCTCCACCATGGTATTGACGATAATCTCAAAAGCCGCCATAAACTACACCTTCAAGAGCCGTCGCCGTCACCACTTTCGTCCATGCCCGCTTTGAATAGTCTCTCCAGGAACGGAGTGCCTTCATTATCTTCGGATGGATCTCTAAACGTGTATGCCAGCAAGCCAATGATCAGGAATATGAATATTATACCCGAGGATATCGAGTAGCTGATAAATCCTGCTATTGCGTTCAGGATTTCATTTTGACTCTCCAGCGGTGCGAGAGAGGATCTCAATCCACCCGAAACCACGAAGACTGCAATCACAAGTAGGGAAGCTATAGCACCCCACAGACCGTTGCCTAAGTTGGTGACCTCAATTCCCAACCATCCTAGTATGACTAACAGACCAAGCAAGCCCACTACTAATACTGTGAATCTTCCAAGGTACTGGGTGAAGAACTGCTGATAGACCGGGTTCAGCAGTATAAATCTGGACGTGAAAAACGCAAATGCTATCGATAGTATAGCTGCAAACTGCTGTGCCCTACCATCGTCTCCAAGTATTTCCTCTCCGACCTTCCTTAACAAGAAGAAGAATATCGCATATGTGATTACAAACGGCAGCAGGCCTGTGAAGAAACCTATTCCTTCGAGGTTCTGCATAAGCTGCCCAAAAGAGGTTGTTCCTTCAGCCAGGCCTGATGTCGCCATTCAGTTACTCACCATCTAAGTCCCATTTCTCATACATTGCGTTTTTGATTAACCACAGCTCCCTGCCTATAATCATCAATGCAAGCATCGTGATCCAAGGCTCAATAGTATTACCTAAGTCAAGGAAACTGATTGAACCCGGTGACACGAACAGGACGTAGATTGTCACGAATATGGCGCTGAACGAGAGAACGGCGATCACAACCTCATCAAGGTAGTTCTCAACCTCATACAGGTAATGGTGTAGCTTCTTATCCATCAGTTAAATCCACCCATGCCGCCGCTGTTTCCGCCGAACTTGCTCTGAAGTTTTGCTCCAATATAACCTACTGCAAGACCTGCAATCAATACAGTCGGATTATTCATCGCCTGTGTCATCAAGGCGTTTACACTTGCCATATTGTTTAGATACCTCTTATACACCAACTATTGATGCGGTCGTTTATATAATTAAGACAGGCGGGTGGAGGCAATTAGGCTGTGTTATTTCTCCTGCATTATCTTACTGGAAGAAGATTTTGTCGCGTTCCTTTCTCATTTCCTCTCAGAAAATCTGAATGCCAACATTTCTATGTCAGATTATTAACCGTTCTCGACTAGTTCCTGAGCTCTTCTATGACTACGCTGAATTGAAGCTTCAACATCTTCAAAATGTTCTGCCCATTCTCTGAGTTCTTCTTGGATTCTGCCCTCTTCTTCCTCAAAGTCAGTACATTTCTCAGCTATGGAGCCTAAAGACGCCAGTATGTTGTCTACAACATCCTGAATATTGTCAGGAACACCTGTAACTGCTGAATCATCGTCAAATTCTTTTTTCAGAATCTCAATTGACTTTGTTATATATTTAATGGCCTCCTCCATTTCCTCTTCCTCGATATGTTCCTCGTTGACTATAGAACCTTCGGAATCGTATATTATACCTTCTATATCGTCGATCATTCTAGGAATCTGCCCATTGATCCAGCTAGGGATTTCTCCGTTCTCCCCCATGTCTTCCTGTAGTTTTTTCCTCGCCTGCTTAGGAGACTGTTCATCATAGGCCATCAGAGCTGCGGCCTCTTCTGTTTGAGCAGTTACATCGTTCCTCACACCGTTTTGGGTTTGGACCGTGGTGTTACTCAACTCCCCCTTTAACTCCATATAATCCGTGTATTTTCCATCAATCTTTTCGAATTTTTGTTTTAGGTCATTAAGCTCCTTTTCCAGTGATTCAAAACTGTCTTCCACTTCACTTTGTTCGGAGTATATTCTCTTGATGTCCTTCTCCAAGCTTTGGACCGAGTCATATATTTGCTGGAGTCCAAAGTCTATAGAGCTTGTATCAGGTCCCCACAGGAGATCTTCCACAGTCATTAAGCTGTTCGGATTTAAATCTTTCTTTGACTTGTCGGGATTTGCTCCAATATGGTTCTGAATATGATTAGGAAGGTCTTCAAGCGGTGTATCGGGGAATCCCTATTCTATTTGCTTGTTGGTCGGTAGATCAAAGACCTTTGATATACCCTCATTCCTGCGCGCGTACTTTCTAAAGGCAGTAACGACCCCTTCAACGTCATCATCTTCGCCTCTATCACCTTCAAGCATCAACTTGATCTTTCTTGTCCTTTCATCAAAATCTCTAATGTCTTCAACCTCTTTCTCCTCCATGCTGTGTATTCTTTCAGCACGTTCCCTCAAGTCACGAAACTCTTCTTCTATGTTACCTATTTGGGCATGGTTTCCCTCCTTTGCAGCCCTCAACTCTACTATAATTTCCTTAAGGTTTTCTGCCTTTTGACGTATAGGGGTCTGATAATCGGCGACCGGAACATCACCAAGTTCGGCATCACTGGTATCAACTTCCTCCAGTCTATTTAATTCCGATTCAATTTTGCCTTTCTCCTTTTCAATAAATTCTTTCGTTTCGCTCATCAGCTCGTCTAACTGTTTTCCCTCCCCCATACTCTCCCTCTTTAACTCATCAACAACATCTGAAAGCTGGCTGAGCTGCTGTTTAGCTTCAGGTAAGATGGGATCCAAGTCATCATTTTCAGAGGGAACTCTTTCATCTGGACGCTCCTCCGGTTTGTTGAGGACATCGTAAAGATCTCCAGAGCCAATTCCAAAGAATCTGCCCTCACTTGACTGGCCCGTAATCTGATTTAGAAGTTCCTTATCCAGCTCAACTAGTGTCTCTAATTCCTCGAAAACGTTCTCCACTTCTTCGATAAGCTCCTTCTCCCTTTTCAAGACCGCAGGTAACTTTTCATTTTCTATTTTCTCAACGTGTTTCTCGTTATGTACCCATACTTGTTGTAGATCCTGAAGATCGGACATACCCAACTCTGATGCCAACTCATAAGTTATGCCATATTTACCCTGATCAACCGCATATGTTTCTTTCGAAATTTGAACTAACGCTTCTCTGAAAAGCGCAATCCTCTGATGCGTCTCAACAGCTTGATTCAAATCATCTTCTATGAAGGCTTTCAACCCCTCTGAGTCCGAGCCCCCTGTAATATCCTCCAGCTCTTCCTGCTCAAGCTCCAGTATCTGTTCCAGCCTGTTTTTGATCTCCTTGATAGGTGGAACAGGATTATCATAGTCCCTACCGACCTTGACATAGCCTTTATCACTGACCATCTCCTTCTGACTCTCTTTCCATT
>ERZ1034569.854-NODE-854-length-10597-cov-11.174540_pt1 | contig 10597 bp, 9 predicted proteins | sample MGYA00520706_ERZ1034569 | MGnify/ENA primary metagenome ERZ1034569 (study PRJEB33760, sample SAMEA4777722) | hypersaline lake metagenome | biome: hypersaline environment; feature: brines | place: Spain | collected 2014-08 | depth 0 m ...
GTCAGAAACGACGGCGGCGGAAGCGAGGAGTCGGCCGGCGGGGGTGACCCGGCGGACCCCGAAACCCTCGACCGGGAGACGGTGCTGGTCACCGACGACCTCGACACGTTTGTCGGCTTCGACGACCGGGATTACGACCTCGCGGCCGACGACGTGGTGACACTGCCCGCGACGAACGCGGAGATTCTCGTCCAGCGGGATGCCGCCCGTCGGCTGTAGCTGACCGTCCGGCGCGGGACAGACGGGTGTGGTCACAGAAAACTTTTGACCGCAGGGGTAGAGCTATCAGTCATGGTAGACGCCATTGTCGTCGGACTGGTGGCCGCCGGTGTTGTCTTTCTGTTAGCGGGGGCCGTGCTCTCGGTGTACGGTATCGCGCTGCTCGGCGCCGTTGTCGGCGGTGCCGGTGGCTACCTGCTGGGACCTGAACTCCTCGGGTTCGAGGCGTTTCCCGAGCTCGCGGGACCGATACTAGTCGGCGCAGCCGGCGGTGTCGCGCTGAGCTACCTGTTGCTGTCGCTCGCGATCGGTCTGCTCGGGTTCGTCGTCGGAATCTACATGGGTGCTGTCGGGTCACAACAGCTGCTCCAGGAGCCGGACCTGCTGGTCGTGGCGGTTCTCGCGCTTGTGACCGGGGCTGTTGCCGCCTTCCTCGGCACCATCCTCAAGCGGACGGTGATGGTGTTCATTACCTCCTTTATCGGCGCGACCCTGGCCTCACAGTCGGTCACCGCCTCCGACATCGACGAGGCGAAGCTGTCAGAACCCGACCCGATTCTGTTCGACCCCGTCGAGGAGCCGCTGTTTATCGGGCTGTTCGTGCTTGGTGTGCTCACACAGCTCGGGCTGTTCAAGTTCGGGTACGTGACGAAACTCGTCGGCTATCTGCCTGGTGCCAGTGTGCTCCAGGACCGCGAGGAGGAAAACGGGGAGAAGAACTGAGCTTACTCGGCGCGGTCGGCGCGGTGTTCACTGATGAGGCGGTCGACCATCTCGGCGCTCTGCTGGCGCTCGCGTTTGTCCGCCCGTTGCTCCCAGTCGGCGATTGCCTCCTCGATCTCGGACTCGCGGGCGACGGCGAGTTCGTCCACCTCTTGGACGGTGACGAGGTCAGCCGGCGCGACAGGTATGGTGCTGTCGAACAACACACTGTCAGCCATATCGGAGAGCTGGCCGTTTCGCAGGACCAGTCGGGGCTCGACCTCGGCGAGCCGGTTCGCGGTCGACCGTCCGGCACCGCTCGCATCACGGAGCAGGATGATGTCGTCCTCGGCGAGGCCGAACCGCTCGTGGGCGGTCTCGATACTGTCGGTGGTGAACTGTTCGACAATCTTCACGGGTACCAGCCCGGCGCGTTCCTCCGAGACATCCGCGAAGTCGGAGTGATCGAGCTTCCACAGCGTCTTCAGTCGCTCGAGTTTGCCCTCGAGCTTCGAGACACGCTCGCGTTCCTCGTCGAGTTCACGCTCGAGACGCTCGTTGTCCCGCTCGAGACGGCTCACCTCGCGGCGCTCGCGGGCCCGCTTGCGTTCCTCGCGACGGGCCTCGGAGAGCTGTTGCTCGTACTCCTCGATCTGCTCGTCTCGCTTTTCGAGGTCCGTTTCGAGCCGGTCGACGTGCTCCTGTAGCTGCTCGACCTGGCCCTCGAGCTGTCGGATGCGGCGCTGCTCGGGCGAGGGTTCGTGCTCGACGTGGTCACTCTCGTCGGTGTCCTCGCTGTCGTCCTCGGCGAGTTCCGAGAGCACGGCCTCGACTGACTCCTCGTCGGCAACGACCCGCTCGACGACAGTTCCGAGGTCCTGCCGGGGTGGCACCTTCGCGGCGATACGCTCGAACTGGTCGGCGTGGGTGTCGTAGGCACCCAGCGCGGCGGCGATGGCGTCACGCTCGTGGTCGTTGTCGTACCCCTCCTCGCGGGTGCGGTGTTTCTTGACGTCGACCGGGAGGTCACGGTCGGGCACCCACGCGGCGGCGTCGAAGCTCCGGCGGATCTTCTCGACCGTCTCGGGCATCGGTGTCACGTCGGCGGCCACCAGAATCGGTCGGCCGCGCTCGATTATCCACTCGATGACGGCGGCGGTGTCGGCGGCGCGCGTGCTTAGCACGTCAAGCACCGCCCCGCGGAGCCCGACCACCGCCACTGCGGTCGTCGTGCCGGGGTCGATGCCGACGAGCACGCGGTCACGGCGCTTCGCGAGCGGTCGGAACTCGATACCGTCACGCCGGACCCGCTCTATCTCCACCCGAACGTCACCTGCCCGCTCCGAGGAGACCGGGATATCCTCCGGACGACCCTCGACGGTGAACACGGCGTTCGAGAGCCCGCCGTACTTTTCTGTCGCGTCACGCTCGTAGTCCAGCCCTGCCTCGTCGAGTGTCGACTCCACCTCGCGGGTGCGACGCCGGACAGAGCCGTGAATGCGCCGCGTGTAGCGGTCCTCGCTCCAGCCGCCGCCACCCCCCGTCGAGCGGCCCCGGGACACCTTCAACTCGGTCGTGTCGGTGAACGCCGTCACCTCCTGTCCGACGTTGCCGGCGGCGAGTCGGGCCGCGGCCTCGGCCTCCTTCATCGGTTGTTTGCCGTACGGCACACCGTGTCGGGAGGCAACCCGCGAGAGGGGTTCGGGCTGGTTCGCGCCTGTTACCTGCACCAGACGTGTCCCGGCGGGGAGCCAGTCGAGAAACCGTACGAGGTCGTTCTTGTCCTCGGCCAGCTCGTACATGTTATCTGTCGCCACGAGCGCTGGCCGGTCGCTCTCGATGCGTCTGCGGAGCTTCCGGTAGCTGACAACGTCGCGCTCGACGCTGTCACCGTCGAGGACAACCAGCGCGTAGGAGGGTGCGTCCCCACGCACATCCCCACTCTGGACATCAACGCCGAACACCACATCGTCGAGTGCGGCCGTTCTGTCACTCACTGCCGGCGCGTAAGGAGCCAACCGATAAAACGGCTACGCCGGATTCACGCTCGGGGCTGTCGGCGACCACCTCGCCGGCGGGTCCACAGCCCCGTCAGAGCGCAGTCAGCTGTCGAGCCCCACCCCGGGAATCAGGTGTGGATGGCTGGATTTTTGCCCGGCGCAGTCATCTCGGGGAGTATGCGCGTCGCCTTTGTGTCGCTCCGGACCACCCACCACGGGGACGCGCCCGGAGCGCGCCGGCTTGAGCGGGTCGCGCGGATGCTCGCAGGGCGGGGTCACGAGGTGACGGTGTTTTGCGACCAGTGGTGGGGCGGGGAGATGGTCCAGTCGTTCGTGGACGACCCGATCGAGTACCGCCGGGTGAGCGTCGGTGGCCGGTGGTCGTTCCGGGTCGGTCTGCCGTTCGCGCTCGCCGGCTACCGACCCGACGTTGTCCACGCCCGTCCGTCACCACCACAGCTCGGAGCCGCCCACTGGGGGGCCCGTCTCGCGCGTGTGCCGTTTGTCGTCGACTGGTTCGGCGACGAACAGACCGGCGACGGGTTCACGGGGACCAGTACACGGCGGCCCGACCGGCTGCTGGTCCCCTCACAGCTGGTCTGGACCCGGGCCTGCCAGCGCGGCGCCGACGCCGACCGCACCGAGATTGTCCCGGAGAGTATCGAGTTTGGGCGACTCAACACGGTCGACCCCGACCCGGATGTCGACCTCGTGTACGCACACCCACTCGACGAGCACGCCAATCTCGACCAGTTCCTGCTGGCGCTCGCCGAGTTACGCTCCCGCGGCTGGCACGCGACTGTGGTCGGTGACGGCCCCCGCCGCGAGGAGTACGAGCAGATGGCACGGGAGCTACGGATCGACAACCGAGTCGACTTTGCCGGCGCGTGCGACCGTAACCGGCGTCTCGAGCTCTACCGTGGCGCACACGTGTTCATCCAGACGGCTACCCGCGAACTGTTCGCCACCGAGCTGCTGTGGGCGCTCGCCTGTGGCTGTGTCGGCATCGTCGAGTACCAGGCCGGCTCCAGCGCCCACGAACTCGTCGAGAGCTATCCCCGGAGCTTCCGGGTCACCAGCCCGGCCGAACTCGCCGACGCTATCGCCGAGGCTGGTGACCTCGATAAGATGAGCCACGAGGAGAGCTGGCAGTCCTACGACAGCGATGCCGTTGTCGAACAGTACCTTGATGTCTACCGAGAACTGCTGTGACAACCTCCTCGGGAGGCGTTGTTCGTCGGGCGTGCGGAGCACCGCCGGCAGCAGGGCTCTCTCGACAGACACTGCAACCCCGATTCGGTCTGACGGTGTCGCCTCGAACTGGTGTACTGACCACACCAGTCTGTCGATGTCTGACGAAGCATTAAGTGTGAGTAGTACACACAATAACAACAAAATGGGAAACAAGAACAAGACAATCTCCTTTCGCGTGAGTCAAGAGAAGTTCGAGACCCTGCGCGGTATCGCCGAGGAGCGGGATCTCTCACTGTCTGCGGTCTTTCGGGACTACGTCGATATGCTCGTTGCCCACGATGGCCAGGTGGAGGCCGTTCCGGAGCATGAACTAAACGAGTCCTCGGAGACGGACGCCGCGAACAAGAGCTTCCCACCGAAGGTGAAGGTTCCAAAGAGCTTTGTTCGCGAGCACGAGCGGCTCGAACTGGAGGCCGAACACCTCCGCGAACAGCTCCAGGAGCACAAGCAGTACGTCACACAGCTCCGACAGGAGCTCGATGACGGCACGGAGGAGGACATCGTCAATCTCGACGAACTCGACGGCGGTCAGGAGGAGGAGTCACCCTACCGCATCGGCAGCAGCTTCGACGACTCGTCGCTGTGAGCCGTGTCAGGGACGGTCCCCGGGCAGCCGATAGTTGAGTTGCCGCCAGCGGGCGGCCCGGAATGTTACTCTCAATCGAGCAGTTCGGACGTGTTCGCGTCCCGCTCGCCGTCGCAGTGCCGTTCGGGGGCCGTGCTGAACGGGGTCGGGTCGTCCGCAACCTCCTCGAACAGTGTTATCAAGGAGCGAAACTTCAGGTCGTCGGATGAGGGCGGAAACCAGCAGTAATTTAGCCCGTCTCACGCAACCAGATGGTAATGGCGCTTGCCGAGTCAGACCGCACAGTTATCATCGACCACCTGGGTAGGGAGCCGACCACCGAGGAGGCCGCACTGTTCGAGAATCTCTGGAGCGAACACTGCGCGTACCGCTCCTCGCGGCAACTGCTCGGTGCGTTCGACGACAAGGGCGAGCAGGTCGTCGTCGGCCCCGGTGACGACGCCGCGGTCGTGGCGCTCGGCGGGGGGACACACCTCACGATGGGTATCGAGAGTCACAACCACCCCTCCTACGTCGACCCGTTCGACGGTGCGGCAACGGGTGTCGGCGGTATCGTCCGTGACACCCTCTCGATGGGTGCGTACCCGATTGCGCTGGCGGACTCGCTTTACTTCGGCTCGTTCGAGCACGAGCACCCCCGGTACCTGTTCGAAGGGGTCGTCGAGGGGATCAGCCACTACGGCAACTGCATCGGTGTGCCGACGGTGACCGGCAGTGTTGCCTTCCACCCGGGCTACGAGGGGAACCCACTGGTCAACGTCGCCTGTCTCGGACTGGTCGACGCCGGACAACTGGTCACCGCCGAGGCACAGACCGCCGGGAACAGGCTCGTCATTGTCGGGAACGCGACCGGCCGGGACGGACTCGGCGGGGCCTCCTTCGCCAGCGAGGACCTCTCGGCGGACGCTGAACTCGAGGATCGCCCGGCGGTGCAGGTCGGTGACCCATACACCGAGAAGTTACTGGTCGAGGCGAACGAGCAGCTAATACAGGAGGACCTCGTCGAGTCGGCGCGCGATCTCGGGGCGGCGGGGCTCGCCGGCGCGACGGGTGAACTCGTCGCGAACGGCGGGTTCGGTGCACGGCTGGAGCTCAAGGAGCTCCACCAGCGCGAACCGAAGATGAACGCGCTCGAACTGCTGCTCTCGGAGTCACAGGAGCGGATCTGCTACGAGGTGCACCCGGGGAACGTCGACCACGTCCAGGCGGTGGCCGAACGGTACGACCTCGGTGTCTCGGTCGTCGGCGAGGTCACGGAGGGCAACTACGTCTGCACGTTCGAGGGCGAGACGGTCGTCGATGTCGACCCGGCGTTTCTCGTGGACGGTGCGCCGGCGAACAGTCTCGCTATGGCCGAACCCGCCACACCGGAGTGTGACCTGCCGGCCGCCGACCTCGAGGGTGCGTTCGAGCGTGTCGTCGGGAGTCCGAACACCGCCTCGAAGCGGTGGGTGTACCGCCAGTACGACCACGAGGTGCAGCTGCGAACGGCGCTCGGTCCAGGCGACGACGCGGCGGTGCTCGCGGTCCGCGAGGCCGGTGTCGGTGTTGCCCTCGCCGCCGGCGCGGAGCCGAACTGGACCGACACCGCACCCTACGAGGGTGCCCGGGCGGTGGCGCTGGAGACCGCCACGAACGTCGCCACAAAGGGTGCAGAGCCGCTGGCGGCGGTCGACTGCCTGAACGGCGGCAACCCGGAGAGCCCCGAGGTGTATGGCGGGTTTGCCGCCGTCGTCGACGGACTCGCGGATATGTGTGCGACGCTCAACGTGCCAGTTGTCGGCGGGAACGTCTCGCTGTACAACGACTCACCAACGGGGCCAATCCCGCCGACACCCACCCTCGCGCTCGTCGGTACCAAGGAGAGCTACGACGCACCGACGCTCTCACTGGCCGGCGAGGGTGAGTTAGTCGTGGTGGGTGACCGCCCGCTTGCCGGTGATGTCGACCCGCGACTGGGCGGTTCCGAGTACCTCGCGAGACTCGGCGGGAGTGACCGGTTCCCCGCGCTGCCGTCGAACCCCGCAGAACTCGTAACGACGCTCGCGGACGTGGCCGACCGCGAGACGACACTCGCCAGCCACGACGTCAGCCACGGCGGTCTCGCGGTGACGCTCGCGGAGATGGTGACCGACGAGACCGGTGCTGACCTGACACTCGACACACCGGCGTCGGGTGCGGAACTGCTCTTCCACGAGCAACCCGGCCGGGTGGTCGTCGAGACGACCGCACCCGGCGCGGTCGAACGGGCCTTCGAGGGGGTCGCGCCGGTGACACGGCTCGGAACGATTGACGACTCGGGGTCGCTCTCGGTGACCGTCGGGGGTGAGCGCATCGATGTCGACGCCGACACGCTCGCTGACTGGCGGGGCTGTATCGGGGAGACACTCGACGGTGACGGACAGTAGCCGGCACACCCGGTCACTCGGGTCGGCGACTGGTCCGTTGTGTCCAACCGGCCCGCCCCGAGCGGGAGCCGATGGTCAGTCCGGTCCTCAGCCCGAACCCGGAGACAGAGTCGAACCACACCGCACTTTGCCCGGCAGCGCCGATGTAAGGTAGATGGTCGGCTGGTCGACGAGACGGACGGTACTGACTGCGTGCACGCTCGCTTTCTTTGCCACGATGGCGGCACGGCTGGTGATCAGCCCGGTCGTGCCCGCAATCTCGGCCGAGTTTGGGGTCTCGAACAGCCTCATCGGACTCTCCCTCACCGGGGTCTGGTTCGCCTACGGGCTGGCACAGTTCCCGAGCGGACTGCTCGGTGACCGCTTCGGCCAGCGGGTCGTTATCCTCGTCGCCGTCGCCGGCACCGCTGTCGGGAGTCTGTTACTCGCCCTCTCGCCGGTCTTTGCCGTGTTCTTCGTGTTCACGCTCGTGCTCGGCGGTGCGGCGGGTCTGCACTACAGTGTCGCGACGACGCTGCTCTCGCGCAACTTCGACAACACCGGTACAGCAATCGGCGTTCACAGCGCCGGTGCACCGGTGGCTGGCCTGCTCGCACCGGTAACTGCAGCGCTCGTCGGGTCGGTGCTGGGCTGGCGGTACGCCGTTGCCCTGGGGGCGGTCGCTGCCCTGCCCGCGCTCGTTCTCGTGGCGGCCGGTATCCCCAGTCGGGAGCCACAACGTCCGGACGAGCCGATTCGAGAGCGTGTGCGTCCGGCGGTGCTGTTCGAGCTCCTGAGCCGACCGCCGATCGCCGGGACGCTTCTCGTCTCGATGCTCTGTGCGTTTGTCTGGCAGGGCACCGCCTCGTTTCTGCCGACATTTCTGATAGAGCACCGCGGCTACTCGGAGACGGCGGCCGGGGCGGTGTTCTCGGCGTACTTTGTCGTGCAGGGGGTCGGACAGCCGCTGATGGGCTGGCTGTCCGACCGCATCGGCCGTGACACGGCGATGAGCCTCTGTATGGCCGCCGGTGTCGCCGGCTACGGGCTGTTCGCGCTCGGTCCCGGGGTCGCGAGTGTCGCTGCCGCGACCGGTCTCGTCGGAATCGCGATGAGTTGGGGCGCGACGATGCTCCCGAAGTTCATAGACAACATGAGCGCCGCCGAGGAGGGAATGGGGTTCGGGCTCGTCCGGAGCACGTACATGATATTCGGCGCGTCCGGGTCAGTCGGTGTCGGCGTACTCGCCGACGTCGCCGGCTGGCCGAGCGCCTTTCTCACACTATCCGGGATTCTCGGGCTGGTGCTGGTGTCACTCGCTGCCGCGGCACTCCGCCGTCGCCTGCGTACGGGCCACGCCGCGACCACCAGTCCGCCCTGATAGTGATTACTTCGAGTCGTTCCGGTATCGACCGCACGACTGCGTGCGGTCGCACCGGTAAACAGTCGCACTAATCAGTATGAGAGACACTGCCCCGAACTCAGGCCAGCAGCGGTGCGGGCGGTTCGCCGGGCAGTTCGTCGCGGTCGTGCGGGGCCTCGAAATCGAGGTCCGGCCCGGCCGCGATTATCCGGGTGGGGGTGACGTCCGGGTGGGTCGTGTAGTAGTGTTCCGTTATATGCTCCATGTTGACCGTCCCGGCGACACCGGGCGTCTGGTAGAGGTCACGCAGGTACGGCCAGAGATTGTCGTACTGGTGGATGTACTGTTTGTTGCACATAAAGTGGGTGTGATAGACCTGGTCGAACCGGACGAGGGTGGTGAACATCGCGATATCGGCCTCGGTGAGGCGGTCGCCGGCGAGGTAGCGCTGGTCGGCGAGCACCTCGTCCCAGTGGTCCAGCGCGCTGAACAGGTCGTCCACGGCCTCGTCGTAGGCCTCCTGTGACTTCGCGAACCCGGCGCGGTAGACGCCGTTGTTGATCGGTTCGTAGATTGCGTCGATGATGCGGTCGACCTCGTCGCGGTAGCCATTGGGGTAGAGGTCGATGTCGCGGGTGGCGTGTGCGTCCATCTCGGTATCGAGCATCCGCATTATCTCCTCGGACTCGTTGTTGACGATGGTCTCCTCCTCTGTGTCCCAGAGCACAGGAACGGTCACGCGGCAGGTGGCGTCAGGGTCGGCTGCTTGGTACTGTTCACGGAGATACTCGCTCCCGGCGACCGAGTCGGTCGTACAGCCCTTCTTCTCGGGTGTGAACTGCCAGCCGTCCTCGCCACGGAACGGGTCGACCACGTCCACCGAGACGGCGTCTTCAAGCCCTTTCAGCGCACGGGTGACGAGCGTCCGGTGGGCCCACGGACAGGCATACGAGACGTACAGGTGGTACCGGCCCGACTCCGCGGGGAACCGGGCGTCGGGGTCGTCCCGGATGCGGTTACGAAAGTCCGTCGACTGCCTGACGAACTCACCCTCCTCGTTTGTCGTCTGGTAACTGTCTGTGCGCCACTCGCCGTCTACGAGCATATTCATATCTCCTATAGGGTCTCTAAGCATAAAAGACCGTCTCGGCCCTGAGCACCGCCCGGGAGGGCGTCATACGGTCGTGCGTGACTCGTTACCGCCGGGTCGTCACAGACTCTCCGTTCACGGGCTGTTCCTCCCGGATTTCGGAACGGTACTGAAAATACCCACGAACAACGTATCGGTCATACTGTCGGCTGTAACGTCGTGGAACGATTCGGCACCCCGGGGTGCGGAGATATGCCATGGGCTTACAGCCGACAGTATCACGGGTGACAGCGACGACCAGAGACGAGGCTGGTCCCCGCGAGCGAGAGGTGCGAGACGCGCGGGAGACGCGCGGGAGACGCGGGAACCGGGAGGCGCGGGGGGCGCGCGGGCGCGTGAGCACGCCATAGGGCGACGGGGATTTGTACGGGCTCAGTCTAGGAGTGTTCGTGACCGACCGGCGCGCCGTCCACGACCCAACAGACGGTGTCGAGCAGGTGCTCGCGACGGAGGTGGAACTGGCGGAGTCGGTGCTCGCCCGCGCCAGGGGGCTGATGTTCCGCTCGTCACTCCCGGAGGAGCACGCGCTCGTGATGGAGATGGGGTCGGGGCTGTTCGGTCGGCCCAGTCGGCAGGTGGTTCACATGCTGTTCGTGCGGTTTCCCATCGACGTGGTCTGGCTCGTCGAGGGCGAGGTCCAGCGGGTCGCGCGAATGCGGCCCTGGCGGAGTCTCGCCTCGGCCCGGGCCGACCGCATCCTCGAGCTGCCGGCCGGGGCTGCCTCCGGCGTGAAACCCGGTGACACGGTCCACATCGTCGGCTGATACTGTCGGCTTGACCTCGTGGAACGATTCGCCACCCCGGGGTACCGAAATGTGTTATAATCTTACAGCCGACAGTATGAGTCCGAACTGTGTCCCGGCGAGCGATGTCCACACACGGCTGAACCGGGCTCGAGTGGGCACCGGCGCGTTTGTGCGGTTACGGTGAGTTTTA
>ERZ1034569.855-NODE-855-length-10592-cov-13.480877_pt1 | contig 10592 bp, 12 predicted proteins | sample MGYA00520706_ERZ1034569 | MGnify/ENA primary metagenome ERZ1034569 (study PRJEB33760, sample SAMEA4777722) | hypersaline lake metagenome | biome: hypersaline environment; feature: brines | place: Spain | collected 2014-08 | depth 0 m ...
GGCCGAGTCTGGCGGCCGTCACCAGCCGAACCCGCTCGGGCAACGGCCGTTCTGCCGCGAGTCGCAGCCGCATCGCGCCCCGGGTCGCTGCCAGCTCTCGGCGAACGAGTGGGAGGAACCGTAAGCCGAGCCCGAGTGCGACCCCCAACAGCCGACCGAGCCGGCCGGGGATGAGCCGTTGGACGGCCGCCTCCGACTCCCGGACGGGGGTGGTACGGACGTACAGCCCACCGACGGCGATCAACAGGAGCGTCCGGTAGCTCGCCAACGCCGGGTCGACGGCGTCTGCTGGGACGAGCCACGGCGGGCCGAGCCGGACGGCCGCGAACGCCGGCCCGGCGACGAGAAACGGCGCGAGAAAGACGTACGGACGGAGGAGCTGGATCGGCGAGACACTCACCCGGAGCGTTGCGAGGGCGACGAGCAGTGTCGCGACCGCCAGCCCGCGTGGGGTCGTGTGGACGAAGACGGCCGTCGCCAGCCCGGCCTGGAGTGCGAGCTTCGTCCGCGGGTCGAGTCGACTCACGGCTCCCAACAGCCGTTCCCGCTTCCACCCGTGTCGACACCGTCCGAGACGGCGACACCCAGTTCCGGCAGCCGGTCACGCGCCTCCTCGGGCGACGTGGACAGGGCAACCTGTCCGTCGGCGAGGACGGTGATCTGGTCGGCCGTGGACAACAGCCCGCGGAGATCGTGGGTGACGACGACAACGGTCGTCTCCGTCGCGGCCAGCGCGCGGACGTGTTCGAGAACGGCCGCGCGGGCGGGGGCGTCCAACCCGACGAACGGCTCGTCCAACAGGAGGTGGTCCGGCTCCATCGCCAACACGCCAGCGAGCGCGACACGGGCGCGTTCGCCGCCGGAGAGTTCGGTGACCCGTTCCTCGCCGCGGCCGTCCATCCCGACCGTCGCGAGCGCCGCCTCGACACGGCGGTCGATCTCCGCGCGGTCCAACCCGAGATTCTCCGGGCCGAACGCTACGTCGGCGGCGACCGTCGCGGCGACCAACTGGTCACGCGGGTTCTGGAAGACGACGCCGACACTCGTCCGGACGGCCAGTGGGTCGACAGCGGGGTCGTGGCCGTCGACACGCACTGTCCCGGCGTCGGCCTCCGCCAACCCGACGAACAACCGGACGAGCGTCGACTTGCCGGAGCCGTTCGGGCCCGCGAGCACGCGGAACTGGCCGTCGGGAATCGACACCGAGATTCCGTCAAGCGCCGGGCGGTCGGCGGCGGCCGCAGCGTCAGTCGTCGCTGCCGAGTCGCCGTCGGCGGCGCCTCCCGCCGCAGCGTCAGTCGTCGCTTCCGAGTCGTCGTCGGGCGGTGCGAGCGTCGCCCCGCGGTCGGCGTAGTCGAAGACGACACCATCGGCACGGAGCACGGCTCAGGCGGCCGCGACAGTGTCTGACCGGACGATCCCGACCGCGGCGGCGATCTTCACCGCCTCCGCGGGGAGGAACGCACCGACGCCGGCGCCGACCGCGCCGACGAGCCCGTAGTCGCCGAACGCCATCAGCCCGAGGACGCCGCCGGCGTAGATGACCGCCGTCCCGCCGACCATCCCGGCGACGAGCAGCGTGTTGCTCGCCGCCCGGAAGTCGCGCAGACGCGGGCCGCGGTGGACGACCGCACCGATCGCGGCGGCCGCGACGGGGTACGACAGCAGGTAGCCGCCCGTCGGGCCAAGCAAGGCTCCGACACCGGCCGATCCGCCCGAGAACACCGGGACACCGACCGCGCCGGCGAGTAAGTAGACGACGAGCGAGAACCCACCCCACAGCGGGCCGAGCATGATTCCCGCGAGAAACACACCCAACACCTGGAGCGTCACCGGGATGCCGGGCGCGAACGGGTTGGGGAACGACACGTAGGCGAACCCGCCCATCAACGCGGCGAACAACGCCGCCCGGGCGAGGTTGGCGACGGTCTCGTCGCCGACCGGGTCGACCGACTCGTGCTCTGTGGACACAGTGGCGGGTTCCGTGCCGTACCGATTAACGTTACGGAACGTCACGCGGTTCGACAGTTGTCGATGTTCGCGCGATACTCGCGTGACACTCGTGTGACCTTCGCGCGATACTTGCGCGATACTCGTGTAGTCTTCGCGTGATCTTTCGGTGACCTTCGCGTGTTGACTGCCGACGCCGGGGACGGCGAGTTGTCTCGCGACCAAACGCTGAATACGCGGGCGACGCCGAGGAAAGACGATGGACTCAGAGGAGGCCGCGCAGGCCGCACAGCGGGTGTTGTCGGCAGTCGGCTCGGCAGTGGTGGCGGACCGGCGGTTTCTCGCGACTGTGTTGACGGGTGTCGTCGCCGGCGGACACGTGTTGTTGGAGGACGTGCCCGGGACGGGGAAGACACTGACCGCCCGGAGTCTGGCGGGCGCACTCGGCCTGTCGTTCAAGCGAATCCAGTTCACGCCGGACCTGTTGCCGGGTGACATCACCGGGTCGAACGTCTACGACGAGGCGACCGGTGAGTTTCGGTTCGCGCCGGGGCCGGTGTTCGCGAACGTCGTGTTGGCAGACGAGATCAACCGTGCGCCGCCGAAGACGCAGGCGGCGTTGTTGGAGGCGATGGGGGAGAGTCAGGTGACAGTCGACGGGGAGACGTACAGCCTCCCGGAGCCGTTCTTCGTGATCGCGACACAGAACCCGGTCGAACAGGAGGGGACGTTCGGACTGCCGGAGGCACAACGCGACCGGTTCACGATCAAGACCGCCATCGGCTACCCGGACCGGGAGGGGGAACGGGAGTTGCTCGACCGGCGGGCCGACCGGACCGGCTCGATCCCCGACACGAGCGGCGTGTTAGACGAGTCGACGGTGTCGTCACTGCGGGCCGTCCCGGAGTCGATCAGAGTCGCAGAGCCGGTCAGGGACTACGTCGTCGACCTCGGTCGCGCGACGAGGGAGGACCGACGGGTGGAGGTCGGCGTCTCACCCCGCGGTATCCAACACCTGTTCGAGGCGTCGCGGGCGTTCGCGGCGATTCAGGGTCGGGGGTACGTCGTCCCGGACGACGTGAAACGGATGTTACAGCCTGTCTTCACCCACCGACTGGTGCTCACTGCCGACGCCGAGATCGGTGGCACCGACGCGAGCGACGTGCTCAACGGCGTCGCCGACTCCGTCGCCGTTCCGTCGACCGACTGAGCCAGACAGACCCGTCCCGTCCACCGACCACGGCGTCCAGTCCCGACACCGACAGACACAGTCGGCGCGCGAGACCACGGTGTGGAACGACACAACGAGAACGCTGGCTCCACCCTCCGACAGATCGACCCCGAGAGACGACACAGTGCGGACGAACAGAGTGGTTCGTGGTACCGTGCAGCACAACGGCGATATGTTGCTGTGCAGTGCTGTGCGGTACAGCGGCGATCCGGTGCCGTGCGGAACAGAGACAGATCGGAAGCAGTGCGGAGGCGGTGCGGAACGGCACCAGCGTTCAGACGCGAGGGAGGGCCGAAGGCCCGAGCGAGCGCCCGCTCGCGGGTCGTTCCTCCCCGTTCGCGTCGAGGCTCTCCCGTTCGGTCGAGCCTCGCAGTTTTTGATCGACGTTTTTTCTTGGGTGGGCGCGCGAAGCGCGCCCACCCGGGGAGTGAAAAAGGTCGGCGGTAGATATATGTCCCACCCCAGAGAACGAATCTGGTGGAGGTCTACTCGCGTGCAAATCTCCGACGAACTCGTCTGTCTGTTCAGTGCGGAAGTAGAGGAGGACGGTGACCGATACGTCGTCGAAGTGCCACGCCGGGAGGTCGACACCGGCGGACTGGAGGCCGGCGAGGTCCAACGCGTGGCGTTGATCGAGCGGTCCGGATCGACCGACACCGACGACGGGGGGGAGACAACAGAGGGTCCACAGCCGCCCGTCGACGAAGGTGAGATTCGGTACGTCGAGGTCGAGGATCTCGGCAAACAGGGGGACGGTATCGCTCGCGTCGAGCGGGGGTACGTCATCATCGTCCCCGGCGCGGAGGTCGGCGAACGCGTCAAGATCGAGGTGACCGAGGTGAAGTCGAACTTCGCGGTCGGCGAGATCATCGAAGAGGACCTGTAGTCGGTCCTCAGATGTCGACAGTCCAGTAGGAAACGGAGGCGAACCGGTCGCCGACGTTCGTCTTCCCGACGGTGGTGTCGACCGAGCGGAACGGTGCCGCCACCCCGTTGGGGAGTTTCCTGTAGAAACCGTACGGGAACACGAAGTCGTGTGCCGCACCACGCAGCGACAGCCCCGCCTCGTCAACGAGCCGCCGGACCTCGCTGTCGGCGTACAGCCGCGACCCCATCGGCAACGCCCAGTTGTACAACACCCGCAGTGAGGTGTCGTTGAACGTGTCGAAAAACACCGTCGACGACGACACGCGCGCCAACTCCTGCAGGAACGAGACGGGGTCGTCCGCGAGGTGGAAGAATCGCATCGCGACGACGGCGTCGAAGTGGTCGTCCGGGAACGGGAGCCGGCCGGCGTCCCCGCGGAGGAACTCGATCCGGTCGGCGACGCCGGCCCGTCCGGCCTTCTGTCGCCCCTGTGTGAGCATTGCCTCGGAGATGTCGAGCCCGGTGATGTCCGCGCCGCGCTCGGCCAACATCACGGTGAACCGGCCGGTCCCACAGGCGATCTCGAGAACCTGCCGGTCGTCGACCGGTCCGATCGCGTCGAGTACGGCCCCCTTCTCCCGGCGGTCGATCAGCCGCCCGCCGCCGGAGAACCGCTTGTCCTCGTAGGCCTGGGCGACGGAGTCGTCTTGGTACCACTCCTGTCCCTTCACGCTGTCGTGTGGCTCCCGCACGGAGACAAAAAACGGTAGTGATACGACTCGGCGACGACGACTGTGTCACCCGCCGCCGCGTCAACTGTCGCCGTGTCACCGACCGACGCGACAGCCGCCCGCTCGCCGTGACAATCGCCTGCTCGTTGTGACGACCGTCCGTTCGTCGCGACGGTCTCCTGCTCGTCGTGACGGTCACCCGCTCGTCGCGACGTTCTCTGCTGGCACCCGGACGATGACGCGCGGTCCGGACTCCTCGCCGTGGTGTGGGTACTCGTCGACACCCATGTACTGTTGTGCGAGCGTGTCGATGTGGTCGTCTGCGCCGTCCTCGATCAGCTCCGCTTCTGCGCGGACGGAGACGTACCGGTACGGATCGTCCGGATCGAGCACGGAGACACCGACCTTCGGGTTCGCTTGGATGTTCCGTTCATTCTGGCGGCCGCGTGCGGTGTTCAACAGGATCGCCTCCCGCCCGTCGTGGTCGACCCACACCGGCGTCACCTGCGGGGTACCGTCTGGCATGACCGTCGAGAGGTGTGCGTACGACTCCGCGGCGAGAATGTCGATGTGTGACTCAGGAATCACACTCCCCGGTCACCCGGCGGGCAGTTGAAGCTTGGCGACTTGGTCCGCACGCCCTGTCACACACCGTCTCCTCGTGAGAAATCGTGTACAACTCAGACCCGAATTAACAGTAATAGAATGACCTTATATGCCCTCGTACAGTTGCGACCCGACTTGACTGTATGCAGGCAACCTTTACCAACTCGCTCGGGTTTCCTGTTGGTATGAGTACGAGTCGTGCGGAGGCGCAGCAGGACGAGTTGTTGAGCGAGGAGGAGTACCGGGAACGACTCCGCGAACTGCCACCCAGCGCGAAGCTGGTTGCGAAGGTGTTGGAAGACGCGACGCCGTTGTCACAGGGCCAACTCGCCGAGGAGACGTTGTTGCCGGACCGCACGGTGCGATATGCGCTGAACCGGTTGGAGGAGACGGGGATCGTCGGCTCGCGGTACTCCTTCGAGGACGCCCGGAAACAGGTGTACTACCTCAACACCTGACCCCGGAGCCGTCTGCGATCCACCGTTGCGCGACCCGATACCGCGCGACCAACCGTCACGGAGCCTGTCACTGCGCGACGCTGGCGGCGTTCGACACAGCTTTTTCACCGGGGACACGTACGTACTATCATGGAGCTCTCGGTGGTGGTTCCGACACTCAACGGTCGGGACCGGCTCGCGACGACACTCGACACCCTGGCAGCGGTCGTCCCCGCGGCAGAGGTGATCGTCGTCAACGGCCCGTCTGCGGACGGCACCACCGGGATGGTACGAGACCGACCGGACGTGGACCGGCTCGTCGAGGTGTCCGAGCGCAACGTCAACGTCGCGCGCAACGCCGGGCTGGCGGCCGCGACCGGTGACGCCGTCGCCGTCGTTGGTGACGACCACCGCGTCACCGACGAGTGGCCCGACGCGGTCCGGGACGCGCTCGACCGTGGTGCCCGTGTCGTCACCGGCCCCTGCCGGCGGGAGGTTCACGGCGGCGCGACCAGCGAGTCGGCCGAGCGGACGGAGATCGGTGGCCGCGAGGTGACGTACTTCCACGGCGACAACGTCGTCTTCGACGCCGCCACCGTCGACCGGCTCGACGGGTTCGACGAACACCTCGAAACCGGTGGCGCTCGCGACGCCGCCCACCGGCTCGCGGGACTCGGCGTCGACATCGAGTGGGAGCCGGCGGTCGCGACGGTCAGACAGACCGAGGCGGCCGATGGCGGCCGAAAACGGACGGACTGGCGGTGGCGCTACCGGTCGCTCGCCTACCGGCTGGGGAAGAACTACGGCCTCCGGCCGGCGTCGGTGTGGCCCGTCTTCCGCCACGCGGTCGTCGACGCCGTCGAGGCCGCGGCCGGCGTTGTGCGCGGCGAGAACGCACCGACAGAGTGGTTCGGCAACGGCAGAGATGTCGTCGGCGGCATCTGGACTGGGCTCTCGGAGGGACTCGTCGCCCGGGCGCGAGACCGCTCGTCGACACGAAACCCCAACGGGCTCAGCGAACGACGGGACCGTGCCGTCGCCGTCCACGAGACGGACGACCCACGGGAGCCAGCGGCGGACGACCGGCCGGAACAGGAGACGAACTCGGAGTGACGACCGCGTCGGGAACACTCAGTCGAGTGGGCGGTCTCACCCGCCGCCGGAACCCAGCTCGGGGACGACCCGTGCGGGGTTCCTGTCGAACACCTTGTTGAGGTGATCCTCGGAGAGATCCAGCGTGAGCACCTCCATCACACCCACGTTCGGGTGCGCGTCGGGAGCGCCGGAGCCGAAGACGATCCGGTCGGGGTGTTCGAGCAGTCCGCGTTCGAGCAGGTCACGGTACCGGACGAACGCGGTGTCGAGATACACCTCGTCGAACTCCTCCAACAGGTCGATCGCCTCGTGCATCAGCCCGCGGTCCAACGGGAACCCCCCGAACGACGAGAGGATCACCGGGAAGTCGTACGAGAGGAGTGTGTCGGTGACGGTCGACGGCGGGAACTGTCTCCCGGCGGCGACACGCACGGGCGCGCCGGCGTCTTCGATCACTGCGAGCACGTCCTCCGTCGGGAGCCCGTCTGTCGCGGGGTCCAACGAGAAGCCGGCGAACCGGTCGTCGTAGGCGTACTGCTCGGCGTCCTCCGGGTCGGCGTGGTGTGACTCGGGTGAGGTGGCGAAGTTGCGGAGCCGTGCCGCAGTCGTCTCGCTGGGGTCACGCGGCCCGTTCAGCCGTGCGAACGGGACGAACGGCCGGTCGACCGACAGCCGCGCGACGGCGTTGTTCGCCCGGACGTACCCCTCGTCGGCCGGCCGACGACCCGGCGTCACGACACCGCGCACCACGCCTGCCTGACGGAACTCGCGCTGGAGTGTCTCCGGTGTCACGTCCCGCCCGACGGTCGCCACCGACTCCTCGTCCGGGTCGAGCCGAGCGGTCACGTCCGTGATCCGGAACCGGTGCTCCAGTTCGAGCATTGCCCCCGACTTCGTCGCCCCGTCTCTTAGTAGTTTCAGGTTGTCACCCAGCGTCTCCCGCGCGTTCTCGCGTGTCGGACCGCTGGGAAACAGCCTTACGTCGTCCGTCCCCACGGCTAGTATGAGCGAACGGATGGACGAACTCGAGGAGCTGGCCAACTCCGATCTTCCGGGTGAGGCCACCGACGACGAGGCTGCCGGGTCGGACACCACGGCGGACGACTCGGTGTCGTCGGCCGAAGCGTCGTCCGGGGTGGAGGCGTCCACGGAGGCGACGCCGGCCACCGACGAGACGTCGTCTGGCGGGCTCCGTAGCCGTCTCCCGACACCCTCTGGGACGTTGTTCTCACTCCGACGGTTCCTGATCGCACTCGCGTTGGCTGTCGGTGGCCTGGTCGTCGGCGGTGCGGTGCCGTTCGTCGGGATCGTCACGCGGTACGTCGGCCTGTTCGCGGCAACGTTCGGCTACGGGCTCGTAGGTTCCGACTCCGCGTACACCGAGGTGAGTCTCGCGGGTGCGGTCGCGGCCGCCGTCACCCTCCTGTTAGGGACGCTCTCGACGGGTGGGTTCGTCCTCGGGGCCGACCTGGTCGGCCGGTACGGGATCACACTCACCGCCGTCGGGGTCGGAATCGGGCTGCTCGTCGCGCTCGTCGGGCACTACTTCGGACGCGATCTCCGGAAGGGACTGACCCAGGACATCTAAGACTCGCTTTCCTGTGGGTTCAGCCGGACTCCGCGATACGGTACCAATCACCCTCGCGAGCGAGGACCCCGGCCTCGACGAGTCGGGTCAGTCCGCGTCGGACCTCCCGCGGCGGTGCGTCCACAGTGGCGACAACCGCCCCTCGTGAGCCGTCCGTTGAGACGACCGCCGCTAACAGGTCGGCGTGAAACTGGGCGTCACTCTCGGCGCCTACGGCGGTCTGGAGCCGGTCAAGCAGCTCCGCGATCCGGCCACGGACCCACCGCTGTGCCAACGACAGCTCCGCTTCCATCTCCCGGAGCCGGTCGTACTCTGCCGCGAGCGCTCCAACCTCGCCTGCCTCACCGCCCTCGGTAGCCCCGGCACTATCGCCAGTCTCGTCGTTCTCGACCACCCCCTCGCCTTCGTCGTTCCCGACCACCCTCTCGTCTTCACGATCCGTGGTGCCCCCGCCGACCCCGCCGTTGTCGGTCGGTTCCGTCGCCACACCCTCGACATCCAGCCGGACGTGGGTACACTGCCCCCGAATGTCCATCGCCGGGTTGGCCGGGTAAGCGCTCTTGGTGCCGTACTCGTGGCGGGAGACAGTCACTTCCAGCCGTACGTCTCGGGCGATGTTGAAGTACTTCCGACGGCTTCCGTCCGTCCGCGACTCGACGATGCCAGCCTCCTCCAACTTCTCCAAGTGGTCGATCACCGCCTTCGGCGACACGTCGAGATACTCGCCGATTTCGGTGACATAACACGGCTTCCGCGAGAGCAGTCGGAGGATTCGCCTCCGGTTCTCGTTACCTAACAGGTCGAGTAGCTCCGCGGACTCCATACACGAGAGGTAAGGGTTCACGACACTTCAGGTGTTCGCTCCGACGACGACGACCCGTGGCGGGGGCGACGGCCGACAACGGCCACACGAGGGGATTGAAATGGCGACGGGCTCAGCTTAGTCGCCGGCGCGGGAGCAACTGCGCCGCCGCCCAGACGCCGAGAAGGGAGGTGGCGACGCTGGCGACTGCCAGCAGAACGCCGGGCTCGTACCGAACCGGCGGGTGGCCGGCCGTCGGGAGCCCAACCAGAAAGCCGTAGTCGAACAGATCGTTGACCAACGCCACGACGAGTGCGCCCGCAAGCAGGCGCCGCGAGGTGCGTCCCAGATGCGCGACGAGTGCCGCCTCCGCGAGGAAGGCGGCGTGTGTCGCCATGATCCCCCAGTAGGCCCACAGCGAGTCGTCGTCGAAGCCAAGATACAGATCCGTCGCCAACCCCGGGCGGAGCAGGGGGACGTTCACCGCGACGACCGTCCACACGCCCGTCTCGACGAGCCAGACGACCGCCAGTGTCGTCAGGGCCGCGACTGCCCCCGGCACGTCGTCGACCAGTCTCCCGTCGCCGACTCGTTCTTCGTCGTCGTCGCCGGCCACGCCGGGCTCTCGCGACAGCCCCCAGAAGTCGTCCGGGAGCGCCGGCAGCGCCGTCGCGAGCACGAGCGTCCCGAACGCGAGCGCGGTCGGCGAATCACCGTACAACGGCCACAGCCACGTCGGAACCGCACCCATCGTGTCCAGGTAGTATCTGATCCCGACGAGGAAGGCGAGACCGTTGCCGACCAACAACACTGACATCGTCCACGGCGTCCGGAGGTAGTCGGCCGCCAACGCCGCCGACAGCGGGTTCCGGGTCGACACGGTCGCGGGTAACAGCCTCGCGTTCGAAACTGCTCCGGTCTGTGTCGACCCCGTCGGCCGACAACGAGCGCGCCACGACCGACTCGTCTACTCCGGTTCGTGGACGTGACCACACTCTGGACACTTCACCTCCTCGCCGCGCACCTCGGCGCTGGCCTCTTGGACCTCACGCATCACCGAGGAGATCCGGTCTTCCGCCTCTAACTCCTCCTCGACGGCCAGATCGACCCCCTCCACCTCTAGGAGGAACTTGGCGATCTCTGTCACGTCGTACATCAGCTCGTCGAGATCCTCGGCGGTGAAGAAGCCGGACATCGCACCGTACAGAAACGTCGCGCCGGACTGTCGCACCTTCTCCTCGAAGGAGTGGCGCGCCTGGTTGACCGCCTGCGGCGTGTACGTGTC
>ERZ1034569.857-NODE-857-length-10568-cov-4.161229_pt1 | contig 10568 bp, 9 predicted proteins | sample MGYA00520706_ERZ1034569 | MGnify/ENA primary metagenome ERZ1034569 (study PRJEB33760, sample SAMEA4777722) | hypersaline lake metagenome | biome: hypersaline environment; feature: brines | place: Spain | collected 2014-08 | depth 0 m ...
CTCGGCGTACGAACTCGCCGCGGAGATTCTGGAGGAGCGGTACCCGTGGAGCGACTGGAACCGTTATGTCTTTGCGGCCGGCGATGGGGAAAACTCCTCGAACGACTCGAAGGAACGCGTCGTTCCCCTGATAGAGGAGACCGACGCCAACCTACACGCGTACGTCGAAACCCAGCCATCGGGAGGTTCGATAAACGCGACACACTCCCAGGAGCTGCGCGACGCCTTCGACGAAGACGAGGTCGTCGTAACCCAGGTCAACGCACGCGACGAGGTGATGGACGCAGTCTACAGCGTTCTCAGAACAGCCGCAGAACCGGAGGTAGAGAGATGAAACGCGAACTCGAAAAACAGAGCTAAGCAGAGGAGCTACAGGAGGTCGCACAATACGCACGCGAGCTCGCAGAAAAGCTCGGTCTGGAGCCGTACGACGTAAAGTACTGGGTAGTCGACCACGACGAGATAAACCGTGCGGTCGCATACGGCGGCTTCCAGACGCGGTACCCTCACTGGAGATGGGGTATGAACTACGACCGCCAGCGCAAGAAGGACCGTTTCACGCAGGCGCGCATCTATGAACTCGTGGTCAACGACGACCCCTCACACGCCTACCTGCAGGTCTCGAACGAACTCGCCGACCAGAAGGCAGTCATAACCCACGTCGAGGCACACGGGGACTTTTTCGCGAACAACCGGTGGTTCCAGGACCTCGCAGGCGACTTCGACGCCGCGGCTTCCCTCGCACGCCACGCCGAGACGGTCGAAAGCTACATGGACGACCCTGACGTCGACCGAGAGGAGGTCGAACAGTGGATAGACCACGTCCTCTGTCTCGAAGACAACATAGACCAACACGGCACGTACGGTTCGTCCGCCGAAGGCACAGAGGACGTCGAAGAACAGCTGGACGAACTCGAGCTATCGGAGGAGGTCAAACAGGAGATATTCGACGACGAGTGGCTCGCCGAACAGCACGGTGACGGAGACGGACCCCGCGTCCCCGAGGAACCGGAGAAAGATATACTCGCCTTCCTGACCGAACACGGGAAGGCCTACGACGAGGAAACCGGAAAGGCGGTCGAGTACGAAGAGTGGCAGCGCGACGTGATCGAGATGCTACGTAGGGAGGCCTATTACTTCGCGCCCCAGAAGATGACAAAGGTGATGAACGAGGGGTGGAGCGCCTTCTGGGAGTCGATAATGATGGGAAACGAGCGTTTCGCGGGCGACGACGAGATACTGACCTACGCCGACCACCAGGCGAAGGTTCTGTCGGGCGGGGGCCTCAACCCGTACAAGCTCGGTAAGGAGCTCTGGGAGTACGTCGAGAACGTCACAAACAGGAACGATGTGGTGCGTAGACTCCTCAAGGTAGACGGGGTCACGCCTGCGACGTTCCACGACGACGTCGACTTCGAGGCCGTCCAAGAGGAGCTGCACCCGACCTACCCCCTCGACGACGTACACGAGGAGACGCTCGATGAACTCCGCGAACTCGACACGAAGGTTGACCACGACCGGCTCGAGGCCGCACGGAACGGTGAGGTAGACGTCTCACGACACCCTTGGAAGGTGCTGAGCTACGAAGGACTCGCCGAGCGCAACTACTCGCTCACACGGCCACAGAACCGGGGTTTTGTCCGTTCCATACGGCGCGAGGAACTCGAAGAGACGTACCGCTACCTGTTCGACGTGAAGGAGTACGGCTCAGTAGAGGAGGCTATGGAAGGGGTCGATTACGCGGCAGGATGGGACCGCATGCGGGACGTGCGGGCTACACACAACGACGTGACGTTCATCGATGAGTTCCTAACCGAGGAGTTCGTCGAGGAAAACGAGTACTTCGCGTACGAACACAGCCGTGCGACCGGTGGCTACCACGTTTCGAGCACGGAGTACGAGGACGTCAAAAAGAAGCTGCTGCTCCGGTTCACAAACTTCGGCAAGCCGACCGTGCTCGTGGAGGACGCAAACTACAACAACGCCGGCGAACTCCTCCTCGTCCACCGTTACAACGGAGTCGTCCTCGACATGGAGAAGGCAAAACGGACGCTCGAACGCGTCCACGCCCTCTGGGGTCGCCCTGTCAACCTCAAGACGGTCAAGAAGGAACTCGACGACAACGTCATGAAGATGGCGCGGAGGCGCGGAAAGGAACCCGAGCCGAACGAGAAGCCGGTCGTCGTGCGGTACGACGGAGAAACCTTCGAGACGCGTGAACTCGACGGGAACGAGACGGAAGGTCTCACCGCGACGAGTCTCGACTACGACACACGCCCCGAGGACTGGCTCTAGCTACCTCGTTCTTTGTGGGAGCATAGAGACGAAACGCGAGATCAGTCTGTCCGCGGTGACGGCGACGTTTACGACGGTTCTTCCTACAGGACCCATCCGTTTGCGGACGAGGTAGTCACGTATCACGGGGAAGAAGTCATAGTCGTCGTCGAGGGTGTAGAAGATGCCTTCAAGCACCGTTGTGGTGCGGAAAAGGAGCGCGAGGTCACGCGGCACACGCATCGGGAACTCGTACATCTCTTCCTGTAGTTCGTCTATCAGGTCCTCGACGCGTTCGTCGTCGATCTCCCTGCCACGGACGTTGTCGAGCATGAGGTTGAACATGCGCCGAGCTATCTCGCGGTCCACCTCGGGGTCAAGCGCGCCCATATCGATGAATGCATTTATCATGTTGTCGACGTCGTTGCGCGAGATTGCGACATAGAAGTCGAAGATACCGTCGCGCGTCTCGTCGCTGACGCGCCCGACGATCCCGAAGTCATAGAACACGACGCGTCCGTCCGGGGTGACAGCGAGGTTCCCCGGATGCGGGTCGGCGTGGAAGACGCCGTCTTCGAGTATCATCTGTATGTAGGCGCGCTGTAGGTCCCCGACGACACGCGAAGGGTCGATGTTCTGTGACCGAAGAGACTCGACGTCGGTTATCTTTGTCCCTTCGACGTACTCCATGGTGATAACGCGGTCACTCGAAAGCTCATCGACGACACGCGGAACGACGACGGGTTCGTCGCTCAGGTTCTCGCGTATCATCTCTACGGAACGCGCCTCACGCCCGTAGTCGGTCTCCTCGCGTATCGCTTCCTTGAACTGGTCTGCGAGGTTCGAAAGCGTGAACCTCTGTCCTTCCTTCGCAAAACGCAGAACGAGCGGCAGGGTCGACTCTATGACACGGAGGTCGGTCTCTATACGGTCGCGGACGCCGGGGCGCAGAACCTTGACAGCGTACCTCTCGCCACCGCGTTCGGCGACGTGTACCTGGCCGATGCTCGCACCGCTTATCGGTTCGCGTTCGAAACGCGTGAAGACGCGTTCGGGGTCACCTATATCCGCCTCCAGAACCTTCCGTACCTCGTCGTACGGCGCAGGGGGTACGTCGTCCTGTAGCTTGGACAGTGTCTCCGTGTAGGCTTCCGGGAGGGCATCGGGACGTGTCGAAAGAACCTGACCGAACTTGATGAAGGTGGGTCCGAGCGAGAGAAACTTGTTCAACAGTATCTCCGCCCTCTTGCGGTGGGTTTCCTCCGAGACGTCGCGCGAACCTCCGAACAGTATGAACCTCTTTCTGTCACGCAGAAAGACCAATCCAAGAGGGGCGAATGCCACGGCGATTACCGCGAGTCGGTAGGCTGTATAGACCCTCTCACGCACACGTAGACTCATTCGCCTGTACTACGTCAGCGCAACGTTTTCGACTTTCGGTATAACGGAGTGGCGCCGTCGCTCCGATGAGGTATCCGCGAGCACTTTTTCCTTTTCCACCGACACCCCTTTGGCTTCTACCGCCCGCTCACCGAACCGGAGCTGATAAACCACATTTCGCTATACAAAATCCCGAGGGCAGTAGGGGTTGTTTGTCGAGGCCCGGCGTTGAGACCGGAAGGGGTCGGTAGCTTGTGACACCGACCCAAGAACCGGAAGTATTATCAGTTTTAGGCTAGCCTAAATAACAAGAGGATCAAACGTGACCCCGAACAGTCTCAACCTATCCGAAACGGAAGCCCACGAAGCCCTCCGGGTGGTCGACGAAGAGAGGGGAGTCACATCGAGCAAGATCACCGAGCTGGAGCGGTTCCGTAGGAAGGTACAGGGGATGGACGTCTCAGACCGCAGCCGACCCACGGAACCACAGTTCAGCGGCGGTGACGTAGAGACCGTATCATCCGGCAGGTCAAGAGTGTGTTGTGGAGAGGTGGTGGACGCTTTCGAACAGACCCTGGGTACGTGTGAGGACACGAGGCTTGAGCTTACTATGTGTGGAGAGCTCGGGGGCGAAGTGGCGTCTACGGTGCTGAACGACGAGTCCTCTAAGCTGACTCCAGAACTAAAACGGGCTATCATGGACTCGGTAGACGAAAGGCGGTCCCAGCTCCGCGTGCTGGAGGAAGCCCTCGAAAAGGAGGAGGTTTCGGTGAGAAAGGCCGTCGAGCTACTGGGTTCTATCGAGGAGAGTCTGGTTTCCGAAGCCTCCCTCATCTCGCTTGGGTTCGACGAACTCAGACAGAGACACGGGAGCCTAATCTACCTAAGAGAGGACTGTGAGGACCGGATTCAGGAAAGACAGAAGACCCTCTCGGAGACCACGAAGGAAGGAGCCACATCGGGCCTGAGACAGATGTCACTGGTTGAGTACCTGTACGAGGGACTCAGGGTAGACCACCCGGTCCTTTCCGCGCTGACCGAGGCTGTCCAAGCCTGCGAAAAGAACGAAATGGAGGTCCGGAAGCACATATGCAAGGTCGTGTGACACCCTCGGGCGCTCGGTTCCACAAACACAGGAGGGTGTGATATGGGTGCACGTTCGAAACGCGGCCGTATGTGGGCTTGGGTATACCTGACCGTGTTTGAGGAAGAAGACGAAAAGGAGGAAAACGACGAGTAGAGCCAGCGCAACGGGGAGACCCCATCGAAGCAACCGTCTGTCGCACACCCCGACAGAAGATATAGCGGTATGTGGTGTATGGTGTGTGAGAGACTCACGGGCTGTGCGTTTTGGCCGAGCAGAAGGTTCGCCGCCGCCAGGACTCGAACCTGGGACCACCTCGTTAACAGCGAGGCGCTCTACCAGCTGAGCTACGGCGGCACGACGCATTACGGGGTTTGGCGGCGGCCGGGTTAAGCCTTTTTCTTTCCCTCGCCGCAAGCGTAAAGTCGGTCGCAGTCCATCGATGCCCAATGAGACAAGGGATGATACGTAAGTCGCTCGACGACGAGACCCTCGATGAGTTTGAGGACCGGGTAGACGAACAAGCGGAGTTTCTCAAAGAAGAGATACGCGACGGACGTCTCGACAACCCCGACTACACCGTCGGTCTCGAAATCGAGGTGTACAGCGTCGACGGCGACGGAAGGCTGGCGCATGTCCCTGAAGAGGTCTTTGAGGACTGTGGGGAAATGCTCAACAAGGAACTCGGTCTTCAAAACGCCGAGATAAACACTTCCCCGACCCTTTTCGACGACGAAGGTCTAGCGGACCAGGAGAGACAGGTCCTCGAAACCCTGCAGGAGGCAGACGCTGCGGCCGAAAGCCACGGCTGTGAAGGACAGAGGTTCGTGCTCGATTCGATGTGGACCGTCCCGCCGGAGGAGGGAAGCGCCGAATACCTCGGCTCCGTCGAAGAAACCGACGGGTTAGTCTCGGCGGAAAACATGCGTTCGGACCCGCGTTACGAGGCAATCGACAACTACTACCTCGACATGGTCGAGGAAGTGGAGATAGACGTACCGGGTGCCTCGCTCAGTTTCCCGACTATACTCGCAGAGTCGCTGGCTACTTCGATACAGCCTCACCTCCAGATACCCGACTCCGACGACCTGCCCCGTTACTACAACACGGCGATACGGACGATGGCGCCCGTGCTCGCGCTCTCGACAAACTCGCCTTTCCTACCTCCCGACCTGTACGACGACCCGGACGGGTCCCTCATCGAGGAGACGTACCACGAGCTCCGGGTCCCCGTCTTCGAAGGTTCGGTCAATCCGCCGGGTGAGTACGACGACAAGAAGGTGCGTTTCCCGCGCGACATCGACAAGACCGTCGACGTCGTCGACAAGGTCGTCGAGGACACCCCGTACTCGCCGCTCCTTAGCGAATGGGAGGACAACCCTGACGAGAGCTACGTGGACGAGTTCTGGGAGTTCGAGTACAAACGCGGCACCTACTGGCGGTGGTTGCGCGCCGTCATAGGCGGCGAGGCGGTCGGGGAAAACGACGAGCGTTCGGTCCGTATCGAGTACCGGCCTCTTCCCACCCAACCGACGGTACGGGACGTGATTGGTCTACACGCACTCGTCTCGGGGGCGCTTGCGGGGATGGTCGTCGACAACCACCCGCTTCCTTCGCTCGACTGGCTCGACGCGCGCGAGTCCTTCTACGACGTGGTCAGGAACGGTCTCGACGCGACGATATGGTGGGTCGACAGAAACGGGGACGTCACACACGACAGGAGCGTCGTCTACGACGAACTGTTCGAGTACGCGCGACTCGGTCTAGAAGGGCACGGGTTCGACGACGAAACCTACGAGAAGTACGTCGAACCCTTACGCGTCCGGTGGGAAAAGGGCACCACCCCAAGCGCCTGGAAGAAAGACCGTGTGCGCGAACGCCTCGACGACGGCGCGTCTTTCGAAGAGGCGGTCCACGGGATGCAGCGGGACTACATATCCCTGACGGACGAGCACGACACCTTTGCCGGATGGATAGAATGACCGACCCCGGAGAGGTCCTCGAAACCGTCGTCGGCGAGGTAAGCCCGTCTGACGAAGAACGGAGGTCTCTGCGCGAAGCCTACGAGTCGGTGCGTGGACGGGCACAGGATGCCCTCGACGAGGCGGGGGTGGAAGGGGAAGTGACCCTCGTCGGGAGCGCGGCACGTGACACGTGGCTCTCGGGTGACCGTGACATCGACGTCTTCGTTCTCCTACCGCCGGAGCTCGACAGGCAGGAGTTTGAGGAGGTGGGTCTAGACGTGGGTCGTTCCGTTTTCCCCGACGGAACCGTCGAGTACGCCGAGCACCCTTACGTCCAGGGGGAGGAATCAGGGTACGACGTCGACATCGTGCCGTGTTACGACGTCGACTCCGCGGACGAACTCAGAAGCGCCGTCGACAGGACACCGTTTCACAACGAGTACGTACGCGAAGCCGCCGAGGAACGAGAGGGGTTCGGCGATGAGGTGCGTCTGGTCAAGGCGTTCGCGCGGGGCGCAGGTGTCTACGGAAGCGACCTACGGACACGCGGGTTCAGCGGGTACCTCTGTGAACTCCTCGTTCACCGGTACGGGGACTTCACCTCGGTCGTCGACGCCGCCGCCGACTGGACCCCACCCGTCCGTATCGAGTTCCGTGAACCGACCTCCGACGAACTCGAAGGCCCGATGGTCGTCGTCGACCCCGTCGACCCTTCGAGAAACGTCGCCTCTGTCGTGAGCCAGGACTCGTTTGCGCGTTTCATAGACGCTACACGCCGGTGGCTCGGATCGCCCGATGAGTCTTTCTTTTTCCCTGAGGAACCCGAGCCGATGGAGGCAGGGGAGCTACGTCAAAGGATCGACGAACGCGGAACGCGGCTCGTCGCGGTCGTCTTCGATGCCCCTGACGTCGTTGACGACCAGCTCTACCCGCAGCTGCGTAAGACGCGCCGGTCTCTCGTCGGGGAACTCGGACGCCTCGGCTTCGATATCGTCCGTGCCGACGGGTTTGCCGACGGACGCGCCGTCATACTCGTCGAGGCTAACGTGGGTGTGCAGTCGAACGTCGAAAAACACTTCGGTCCTCCGGTCCATCTCCGTGAGCACGGGTCGGCTTTCGCCGAAAGGTACGACAACGCCGGCGTCGTCGGTCCGTATATACAGGACGGCAGGTACGTCGTCGAGCGCGAACGCGAGCACACGACCGTCGAGGGGTTCGTGCGCTCGGACGACCTCTTCGAGATAAGCATGGGGAAACACGTCGAGGACGAGATACGCGACGGCTACGAAGTCCTCATTGGTGAGGACTGCACCGCCCTCCTCGAGGAGTTCGGCGTCGAGTTCGCGCGTTACTTCGAACCTACGCGTCCCTGAAAGGGGATAGCATGTCGAACAGACCCTTTTCCTCGAACTCCGCATTGACAACTTCGAGTCCGCGCTCTGTCCCGTCCGACGTGTAAGCCTTCCACGACCCTTCTTCGTACGGCGGGAAGACGACAACGTGTACACGCCCCCGGTTGGTGAAACGCGTGTAGTCCTCGCTTTCGAGTTCACCGGATGGTGCAGACGCAACCGTTCCGACTATCGAAGCACTGCGCGGGAGGGTATCGACCCCGAGGACGCGGAAGACATCGCCACGTCTCGTGCCGGAGTCGGGTGCAAAGACGACCTCTGTCAGCACCCGTCCGTCGGAGTCAACACCGACGTCACACGCATCGGTCGCACGGAGGTGCGCGACGAACCTGTCCGGATCGCTGTCCTCCGCGGAAGCAAGGGCGGTAAGGAGCGTTTCGCGGGCTATGCCTGCGATACCGTCGCTCATTCGCCTATGTCGCAGGTGTCAATCCCAAGGAGCGTATACGCCCCGCAGAAGCCCGTCACAGCGGTGAACAAGGTGATTGCCCCTGCGAGGGCGACTACCACGCTTATCGATGTTCCTAGAGCGTTGCCTATGCCTCCGACACCGACGGCGCCTGCGACACCGACTACGAGAGCGACGATACCTATCAGACCACGCACACCGCGGTCGTAGCTACCGACGTTTTTCTGTAGGTCCACCATGTGTGTGTATACGTCCTCCTGGCTAATAAATCCAGCACCACAATCCATTTGTTCGGCGCATGCCTTTAGTCGGTATGGCGCTAAAGGAGTCCGAGAGAGAGGAACTCGAAGCAGGTGACCAGGCACCTGACTTCGAACTACGCGGAACGGACGGAAAGACGTACAGCCTCGAAGACTTCGGCGGTCACACAGCCCTTTTGCTCGTATTTACGTGTAATCACTGCCCCTACGCACAGGCTAAGTTCGACGTTCTCAACGGAATCGCCGAGGACTACGACGAGGTAGCCGTCGTCGGTGTCAACCCCAACGACGCCGACGAGTACCCCGAAGACTCCTTCGAGAAGATGCAGGACCTCGTTGAGGACGGAACGGTCCGTTACGACGCCTACCTCCGTGACGGAAGCCAGGAGGTGGCGCGGGAGTACGGGGCGACGTGCACGCCCGACCCTTTCCTCTTCGAGAACCGGGACGGAGACTTCGTTTTGGTCTACCACGGACGTCTCGACGACGCCGTAAACCCCGACGACGAACCGACCAGACACCACATGCGTGAGGCTATAGACGCGGTTCTCGCAGGAGAGGAGGTTGACAAGGGATTCCTGCCGTCACAGGGCTGTTCGATAAAATGGAAGGGATGACGCCGGTTACTCCTCGGCGTATATAGACCCTATCTCTTCGGCGTACCGGTCGCGTATCTCGCGGCGTTTCTTTTTCATCGTTGGTGTCATCAAGCCGTTCTCCTCTGTCCATTCGTCGGCGACTACGCGGAACTTCTTTACCTGTTCGAACTCCTCGAACTCGCTGTTCGCCTCCTCTATCTCGGCGTCGAGAAGTCGGCGGACGCGTCGGTCCCCGATGATTTCCTCGTTCTCCTCGGGTAGGTCAAGACCTTCCTCGTCCGCCCAGTCACGTATCCTGCGTGTGTTCGGAACGATGAGGGCACCGACGAACTTGTGCTCGTCGCCAACCAGCATACACTGGTCTATGTACTCGGAGGCGACGACGGCGTCCTCGACGCGTTCCGCGGGGACGTTTTTTCCCGTCGAGAGGACGAGGAGGTTCTTTACCCGGTCGACGAAACGCAGGTAGCCGTCGTCACCGACCTCGACAACGTCGCCCGTACGGAACCACTCGTCGCCGTCTTCGGCGTCCTCGAAGGCTTCGTGTGTCTTGTCGGGCTTTTTCCAGTAGCCACCGAAGATGTTGGGTCCACGGACAAGAAGCTCGCCGACCTCGCCGTCGAGCCCGTCTTTTTCGACGACGCTGGTCCCGACCCTCGACTCGTCGACGCGTACCTCAACGTCGCACAACGGCGGACCGAGCTTTCCGACCCGCGGTTCTTCCGGCGGCGCTACGGAGACGACGGGGGACGCCTCCGTCATACCGTACCCCTCGAAGACGGGTAGACCCATGCCGAGGTAGGTGCGTGCGAGGTCCTCAGGGAGGCTTCCGCCCGCACTCAGGAAGCCCTCTATCTCGCCGCCGAGTGCCTCACGTATCTGACTGTAGACGAGCCTGTCGGCGACGGCGTGTTTGGCGCGCAGGACGGGCGGGAGGTCACGCGTGTAGTAGGCGACCCCTGTCGGTTCGTCGCAGGATTCGTAGAACCCCCAGCAGTCCTGTCCGGCCCCGACCGCCCAGTCGAAGATGCGGCGCCTCAAAAACGAACCGGAGGCATGTTCAACGACGGTGTCGTATATCTTTTCGAGGAGGCGGGGAACGGTCGCCATCCCCTTGGGGCGGACCTTGTGCATGTCCTCACGGAGGACGTCGGGTTCGACGTCCTCGGCGTAGGCTATCGTAGCG
>ERZ1034569.858-NODE-858-length-10567-cov-9.706431_pt1 | contig 10567 bp, 7 predicted proteins | sample MGYA00520706_ERZ1034569 | MGnify/ENA primary metagenome ERZ1034569 (study PRJEB33760, sample SAMEA4777722) | hypersaline lake metagenome | biome: hypersaline environment; feature: brines | place: Spain | collected 2014-08 | depth 0 m ...
GCCCCCGCGACGGGGGCGAGGCCAGCTTCAAGTCAGTTCTCGGTCCGGCCCGCAGCGAGTCGTGTCCAGGCGAGGGGGTCGCCGAGCACTCGCGCCGCGTAGTGGCGCGGGCGCGCAGGTGGCCCCGAGGCTGGAACGCGAAAGCTCGCTGGGTCGCAACCGAAACTGCACTTGATGCTGGCGCGTCGGGGAGACGCGAACGGCCCCGAGCGAGCGGGCGCCGCGCGCGGCGACCGATACCCGAGCTGGTACGCTCGTTGGAAGACGATACAGACGGGCCCGCCTTCTGCCAGTAGCGAGTGCCGACATCAGAGTACGACGGACCCGGACCCGGCAAGCGTCGGGGGACTCCGTCCCCCGGACCCGCGGCGAAGTCATCCGAGACGGCGAAGCCGTCTCGTGATCACGAAAATCTCTGATTTTCGGACGACCGCGGCCACCGGAGCGAACGAAGTGAGTGAGGCGCGCAGCCGTCGCCGAATGCGAGGCGAGCGAAGCGAGGCGGTCCCGGAGGTGAGCGCCTCCGGCGCGAACCAGGGAAGTCGCAGCCCGCGTGGTTCGAGAGAGCAAAGCTCTCTCGTCATCCCGGAAATCTTTGATTTCCGGCGACAGCGAAGCGAGCAGGACCGTCTGTCCGTGGGTCGAGCGCCCGGGGGCTTTCGGAGAGCCTGGTTTCTCAGGTGGTAGCGGAATCGATTCCGACGGGTCGTCCCTGCTCCCACTCGACAGCGAGGACTGCGTCTGGAAGCGCGTCGAGTCTGTGCTCGAGGACGTCCAGCGGATGCGAATCGATGAACCGGGTTCGCTCGTGAACGACGGCCGTCGCGCCATCGTTGACCTGCAGATGGACCGGTCCGAGGTCCTCGTGCGTATCGTCCTGATGCCAGCCGACCAACAGACTCCGCTCCGGCTCGACCCAGTTGAACCAGTAGTACTCGTACGGCTGGCCAGTCTGCAATTGAAACCCGATTTCAATCCGTGCGGTCGGTACGGGATACGCCTCATCATCCAGGAACTGCCGCGGATCCAGTTCCCCGATGACGCGATATGGCCCAGCTTCGCGCGGTTCGGCACGCCGTCGTCGGACGTTGTCGAACACTCCGCCGAGCCGATTGCGGATGCGGTCGTGGAGCCGTTTGCTCTGCAAGTTCGCCCGGTTCGCGAGAAAGACGATCATCAAGCGAGTGTCGAGGACGAATCCGTTCGCGGGGAGGAGAGCTCGACGACATCGCCATACAGGTGAAGGGCGTGCTTCACGAGCCCGAGTTCCGTATTGATCGCCTCCCACGTGGCGATCACGTTGCGGCGTTCCCGAACGTCTGCCGCCGAGAGATGTTCTTCAGCGAGTTGCTCGCGGAACTCCTCGAGTGAGCTGACATCGTACTCCGCAGTCAGCGCCTCCTGTTCCTCTTTCAGCTCGGCGAGCTGGCGCTCCAGTTCGTCGCGCGAATGTGCGTCGATCAGGTCAGTTACCTCGTCGAAGAGCATCCGCACGGGGTTCAGATCGTAGGCCTTTGCCCCGTCGACGGTCGTCTCGGTAACCCAGTCGTCGCTCTGCAGTCGCTGAAGCTCGTCGTCCGCCGTTGCACGAGAGACATCTGCTCGGTCTGCGATCTCCTGCACCGGCACCGGCTCGTCCAGCAGCTCTACGACATGCCGGACGCGCTCGCGCCCACTCATGCTCTCCGTCCACGATTCCTGACTCGATTCACTCATCAGCCCGATGTTTGTGCCGGATGGCGTAAATAATTTGGCTGAACTCAAATATCCAAGTCCCAACGAGCAACAGCGAGGAGTTGTTTCCAGAGGCCAGGCCTGCAGGCCCCAATCTATCTTCCACGGGAGTCGGTGGGGGCGTCGTTCGCTCCGGAGGACGGTCTACGCCTCCAAACCGCCAGAGAAGCCCTGTCGAGTCCACCATGCAATCGGAGCTCCGTGTAGAGGGTAGAATCCGTTTAGCGCAACGAATGCGTCAGCGCCCATCGTGGGGACACCGAGGGGAAGCCTGCTCAGCCATCAGGAAAATGCTACTCCCGCCGCAGCGCTGGCCCCGGAACACAACGGGATGGGACTGAAAGGGGCCGGGCGGTCGATCCCTCCCGGACCCGGCAAGCACCGCAGGCCGAACGAAGCGAGTGAGGCACGCAGCCGTCGCCGAAGGCGAGGCGAGCGGAGCGAGGCGGTCCCGGAGGTGAGCGCCTCCGGCGCGAACCAGGGCAGTCGCAGCCCGCGCAGGCCGGAGGCCGAGCAGGAACGTCTTCCCGTGGGTCGAGCGCCCGGGGGCTTTCGGAGGGCCTCGCATCCTCCTGTTCAGCCCAGCTACCCCCTCCATCGACAACAGTTATGCTGGCTGCGCACCCTGAGAGGAGCGATTACCCGTGGCCGCCGCCGACGATTCACGCTCCACTCCCGCTGCGCTGCCCTACTTCACGGTTCGACCTGCGGACTCCCCGCTCGACCCCGCAACCGTCGAGACGCACCTCCGGCGTCTCCACGGACTGACTGGCTCCGCGAAGGCAGGCCTCCTCACGAGGTCGCCACGGCCGACCATTGAGTGGCTACTGACCAGTTCCGGCGATGAACACGGTCTCACCTACGCCGTCGGCGTCGACGACGAGGACGCCCACTCCTCACTCGAACACGCCATCCGCGGGCTGTTCCCCGACAGCTACGCCATCGCCGAAGCAGACCGGGAGACGCTCCTCGACCCGCTCACTCTATCCGAAGACGCCGACACAGTCGCACTCGCCTTCGAAGGCGACCCGACCCACCGTAAGGACTGGCAGACCTGTCTCACACCCTTCGCTGAGTTCCACGAATCAGAGCGCGACAGAAATCACGTCCGCGCACCGCTCGCGGCCGTCGCGGAAACGCTCGCCGACAGCCCGGTCCCGGTCTGCTATCAGGTGCTCGTCCGCCCGAAGCCCGACTGGTCCGTCGAGGCCGACGAGCGCCGCCTCGACCTCGAACAGGGCTCGGACACGTTCGGTGGCAAACTGATGAACGCGCTCGTCGGTCCGCCTCCAGAGGACGAACTCGTCATGCTCGGCGCCGACGAGGAGCGGGTCGTCCATCTCCGAGAGCGAGACTCGCACCACTCGTTCGAGGTCAACGTCCGGGCAGTGGCCGGCCACAGTGCCGACCCGACAGACGCAGAGCGTGTTCTGGGCGACCTCGCGACCGCATTCGAGGCCGTGAGCGGCCCGTTCTACCGGATCGAAGGCACCGTCGCGACCGGCACAGACGCTCGACGACTCGCCGATGACCTCCACGAGCGGACGCTCCACGCGCCCGCCTACGGCCGCTCGCTCACCAGCTCCGGCCGCCGAACGAGTCCGGGCCTCGTCGTCGATGCTCGCGAACTCGGCTCGTTCTGTGCGCTCCCGGGTGACGCCCTCACGAGTGCGGGCGTCCGGGGCATGGGCGTGACCCCGAGCGAGCGAACCGGCCTCGCGCTCCCGCCCGCCGACCAGCTCGCGCACTACTCGGGAGCGGGGATGACCCTCGGCCTCCCGCTCACGGACGACGACCGAGCCACGGACGAGCCGCTCGTCCTCCCACCCGCATTGCAGCCCCTCCACGTCGGCTGGTTCGGCCGGACGGGCGCCGGTAAATCCACAGCCCTCGTCAACGCGATGCTCGCGAACCACCGCGCCACCGAGGGCGCAAGCATCCTCATCGGCCCGAAGGGCGACGGGATGGGGAAGGACTACCTCCGGGCGCACTCCGCCGAGTACGGCTCGCTCGATGATGTCCTCTATTTCGACTGTGCGGCGGTCCTCCCCGCGATCTCGTTCTTCGACATCCGCGGCGAACTCGACGCGGGCATTCCTCGCGAGACGGCCGTCGCGGATGCGGTCGACCACTACATCGAGATTCTCCGGGCGATCATGGGTCGCGACCGCTTCGACCAGGCCGTCCGCTCGCCCGACATCATCCGGTATCTGGTGAAGGCGCTGTTCGACCCGGTCCACGGCTCGGACGCGTTCACCCACCGACAACTCCACGAGGCGACCCGCAGGATGCACGAGCGCCAGTCCGCTCCCGCTGTCTCCGACGACGATCTTGAACGGATGCTCGGGGGCGTGGTCGCGAATCGCGCACAGACGTTCGACGAGATCATGCAGGGCGTGGCGAACCGAATCGAGAAGGTACCCGTCGACCGCCGCCTCGCGCGGCTGTTCAACCATGTCCACGGAGCAGAGAACGAGAACGGTGACGGTGACGATGCTGGCCCACGCTTCGACCTGCTCGACTTCCTCGACGAGAACGTCGTCATCGTCTTCGACACGGGGGGGCTCCGAACCGAGGCGCAGCGCGTCCTCGCGCTGCTCATCCTCTCGGAGTTGTGGACGGCGCTCAAGCGCCGACGCAAGCGCGCGGTCACCGAGGACCTCCCGCTCGTCAACTGCTACATCGAGGAGGCCGCGAGCATCGCCGTCTCCGACCTCCTGCAGGAACTCCTCTCACAGTCACGCAGCTTCGACTGCTCGGTCACGCTCGCCATGCAGTTCCCCGCGCAACTCCGCGGCTACGACCAGGACGTCTACGACGAGATCCTCAACAACGTCTCGACCGTCCTGACGGGGAACGTCCCCTCGGACACCCGCTTCGCCCAGCGTCTCGCGACCGACGATATGAATCCACAACAGGTCGGTAACCGACTCCGGGCGCTCCGACGCGGGCAGTGGCTGGTCAGCCTCCCGAGTGCGTTCGACCGTCCCGAGCCACGGCCGTTCCTCGTCCAGTCGGCACCGCTCCCGCCCGGCCATCCGGACGGCGAGCACGCACTCGCGTTCGACAAACAGTCTACGCTCGCTACTGCACGGATCGAGATGCAGGCGAGAACGCGGGCCGAGTTCGGCCTCGGCCTCTCGTCGCCGAGTGTCGTCGGCGAGGGGCCGAGTCACGGCGACGCCCCGGCCGAGTCGGCGGCGTCCGATGATGCACCACCCGCCGTCCGGGTCGACAGCGCCCTCCCACACACGAAGCGACTCCCCCCGACCGTCGAGTACGACGACTCGATTCACGCGCTCCGGTGTACGCGATGCGATACGCGCTACGACCCCTCCAGCGACGGGATGCAGCGCGCCATCGAGTGCTGTTCGTCGATCGACGCGGTCGACGGCGACGATATCCCCATCTGTGAACTCAACCTCAAGCTCACCGAGGCAGAACGGCTCGGCTCGGAGTGGTCCGACACACAGCTCATGTTCCTCCAGGCGGTCTACAACGCCCAGCAACTGCGCTTCGACGCGCTAGAGTACGACTTGCTCTGGGATTCGATGCTCCGCCTGCAGGAGTACGTCGGCATCGAGAGCGACGCCGTCCAGGACCTCATCGACGCAGACCTGTTGCGCCACGATACGGATCGGCCGCACCGACTGTACACAGTCTCGCCAGAGGGACGAAACGTGATCGGCGAGAGCTACCGACAGGGCGTGGATTACGGCCACGGCCAGGGCGACCTCGAGGAGTCGAGCGAGCACGTTCTCGGTGTCGAGGTCGGCCGTCGGTATCTCGAGGGCGAATATCAGGATGACCCGGAATCCGAGGTCGCCGAGGTGATTCCGTACTACGACCTCGGGGACAATCAGCGTCTTGACCTCGCCGGTGTCGATGACGAGGGCGATGTGGTGGTCGCGATCGAGGTCGAGCGGGTGAACCACGATGTCAAGCGGGCCGTCCCGGAGGACTTCGATAAGATGGCCGCGTGCGACCCTGATGAGGCCATCTGGATCGTCATGTCGCACACCGAGGGCCACGATGTGCTGGCCGCGCTCAATGACCCGCTCGAAGGCGATGCTCGGGTCGAGAAGACGTACGCGAAGACCTCGCCGGTCAGTTCGTTCAGAATCAGCGTGCCCGGACTGACGGCGATGTACACCGTCGAGCAGGTCCGAGAAGCGCTCGGTGGGGACGGACCCACAGTATGAGGTCTTCCAGTCTCTCTGCTCAGCCTAAGATTACATCAAGCATAGTTACCAGTCCTCGTTACATCCCAAGGCTGCTAGTCGTCGCTCAGACGACGGAAGGTTAGCCGCGATTTCCGCTACGCTGTGGTGTGAGTGGGAAAGATTGACTAGTGATTTGGTGGGGCCACTTCGCTCGGAGAGCAGTCGGAGAACTACTGCTTGCAGACCGCCTCTCTCGGAGCCGCTGCGGGGGTCGTTGCGCTGAGTGAGGACTCTTCGCTACTCTCAGATGAGTATCACATCTCGCGTGATAATAGTGTAAGCTTGGTGCTGTCTTGCGGTTCTATCCATGCTTATAACGATACAGAACACCGGCAGGTGTGCTCCTCGACGATCCGGAGGGCCGCTCAAGCCCCTGATTCTTCAGGCCTCAACGCGCGCTGCGAGACTCCGCCACTATTCCTCTCTTCTCCATCTTTGCCACCTGTTTCGACTACACAACCCCACTCTAGCGGAAAACGGGACGAACGTTAGCACATTCCAGCAGCAGCTAGACTGTCTATCAATCGACCTGAAACTCCTATCCAGACTTGCAGTGCATACGATCGGCACCAACACTTGCGGGCCGACAGAAGTTGTCAGCCGTGTACCCGAAATCGGTACTCCTCGGTGAAGAGTGCCGATATCTCGAGGAATGGTACATCTGCGGTGAGGCTGCGATAGCAACCAAAAAAAGCACTTGTTCTCGCGATACTCATGTGAGTTCATGCCATGGCGAGCGCTGGTAGAATTCCCACGCACTCGATGACGCGGTCCGCGCGACCGCCCAACCTGGGCCGTAGCGGGCTGCCCCCTCGAGTGCGTAAAAAGAAACAATGGACGATGCTGAACTCATCCGCCGAGAACTGCGTGCAGCGCGCGAGGAACCCATTCGCAAACGCTCACAGAACTCGGATAGCCCGCCCCGGATGGAAAGCTGTCTTCCGCTTATGCCCGGGCGTGACGACGAGTTCCTTCGCCTGGCACTGATGAGCATAGCGGAACTCGAACGCCAGGTCGAACGCCTCGAACGGGATCTCTCAGATCTAGAAGAAGGAATCGATCAGCCGGACGAGGAGTAGAGAGCGGCGAAGTAACACAGATACTGGCTATGATATGAAAATACCGAGCGGGACGGTCTACCAGCAAGAGGAATCGGGAGAAGTGCTCGTACTCGATGTCCACCACGTCTTCGAGACGTACGACCTCGAAGCGCAGACCGGCCAAATCGGAACACGGGTGCTGCGGCACACCAATGAGTGGGACGGTACGGCCCTATGCCATCAAGTGTACGCACGACGCCCGTCGATGGATTTCGGTACAGGGTTATTATCCGATCCGGACGGTCGAATTCATCAACCTGGCAGAGGAGAGTGGGGCCCAGATGTTGACGAACGGTGATAATGCGTCGGCCCGTAGAATAAGCAGGATAGCGACCTGCCCCATGCTATCGTCTGCCGATGCTGCGTTCAGTTTAATCAGGTCGGGCCGAAGCGTAGCGTGCCGGCCAGCGACTCGTCCATCACACCATCATGAAGATCTATCCCAAGATTCCGCGCTATGACCATCCCGTCGTTCCGGAGTCGTTCTTCGAGGCCGACGACCTGGTGATCGTCGAGAAGTACGACGGGAGCGGGTTCCGGTTCACACTGTACGACGACCGGTATGCCGACATGTACCCCGACCCCGTTCTGAACGCCGCGGACGGGGACGGGTGTCTGGTCTTCGGTACCCGTCGGTCGATTCGGGGTAACCGCCGCGACGACCTCGACGATATCGACGGTGCCCTCCACCGGGCCGTCCGCTGTCTGCGCGAGGGTATCGAGCCGACGGCCCTTCGTGACCTCCACGACGCGTACGACAGCCCGCTCATCGTGTACGCGGAGAACCTCGTCTACTCGACGCTCGATTACGGCTACACCGACCGTGACCTCCCTGCGCTGGTCGGGTTCGATGTCCTCCCGTACATGGAGATCGAGACGATGACGCCGCCGGGGAACCCGTACGACGAGACGTTCGAGGGGTTCCTCCCGACGAACGAGGCATGGGACGTGCTGAATCGCATCCGGAACGATTCGGCACCGACAGCCCACGCGTTCACCCCGGCAACAGTTCTCGAGCAATCGTCCGAGTTCGACCCGGAATCGTTCCAGGTCCCACCGTCATCGCTGGGGGATGATGTCCGCGCCGAGGGCGTCGTCGTCCGGAGCGACACCCACGACCGGCGCGTCAAAATCGTCCGCGAGGCATTCAAGGAGCTGAACCGCAAGCAGTTCGGGCGCAACCCCGACGACGCCGACTCCGGTGCGGCGTACCTCGTCGCGACGTACTGTACGTCAGCCCGCATCCGGAAGGAGGTCCGCTCGATGGTCGTCGAGGAGGGGCGCGACTTCGGTGTCCACCTGACTGACGACCTGTATCCGCGCGTCGTGGAAGACATTTGGGCTGAAAACTGGCAGGAGATCATGCGACTCGAGCGGGAACTCGTCCCCGCCGATGTCTTCCCGCTCGTCGCGAAGCGCTGTGTCAGGGAGCTCCGACAGATGGAGACGAACGCCGACCTCAACGACGCCGACCCGACGACTATCTGGCACCATCTCGAGTAAGCCGGCTCCAGCACCGACCGCCCGCACGGAACTGGAGAATGCTGGGTCGCCGCCTGTCCTCCGCCCAGTACTCACGGGGCCTGTCCCGAACTCATCGAACCTCGCCGGTGACCGCTAGTCTCCTTACGTTTCCGCCCGCGCCTGGACCTCCGGGAAGTATCGACCGTGGAAGTCGAACGGGGCAGCGTGCGGCAGCTCGACCCGCGCGCGCTCGTCGAAGGATTCGCCGTCGATGACGACCAGTCGTGAGCGCTCGGCGTCGATGTCCAGCGCGACGGTGAGGACGACGCCGGCGTCCTCGGGGCCGCCGCCCCGCGGGACGAAGATCGGCTCGCCGAAGTAATCCCCGCCCGAACTGAACTCGGCTACCGCACCCGTTTCGGTATCGTACTTCAGGACGCCGGTCGCCCACTCGGTCGTCGGCTGGTCCATGCTCATAGCGTAGACGTACTGGTGGGGCCGACACCACCGCGCCGGCGAGACCGTCGGCAGCGCGGTCCCCTCGTCGTAGCGCATCTCCCGACGAACGGTCGCCTCGCCCGGCCCGTACCGGTCGCTGCCCGTCACGCCGCCCAGGTCGACTATGAACCGTTCGAGCCGGCCGGCGACGGCATCGAGGTTGCCCTGGCGGAGGGTCTCCAGCGAGAGGTCATCGATCGCCGTCGCGTCCGGAATCGTCTCGAGGTCGAAGACGACCTCCGTGCCGCCGTCGCGTTCGAAGGCGTTGACGTGATGAAAGCCGAACAGCGCCTCGGTTCGTGGCTCGGCCACCAGTTCGCCGCTGGTCCTGTCGACGACCGCCACGCGGGTCCCGCGGTCGGGTTGCCATTCGAACTGCTCGATGAACGGTCCCTGTCGCCCCGGCTTGAAGAAGGACAGCGGGTTCACCCGCAGCGGGAACTCCGTCAGGACGACGTAATGTGGCGTCAGCGCGAAGCTGTGCATGTACGCCGGGGCGTCGGTCTCGACGCTGCCGACGTGTCGGCGATCACCGTCCCCGAGGAGCGCGTGGATGTGGTAGGTGCTGGTGCGGCCGAACTCCGTCTCGACGGCGAACAGCGTCCCCGTCGCGGGGTCACGCTTCAGGTGCGCACAGACCAGTTGGCCCGACGGCTCCGGCCCGTCGTACTGCACGTCGTCCGCGACCGTGAGCGTGTTCGGGTCGACGACGGTCGCCCGTGGCGACTCGGTCAGCGCGCGGTACTGGTCTGCCACCCGCTCGACGATGATGTTGGTGTTGTCGTAGGGCTCGGTGAACAGCCCTGCGAGGCGCTCGCGCAGCGTCGATTCGCCGGTGGCGAACCCGCCGTCGAAGGTGCCCGCCTGTGCATCCGCATAGGCGTCCGTGTCGAGGAACCGGTTCCGATAGTGGACGGCGTCGTCGGCACCGTCGACCGCAGTTCCGGCCCGGTTGCCCGGGTCGAACGTGAACCGATAGCACATCGCCAGCCCGTCGAACCAGTGATCGACCGCCTGGCCATCGGCTATCGAGAAGCTGCCCGGCCCGTTCCGGATGAGACTGCCCGTGAGCCACGCCGGGAGCGATCCATCGACCGCCAGCGATGTCGCCCGCTCGTCCGAGAGCGAGTGAAAGCCCAGAGACGTTGCCATGGGGCCGTTACGAGCGGCACCGGATAATCAGTACCGCTCCCTGGGTGCAGCTCTCAACTCGAGCGAAGACCGGCTCATAGTGGGCCCGTGCAGTCGCGGTCGTGGTCGATCGTGGACGGCGCCCTACCATCGAACGAGGTGTCTACTCCATCCACGCGGCGAGACGGGCCAGCACCGGCGCCGAGGCGACCATCGCAACACCGATCGGACGGACCCGGCGGGTCGCGTTCCGCTGCGGCTGGAACCGGACGGCTAAGACGCGGTCGTAGCCACAACTGGCGAGTTCGAGCAGCCGATTCGGAATGGCAATATGAACGAGGCCAGCAAGCGCACCCATCACGGACCCCACGCGCAGCAGTGTCGGCAGTGACAGCATCAGTGTGGATCGGGCCGAAC
>ERZ1034569.860-NODE-860-length-10562-cov-56.304654_pt1 | contig 10562 bp, 8 predicted proteins | sample MGYA00520706_ERZ1034569 | MGnify/ENA primary metagenome ERZ1034569 (study PRJEB33760, sample SAMEA4777722) | hypersaline lake metagenome | biome: hypersaline environment; feature: brines | place: Spain | collected 2014-08 | depth 0 m ...
TGGACGGCAGGAGCCTCGCATGGAGTACGCGCGTATCGCTTCGCCGCGATGCTGATTGGGAGAAGGCACTCGCACGCACATACTTTACACAACCGTTGTGAAGAGAAGGGAGAGAAAAGGCAATGAGAGCTATTACACTAGACGGCAATTTTGATACTCTCACACGCAGAGAAACGAACGGATGGCCTCTTCTAACTCCCCCTCTGGACGACTCGGTGTTGCCATAGTGGGACTTGGCGGCGCGGTCGCGACGACGACGGTCGCCGGGATTGAATTGATGCGCTCCGGCAATGCCAAGCACCACGGGCTTCCCCTCGCAGCCCTTGATGAGAGCCTCACGCAGGGCCTTGCCTCCTACGAGTCGCTTGTGTTCGGCGGCTGGGACTTCTACGACGTAGACCTCGAGCAGGCCGCAGAGAACCATGATGTGCTCGATCCAGGTCAGTTGGAGGAGGTTCGCTCTAGCCTGGGGTCACTCAGCCCCTGGCCCGCGGTGGGCAATGAGCGGTTTTGTCGGGAGGTAACCGGGGACCACCAAGTGGCCACGTCGGGACACCGAGAGACGGTCGACACGCTACAGGATGACCTGCGTCGCTTCAAAAGCGAGAACGACCTGGACAACCTCGTGGTCGTGAATTTGGCCTCCACGGAGGCTCGGGCCGATCCCTCTCTGCCTGTATACGGTTCCGAGGAGGCGTTTCGCAACGGGATCGAGGAAAACCACGAGGCCATCAGTCCGGCGATGCTCTACGCGTTCGCTGCGATCGACGCCGGCGTGCCGTACGTCAACTTTACGCCCAGCCTGGCCGCCGACACCCCTGCCCTTCGGGAGATGGCCTCGCGCCTGAACGTTCCCGTGGCCGGAAAGGACGGCAAGACCGGACAGACGCTCCTGAAGACCATTTTAGCACCGGGCCTGAGGTCACGAGCACTGAACGTGGACGGGTGGTACTCGACCAACATCCTCGGCAACCGCGACGGCCGTGCTCTCAGCGACGAGGACTCTCTCGCCTCGAAGGTTGAGACCAAAGGGTCTGTGCTCGACTCCATACTGGGGTATGAGGTTGAGGACCACATTGTCGACATCCGGTACTACGGCCCCCGTGGCGACAACAAGGAGGCGTGGGACAACATCGACCTGACGGGGTTTCTCGGAAAGAAGATGCAGCTGAAGCTCAACTTTCTCTGCCGCGATTCCATCCTGGCGGCCCCGCTCGTGATCGAGTTGGTTCGGTGTGTCGATCTTGCCGATCGCACCGAACAGGGCGGCGTCCAGGAGCATCTCGGGGTGTTTTTCAAGTCCCCCATGGTGGAGAAAGGCCACGTTCCGGAGCACGGCCTCCCCTCTCAGCAGAGGGCCCTCCATCAGTGGCTTGAGCGAGTTCACAGCTCGAAGGACGGGGCGTCTCCATCGGAGGAAAATGGAGAGGCAGGCATTCCCGCGAGCAACGGCACCGAAAGCAGTGGCACTGAGAGCAACGGCAAGGCCCCGGAGTCGGCGGCGCCGTCGGGCAGCCCGTCCTCATCCGTCGCAGACAGGTGAGCGTACCCCCCTGGCAGTGCGCCCGCCGCGTTCTTGAGCCTGATCGATGGCCCCGACATGTCCGACCCTGGATTGGCAACCCTGCCCGCGTACGAGCCACTGCTCCGCGACATCGTCAACCTCAAGCGGGTCCGATCGGCGGGCCGCACCGGAAGTTGGATGGAGCGGAGTTTTCGGAGAGGATGGGGCCGGATTCTCCACGTTGAGGACGCCCCGGAAACTGCATCATTCCGGCCTGCCGCAATCGAAGAAACCGCCGAGGCCATCCTGGCAACGCGGCTTGCCGACGTATCCGCTCCTGTCCTCCGCGAGCATGGACTGAGCGCGGAAACCACGCGTGAGATCCGCGTCCGTGGTTTCGAGGAAGCCCCGCTTCCCGACTCCCCGCTCCGCGATTCGCTGCGTGAGGCAATTTCCAGCAAGGACGCCGCAGGGGAGCCAGTGCGGGACGAAGGAGAGTCTCCTGGGTTCGTCGACGCGCTCTGCGAGCAACCGCGAGCGGGCGTGACTGCCCCGGGGACGTCTCGGTTAATGCTGACCCCGACTGAGAGCCACGGGGACCATTGTGGCGCCGTTGCCGTCTTCGGGGTCTTGCTCGCTCCGCTTTTTGGGGCCGATGTTGCAACAACATACCTGATCGGCCTTGCTCATCACCTGCACAACGCGACGCTCCCGGACGCAGGGCATGCGGGCGACGTCATCCTCGGCGATTCGGCGGGCGCCCTCATCGACGCAGGCCGCGAGCGGGCAATGCGGGCGATTCCAGAGGAGCTCCACGACCCGATCCACTCCGCTCTTGCCCACACCGAACACGTCGATTCTCCAGAAGCGCGAACCTTCCACGCTGCCGATGCACTAGACCGGGTTTTGGAAATTGCCTGGCACGCGCAGACGGCGGACTTTTCCCTCGACGTGGCGCTGGACGAATACAACCTTGTCCACGAGGGCTTCGCACAGGACTGGCAGCAGCGCGTGCTCGACGCCTCAATCTTCTCCTGACTTCCGGTCCGCCCAGCTCGCCGCTTTTTTCTTCTACCGCGCACCCCAACACTCTCAACGACAGCTCCAACATGGACGCTCCCGCTCAGAACGTCGATACGGTCGGATGGGGGGTCATCGGATGCGGGTGGGTGGCCCGCGACTTTGGCATTCCCGCAATCCAAAACGCCTCGAACAGCCGACTCGTGGGGCTTTGCGACCGGGACGGGGATGCCCTGGCGGCCACGCTTCCTGACACCAGTGTGCCGTGCAGAACCCAGCGGACCGGCGAGCTGCTCCGGCGCGACGACCTCGACGCTGTATACGTTGCAACCCCCAACGACAGCCACGCTGAGCTCGTGTCTGCCTGCGCGAAGGCAGGGAAGCACGTGCTGTGCGAAAAGCCCATGGCCCGCACAACGCCCGAGGCCGAATCCTTGGTAGACGCCTGCCGCACTGCCGGTGTCCGCTACGCGACAGCGTTCGACCAGCGCTTCCACCCCGCTCACCGTCGGCTTCAGGATCTTGTCGCGGACGGCACGCTGGGTACCGTGACCACTGTCCGGATCCACTACGCCTGCTGGACCCCGGCCGACTGGACTCCCGATGGCATCAGCCTCGACAACTGGCGTGTTGATCCCGACCGCGCGGGCGGCGGTGCATTCATCGACCTCGCTCCCCACGGCCTCGATCTCACCCAGATGATTTTGGGGGAGCCGCTCACCTCCGTGTCGGCCCTGTTGCAGGGGCAGGTCTTCGATTATCCGGTGGACGACGGTGCGGCCCTCATCGCACGGTCGGAGAGCGGCACCCTCCTGTCACAGTCCGTCGCCTACAACTGCCCCGACGTGTTTCCGCGACGCCGCCTGGAAGTCATCGGGACCGAGGGGCGCGCACTGGCGGTCAACACGATGGGACAGGACGAAGGAGGCGAGGTCACGCTTACGCGCAGCGATGGCACCGAAACGGCGATTGATTTTGACAAGGACCGGTCGCCGTTTCTCGGGCAGGTGGACGCCTTCGCCCGTTCGGTGCGTACCGGCGAGCCGTTTCCCTTCTCCCCGGCCCACGACCTCCACATCATGCGCCTCGTCGACGCCGCGGTCGAGTCCCCCAGTACCGAGGTCCCGGTGTCTCCGGCCCCTGCCGCCTGACGCTGTCGCCCGGTGTCGTGTGGCCTGGCGCCCCGCGACGCCCCGATCCGTGTCCGATGATCCGTGTCCGATGATCCGTGTCCGATGACACGTAGTTCTCACGACGAGTCGTTTCTACGCTCACTTGCCCCCTCTCCTGCTAGCCGACCATGCCCCTCTCGCATTACTGCACAGAGCACTCCGGCTTCTGGCAGAAACGGCCCTCACCACCAGAATCGTGCCCGGTCTGCGAAGATTACCGGCATCCACTCCCCCCAGACGGGTACGAATTTCTGACGCCGGGCGAGGTTGACGACCACGTGTCCGTGGACTGGACAGAGGTGCTGCCCGGCATCACGATGTTCTGGACCGAGCCCCAGATTGGGGTCGGCTCACGGGGATTCCTGGTCGAGCACCCGAACGGCAACATCGCGTTCGAGGGGGCGACGTGGTACGACGACGCGGCGCTCGATCACATTGAGTCTCTTGGGGGGATCCAGTACCTGTCCGCCTCGCATGCCCACGTGTACGGCGCGCTCTGGCGGCTGTCGGAGCGATTCTCACCGGAGACGGTCATCCAGGAGGCCGAACTCCCGTACGCGCAGGCATTTCCGGTGACCTGGCCGTTCGACGGGCGCGCCGAACTTACTGCCGGCGCTACCCTGCATCACACCGGCGGCCACACGCCCGGCCACGCCGTGCTTCACCTCGAGGATCGCCGCCTGCTTTTCTGCGGGGACGCGCTCAAGTTTACGCTTGACGAGTACCCCGTTGGCAACGCTGTCTCGATCTCCACGCACAGGGCGTACGACGCCCACATTCCGCTCACCCACGCGGACATTCGGCAGTACCGCGACCTGATGGAGCCGCTCGACTTCGATGCCGTCATCACGCCGTGGGAGGTCGTTCCATCCGGCGGCAAAGACGCCGCCCTCCATCTGTTCGCGGAGCAACTCAGCGGCCGCCCGTTCGCTGACCCACTCCCCCTGCGCGAAACCGTCGAGGAGGCAGATGCCGCACCGGATCGCGCAGAGGGTTCGCACACGGCAGATCCTGCGCGTGCGTACCAGGAGGCCATGCCCCCCGGGGAAACGTTTGCGTTTCCCATCACGGACCTTGACCGGACGGACATTCCGGTGTGGACCGTCGCGCACTTCCCGGAGGAGCGTCCCGGCATGAACACGTCTGCCGGCTACGGGTCGACGGACGCGTCGGCCCGGATCGGCGCGTGGGGGGAACTGTACGAGAAGGCCTCCAGTCGGCAGGCCGTCCCGGAGCTCCCCCGCCGCACGGCATCGTACGAGGATCTTACCGCGGCCGGCGAGCCTGCCCTCGATCCTCGGCGCTTGCGCCTGCCGGTGGGCACAACGTACGCCCACGACCAGCCCCTGGTGTGGGCGCAGGCGCGCCGGTACCCGTCCCACGATCCGGTCTGGATTCCCATCGAGGAGGCCGCCGCCTACTTCGGAGACCTTGACGGCATTTCTCCGGCGCGTGAGGACGGCTGGCTCTACACGCCCATCACCAACGGCCTCGGCGCGGGGGACTCCTTCGAGCGTGCCCTGGGGCACGGTCTCATGGAGCTGGTGCAGCGGGACGGAAACAGCGTCACCTACCGCGCCCTCGACCAGGGCGTCGGGGTATCGGTCGACAGCGTCGCCGATCCCGACATTCGCCGGCTTCTCGATCAGTTCGACGCGGCCGGGGTCGAGCCCATCATCAAGCTTGCCGACACGGCGTTCGGCATGGCAAATTTCTACGTCGTCGGTCACGAGCGCAACCTGGAGGACGCGCCGCATCCGCTCATGATTACCGGTTGTGGAGAAGGGGTCCACCCGGACCGGGAGGTTGCCCTGGCCAAGGCGCTGCGCGAATACGCGTCGTCCCGCGTCCGCAAGCGGTTCAACCACGGCATGCTGGACGATATCCGCCAGGTGTTTCCGGACGGGTACGAGGAGCACGTGCGCCAGCAGTCCCCCGCCAACGAAGAATCACGGTCGTTCCAGGCCCTGAAGGAGTGGAGTGACCTGAGCGTAGAAGCCCTGCATGACCGAATTGATTTCTCCCTCCGGGTCGACGAGACGGTTCGCCTCTCGTCCCTCCCCACTGTTGCGCCCGGCACACTGCAGTCCCCGGAGGCCCTCCTCGACCTCGTTGCCGGGCGGTTTCTCGACGCGGGCCTCGACATTTTCTATGTCGACTACTCTCCAGAGGGAGGTCCTGCGCACGCTGTGAAGGCAATCGTGCCGCCCCTGGAGGTGGAGACAGCGACGTACGATCGGATTGGGCGGCGTAACATCCGCCGCCTCGTGCGGCGCGGGAGCGACATTGCCGGACTGGGGGAGCCGCCCAGCGGTGCCCAGCGCGTCCCGCTCCCCCCGGCCGACGAGGAGGCACTCGGCGACCAGGCCTGGTTTCACCCGGGACGTATGCGTGAGGCGGTTGACGGGCTGTACGCCATGTACCGCGAGCCGAAACGCCACGTCCTTGCTCTCGAGGCAGAGCGTTCCTAGCGACGGCCTGTTCCCAACAGTCACACTGATCCTCCCGACCCGCGCCCGCACACATGCTCCGGTTCGCATACAACACGAACGGTGCTTCGAACCACCGGCTCGAAGACGCCCTTGGCCTGATCGCCGACTCCGGGTACGACGGCGTCGCGCTAACGCTGGATCACCACCACTTCGACCCGTTCGCGCCGCGGCTTGACCACCGCGCATCCAAGCTGTCCTCGCGCCTCGACAAGCTAGGGCTGGACCTCGTGGTGGAAACGGGCGCACGGTTCCTTCTCAACCCGCGTGAGAAGCACGAGCCGACACTGATCCACCCGACCGAGGACGGTCGCGATCGCCGGATCGAGTTCTTGACGCGAGCCCTCGACGTTGCGGCGATCTGCGATGGGGAGGCCGTATCGTTTTGGGCGGGACGCCCCCAGGAAGGGGTCGGCGTGGACGAAGCGTGGTCTTGGCTCGTGGAGGGGGTGGGGCAGGTCGTCGAAGCCGCAGAAGAGCGGGGCGTGACGCCGGCGTTCGAACCTGAGCCCGGAATGTTGGTCGAGACCGTCGGCGACTTCTATCGCCTACAGGACCAAGTTCCCGGGCTTCGGCTCGCGCTCGACACGGGCCACTGTCTGGTGACGGAAGAGCGAGCCCCTCAGGCGGCCGTTCGGGAGTGCGAGTCGGACCTTGGGACCGTTGCCATCGAGGACATGAAGCGGGGCATCCACGAGCATCTGTTCTTCGGAGAGGGCGACATGGACATTCCCGCTATTCTCGATGCGCTCGAAGAAGTTGGCTTCGGGCGTCTCGTCTGTGTGGAGCTCTCGCGCGCGTCTCCGACCGCCCACGAGACAGTCCCCGACGCCCTCGACTATCTCCGAAGCGCCGAGCGAGTCTCCCCCGATGCGTGAGGGGCGTTCGCCACGTTCTGACTCTATGCATCCATCTCAACGACACAATGCGCATCTGCTTCATTTCCCGCCGTTTCTTTCCCACCATCTCCGGGATGAGCGTCTACGCGCTCAACCTGCTCCGCGAGATGGTGGATCTGGGGCACGACATGACGATGCTCGCCCAGTACCGCGATGATCCCGAAGGAAAGGGCGTGTACGGAGGGGGACCGCCCAACGACGTAGAGGACGTAACGGTGATCGGGATGGAGTCGAAGGGCGAGGCCGAGAATGGAGACTTCGAGCGCGACATCGATGCGATCGTCGACCGTGTCGTGGCAGAACACGAGGCTGAACCGTTCGACATCATCCACGCGCAGTACGGCTACCCGCCTGGGCTCGCGGCCTTGAAGGCCAGCCGGAAGCTCGGCATCCCAAACGTCGTCTCCATTCAAGGAGGGGACGGGCACTGGGTTGGGACGAAATCCAAGACCCTAGAAGCCGCAATGCAGGCTGTCCTCGGCCACGCCGACCGACTGCTCATCGGCTCTCGGTCCTTCGCGAAGGAGGTGCGTGAAAACCACGGCACGCCCCTGGACCGCTTTACGATCGTTCCCGGTGCGGTAGACGTCGACCGCTTTGCCCCACGGGACGAGGAGGCTGTCGGTGCCCTCCAGGACAGCACCGCCCCGACACTCCTTTACCACGGGCGGGTGGACGAGCGCAAGGGAGCAGTCGACATGATCGATGCGGTTGCTAAGCTTCCGGACTCGGTACGTCTCATCATGTCCGGCATCGGCCCGGACGTCGGCGCTGTCGAGGAGCGCATCCGTACGCTGGGCGTGGAGGACCGGGTGGAAATGACCGGCTACGCGCCCTACGATACCGTCCCGGACATCTACCGCCGAGGGGACGTGTTTGTCTCGCCAACGTACGCGGAAGGCTTTTCGAACACGATCCTTGAAGCAATGGCGAGCGGGGTGCCCATCGTCTCGACCGAGACGGTTGGCGTGGTGGACTGCCTGCGAGACGAAGACAATGCGCTCCTCGTCTCTCCGGGCGACCCCGATGGGTTGGCCGAGGCCCTCTACCGGATGGTCGAGAATGACGACCTGCGCACCCGCCTCGCTGAGGATGCACTTGCGGAATGCCGGTCGACGTATGCGTGGTCGGTCATTGCCCGCCAGATCGCAGACATTTACCGGGACATAAGGGGCACGGAGCCGGACACGAGTTGGTCACTGCCGGATGGGCCCGTCGACCGGTGCATCTACCACGAGAAGCCACACCTTCTGTAGTCTCGCCCTCTGTAGTCCCGTTTTTCCTCTCCATGCCGACAGCCGCGGTCTTGTCCCCTCATTTGGACGATGCTGCCTTCTCGTGCGGCGGGCTGATGGCCCGGCTCGCCGATGCGGACTGGCAGGTCGTGCACGCGACGCTGTTCGCCGCAACGGTGCCGGACCCGTCCGGCTTTGCGCTCAGGTGCCAATTGGACAAGGGCATCGGTGCGGACGTGGACTACATGGCGCTCCGTCGGGACGAAGACCGCGTGTTCGCCGAGCAGGTCGGGGCCTCCAACGTCGTGCACGGACCGTTTCCGGAGGCCCCGCATCGCGGCTACTCGTCGCCCGATGCTCTTTTCGGCCCCATTCGTGACGACGATTCTGTGGTGGATCCCCTCTGCGGCTATTTGCGTGCCCTGCTCCGCGAGCACAAGCCGGACCTCCTCGCCCTTCCGCAGGCCATCGGCGGGCATGTCGATCACGTGCAGCTCGTCAATGCCGTCGGCCGTGTGGAATCGCTGGATACCTGCCCGCCGCTCGTCTGGTATCGCGACGCGCCGTACGTCATCGAGCATCTCGGCGCCCACTCTCCATTCCCCCGCGTTCGCAAGCGCAGCCCGCTCGCCGTCGACGTAGAGCCGGTTCTGCGGCAGAAGCTCAACGGGGCGGCCGCCTACGAGTCGCAGCTTGGACGCCAGTTTGCGCGTCGGTTTTCTGACCGTGACTGGGCCTCTGCCGAAAGTCAGCCTGCCAGCAGCCGGGGTGGAGCGACGCCCAAAGAGGATCGGGACGCGGAGCATGCCATCATGCGGCGTGCCTTGACCTACCTCGCCCACGAAGAGGCCCGCCGCATACAGGGCGACGCCGGCGGCGCGAGCTCTCAAGGCTCCTTGTCAAACCGCGAGGGGGTTCCTTCGGCCGTCGAGCGGTTCCGCGGGAATGCCGATGCCGCAGGGAGGCTCGATGCATTGCTGCTGAGGACGCACCGCTGACGTCCCCGCTGCGTGCCTTCTCACCCGTGATGCCTCTCAATCCAACATCCGACTTCAACAGCATGGACGTCCTCGTCACAGGAGGAGCTGGATTCATCGGATCGCATGTCGCTGACATGCTCGTCGAAAGGGGCCACTGCGTGGATGTCATGGACAATCTCTCGGCGGGACGGCGCGAGTATGTCCCCGATGAGGCTACCCTTCACGTTCTCGATGTCCGATCCGAAGCTGCCGCCGACCTGGTTCGGGCCCGGTCTTTCGATGCGCTGGTCCATCATGCCGCTCAGATCGATGTCCGCGCGTCTGTGGAAGACCCGACGCACGACGCTGGTGTGAATGTGCTTGGACTGCTCAACCTGATGGAAGCGGGGCGCCGGGGTAGCCTTCAGAACGTCGTGTTTGCCTCCACGGGTGGGGCCATTTACGGGGAGCCGGAGTACACGCCACAGGACGAGACTCACCCGGAACGCCCGGTGTCTCCGTACGGGGTCGCGAAGCTCTCCGCTGAGCACTACCTTCAGTACTACGCCCGGCAGTTCGGCATTGACGTCGTCTCGCTCCGGTACGCCAACGTGTACGGCCCCCGACAGGACCCCACTGGCGACGCCGGTGTGGTCGCGATCTTTGTCGGCGAAATGCTTGGCGGCACACAGCCGGTGATCAACGGCGCCGGCGATCAAACACGAGACTACGTGTACGTCGCCGATGTCGCCAGGGCCAACGTACAGGCCCTCGACCACGAAGGTTGTGACCTTGTCAACATTGGGACTGCCCAGGAAACAAGCGTCACGGACCTCTTTCGGTTGATCAAAGCAACGACCGGTGCGGACGTTGCCGAGAAGCACGGTCCGTCCCTGCCCGGGGAGCAGAAGAGAAGCGTTCTTGATTACGCAAAGGCACAGTCGGTACTGGGATGGAAGCCGGAGACACCTCTCCGTGAAGGGCTCGGCAAGACGGTTGAGTGGTTTTCAAGTGACGCCCCCGTGCAGGCCCCCTGAGTCAGACGCTTCCAGTACCATCCGATCCTGCATCGCATCCATCAATCCTGCCTCGCGTCCAATTGTCGCCCCCTAAACTTCTTTAGAAAACCTACCTGCGCTCCGTAGAGCGTGCTGCCCTGAAGGATACTTGGCCAAAGGCGGATTCGGCCAAAGCGAAGCCCCACTCAGACGTTTCCAATCGTGTCCCCCGATGCCGGTTTCCCCACACGCGCTGGTCCTGGACGCCGACAACACCCTCTGGGAT
>ERZ1034569.862-NODE-862-length-10556-cov-5.900200_pt1 | contig 10556 bp, 11 predicted proteins | sample MGYA00520706_ERZ1034569 | MGnify/ENA primary metagenome ERZ1034569 (study PRJEB33760, sample SAMEA4777722) | hypersaline lake metagenome | biome: hypersaline environment; feature: brines | place: Spain | collected 2014-08 | depth 0 m ...
CAGGCGTACCGGACCTCGTTCTCCCCGCCGGGCCCGACCGCCATCGCCGAGAGGTTCTTGCCGTACTCGCCGTCGAGCTCGGACTCGATGTCGTCCATCGTCGCGTGGACGCCCTGCCCCCACAGGTGTGAGGCGTCACGGAGTTCGACCTCGCCGTCCTCGACGTAGGCGTAGACCGGCTCCTCGGCCTCACCCTCGACCAGGAGACCGTCGAAGCCGGCCCACTTCAGCCGCGCCCCCGACCAGCCGCCGTGGTGGGAGTCGGTCACCTGCCCCTCGATGGGGGACTTCGTACAGATTGCGATCCGGCCACTCATCGTCACCTGCGTCCCCGTCAGTGGCCCGTTCATGAACGCGAGGAGGTTGTCCGGCCCCAGCGGGTCCACATCCGGCCCCTGGTCGAAGACGTACTTCACGCCGAGTCCGCGCGCACCGATATACTTCTTTGCATCCTCGTCGTCGACGCCCTCGTAGGCCACCTCGCCGTCACTGAGGTCGACTCGCGCCACGTGGTCGTGGAAGCCGCCTAGGTCGGTCATGATACTCTATCACATACCACGATCCGGGAGCCGCTTAATAATTCTGTCCGACCGCCTCAAACTGGCGTATGCCGGGGCCCAGGCGGTCTGACACGGAGAGCGTTCAGTGCAGACACAACGGGGTGGTGTGTCACGCCCGGCAGCGCTGGTGCCGCCTGCGGGCGGGGTCGACCGGCACGGTTAACTTCGAGACGGGCGCCACGCGGGGTATGGACCTACCACAGATCTGGGAGAACAGGGTCAGGTTCGAGGAGACCGACCGGCAGGGGATCGTCTTCTACGGCAACTACGTCACCTTCCAGGACGAGACAATCACGCAGTACTTTCGCGAGACCGGCGTCGGCTACCCCGACATCGAGAGCCGGGGCTGGGACGTCCACGTCGTGAACGTCGAGTTGAACTACCACGGCCAGGCCGACGTCGGCGACGAACTCGTCCACGGGGCCCGGGTCGACTCCTTTGGCACCTCGAGCATGACCTTCGAGTACGCCGCCCACCAGGCCGACAACGGCTCGCGTATTGCCGACGGGACGGTCACCCACGTCACCGTCGATCCGGCGACCGGCGACCCGGTCCGGGTTCCCGAGGAGTTCCGGGAGACGGTCCGGCGGTTCCAGGACGAACCACCCACGGAGTGACGGCTACCCACCTGAGGGTGACAAGCTACAACCCTCCGGCCGCCAACTATGGGGTATGAGCGACGACCTCACCCACACCGACGGGTCCGGCGAGGCACAGATGGTCGACGTGGGCGACAAACCCGACACGCGGCGCCGAGCGGTCGCGGCCGGCCGGCTGGAACTCCGGCCGGCGACGGTTGAGGCAGTCAGCGACGACGACGTCGAGAAGGGTAACGTCCTCGCCACCGCCCGCGTCGGCGCGGTCCAGGCAGTCAAACATACCTGGGAGACGGTCCCGATGTGTCACCAGATCCCGATCACGAACGTCGAGGCGGACTTCTCGCTGGACGCCGCGGCCGGGACCGTCGGCCTCGAGGTCGCGGTCGAGACGACCGGCAAGACCGGCTGTGAGATGGAGGCCATCGAGGGTGTGACAACGGGGCTGAACGTCGTCCTCGATATGGTGAAGGCGGCCGAGAAGGACGAGCACGGGCAGTACCCCGAGACCCGGCTCACGGACGTTCGGGTCGTCGAGAAGGTGAAACGGGAGAGCTGAGCGGCGACGGTCGGGGGCGGGCCTCAGTCGTCGGCGGTCGCGGGCTTTTTGACGTACTTCTCGTTCAGCACCCACTCGCCGTCCTCCTCGACGAGATACTCGCCGTAGTAGGGGACCCGGTTGGCGACGGTCTCCCGGAAGGTCTCCCGGATCTCGGGTTTGGTCATCTCACCCATCGGGCGGTGGTCGTCGCCGCGGTTCAGACAGCCCTTCAGCTTGCCGTCGTGGGTCACCCGGACGCGCTCGCAGTTGGCACAGAACTCCTCGTTTTCGACGGGGTCGACGATCTCGACCATCCCCTCGCCCGACGCCGCCGTCTCGCCCTCCGGCTCGACATCCGGGCCGGCCACCTCCTCGCCGTCGGGGCTGACGTAGTAGCGCCGGCGGTCGTGCATGTCGCGGCGTTCGACACGGTCGGCCTGCTCCTCCAACCAGCCGTGAACCCGGTCGATATCGACCGCCCAGTCGGGGTTGCCGACGAGTTCGGGCATATACTCGATGAGCTGGAGCTGGAGCCCGTCGTTCGCGGCGACGTGGTCGACCATCTGCGGGATGTAGCCCGCGGTCGCCTCGAAGACCACCATATTCAGCTTGACAGGGGCAAGCCCCGCCTCCAGCGCCGCCTCGACACCCTCGACGACCTGCTCGTAGGCGCCGGTCTTCGTGACCGCCGCAAAGTCGTCGGCGTCGAGTGCGTCCTGGGAGACGTTGACCCGCTCCAGTCCCGCGGCCTTCAGCTCCGGGGCCCGGCCGGGGAGGAAGGTGCCGTTGGTCGTCATCGAGACCTCCATGGCGTCGGGTGTTCGCCGGATGATCTCCTCCAAGTCCTGTCGGAGCATCGGCTCGCCACCGGTGAACTTCACCGCCTCGACATCGAACTCCCGGGCGACCTCGAGGAACCGGACGACATCGTCGGTACCCATCTCGTGGTCCTGGGCGTCCATCGGGCCGCGGGTGTCGCCCAACCCCTCGTTGTGGCAGTAGACGCAGTCGAAGTTACACCGGTCAGTCAGCGAGACCCGCACGCCAGAGACTTCCCGGCCGAAATCGTCCACAAGCATCGGTCACTGGCGATTCAACACCCACAGGTTAAAATCTATCCCACGTCCCGGGCCGCCTCGACGGCGGTTACCGGCTCTGACCCGCCGTCGACAGGGGCCACCTTTTCAATCGCGCGCCGCAAACAGCGGTGTATGACCAACGAGTTCGACGACGTTGCCCGCCTGGCAGAGGCCCGCGAGCGGTTACAGGAGGTCGTAGCGTCGGGCGACAGCGAGACAGTTTCGGTCGGTGCGGCGGCCGGCCGAACCCTCGCCGCGCCGGTGCGGGCACGGCGTGCGGTCCCCCACTACGAGCGGGCGGCGATGGACGGCTACGCGGTCCGGGCCGAGGACACCCAGCGGGCCGGTCGGTCGCCGGTCGCACTCGATGTGACCGCGGAGGACGTCGGCCCCCGGAACGCGGCCCAGGTCCACACCGGGAGCCACCTGCCCGACGGCGCCGACGCCGTGGTGATGGTCGAGCAGACCCGGGACTTTGGCGACACGGTCGAGGTGGAGGCGTCGGTCACACCCGGCGAGAACGTCGCCCCGGTCGGCGAGGACGTCGACACCGACCAGCACCTCTACGACACCGGTCACCGGCTGGCAGCGGCCGACCTCGGCCTGTTACGGGGGGCCGGCTACGACGAGGTCGAGGTCTACGAGCGCCCCCGGGTCAGTGTCGTCCCCACGGGCGAGGAACTCGTCCCGGCCGGCGAGGAGCCCGAGCCCGGCGAGATCGTCGAGACCAACGGCCTGAGCGTCGCCCGGCTGGTCGAGCGCTGGGGCGGGCAGGCAACCTACCGGGAGATCGTGACCGACGATATCGACGCCCTCGGGGCGGCCATCGACCGCGACACCGACCACGATATCGTTGTCACGACGGGGGGGACGTCGGTCGGCGAGCGGGACCTGCTCCCGGCGGTCGTCGGGGAGCGTGGCTCCGTCGAGGTGCACGGCCTGGCGGTCAGGCCCGGCCACCCCGCCGGCTTTGGCGTCGTCGACGACACGCTCGTGTTGATGCTGCCGGGCTACCCGGTCTCCTGTCTGGTCGTCGCGACCCAGTTGCTCCGGCCAGCCCTGGCCCGCGCCGGCGGCTTCGACCCCGACCCGATACCGAGGACCCCCGGTGTCCTCGAGCGAAAGGTGCCGAGTGAACCCGGGATGCGCACCTTCGCGCGGGTCTCCGTCGAAGGGCCGGAGGCGGACGGCGAACAGGCAACGGTGACGCCGACCCGGACCTCCGGTGCCGGCGTCCTGTCGAGTGTGACACTGTCGGACGGCTGGGTCGTCGTCCCCGAGGGGTCGGAGGGCTACGAGGCCGGCCGCGAGGTCGCCGTCGAGCGCTGGGACTGGGAACCCTGACCGAGGCGAGGCGGATGGGGTCTCACCGCGTCAGTCCTCGGCACTCGCGTCGGGGGGCTCGACCCCGGTGTCGTGCTGGTGGGCCCAGAACTCGTCGGTGACGGTGACCTCCTTCTTGAACAGCGGGACCTCGGCTTTCAGGCGGTTGATCCCGTCCTCGACGGTCTCGAAGGCCTCCTCGCGGTGGCCCGCGAGCACGACGACGAAGACGATATCCTCCCCGGATTCGACGACGCCGGTCCGGTGGTGTAACAGGACCTCGTAGACCCCCTCGCGGGCCGCCAGGTCCGCCCGGATCGCCGCCATCTGTTCCGCCGCCACACCGTCGTACTTCTCGAACTCGAGCAGTTCGGTCGCCTCGTCCTCGGGCCCCTCTTTCATGCGGACCCGGCCGGTGAAGGTGGCGATCGCCCCGGAGTACACCGCCTCCGGCGACCGCTTTGCCTGTGCCACCAGCGAGCCAAGCGTCTCGAAGGGTTCCCTCTCCTCGAGGGCGGCGACCACGGCGTCGAGATCCACCGCGTCGGCCTCGGGCGCGGCGGCGACCGTCTCGCCGTCGTGGTCGCGGCCGCCGAGTGCAACCGTCGGGATGGCGGCCCCGCTGTACCCCTCGACCAGTGTGTAGTCGTAGTCGGGTGCGAGCGACTCGAGTACGTCCTCAAGCGTGCGGTCCTCGCCGGTCGCGAACCACGCGCCGTCGTCGGTGACGGCGTGGGTCTCCGCGGCGCCGGCCGTCCGGTGACGGTGGGTGTCCTTTCCCTCCCGGTCGATGTCGACGCCGTGGTCGACGTGTTTGACCGTCGCCACGCGACCACGGTCGGTGAGACGGTCGAGGAGGCGCTCGACCAGCGTCGTCTTTCCCGAGCCCGAGGGGCCGGCGATCCCGAGCAGTTTCATACCTGCCCGTGGGACCGGGGCGGATTTGTGCCTGTCGCCGGGGCAGCGGCCCCGCTGTCGAGCACAGAGTGGAGGTGAGGCTTTTGCCCCCAGGTCCCAAAGCAGGCGACATGAGTGAGCGCCGCGAGATGCGAGACCTGGTGACACTCGACCACGCCCGCGAGGTCGTCGGTGACCTCGGGGTCGGCGGCGGGACCGAACGCGTCCCGCTAGATGAGGCCAGCGGCCGGGTGCTCGCCGACCGGGTCGACGCCAACCTGGACGTGCCCGGCTTCGACCGCGCGAGCGTCGACGGCTACGCCGTCCGTGCAGCCGACACGACCGGGGCCGGTGAGGCTAACCCCCTGACCCTGTCGGTCGACGGGCTGGTCGAGGCCGGTGAGCGACCCGCGGTGACGGTCGAGGACGGGGCGGCCGTCGAGATCGCGACCGGGGCGGTGGTCCCGCCCGGCGCCAACGCCGTCGTGATGGTCGAGGACACGACCGAGCACGCGGAGACGGTCGAGGTCCGCCGGGCGGTCCCGCCGGGGGGGAACGTGATGGCCGCCGGCGCGGACATCGCGGCCGGCGACCGCGCGCTCGGTGCGGGTGTCCGACTGACGCCGCGAACGGTAGGCCTGCTCGCGGCGATGGGTCACGACACGGTCGCGGTCCGCCGCCGGCCCCGGGTGGCCGTGGTGGCCACCGGCGAGGAACTCGTCCAGCCGGGTGACGAACTGGACCACGGCCGCGGCCAGATCTACGACGTCAACACCGAGACCATCGCGACCGGTGTCCGCGAGGCCGGCGGGGAGCCGGTCCGGTACACCCGTGTCCCCGACGACCGTGAGGCGATGGCCGACGCACTCCGGGAGGCCGCCGAGGAGTGTGACATGGTGCTGACAGCCGGGTCGACGAGTGCCAGCGGCGCGGATATGCTCTACAGCGTCGTCGAGGACGTCGGTGACCTGCTGGTCCACGGCGTCGCGCTCAAACCGGGCAAGCCGACCATCGTCGGCCGCGTCGACGGGACGCCCTACGTCGGCCTGCCGGGCTACCCCGTCTCCGCGCTGTCGGTGTTCCGGCTGCTGGTCGCGCCCCGGTTGCGCCGGGCGGCGGGCTACGGGACCGAGCGGTCGGTCACCACCACCGGACGGCTGGCCGTCGACGAGCGCTTCGACGAGGGGCGGCGCCGGGCGCTCCCGGTCGGACTCGTCGCGGACGGCGACGGCGAGACGGTCGTCTACCCCGTCGACAAGGGCAGCGGTGCAACGACGACCCTGGCGGCGGCCGACGGGGTTGTCGACATGCCGGCTGACACCCGTCGTCTCCGGGCCGGCGAGGACGTCACGGTAGAGCTGTTCTCGCCGGACGCCCGGGCGCCGCCGGTGCTCGTAGTCGGCGAGAGTGACCCTGCCGCCGTCGAGCTACTGGACGCCGTCGACGGCGCCCGCTGCCTCACCGACGGCGACCGCGCCGGCCGGCGCTGGCTCCGGGACGGGGTCGCGGACGTGGCAGTCCTCACGGGCGAGACGGGGACAGCGCCCGAGAACGGCGCGGTGCTCGGGACCTGGACCCGCGAGTGGGGGGTCGTGACGGCAGACGACAGCCTCGGTGAGACACCCCTGAAGACGCTCGCCGAGGGCGGGCGGGCGGTCGCGACTGTCAACCGGGACCTCGGGCTCCGGGCCGCGGTCGAGGACGCCACACAGGAGGCAGGGCTTGCGCCCGACGCCCTCGCCGGGGTCGAGACTGCCGGGGTGGAAAGCCCCGCCCGACGGGTCGCCGACGGCCGTGCCGACGCCGGCATCACGCTCCGGGCGACCGCCGAGGCACTGGGGCTTCACTTCGTCGGGGTCGGGACACAGCGGGTCTCGCTGGTGGGCAACGAGCAGCGTCTGTCAAAGCCGGCCGTCAAGCGGCTACGGCGCGAGACGGCGTCTGTGACGGCGGTGCTAGACGGGCTGCCCGGCTACGCCGAGTAGCGTCGGAAGCCGGACCCAGGGGCCCGGTCGGTGCGTCGTCTGCCCGTCGTCTCGGGGAGCCGACCCACGCCTCGACCGGCTGTCGAGAGCAGCAGTTTTATGCGAGTCATCTAAAAGATCATGGTATGGCAGAGTGTCCGAACTGTGGAGCGGCCGTCGAAGTGGGGGCACCCGTGTGTGACTCGTGTGGGCTCTCGCTCGGTGACAATCTTGGAGGCGAGGAGGGCCAGGGGAACGCCGGCCAGGGTGGTGACAGACAGCAGGGCCAGCCCCGGCAAGGCCGGCCACAGGGCGGGCAGGCTCGTGGTGGACAGCCACAACAGGGCAGGGGTCAAGGCCAACCACAGGGTGGCCAGCCGCGTCAGGGTCAGCCCCGGCAAGGTCAGCCACAGGGCCAGGCGCCACGACAGCAGGGCCAGCCCAGACAGGGACAGTACCGCCAGCCACGGGACGACGAGGTGGTCGCCGGGCTGAACCGCCGGCAGGTGCTCGGTATCGGCGGGGCCGGGGTCGCCGTGGTCGCCGTCGGCGGGTTCGTGCTGCTTGGCGGCGGCGACGGCGGCCCTGCGGGGACCGCCGAGGCGTTCCTCAACAACCTGAACAACGGGGAAGGACAGGCCGCAGCCGACCTGCTCCACCCGGACTCGCGGTTGGGCGAAAACCAGGTCACCCAGTTGGCGACGCTGTTCGGGCAGGTCGAGGTCAGTGTACAGGGGTCGGAGGTGACCGAGCAGGCAGACGGTCGGGCGGAGGTCGAGATTCAGGCGTCCGCGCAAGGACAGACGAACACCCTGCGCATGGAGATGCGACAGGCAAACGGCGAGTGGCGGGTGTTCTCCTTCTCCGGGGTCTGACCGGCGGGAACGGGCACCGCCACGACGGACCTACAGCTCGGGCTGTTCGACGTGTGCCTCCCAGAAGGCGGGCTGGCGATACTTCTCGTAGGCACCCTGGTATCCTCGCAGACGGGCGACTGGGGCGAGCACCCGCGTCAGCGGCCGTGCGATTCGCGGGTCGGGCTCGGTAAAGACGGTGTTGCCGGCCAGCCGCCGGGCGACCATCACCTGCTGGAGGGGGTCTCGGGCGTCCATCGCGTCGTCGTGAGCGAGCCCGCCGAGTGTCGGGAGGACGTGCCGGAGTCGCCCAGGGGTGTGGATATCCGTCATCATGTAACTCAACTCGTCGCCCTCGACGGAGAAGGTGTGGCGCTGACCGGTCTCGACGGTGACTGTCTCGCCCGGCCCCGCACGGTAGGACTCCCCGTCGAGGTGAAAGGTCGGCTCGCCGGCCCGCACGTCGAAGCGCTCGACGCTCTGTTCGTGGTAGTGCTCGGGCGGCCCGTCGTAGCCCGGCCCGAGGACGCTGAGCGAACGGATTGTCTCGCCGTCGGGTGAGTCGAGTGGCGCACCCCAGACCGGCTGGGTGGGGTGGGAGTTCAGCGGCCCGGTCCGCTCGGCCAGCAGCCCCGCCAGGTCGCTGTCAGGGGCTACCTGGAAGCCGGTCCCCGGAACCGGCTGACCGTCGGCGTCTATCGTCCGGCCGGTCGTGACTGTCATACCTGTGCGTGGGGGCCGGCGTCGAAAAGCGTTCGGTGCAGGGCTCCCCGTCGGGGGCGGTCCGTGACCGGCGTCGACGTGTCCGAAACACTATGTGGACGCTACCCTCAACAGAGGGTATGCGCGCGGAGAACAGCTTCATCCCGGTGTCGGGGGTCGGCGAGATTACCGAGCGAAAGCTCTGGGCGTCGGGCGTACAGACCTGGAACGACTTCGACGGCGAGGTCCCCGGCCCAGCCGCCGCCGAGGATATCTGGTCGTTTATCGACCGCGCCAGCGAGCGTCTAGACGCCGGCGACACCGACTACTTCGCCTCGGCGTTTCCCTCCGGCGAACAGTGGCGGTTCTACGAGAACTTCCGGGAGAAAGCCTGCTTTCTGGATATCGAGACGACCGGGCTGAGCGAGCGCCGCGACGACGTGACCGTCGTCAGCCTCCACCGGGCGGGCTCGACGACGACACTCGTACGCGAACGGGGGCTGACCGCCGAGGCCCTCGCCGACGAGTTTGCCGACGCCGGCCTCCTCGTCACCTACAACGGCAAGCGCTTCGACGTCCCCTTTCTCGAGGAGTCGTTCGACCTCGACGTAACCCTCCCACACCTGGACCTGATCTACCCCTGTCGGCGGCTGGACCTGACCGGCGGTCTCAAACAGGTCGAACAGGAGGTCGGTATCGACCGCGACCGGCCGGACCTCTCGGGGCGTGACGCGGTACGGCTCTGGCGCGAGTACGAACGCGGCCGCGAGGCGGCCCTGGAGACGCTGGTGTCGTACAACCGCGACGACACCGCGAATCTCGAGCGGCTGGTCGACGTGGTCACCGACCGCCTCCACGAGGACATCTTCGAGTCGGTTGGGAGTGGTGGATAGCGGGACGGCCAAGCGGAGCTATCTCGACTCGCCGGCGGGAGTGTCGGCGCACACCGCCTGTGTCTCCCCGTCAGTTCGGCTCGGCCTCGCCCCCGGTGCCGTCCGTCCCGGTCGGGTCGCCGCCGGTCTCGTCGTCGGGCTCCCGGATCGCCGAGTCGGGGCCCGTCGGGTCGAGCGGGCGGACCCAGCCGACGTAGAGGACCACCGCCATCGTGGCGTAGCCGACGGCCCAGGCGGCCGACCCCAGGGCGTGGTACCCGGACTGTGAGAGGACGTGGTTGGTCAGCCCGGGGAGTAACACCCCCACGAGCACCACGACGACAAACCCACCGCGCGTGCCGAGGCCGAGATTCATCAGTAACTGGTCGTGTTCGCGCGCGCCTCAATCTTTCCATCCGCCACAGAGCCGGTAACCCGTCCGCGGTCCGCTGTTACGGCCGTGTGGTCGACCTGTCGCTCAGGACTCGGCGGAGCCGTCCCACTCCGTCCGGCAGTCCTCGTCACAGAAGTGTGCGGTCCGGACCTCGCCGCCATCGATCCACGTGACAACGCGGTGGCGGGGCGTATCGAGGACCGTCGCCCCACACGTCGCACAGTCCGGCGCATCCTCCTCGGAGATGTTTTCGGCGACGTCCGAAGTCGGGTCGACCATCTTGTCACTACTCTTAGCACGTCGGCACTTAACCTCATATATTCGCCCCGCACAGGCAGCAACGGGCGATGCAGGCCCGGAGCGCCGGTTCAGCCGTCACTCCCGGTCGCGGGTCACTGTCGCGTTTGGCTCGACGCGGGCCTCCGTGGAGAGTGTGACACCGGCGTTCAGTGTCGTCTCGACCCCCGTCTTTGCCCCGTCACCGACGACGACGCCGAACTTCCGGCGCCCGGTCGAGACCCGGTCGCCTTTCACCGTCACCCGGACGGCCTCGTCGTCGTGTCGGAGGTTGGCGACTGTCGTCCCCGCGCCGAGGTTGACCTCGCGGCCGATGACGCTGTCGCCGACGTAGGAGAGGTGAGGGACCGCGGCCCCCGTCATGAGGACGCTGTTTTTCACCTCGACGGCGTTGCCGACCCGGACCCCTTCCCCGAGCAGAGTGTGCCCGCGGACGTACGCGTTCGGGCCCACGTGTGCACCGGCCCGCACCAGCAC
>ERZ1034569.863-NODE-863-length-10537-cov-8.345354_pt1 | contig 10537 bp, 16 predicted proteins | sample MGYA00520706_ERZ1034569 | MGnify/ENA primary metagenome ERZ1034569 (study PRJEB33760, sample SAMEA4777722) | hypersaline lake metagenome | biome: hypersaline environment; feature: brines | place: Spain | collected 2014-08 | depth 0 m ...
GCCTGAGGACGACCCCGAACGGGCGGCGCTCATCCGCGAGGTGGCCCGGGACGTTCGGGGCGAGAGCGACGAGTCCGAGCGGGTGGCTGCCGTCCTGTTCCGGGTGTCGGACCTGTACGACCCGGGCGAGGAGACGGACTCCGGATCCATCTACCGGAACATGCGAACCATCCTGCAGGTGAGCGAGCGCGGGACGCTCGCACGCGACCGGGACTGACCACGACGCCGAGACGGCCCCGGAGCGTCGGGACACGTCCTGGCACACCGGAACGGCATCACTACGTTTTTATGCACCTGCACGGTAGTTCCGGACGCAAACACTGTAGCGGGTGCTCGGCACCCGCGAGTTCCGGCTCGGCCGGGGCGAGATTACCACAAAGAACGGCTTAGCGGCGGTGGCCGAGTGGTCTAAGGCGCAGGGTTGCTAACTCTGTGGCGCAAGCCTCCGGGGTTCGAATCCCCGCCGCCGCGCTAGCCACACCAACAAGACATGAGTGCAGAAGACCCAGACGCGGACGAGGCGGAGTCCGAATCCGAGGAGGAGGACATCCGCTACTTCGTCCGTATCGGACAGACCGACCTCGACGGTACCAAGTCCGTCGAGCGGTCGCTAACGGAGTTGAACGGCATCGGTCACCGGGCCGCCCGCCTCATCGCGGAGAAGGCGGAGGTCGACCGGCGCGCCGTCTTCGGCAAGCTCGACGACGAGACCATCGAGGGTGTCGTCGAGCTCGTCGAGGGGTACGCCGACGAGGTGCCCGACTGGATGAACAACCACCGCACCGACTACTTCAGCGGGGAGACGACCCACGAGATCGGCAACGAACTCGAGATGACGCGTCGTCAGGACATCAACCGCATGAAGATGATCGACTCGTACAAGGGTACCCGCCACGAGCGGGGCCAGAAGGTCCGCGGACAGCGGACCAAGTCGACGGGCCGAACGGAGGGCACCATCGGCGTCAACGTCGAGGCGATCAAGGAAGAGCAGGCCGAGGAGGCCGCGGCTGAGGAGGAATAATGGCACTCGGTAGCAACACCAAGTTCTACGAGACACCGAACCACCCGTACCAGGGCGAGCGCATCAACGAGGAGTCCGGACTGCTCGACCGCTACGGGCTGAAGAACAAGGAGGAGCTGTGGCGGACGCAGTCGACGCTGCGCTCGTTCCGGCGGGAGGCCCGCTCGCTGCTGGGCCAGACCGAGCCGGACGCGGCGGCACAGCGGGCCCGCGACCAGTTCCTCGCGCGACTGCGCCGCATCGGCCTCATGGGCGAGGACGACGGGCTGGGCGACGTGCTGGCCCTCGAGGTGACCGACATCCTCGAACGGCGACTGCAGACGGTCGCCTACCGGCAGGGGCTGGGCAACACGGCCGACCAGGCGCGACAGTTCATCGTCCACGGGCACGTTACCGTGCGCGACGCCCGCGTCACGCGGCCGGGCTACACGGTCGATACCGCCGAGGAGGACCACATCGAGTTCGACGAGTCGAGCCCGCTGGCCGACGACCTCCATCCCGAACGAGCAGGTGAGCAGGAATGAGCTCCCAGGAAGACGTATCACAGGACCGATGGGGTGTCGCCCACGTCTACGCGTCGTTCAACAACACCGTCATCACCGTGACGGACCTGACCGGCGCCGAGACCATCGCGAAGTCCTCCGGCGGGACCGTGGTGAAGCAGAACCGCGACGAGGCCTCGCCGTACGCCGCGATGCAGATGGCCGAGGTCGTCGCCGAGGAGGTCCAGGCCGCCGGCCTGAAGGGCCTGCACGTGAAGGTGCGGGGTCCCGGTGGCAACCTGCAGAAGAGTCCCGGTCCGGGCGCCCAGGCGACCATCCGTGCGCTCGCCCGTGCGGGCCTGGAGATCGGCCGCATCGAAGACGTCACGCCCATCCCGCACGACGGGACGCGGGCACCGAAGAACAGCGGGTTCTGAGATGAGCGAGGACTACGAGGTGGAGTTCATCGACCGGGACGAACGGGACGCGCGGTTCGTCGTCCGGGACATCACGCCGGCCTTCGCCAACGGCATCCGCCGGGCCATCGTGTCGGACGTCCCCACGCTGTCCATCGACACCGTCCGTGTCATCGAGAACTCGTCGGTCATGTTCGACGAGCAGATTTCGCTCCGCCTCGGGCTCGTCCCGCTGACGACGCCCGACGACTACGACGTGGGCGAGACGGCCACCCTCGCGCTGGACGTCGAGGGGCCCGACACCGCGTACTCGGGCGACCTCGTATCGGCCGACGACCGGGTGGAGCCCGCCGACGACAACATCCCCATCATCGACCTGAAGTATCCGGAGGGGGCCGACTCCCCCCAGCGCCTCGAGATCGAGGCCGAGGCGGTGATGGACCACGGCAAGAGCCACGCCAAACATCAGGGTGGCGTGGCCGTCGGCTACCGACACCTCCAGCGGATCGAGGTCGTCGGCGACGCCGCCGACTGGGAGGACGAGCCGAACATCCTGCGGGGCGTCATCGAGGACGACGGCGAACTCGTCCCGACGGAGTCGTTCGACCACGACCTCTCGAAGCGCTACCCCGGGAAGGAGGTCGAGGTGCACGACGTGCCCAACGCGTTCGTGTTCAGCATCGAGAGCGACGGTTCGCTCCCGGTGTCCGATCTCGTTCTGAACGCGGTCGACTCGCTGGCTGACCGCGCCGACGAACTCGAGCAGGCAGTCCAGCTGTAACGACGACCGAACCACACACCCACCAACCGCGATGAATCCACGACCCCGACGCCGCGCCGCGGCTCGCGCCACGGCCGGCACACGACCGCTCACATGGGGCCCCTCCGGGGCCGACGAGCGGCGGGGCTCGATGGCCCGCGACGCCCCCGGTTGCGGGACCGAAAGCGGTTTGAAGGGTAGCAACGAACGGGTGGACGCGCGCAGGGATAGCCAAGTTTGGCCAACGGCGCAGCGTTCAGGGCGCTGTCCCGTAGGGGTCCGCAGGTTCAAATCCTGCTCCCTGCATGCCACCCTTCTGCGGAACTCACAACAATGAGCAGTAACAAGACGAACCCGAGGCTCGCCAGCCTCATCGCCGACCTCAAGACCGCCACCCGCAACGGTGGCGGCGACGTGTGGGGCGACATCGCGGCCCGGCTGGAGAAGCCGCGCCGCACCCACGCGGAGGTCAACCTGGGCCGCATCGACCGCTACGCCCAGCCCGAGGAGACCGTCGTCGTGCCGGGCAAGGTGCTCGGCTCCGGCGCGCTCCGCACGGACGTCACGGTGGCGGCCGTGAACTTCTCCGGCACCGCCGAGACGAAGATCGAGGCGGCTGGCGAGGCCATCACGCTAGAAGAGGCACTGGACCGTAATCACGAAGGCTCCGACGTCCGGGTGATCCGATGAGCTACGCCGAGTACGACGCCGACGTCGTCGTCGACGCACGGGACTGCATCCTGGGTCGCGTCGCGAGCGAGGTCGCCGAGCGCGCGCTCGACGGCGAGCGCGTCGCCATCGTCAACGCCGAGGACGCGGTCATCACCGGCCGCGAGGAGTCGACGATGGAGAAGTACCGCGAGCGGCGCCGCGTGGGCTCCGACCGGGGGCCCTACTACCCCAAGCGGCCGGACGGCATCTTCAAGCGTGCCGTCCGGGGGATGGTCCCGCACGAGACGACCCGCGGACGCGAGGCGTTCGAGCGCGTCCGGGTCTACGTCGGAAACCCCTACGAGGAGGACGGTACGGTCATCGAGGGGACCTCGCTGGACCGGCTGTCGAACATCCGCTTTACCTCGCTGGGCGATATCAGCGAGGAACTCGGCGCCAACGTCCCCTGGTAAGCATGGTCACGAACACCTCAGGCAAGAAGAAGACGGCCGTCGCCCGCGCCACCGTGCAGGACGGCAGCGGCAAGGTACGAATCAACTCCCAGCCGGTCGAGCTGGTCGAGCCCGAGCTCGCGCGACTCAAGATGACGGAGCCGTTCCGCATCGCCGAGGACGAGCTGCGAGAGGGCGTCGATATCGACATCTCCGTGCAGGGCGGTGGGTTCTCCGGGCAGGCAGACGCCGCCCGGACCGCCATCGCCCGCGGGCTGGTGCAGCACACCAACGACGCCGAACTGCGGGAGGCGTTCATGAACTTCGACCGCTCGCTGCTGGTCAACGACGTCCGGCAGTCCGAGTCCAAGAAGTGGGGCGGCCCCGGCGCACGGGCCCGCTACCAGAAGTCCTACCGCTGACCCAGATACACACAAGGTGATACACCAATGATGGTACCCGTCCGATGCTTCACGTGCGGCAAGGTCGTCGGCGAGCACTGGGAGGAGTTCAAGACTCGCACCCGCGAGGGTGACGATGATCCCGAACAGGTGCTCGACGAACTCGGCGTGGAGCGCCACTGCTGTCGCCGGATGCTCGTCTCGCACAAGGACCTGGTCGACGTGGTGGCACCGTATCAATGATGGCGGGGCCAGGCAACCGCTACGAGAAGGCACGCATCATCGGCGCGCGAGCGCTGCAGGTGTCGTTCGGGGCACCGGTCCTCATCGAGACCGACCAGACCGAGCCCATCCTCATCGCGGCCGAGGAGTACGACGCCGGCGTCCTGCCGTTCACCGTCCGCCGGACCGGGCCCGGAGGCGACGCCGAATGACACTCATCACCGAGGTGCGGCTCCGTCGCATCCTCGACTCCCGTGGCTCGCCCACGGTCGAGGCCGAGGTGTACACGGAGTCGGGCGGTCACGGCCGCGCCGCGGCGCCCTCCGGGGCGTCGACCGGCGAGTACGAGGCCGTCGAGCGACCCGCCGGCGAGGCCATCGCGGCGGCCCGCGAACGAGCCGTCCCTCGCATCGAGGGGCAGGTGTACGCGGGCGACCAGCGGAGCGTCGACGCGGCGCTCCGGGCCGCCGACGGCACGGAGGCCTTCTCCGAGATCGGCGCCAACAGCGCCGTCGCCGTCTCGATGGCGGCCGCGAAGGCCGCTGCCGACGTGCTCGGGGCGCCGCTCTACCAGCATCTCGGTGGTGCGTTCCGGGGCAACGAGTTCCCGACCCCGCTGGGCAACGTCGTCGGCGGCGGCGAGCACGCCGCCGATGCGACCCACATCCAGGAGTTCCTCGCCGCGCCGGTCGGCGCGCCCTCGGTCGCGGACGCCGTCTTCGCGAACGCCGAGGTCCACGGCGCCGTCGCCGACATCCTCGAGGATCGGGGCGTCCCGGCCGCCAAGGGTGACGAGGGTGCCTGGGCGCCCGCCATCGACGACGCGACCGCGTTCGAGGTCGTCGCCGAGGCCATCGCGGCCGTCGAGGACGCGGTCGGCTTCGAGATCCGGATAGGGCTGGACGTCGCCGGGGCCGAGCTGTACGACGCCGACGCGGGCGTCTACCGCTACGGGGACCGCGAGCGGAGCCCCGCCGAGCAGCGCGACTACATCGCCGACCTCGTCGACGAGTACGACCTCGTCTACGTGGAGGACCCGCTGGACGAGGACGACTACGAGGGCTTTGCCGACCTCACCGCGCGGGTCGGCGGGGACTGTCTCGTCTGTGGTGACGACCTGTTCGTCACCAATGTCGCGCGGCTGGAGACGGGCATCGCGCGGGACGCGGGCAACAGCATCCTGGTCAAGCCCAACCAGATCGGCACGCTCAGTGACGCGTTCGACGCCGTCGAGACGGCCCACCGGGCCGGCTACGACGCCGTCGTCTCCCACCGGTCGGGGGAGACCGAGGACACGACCATCGCACACCTCGCCGTCGCGACCGCGGCCCCGTTCATCAAGACGGGCGCGGTCGGGGGCGAGCGAACCGCCAAGCTGAACGAACTCATCAGAATCGAGGAATCCGCATGAGCGACAACGAGGAAGGCCTTGAGGCAGAGACCGAGGCGTCACCCGACGCCGAGGCCGACGCCGAGGTCGACGACGACGCACCGCCCGCCGCCACGGAGGCGGCCGACACAGAGGACGCCGAGGAGGCCGAGGCCGAGACGGCCACGCCCGTCCTCGACGAGAACGTCATGCCGGACGAGGAGGCCGACCTCCTCATCCCGGTCGAGGAGTACCTGCAGAGCGGGGTCCACATCGGGACCCAGCAGAAGACGGAGTCGATGGAGCGGTTCATCCATCGGGTCCGCACGGACGGGCTGTACGTGCTGGACGTGTCCCAGACCGACCGGCGCATCCGCACGGCGGCGTCGTTCCTCTCGAACTACGCCCCCGAGCAGATCCTGGTCGCCTCCTCGCGCCAGTACGGCCGGTTCCCGGCCGAGAAGTTCGCGGAGGCCGTCGGCGCCCGGGCCCGGACCGGCCGGTTCATCCCCGGCACGCTGACGAACCCGAAGTACGACGGCTACATCGAGCCCGACGTCGTGGTCGTCACCGACCCCATCGGTGACTCCCAGGCCGTCAAGGAGGCCATCACCGTCGGCATCCCGGTCGTGGCGATGTGTGACTCCAACAACACCACCTCGAACGTGGACCTGGTCGTCCCGACCAACAACAAGGGCCGCAAGGCGCTCTCGGTCGTCTACTGGCTGCTGGCCAACGAGACGCTGGACCGCCGCGGCGCCGAGCCGACCTACGCGCTCGAGGACTTCGAGACGGAACTGTAACCGCGCAACGACCCTCGTTATCCGTCGATATCTCCCGAGTAGCGGCGGCCGCGTTCGGAACTGGCGGTTGCGACTCGAGACAATCAGATATCTCGGTTATCGGGTGCACAAGCCCGCAACCGGTCGGCACGGCGCCGGTCACTCGTCGGTCCCGTCGCCCGACCCGGGGTCCGGCGTGGTCGCCTCGGCGATGACGAGAAGAAGCGTCGCGAGGAGCAGGACCCCGCCGCCCAGCATCAGGTAGAGGTTCGTTTCGACCCCCGCGAAGTCGTCGTCACAGCATTCGGTCGGCGTCGCGGTCGCAGACTGTGCATGCGCGGGGACAGCCGTCGCCATCACGGCGAGTAGCAGGACATCGACCAGCAGGGACCGATGCGTACCGGTAGATTCACGCGCGATGGAAAGTGTGTTCTGCCGACTCCCTGGTCGGTGTTCACCGCACGTCCGGCACCGCGGGCCGGAGGTCCTCGTACAGCAGGTCCGCGGGGAGGTCGTCGGGCCGGAACCAGTCGGCGGCGGTCACGCCGTCGCCGGGGACCGGCGTCGGGGCGCCGCCGCGCTGCGGGGTGGCCTCGAAGACGAGCGCCGGGTCCGGTAGCGGCGGCCGGTCGAAGGGGTCCTCGGCGACGTGGACGTGGACGGCGGTCAGGTCGTCCAGGCGGGCGGCGATGCCGGTCGCCTCGCGGACCGCGCGGCGGGCGCACTCCCGGTAGTCCTCGCCGGGGCGACGGGCGTCACCGGGGTCTGCCCAGGGGCCGTCGGCCCGCCGGACCAGCAGCAGCCGTCCCTCCGGGTCCCGGACCCGGGCGGTGGCGCCGCCGACCACGTCGAACGCCTCGAAGGCCTCCGCCAGCGCGTCGTAGGAGGCGGGGTCGGCGTCCCAGCGCCGCCGGACGACCTCCAGCTCGCCGTGCTCCGCGGCGAGGTCGCTCAGCAGGGCCCCCACGTGCCGGCGGAGCCGTGCTGCCGCGTTCGAACGGTACACGGACCGATGGTCGGCCCCCGCCGGCAAGGGCGTGTCGGCTTCGGACGTGGCGACGAGCGGTGGCCGGAGCGGCCCGGTCGTGTGGTCAGAGTCAAGTGCCCGCCACGCCGACGCCGGGGTATGACAGTCGCCTCGGCCCCCGGCAAGGTCTACCTGTTCGGGGAGCACGCCGTCGTCTACGGCGAGCCCGCGGTGCCCTGCGCCATCGAGCGCCGGGCTCGCGTGACCGTCGAGCGCCGCGACGACGACCGCGTCCGGGTCGACGCCGATGCCCTCACGCTGTCCGGGTTCACCGTCGCGTGGGGTGGTGACGCCGGCGAGACCCCCGAGCTGGACGTGCCGACGACCCTCGTGGAGGCGGCGATGGGCTACATCGACGGGGCGGTCGCGCAGGCACGGGACGTGGCCCGCGAGGCCGGCGCCACCGACCCGGACGCGGGGCTGAACATCGGTATCGAATCGGAGATCCCGCTCGGCGCGGGGCTGGGCTCGTCGGCCGCGGTCGTCGTCGCGGCCATCGACGCCGCGAGCCGCGAACTTGGCGCCGACCTCCCCCGCGAGGCCCTCGCCGACCGTGCCTACCGCGTCGAACACGAGGTCCAGGACGGCCAGGCCTCCCGGGCGGACACCTTCTGCTCGACGATGGGCGGCGCCGTCCGCGTCCAGGGCGACGACTGCCGGCGTCTGGCGGGGGTCGGCAACCTCCCCTTCGTCGTCGGCTACGATGGCGGCGCCGGTGACACCGGTGAACTCGTGGCGGGGGTCCGGGCGCTCCGCGAGGACCACGACTTCGCCGCCGACACGGTCGCCGCTATCGGCGACATCGTCCGGGAGGGCGAGACGCTGCTCCGGGGTCAGGAGACGCCCCTCGGCGAACTCGGCGAGCTGATGGATTTCAACCACGGCCTGCTCTCGGCGCTGGGCGTCTCCGCGCGCTCGCTGGACGCGATGGTATGGGCCGCCCGCGAGTCGGGCGCGCACGGCGCGAAGCTCACGGGCGCCGGCGGGGGCGGCTGCATCGTCGCGCTTGACGACTCGGCCGGCGCGAGGACCGCACTCGACTACACCCCGGGCTGCGAGGAGGCGTTCCGCGCGGAGCTGGATACGGACGGCGTCCGGAGGGGGCCGTGACGACCGTCCTGAAGCTCGGCGGGAGCGTCGTGACGGCAAAGGACAGCCCGGAGACCGTCGCTACGGAGCGACTCGAACGGGCGGCCGAGGCGGTCGGTGCGGCCCACGGACGAGACGCGACCGCTGCCGACCCGGACGCCGACATCGACCCGGCCGACCTCGTCGTCGTCCACGGCGGTGGGTCGTTCGGCCATCCGGCGGCTGAGCGCCACGGCGTCACGACCTCGGCGGGCACCCGCGATGCCGCGGCCGTCAGGGAGGTCCACGGCGCCATGCGGGCGCTCAACCGGACCGTCGTCGGGGCGCTGGCCGCGGCCGACGTCCCGGCGGTACAGGTGGCGCCGCTGTCGACCGGCTTCCGCGTCGAGGAGCGGTTCCACCAGCCCGCCGACGCCGTGGCCGCGCTGCTGGCCGAGGGGTTCGTCCCGGTGCTCCACGGTGACGTGGTGGCGACGGCTGGCGCGGGCGCCACGGTCGTCTCCGGCGACGAGCTCGTCACCGCGCTCGCGGAGGGGCTCGACGCGGACCGGGTCGGGCTCTGCTCCGACGTGCCGGGCGTGCTTGATGCCGACGGGACAGTCATCGACCGCATCGAGCGGTTCGAGGACGCCGCCGACGCGCTGGGCGAGAGCGAGGCGACGGACGTGACCGGCGGGATGGCCGCCAAGGTCCGGACGCTGCTGGCCCTCGACACGCCGGCGTCCGTGTTCGACCTCGACGGCCTCCCGGCGTTCCTGACCGGGAGGTCGCCGGGGACGCGTATCGCGAGCGACGGACGGGTTCCGTAGCTACTATCCCTATTATCGATAAAGCGGCGAATATCGAGGGGTACGAGGCGATATGCCGGTAAACACGATATGTAATGCGGTCACTGCCGATGGGTCCGGACGGGGAGTCGGGGCGTCTCGACCGCCGGCCGTGCGGGGACCCGGCCGACATCGGTGTTGAGACTAAGTGTGCTCGGTGCTATCACACGACAGGTGAAGAGCGATGTCACGACACGACTCCGGGCTTCTGGCGGAGGACCGGGCGTCGGACCTGGTCCGTGCCTGTCGAACCACCGTCGGCGACCAGCTCCGGTCGATCACGTACTTCACGCCGGAGGACTACACACAGCTGTATCTCCGTTCGGACCTGTCCTCGGACGCCGACCTCGGCAGCTTCGTCGAGCACGAGGCTGTCGGGTTCGAGGCGCACACCTCCTACCGGGACTCCGAGCTCGGCGACTACCGCTACAGCATCCGCGTGTTCGAACACGGCTTCCTCGTCCGCGTGACGAACGGCCACGAGGGCGTCTTCATGACGACCGACGGGCTCACGCTGCGTGACTTCGACGAGGTGGCCGTCGCCGCCGGACGCATCCTGGACCGCTGACGCTACGGGGTCCCCGGACCGTCACCCCCGGAGCGGCACCTCCCCGTCGAGTACCGCCCGGCCCTGTTCGGCGAGCACGAACGGCACCATCCGCATCGCCGGATAGGTCGGCTTGGCGTTCGGCGAGTCGTCGAGATGGGTCCGGAAGAACCCCTCCGTGATGACGCCGAGCTTCAACGTTCCGAGCGCGCGGTAGAACTCGTCGTGACGGTATGGCCGTCCCGTGATTGCCCCGTAACGGTCGACGATGTGGCCCCGCCCCGGGGAGCTCCCGGATGACGACCGTCTCGACCGGGCCGACGACGGCGGCGAGCGCTGTGGCCAGCGCCGTCCCGTCACCCGCCCGCGCGGCGTGCGCGGTGATGTCCATGGCTTCCGTACACCCGGGCGCGGGCTGTGGTAAACGTTATCCCGGCGCGACCGGCAGACGGGGTATGGAGGCACGCCACGAGTTCTTCCACGCGCCCGGG
>ERZ1034569.865-NODE-865-length-10535-cov-11.991985_pt1 | contig 10535 bp, 7 predicted proteins | sample MGYA00520706_ERZ1034569 | MGnify/ENA primary metagenome ERZ1034569 (study PRJEB33760, sample SAMEA4777722) | hypersaline lake metagenome | biome: hypersaline environment; feature: brines | place: Spain | collected 2014-08 | depth 0 m ...
CCGGTCCAGCGCTCGAACGCCTCGACACCCTGGTAGAGGAGCATCCACGCGCCGTCGACAGTGCGCGCACCGGCGTCTTTGGCCTCGCGGAGCAGTCGCGTCTCGGCGGGGGTGTACACCGCATCCAACACCGCGAGGTCGGCGTGAAGCCCCTCGCGCGGGACCGGCGAGCGGTCCTCCTCCATCCCGACGCTGGTGGCGTTCACCAGGATGTCCGCACCGTCAAGCAGTCCACCGAGTGCCTCGAGCGGGTAGGCGGTCGCCGAACCGCCGGCGTCGACCGCGGTTACCTCGGCGGCGAGGTCGACCGCGGATTCGAGGGTCCGGTTCGCGATATCGACGGTCATCCCCTCGCCGGCGAGTCCGAACGCGGCGGCCCGGCCCGCACCGCCCGCACCGACAACGACCGCCCGCCCGGTGAGGCACACGTCGTGGTGTTCGAGCGCCCGGAGCAGACCCGTCGCGTCGGTGTTGTGCCCCGTCGGCGGGTCGGTCCCGAGGTCGACGGTGTTGACCGCACCGATACGCGCCGCGAGGTCGTCCGGGTCGACAGCCGCCAGCACGTCCTGTTTGAACGGGATAGTGACGTTGAGACCGGCCACACCGAGGGTGGCCGCGCTCTCGATCGCCCGTTGTGCCGCGTCGGTCGGCGGTTCGAACGTGATGTAGCGCGCGTCCAGTCCGAGATGGTCGTAGGCCGCCTCGTGCATCGGCGGCGACAGCGAGTGCTCGACGGGGTTGCCGAGAAGTCCGTAGACATCCATACCACGTCTCGGTGCGACATCTGTATAGTCTCTGTCCTGTGGTTGCCCACGTCGACACGGGTGTGCGAGCGGCCAGTGTTGACACAGCAGCAAGCTACTTATGTGTGGCTCTCTCTCTCGTGAGTGAGGCTATCATGACCCGTGATCGATTTATTCGGGGGCCATCCCGAAACTAACCCACTCGACGATGCAGGGAACGTACAGCTTCTCGACACGACACTACGGGACGGAGAGCAGGCACCGGGTGTCTCGCTGACACCCGAGGAGAAAGCTCGTATCGCCCGGACCGTTGACCGTGCAGGTATCGCTGTTATCGAGGCCGGCAGCGCCTGCACCGGCCAGGGCGAGCGCGAGACCATCCGGCGGGTGACCGGTCTGGACCTCTCGGCCCGGGTGACGAGTTTCTGTCGCGGACTCGAACGCGATATCGACCTCGCACTGGAGTGTGGTGTCGACGGTATCAATCTCGTCGTGCCGGCGAGCGACCGGCACGTCACGGAGAAGGTCGACACCACCCGCGAGGCCAACCGTCGCTCGACGGTCGAGCTCGTCGAGTACGCGACCGACCACGGTCTCTGGGTGGAGGTGATCGGCGAGGACGGTTCGCGGGCGGATCTCGACTACCTGGAGTCGCTGATGGAGGCAGCACTCGACGCGGGTGCCGACCGGGTCTGCTACGCCGACACGGTTGGTCACGCCACCCCGGACCACACCCTCGCGTGTGTGCGGCGACTCGCGGCGCTCGGTCCCACGAGCACCCACACCCACGACGACCTCGGACTGGCGATGACAAACGCCCTGGTGTCTGTCGCCGCCGGCGCGGACCTCGTCCACGGGACGGTGAACGGTATCGGCGAGCGCGCCGGCAACGTTGCGCTGGAGGAGGTCGCCATCGCGCTCTCACACGGTTACGATATCGAGACAATGGACCTGTCGATGGTGTACGACCTCGCACAGGTGGTGGCAAACAGGACCGGTGTCCCGCTGCCACCGAACAAGGCCGTCGTCGGGGAGAACGCCTTTACCCACGAGTCGGGCATCCACACCGACGGCACATTAAAAAACGAGTCGATGTACGAGCCGTACCCGCCGGAGACGGTGGGCAGACAGCGCCGTCTCGCGCTGGGCAAACACGCCGGTCACGCGGGCGTTGCCGCGGCGCTCGCCGAGCACGGCGTCGAGGTGACCGACGAACAGCTCGACGAGGTCGTCCGGCGTGTCAAGCGGGTCGGCGACCGGGGCAAGCGTGTCACCGACGCCGACCTGCTGACAATTGCCGAGGAGGTCCGCGGCACCGAGCGGGACCGCCACATCGAGGTGCTCGACCTGACCGCCGTCAGCGGGGTCCACCCTCCGACCGCGAGTGTCAGACTGTCGGTCGGCGACGACACCCGGGAGAGTGCAGCCACCGGGTCGGGACCGGTCGACGCGGCGATGAACGCCACCGTCGAGGCACTCAGCCACGAGGCCGACCCCGCGCTGGAGTCCTACCACGTCGACGCCATCACCGGTGGCACCGACGCCCTCGTCACCGTCGAGGTGGAGATGTCCCGTGACGACGAAACTGTCACCGTCACCGCCAGTGACTCCGACATCACGGCCGCATCTGTCAGCGCTATGGTCGACGCGACGGACCGCCTCGTCGACGAGACGACTCTCGTCGCTGATGACTAAACACCGGACGTAGCTCGGAGCTGTGTGGGTGTCCTGCCGGGCACCGAACACACGCTCGCGTTCACCTATCAGCTGTCGTTCACAACGGCGGCGATAGGGCGTCAGGTACTATTGACTCTGGGACAAGCTAGTGGTATGAGTATACTGGTGGCAATCGGCGACGACGGTCGTTTCGAGACGGTGCTCGACGTTGCACTGCGGCTCGCGACTGGACTGGACGACCGGCTCTCTGTTGCTCACGTGACAGAGAACGAGAGCGCATCGGGGGATGAGCGGGCGTTCCGCGAGGAGGTCCGGGAGTACCTCTCGGGCGCCGACGTGCCCGTCGATATCAACCTCGAACATCTCAACCGGAGTGGGATCCGGTCGGGCACCGCAATCGGAAAGCAGCTCGTCGACCTCACGAACGATGTCGAGATCGACCACGTCGTTATCGGTCACCGGTCGAAAAACCGGCTGGCCGAGGTCCGGGAGGGACACACGGGGTTTGTTGTTGCAGAGGAGTCCGCGGTCCCGGTGACCATCGTTCCCGAAGGGGTTGACTCGAGCTGACTCGATTGACCAGCCCGCAGTCGGGGGTCTCATGCGGTCGTGCGTGACGTGACAGACAGCCCTTCGATCGGGTATCCGTTGGATTAAGTGCTCCTCGTCCAACTGTGAGGTGTGGTGTTGAGCTACATTCAGCGGGCATTGACCAGCACGCAGGTGACCATCCTCTCGGGGTACTTTCGACGGTTGCTGTCGCCACCGTTACCCGGTGATGGGTTGCTGATCGTGGGGTTTGTCGAGGGGTTGGTGGGCTGGTCGCTGTCCTGGATGCTGGTTTCGGGGCGGGTCCAGCCGCCGTTCCGGCTTCTTTTTAGGAGTGTCCTGCTCTGGCTGGGTCGTACCCCCGGTATCCTCGCCGTCGGGGGGGCCTCCCCCGCTCCCTCGGCGCCCCCACCCCGGCTCCTGCTCGTTCCGGCCCGCCTCCACACGTCGGCGGCGGCAATCAACGTCGCCACCGTCGCGGGGTACTTTCCCGGGCCGCTCGCGGATGTCGATATCGTCCGGGAGTTCCTCGGGTTCGGTTACTGGCGGCCCTGGTTTCTCGCGCTCGGACTCGGCTATCTCGCCACCGCCGCGTACAACTGGGAGAACCCGCAGATACGAAAGGGCGAGCGGGTTGTCTACGCCCTCACCGGGGTCGTCTGTCTCGTGATCCTCTCGCCTTGGCCCGGGATACCGGTCGTCGGCCAGCAGGTCGTGTTTGGTGAGTCGTTGTTCGTCGTCGGCGCGTTGCTCCACCTCGTTCCGATGGGGTTCGACGTGCTCTCGGACGTGGTGCTCATCCTGCGGCAGTCGTGGTGACAGCGACCGGAGATTGATTACCCGGGGTCACATATCTCAGTTTGTGTACGACACAATCATGATTCCGACCGACGGCAGCGAGGCCTCCCAGAGCGCCGTCGAACACGCCGTCGCGCAGGCCGGTGCACACGACGCAGGACTGCTCTTTCTCGCCGTTGTCGAGATGTCGGGGTCGGCCGCGTCGGAGACACACGAGGGGGAGGTGGTCAGAGAGAAGCGGACGGCGCGGCGCGAGGAGGTCGACGCGCTCGTCGAGAGAGCCACCGAGGCCGGTGTCGACGCCGAGGGTATCGTCGAGGTCGGCATCCCGTCGCGGGTCATCGTGGCGGAGGCCACCAGCCGTGGGGTCGACCTGATTGTCATGGGCACACAGGCCCGCTCCGGCGTCGGACGGTTCCTCTTCGGGAGTGTCACCGACCAGGTTATCCGCGACGGCGAGATACCGGTGCTGGCCATCCAGAACTGACACCGACGTGGTGGACCCGCGTCGCGACTCGCGTGACCAACAGGATTTTGAGGCCGCCGGACCTGGCAGTGCAATATGGATTACAGACGCGTCGAGGGGGCACGCGAGTACGTCGCCCGTCTCGAACACGGGCGTGACTGGCGCGGACAGATCGAGGCCTTCGCCGCCGACGAGGCTATCGACGCCGCCTTTTTCTTCGGGTTGGGTGCGGTGCAGGACGCCAAACTGCTGTTCTACGACCAGGACGAGCAGGTCTACGAGTCACACCGGTTCGAGGAACCGTTCGAGATGACGCCCGCGGTCGGCAACATCTCACGGCTGGACGGCGAGCGGTTCGCACACACCCACGCGACACTCTCGCGGGCGGACGGGAGCACCGTCGCGGGACACCTCGATACCGCGACCACGTTCGCGGGTGAACTCTACGTCCGCGAGTTCGAGACAACGCTGACACGCGAGCACGACCCCGTCACCGACCTCGACCTCTGGCCGCTATGAGCGGCGGTTCGGCGGACGGGGGTGACGAGGGCGCGAAAAGAGCAAGCGGAGAGGGCAAGGAGACAGAGAGCGCGGGGACCGGAGAGAGCGGGGGTCTGCGACCGGCCGACGGGCGGTACTTCGAGCGCATCGAAACAGAGCTATCAGAGGCGTTCGAGGTGGCGAACACCGCCCGCAAGCGCGGTGGTGACCCGGTTCCCGAGGTCGAGATCCCGGTTGCACAGGACATGGCAGACCGGGTCGAGAACATCCTCGGTATCGACGGTGTCGCGGAGCGGGTGCGTGAACTCGAGGGTGAGCGGTCCCGCGAGGAGGCCGCGCTCGCGCTCGTCGAGGATTTCGTCGAGGGAACGGTCGGGAGCTACGAGACACGCGCCGGCAAGATAGAGGGGGCCGTCCGGACGGCTGTCGCCCTGCTGACCGAGGGGGTCGTCGCCGCCCCGATCGAGGGGATCGACCGCGTCGAGATACTCGAGAACGACGACGGAACCGAGTTCGTCAACGTCTACTACGCCGGCCCGATCCGCTCGGCGGGCGGCACCGCGCAGGCGCTGTCGGTGCTGGTCGCCGACTACGCGCGGGCACTGCTCGACATCGAACGGTACCAGCCCCGCGAGGCGGAGGTCGGTCGCTACGCACAGGAGGTCACACTTTACGACGAGGCGGTCGGAATGCAGTACGCCCCCGGGGAGACTGAGGCGCGGTTCATCGCCGAGCACGTCCCAATAATGCTCGACGGCGAGTCGACAGGTGACGGCGAGGTGTCTGGGTTCCGCGGACTCGACCGGGTCGGCACCGACGACACCCGCGGCGGGATGTGTCTCGTTTTCGGCGAGGGGCTGGCGTTGAAGGCACCGAAGATACAGCGGTACACCCGCGACCTCGAGGCGGTGGCCTGGCCGTGGCTCCAGGACCTCATCGACGGTAGCTACCACGACGATGGGTCCGATGACGGCACCGACGAGACCGGACACGGGGCCGACACCGACGACCCGGCAGGGGGGGCCGACCGGGATGAGACGGACCCGGAAGCCGTGTCCGAGGACGGTGGACCGCCGCGGGCAGACCACTCGAAGAAGTTCCTGGCGGACCTCATCGCGGGTCGGCCGGTGTTCGGTCACCCGAGCGAACCTGGTGGGTTCCGGTTGCGCTACGGTCGGGCACGCAATCACGGCCACGCGACGGCGGGCATCCACCCGGCGACGATGCATCTTGTTGATGACTTCCTCGCGGCGGGGACACAGGTAAAGACCGAACACCCGGGAAAGGCCGCCGGTATCGTTCCCGTCGACACGGTCGAGGGGCCGACGGTGCGTCTCGCCAGCGGCGAGGTCCGGCGCATCGACGACGCCAGCGAGGCGTTGGACCTGCGAAACGGTGTCGAGCGCATCCTCGACCTGGGGGAGTACCTCGTCAACTACGGCGAGTTCGTCGAGAACAACCACCCGCTCGCGCCCGCCTCCTACACTGTTGAGTGGTGGCAGACCGAGTTCGAGGCGGCCGGGGGACCGGTGCAGGCGTTTCGTGACAGCCCCGGTGTCGACCTCGCGGCACCCGAACCGGCGCGGGCACTCGACTGGGCCATCGAGTACGACGCCCCGCTGCACCCCGCGTGGACGTATCTCTGGCACGACCTGCGTGTCGAGGCCGTCCGTGAACTCGTCGAGGCGCTCGGGGCCGCCAGCCTCGTCGCCGCCGACGGCGCGAGCAAACACCGGTCGGCTGACGGCTCCCGTGATCTTGCCATACCGCGGACTGGGAGCCTCCGGGAGACCCTCGAGACGCTGCTCGTCGAGCACCACCAGGAGGCCGAGCGTCTGGTCGTGCCCGACTGGCGACCGCTGGCCCACACACTCGGGTTCGACGACCGGCTGGAGCCCGTGACACCGTTCGAGCGCGTCGGCGAGACAGCACTCGGATACGACGACGGCGAGAACGCGATTCGTGTGGTGAACGAGCTCGCACCGTTCACCGTCAGAGAGCGGGCACCGACACGGATCGGTGCGCGGATGGGTCGGCCGGAGAAATCCGAGGAGCGGGAGCTCTCACCGGCCGTGCACACACTGTTCCCGATCGGTGAGGCCGGCGGCAACCAGCGCTCGGTCGAGGACGCCGCCAGTCACGGCGACGCCGTCGAGGGAACACAGGGTGAGGTCGACGTGCAGGTCGGCAGACGCGAGTGTGTCGACTGCGGGCACGAGGGGTATCGCCCGCGGTGTCCCGACTGCGGCGGGGTGGCTCGTGCGGTGTACCGCTGTCCCGACTGCGACCGCGAGGTCGAACCTGACGAGTCGGGCCGTGCCGAGTGTCCCTCCTGTGGGGTGCTCGCGCGCCCGACACAGTACACCACGGTCGATATCGGGGCTGAACTCGCCGACGCAAAGGCGAGTGTCGGCGAGCGCGCCACCGCCTACGATGTCCTGAAGGGTGTGAAGGGGCTGATGTCCGAGGAGAAGGTGCCCGAGCCGATGGAAAAGGGTATCCTCCGGGCAAAACACGATGTCTCGGCGTTCAAGGACGGCACCGTCCGGTACGACATGACAGACCTGCCGGTGACAGCCATCCGGCCACGCGAACTCGATGTGACAGCCGACGACCTACAGGCGCTGGGCTACCGGGAGGACGTGAACGGCGACTCGCTGCGCCACGACGACCAGCTCGTCTCGCTGAAGCTGCAGGACATCGTGCTCTCGGACGGGGCCGCCGAGCATATGCTCCGGACCGCCGACTTCGTCGACGACCTGCTCACCGGCTACTACGGGCTCGACCCGTACTACGAGTTCGAGGACCGACAGGAGCTCGTTGGTGAGCTCGTCTTCGGGATGGCCCCCCACACCAGCGCCGCCGTCGTTGGCCGGGTGGTCGGGTTCACGAGCGCCGCGGTCGGCTACGCGCACCCGTACTTTCACGCGGCGAAGCGCCGCAACTGCTTCCACCCGGAGACGACGGTACGATACCGGGACGGGGGAGCGATGCGCGAGGAATCGATGGGGCTGTTCGTCGAGGAGCGACTGGACGACCCGACGGTCGACGACTTTGGCGTACAGGTACAGGAACTGGACGAGGAGCTCCGGGTTCCGTCACTCACAGACGAGGGCACCCAAACCCTCCGGCAGGTCGAGGCCGTGTCCAAACACCCGGCACCCGACCACCTCGTGCGCATCGAAACGAGCGCGGGCCGCTCGATTACGGTGACACCGGACCACTCGATGCTCCGATGGGACGACCCGGTCGAGTCGGTTCCGGCCCACCGACTCGCGGCCGGTGACAGTATCCCCGTCGCGGGCCGGACAGGTCAGGACGTGACTGTCGGGGCAGTCGCCGACGGTAGTCACCCGGGAACCGATACAGTCGAACAGGTGGAGTATGTGCAGTCCGACATCGAGTACACCTACTGTCTCACCGTCGAGGAGACACACACACTCGTCTCGGATGGCCTGTTCGTCGGGCAGTGTGACGGCGACGAGGACTGTGTGATGTTGCTACTGGACGGGTTGTTGAACTTCAGTGAGACGTTCCTCCCCGACCAGCGCGGCGGGTCGATGGACGCACCCCTGGTGATGTCCTCGCGGATCGACCCGACCGAGATAGACGACGAGGCACACAACGTCGACACGATGGGCTCGTACCCACGGGAGTTCTACGAGGCCACGCGCGAGCTCGCGGACCCGGCGGAGATCGAGGAGATCATGACAATCGCCGAGGAGACACTCGGGACCGACCGGCAGTACGCCGGGTTCGACCACACCCACGACACGACGGACATCGCGGCTGGACCGGAGCTGTCGGCGTACAAAACACTCGGGGAGATGAGCGACAAGATGGACGCCCAGTTAGCGCTCGCGCGCAAACTGCGGGCCGTCGACGAGTCCGACGTCGCGGAGCGCATCATCGAGCACCACTTCCTGCCGGACCTGCTGGGAAATCTGAAGGCGTTTTCCAGCCAGGAGTTCAGGTGTCTGGGCTGTGGCCGGAGCTACCGGCGTGCGCCGCTGTCGGGTGAGTGTCGCGGCTGTGGCGGTGACGTGAACCTGACCGTCCACGAGGGGTCGGTCACGAAGTACATCGACACCGCCGTGGAGGTCGCCGAGCAGTTCGACGCACGAGACTACACGAAACAGCGCCTGGAGATACTCGAGACCCGCATCGACCGCATCTTCGAGGACGACACCAACAAGGCGAGCACACTCGGGGATTATATGTGATTCGACCGGCCTCTGTGTAACCGACCGGTCTCGTGTAGTCCTGTCCCGGCGTGAGCAGACGGGGCTTGACCGGACCCGATTCGACCTACCTGGAGCCGAGTCGATTCGGTTCGAGCCGAGTCACACTCGTCCGGTGAGACTAAACTCGAACCGCCCAAATAGAGTGTATGGGACGAACCGCCCGGTTGCCGGGGACAGAGAGCCGGGACCGCATCGTCGCACACGTCGACGTGGACTGTTTCTACGCGGCCTGTGAGCGGTTGCGCGAGCCCGCCCTGCGGGGTGAGCCGGTGGTGGTCGGGATGGGCTACGAGCCGGGCACGGACCACGGTGCCGTCGCGACCGCGAGCTACGAGGCCCGCGCGCTCGGCGTCGAGAGCGCGATGGCGATTACGCAGGCGCTCGAACGCCTCCCCCGGAAGGTCGACGTCGCGGGCACGGGCCATCCTGTCTCTGAGGCGGGGTTCTACCGACCGGTCGACATGTCGTTCTACGAGTCTGTCGCGGGCGAGGTGCAGGAACTGCTCCACGAGCGGGCGGAGACAGTCCGCGAGGTGAGTATCGACGAGGCGTACCTCGACGTGACCGGCCGAACAGACTGGGAGAGCGTCGAGGCGTTCGGACAGGAGCTGCGAGCCACAGTCGAGCGGGAGGTGGGTGTGACCGCGAGTGTCGGTGTCGCACCGACGATGAGTGCGGCGAAGGTGGCGAGCGACCACGACAAGCCCGACGGGCTGGTGGTGGTCGAACCGGGCGAGGTGGCGGGGTTTCTGGCACCGCTCGATGTCGAGGCGGTCCACGGTGTCGGGCCCGTCACCGCGCGGGCGCTGCGGGAACTGGGCATCGAGACGGCCGGCGACCTGGCGGCGGCAGACCCCGCCGTGCTGGAGTCGGAGTTCGGCGAGCGGGGGCGCCGGGTCCACCGGTTCGCCCGCGGCGCGGACGACCGGGCGGTCGAGCCGCGTGGCCGCCCAAAGAGCCTCTCCCGGGAGTCGGCGTTCACCGAGGCGACGGAGTCACCCGAGCAACAGCGCGAGCGACTCCGGACACTCGCGGCTGCCGTCGCCGAGCGCGCACGGAGTCGGGGGGTTTCCTACCGCACCATCGGGGTGAAGACCGTCGAACCGCCGTTCGATGTGCACACCCGGGCGCGCTCGCTCCCCGGGCCCGTCGCGGACGGCGACCTGCTCGCGGAGGTGGCGCTGGAGCTGTTCACCGAGTTCGCGGGCGACCCGGTCCGCAAACTGGGTGTCCGTGTCTCGAATCTCTCCTTTGCCGACGGTGAACAGCCGTCGCTCACCGAGTGGGTGGACGCGACCACGGCGAGTGAGGAGGAGAGTGACACGCCCGACGGACAGCGCTCGCTGGCCGAGTACGACCGCCCGGAGTCGGACTCAGACTCCGGCGGTGAGGACGATACACCCGACGGCCAGCGCTCGCTGACCGGCTACGACTGAGAGGACCACGAGGGGCGTGACACACCCGACGGGCAGCACCCGCCGACGGAGAACAACGAAGATGGGGGAGAGCCGAAACTACTCGAGGGGGAGTCGCAGGCAGACACTCGTTCCCTCGGGG
>ERZ1034569.866-NODE-866-length-10532-cov-66.629188_pt1 | contig 10532 bp, 8 predicted proteins | sample MGYA00520706_ERZ1034569 | MGnify/ENA primary metagenome ERZ1034569 (study PRJEB33760, sample SAMEA4777722) | hypersaline lake metagenome | biome: hypersaline environment; feature: brines | place: Spain | collected 2014-08 | depth 0 m ...
TGACCGACGCCGTCGCCGTCGTCACCGGCGCCAGCAAGGGCCTCGGTGCCCACATCGCCCGCACCCTCGTACACCAGGGCGCCACCGTCTGCGGCCTCGCCCGAAGCACCGACGCGCTCCAGGCGCTGCGCGATGACCTCGGCGCCGCCTTCGTCCCCGTCTCGTGCGACGTCCGGAACGAGGACGCGATCGAATCGGCCTTCGAGACCGTCGACGACGAGGCCGGGCGGCTGGACGTGCTCGTCAACAACGCCGGGCTCGGGCAATTTGGCCCGGTCGACGACCTCGACACCGACGCCTTCGACGTGCAGATGGACACCAACGTGCGGGGCGTCTACCTCTGCACCCGCGAGGCGGTCCCCCGCATGCGGGAGCAGAACGAGGCGACCGGCTTCGGCGGCCACATCGTCAACATCGCCTCCATCGCGGGCCTCCTGGGCAATCCCAACATCAGCGCCTACAACGCCAGCAAGTTTGCCGTGCGCGGCTTCAGCGAGGCGGTGATGAAGGAGGTGCGCGAGGACGGCATCCGCGTGACGTGCCTCTACCCCGGCTCCGTCGAGACCAACTTCTTCGACGTGGCGGGGGTCGACATGACCGAAAACCCCCTCGACCCCGACGACGTCGCCGCAACGGTCCAGCACGTGCTGGAGGCCCCGGCGAATCACCTCATCTCGGAGGTCGTGATGCGCCCGCTCCGCCCGCACCGCGAGGAGTGAGACGGGATGCAGGAATCGTGGCCCCTGAGAACGTCCATCACGCATCACGTTTCCATGCATCGCGCCGTCCTGCTGTAGCTCCGGCTCCCCAGCCCTTGTGGGAGGCCTGACGCAGACATGTGGTTGCGAGGGGGTGAATTGGCTCCTATACTAAACGGCCCCGTTCACACGCCCTGTGCATTGACCTCGCCCCCTCATGGAACGGCGCGACTTTACCCGAAAAGCCCTGCTCGGCGCCGCCGGGGCCGGCCTCCTGACCGGCTGCGGCGACGGCGAATCGTCGGCGAGCGACGGCGCCCCCAACGTGCAGACCAACAAGCAAGTCCGGTGGCGGCTCGCCTCCAGCTTCAGCCGCTCCCTCGACACCATCTACGGCGCGGCCGAGGTGCTCTCCGAGCGCCTGAAGGCGCTCACCGGGGGGAACTTCGAGATTCTTCCCTATCCCGGGGGCGAGCTGGTGCCGCCGCTCGAGGTGCTGGGCAGCGTCCAGAACCGCACTGTGGAGATGGGACACTCGGCCAGCTACTACTTCATTGGGAAAAACCCCGCGCTGGCGTTCGACTGCACCGTCCCGTTCGGCCTCACGGCCCGCCAGTACAACGCCTGGGTCTACTCCGGCGGCGGCATGGACCTGCTGCGCGACCTGTTCGCCGACTTCAACATCTTGAACCTGCCCGGCGGCAACACGGGGACGCAGATGGGCGGCTGGTTTAACGTGGAGGTAAACGCCCTCGACGACATGAACGGCCTCAAGATGCGCATCCCCGGAATGGGCGGCAGCGTGATGAGCGAGATGGGCGTCAACGCGCAGGTGCTGCCGAGCGGCGAGATCTACCCGTCGCTGGAGCGGGGCGCAATCGACGCGGCCGAGTGGGTAGGGCCCTACGACGACGAGAAGCTCGGCTTCCACGAGGTGGCCCAGTACTACTACTACCCCGGCTGGTGGGAGCCCGGGCCGGCCCTCACGTTCTACGTGAACCGGGACGCCTACGACAGCCTTCCGACACAGTACCAGGAGGCCCTCAAAACGGCCGCCGCCGAGGCGAACGTCCGGATGATGGCCGAATACGACCACCGAAACCCCGCGGCCCTGGACCGCCTGCTCGACGAAGGCACCACGCTCCGCCGCTTTCCCGATGGCGTCATGGAGCGCGCCCAGACGGTGACGACCCAGCTTCTGGAGGACAACGCCGCCGGCAATCCGCAGTACCGCAAGATCTACGAGGCCTACAAAGACGCCCGCGAGGACGCGTACCGCTGGTTCGGCACCGCCGAGATGGGCTACGCCGACTTTGCCTTTCCCCGCGTCGACGCCTCCTCCAGTTCTGCGTAGCACGGGCACGCCCGACGGGCATCCAGAAGGGCGACCTGAGGCAGTCGCTTCCCGGGCGTCTCGCCCTCTCATTGCCCTTCCCTGTTTCCCCTCACGCCCCCTTTCCCTGTATGCTCCCCGCCGTCTGGGACCTCTTCGAGACGCACGTCTTTCCGGCCGCTTCCACCGACGAGCTGTTCAACCCGTACCGCGACCGCCGGGACGACCTCGACGTGCCCGAGGCCCCCACCCATCGCCGCGACAACCTGCGGCGGTACCTGTCGTGCTTCGACGAGCCGCCGCGGCTCTTCCTCCTGCTCGAAGCCCCGGGCCCGTGGGGCTGCCGCTTCTCCGGGGTGCCCGTCACGAGCGAATCGCAGCTCACCGATCCGGACTTTCCGATCGGCGGGACGGCCACGAGCCAGAAGGACGTGCCGATCACCGAGTACAGCGCGTCCATCTTCTGGCGCGTCCTGCAGCCGCACTTCCCCCACTTCTTCGTCTGGAACAGCCTCCCCCTCCACCCGCACGACGCGGACGATCCGCTCTCGATCCGCACGCCCCGCCGCTCGGAGGTGCGGGACTGGCACGACCTGCTGCGCGGGGTGCTGGATGCGCTCGATCCCGACCGCACAGTCGGCGTGGGCCGCAAGGGCGAACGGGCCCTCGACGAGGTCGGCGCAGACCCGACCTACGTGCGGCACCCCTCGCAGGGCGGGGCCAACAAATTCGAGGCGGGGATGAAGTCCATCGTGGCGGAGATGGACCTCGGGACGTAATCCCTCCGGGGGAGCAGCGACAATCTCGAAGGACGCGCGCACCGCGAGGTCCCACGCCTTCGCTTCCACGGGGAGAGGGGACTGGAGAACGGTCCCGCCCGACTCGTTGGTGATTTGTGGACCGTTCTCCGTTCTCGTTCCCCCATTTCCCAGCGACTCCCCCCGATGGCTGAGCTCCTATCTCGTCCCCCATTCCCGGGCTTCCGCCCCGAGGCATTCGCGTTTCTCCGCGCCCTGGCCGACCACAACGACCGCGACTGGTTCAAGGCGCGCAAGGAGACCTACGAGGCGGAACTGAAGGATCCGCTGGAGCTGTTGCTGATCGACGGCGCGCGGCGCCTCGCCGAGACGGATCTTCCGCTGACCGCCCATCCCAAGAAGTCTCGGTTCCGGATCTACCGGGACATGCGCTTCACCGACGACAAGACGCCGTACAAGACGCACGTCAGCGGCGTGTTCGACCGCTCGGGGCAGCGCGACGAGAACGGGGTCGTCTACGTGCACGTGGAGCCGGACTACTGCTTTCTGGGAGCGGGCTTTTATCAGCCGAGCGTCTCGTACCTCCGCCCCGTCCGGGAGCGCATCGCGGCGGAGCCGGAGCGGTTCTTCGAGCTGCTCGACGAGATGAAAGGCCGGGGGCTCCCCGTCCACAGCATGGAGGACACCCTCACGGGCATGCCGAAGGGCTTCAGCGACTACCGGGACACCCCGATTGCCCCGTACTTGAAATGGAAAAACTACGTGGTCAAGCGGGACTACCCGGACGAGGCCCTCCAGTCCCCGGACTTTGCGGGGGAGGTCGTCCGCATGGCCCGGGATGTGCGGCCGCTCCTTACGTTTGTCTGGGCGGTAGAGCCGTCGTCTTAGGTCGCCCGCCAGGCTCGACGTCGTTCGGTCCCCAATGCCTTCATGGACGCCCGGCCGTGCATCTTCAATCAGAAGCGCTTCCCTGCACAGATCCTTCACAGTACCCACTTGACACCTTGAGCAAAACTTTTTGTACGTTTGACCAGTCTGGCGGCACAAATTTGGGAATATTTGCCATTTTGGGCATATTTTTCGTGTCATGATCACAATAGCACCGACAGCTCCGTGACGGCATTGATGGCAGTGTCGGGGCCTCTCGTGGGGGTCCTGATTGGATGGATGTTGCACAGGCACGCCGATCACGCGCCCGCCCCGACGGCCCTTCAGCAACGAATCGAACACGTCTGTGCGATCGACCAATGCATTTCGTCGGCCCTGGCGTCGCTCCGTGCCTACGAAACGCGCCTTCTGGTGGGGACGCAGCTCTCGGAGAACGGCTCGGCCTCGACCAAACCCTCCTCGATGAGTCCGGGAAAGGGGAACGCCCCCGGGCTGGAGTGCGGGCGGGCGCCGCTGCGCGAACCACTCGACGGGAAGACGCTGCTCGACGTCAAGCAGGAGGCCGACGAGCACCTCTGGGACTGCACAAGTGCCCTCACCCAGGCAACCGCTGTGCTGGAGGAGGACACGATTCGTCGCGCGCAGGAACTGGTCGACGCGCTGCTGGACGCTCGGGAAACGCTTGAGGCCCAGGAGGCCAGCGGGGAGGCCTCGTCGGAGGCGGTGAGGGGGTGCGTGTCGGCCCTGCACGAGGCTCGCGCCCAATTCCTTCGCACGGCCCGGACGCGGCTGGGATTGGATGCGCTCAGCGAGGAGACGGACGATCGAATCGCGGCCCTGACGCAGCAGGCTTCTTCTCCGTCGTCCCTGCCGCGCCCGTACGTGGCGGCGGGCGTCCGGCTGCCCGAAGAACGCCGATAGCCGGAGGATGAAAGTCCGGCGTCAATTTGGTTATCTTGGCGGGTCCACGTAGCCGTTGCGACGCCGCCCCCTCGCCCATGACGCCCTCCGAACGCTGGCCCGCCATTCTGCTGCAACTAGAGCCCGACGCCTGGACGCGCGCGACCGACCTGGCCCGCGCCCTCGGCGTCAGCGAGCGAACGGTGTACCGCGACGTGCAGGCGATGGTGGAGGCCGGCGTGCCGCTGCAGGGGGTGCCGGGCAAGGGCTACCGGCTGCCGGACGACTACCTGCTCGCCCCCATCCGACTCACGCGCGACGAGGCGGTCATGCTCGTCCTGGGCAGTGCCTACGCCGCCCGCAACTTCAGCGGGCGCTACCAGGCCGCGGCCCGAGCGGCCCGGCACAAGATTGAGGACGTGCTCCCGCCCGACGACCGAGAACGTGTGCTCTCCCTGCGGGGAAGCGTGTCCCTGGTCCCGTCCAACGTCTTTGGCGACTCGACCGAGGACGGCCTGCTGCGACAGGCGCGCCACGCGCTCGTGGAGGAGCGGACCCTGCTGGCCACGCTGGCGGGCGCGTCCGACGATGGCCCCAGTACGCGGCGCATCGACCCGTACGGCCTGGTGCGACAGGGCAGCGCGTGGCACCTCGTGGGGTACGGCCACGACCGCGAGCATGTGGTTCACCTGCGCCTGGAGCGCATCCGCGGCCTCGACATGACGGACGCCACGTTCGAGCGCCCGGCCAGCTACGGGGCGCGCTCGCAGGGCCCGGCGGCCCCGTCCCGGCGGCGCGTCCGGGTCGTCTTCGCCGACGAGGCGGCTGCGGCCGTGCAGGTCCCGTCGTCCGTCGCTGTGGAGTCCCGCGAGCATCTGTCCGACGACCGCCTGCTGCTGACCCTGAACGTCGATCACGTGCTCGAGGTGATGCCGTGGCTCCTGAGTTGGGGGCGCCACGCCCAGGTGCTGGAGCCGCGCGCGCTCCGGGAGCGGATGGCCACGGAGGCCCGCGCCGTGGCCGACCAGTACGAGTCGGCCCCCACGCTGCTCGACTAAGCCCGCCGCCGGCCCAATCTCCTTCGTCCCATGCCTTCGGCCCCGACCGCCCCGGACGCCACGCGGACCGTTCAGACCCCGGCCGGCCCGCTCGCCTACACCGACGCGGGCAGCGGGCCGCCCGTCGTCTTCCTCCACGGCAACCCCACGAGCGCCCGCCTCTACCGCCACCTCCTCCGCGACCTGGCGCGGGACCACCGGTGCATCGCGCCCGATTATCTCGGGTTTGGCCGCTCGGCCGCCCCATCAGGCTTCTCGTACCGCCCTCCCGCACACGCCGTGCTGGTGGAGCGCCTGCTGTGCTCACTGGACCTTTCGGATCTCACCCTCGTGCTGCACGACTGGGGCGGCCCGATCGGCATGGCCTACGCCCTCCGCCACCCCGACACCGTCCGGCGCCTCGTGCTGATGAACACCTGGGCGTGGCCGCTCACGCACCGCCCACTGCTGCAGGGGGCAAGCCGACTGCTTGCCACCCCGCCGGGCCGCCTCGCCGTCGAGCACGGCAATGCGTTCGCGCGCATCGTCATGCCGATGACCACCGGCGGCGGCCCCCAACACGACTGGATTACGGACTACGCCGCCGCCCTGGACTCCCGGCCGCGCCGACACGCCTGCTGGGCCTTCGCCCGGGCCCTCCGCACCGAGGCCGACTGGCTGCGGGCCCTGTGGACGCGGCGACACCGGCTGCGGGACTGCCCGGCCCTCCTGTGCTGGGGCATGGCCGATCCGGCGTTCGGCACTGAGGCGTGCCTGCGGCGCTGGCAGAACGTCGTTTCGGGGACCGCCGTGCGCCGCTACCCCTCGGTCGGCCACTACGTGCCGGAGGAGTTGGGGCCGGCGCTCGTCGACCCTGTGCGGCGGTTTCTCGCCCCCTAGCTCTTTTGCGCCGGATCGACGCCCCAGTCAGTTCATCGGCCCCTCGGCGACGGCCGGGGCGGACGCCTCCGCCTCCGTCAACGACGGCAGTTCGACCGTGAACGCACTGCCCTCCCCCTTGGCGCTGTCCACCTCGATGGCGCCCCCGAGCAGGTCCACCAGGCGCTTCGTGAGGGCGAGGCCCAACCCGGTCCCTTCGTACTCCCGCGCCACCCCCTCGGACTCTTGCTTAAACGGCTCGAAGAGATGCGGCCGAAACGCGGGGTCGATGCCGACACCCGTGTCCCGCACGTGAATGCGAACCCCAAACGCGACGGGCTCAACCCGGACTTGACATCTCCCCTTCTCCGTGAACTTGACGGCGTTCTGGACCAGGTTGTTGAGGATGCGGTACAGGAGCGCGCGATCCGTCGCCACGACACAGTCCTCCGGCACGTCGAGCTCCGCGGTGAGGGCCTTGTCCTCGATCGCCTGCGCATGCCGGTCGACGACGTCGCGGACCACCCCCGGAACCGACACCTCCTGCACCGTCACCTCGAGCGTGCCGGACTCAATCTGCGCCATGTCCAGCACCGACTGGAGCGTGTCCGAAAGGCGCCGTCCGCTCTCCCGAATCTGAAGGGCAAACGACCGGTGCGGCTCCTCGGCCTCCTCCATGATCACTTCCGCGTAGCCCGTGATGGTGGTAATGGGCGTGCGGAGTTCGTGGCTCATGTTGTGGATCAAGGTTGACTTGAGCCGAGCCGCCTGCTCGGCCTCCTGTTTCGCACGGAGCATCTCGTCCTCCCACTCCTTCCGTTTGGAGAGGTCCCGCACGGCGCACACGTGAACGGGCTCGTCGCCGGTCGTCACGGTCCGCGTTTCGACCTCGACCGGGGTCGTCGTGCCGTCCGCATGGACCAGTTCGGTCTCGACCGGGGCGTCGGTCCTCCCCTCGGCCCGGTCCCAATGAACCGACGGGGCCGACGCGAGCAGGGCGGTGATGTCCTTCCCGATCAGGGCCTCCCGGTCCGTGTCCATCATCTGGGCCAGGGATGCATTCGCGTCGACGATCGTTCCGTCGGCCTCGTGGAGGGCGATGCCCTCAAGCGTGGCCTCCGCCAGCCGACGAAAGCGGGCCCGGCTTTCCTCCAGCTCCTGCGTGCGGCGCTGGACGGCCGCCCGAAGCCCAATCACGACAATCCCGCCCACGAGCCCTCCGCCCGCAAGAATCAGGAGTGCTGCTCGGAGATAGGTTGAGGGCCACCCGACCTGGGCAAGGTCGTCCCGGCCTCGGGGCTCGATTTGGTAGTACTCGTCGTACGGCGCCTCAAAGTCGTATTGGCCCACCACCCCTGTCACCTCGATCGCGTCGCCCTCTGCGAAGCGATCCAGCCCGAACCGGTCTCCGTGCCGCTCCGCCACGAACACTTCAATCTGCGCCGGCGACGCGGTCCCCTGGGCCTGAAGGCGCAGGTAGTCGCCCCCCCGGTTGGTCCCCTTTCCGGCGATGCGCCCTCGAACGCGGGCGAGCCGGCCCTCGTGCTGCTCCCCCGCCGCTGTGTTCACGGTGAGTGGAAGCGGGGCCGGCGTGCGGGCCCCGGCCTCCACAACCCGCCCCTCGGCGCCCCGCAGTCGGGTCAGCCCGTAGGCGTGCGTCACCACTCCCCGAACGCGAAGGCTGTCGCCCCGCTCCACGACCAGGCTGTCGGGCAGACGCACGTGGATCCCGGCCGTACGGTCCTGAACCGCAACCAGTCGGGGCCGGGACACGGCCAGGCGCCCTCGCCCCGCCGTGACCCGCCCCGCCACCGTCACGGTCTCTCCCCTCCGGTCCGGAACGTGGTCCGCATTCGCATCCACTCGGACCTCGGCAATGGACGCCGCCGGTCCAAGCCGAAGGCTGTCGTCGGGGGTCGGACGGGCAGCCCCCCATGCCGGACCGGCGATCCATAGAAGTCCCGCTCCGATAAACGAAAGGTGCCAGGCAATGGCTCGAGACACAACGAGGAACGCAGTTGGTGGGGGTGGGCGGATGTGCCCGTTTTGTTTTCCATTCCCAAAAGTGAAGCGGGCACTCCTCGAAATCAAGTGTCCGCCCCTTCGGTCCCCAGGCACGTTCGTTCGGCGCCCCTCCTCGCCTACTGCCCTCTGTGCAACAGGAATGAAGGCGTCGGCGTATGATTGTGTTGTTTCAACGATTCAAACCCGGCGCCATGCCCATGTCTCTCATTCCCCTGGTTGCGGTCGTCATGGTCTTCGCCATCCCCATTTTGGGCATTGCCCTCGCCGGGTACAAGGAGTGGCTTAAATTCAAGACCAAGCACCGGGAACTGGGCAGCTCCACGCGTGAGGTTGAGGACCGGATCGACGGACTACAGGACCGCCTCGCTCGCCTGGAGGCGGAACGGGATGCCCTGCAGGAGCGGGTGCAGAACCTGGAAACAATCGTCACCAGCGAGGCCTGGATCGCGGATCACGACGAGTCCAGCGGGCTCTCCCCACTGGACGGCACAGCCCCTGGCCCCCTTGAGGCGCCCGACGACGACGCCTCCCTCCCGAACGATGCGGCACGCACCGCGAAACTGGCCCGCCGCCTCCGCGGTCAGTGACGCCTTTCGCGCCCTGGGCGCGTACACGAAAGATCCCATGAAGGGATTGTGCTTTGCCGCGCCGAGCGTCTACATTGGGATTGGATTTGAAACCCGTTCTTTCACACACGTCACAGGTTCTCGCCCGGCGCCCGCCGGGCGGGATGAAAAGGGAACACCAGTGCCGCCCTGGCGCACGCCGAAGCGCTCAGTTCGTCTTGACGACTGCGCTTCCGTCCTCCGCCACGGCCAGTCTGGGGCTGTACCCGCAACTGTGAATCGAACGACGGACGCGCGCTGGAGGCGGTTCGCCACTGCCCGACCGAGTGACCCCGACAACCATCGTCGGGACGGCTCGTCGTGGCGGGAAGGGGAGCCGCCGAGCGCCTCCGTCGACCGTGGGCCGCCGATCGCTTGGGACGGCCCGTGGGTTCGACGAGCCAGGAGACCTGCCTGTGTGCGTGACGAGGATCCCGACCGCCATCGCGGATTCTCTCACCGCCAACAACCTCCGGGACCAGAGGCTTGTGGCGCGCCTGCCCCGATCATGGCCCCGTTCTTCCGTGCGTCCCCTCCGTAGCGGACGCCGATCCTGCCCCGTCCGTCCCTCCTGTCGCGGACGTGGGGGCGTCCTTCGTGGGCCCCGTGCAGCCGCCCGCGCCTCTGTACTGAGGTGAGGGCTTTTTCTATGGCTGCACTCGTCTTGCTTATCGCTTCGGCGTTCCTGCTGCCCGTCCCCGGATGGGCCCAGGCGCCCGCGCCCGTCGACACGACGCGGCGCCCCCCGGTCGTCTCGGAACCGCCGGACTCGTCCATCGCAATGTCCGTGACCCTCCCCGAGGTGACGGTGGAAGGGGTTCTGGACCGCGCCGCCTCCATCCCGGCGGCCGCCCACGTCACGACCCTCGACGCGGACGCCGTGGCCGCGAGCGGCGCACAGTCGGTGGCCGACCTCCTGTCGATGCGCTCCGGGGCGTTCGTCAAGCAGTACGGGAGCACGGGCCTCGCCACCCTCTCGATGCGGGGCATGGGCGGCACGCAGACACAGGTCCTGCTCGACGGCCTGCGCGTTGCGAACCCGCAGACGGGCCAGGTGGACCTGTCGCTGCTTCCCACCCTGCTGATCGAGTCGGTCGAGGTGCAGCACGGAGCCGGGTCGGCCCGGCACGGCTCCGGGAGCCTGGGCGGCACCGTTCACCTTCGCACGTTGCGCCCACAGACCGATCCGCTCTTCCGCGTGGCGGGCGGCGGCGGCGCGTACGACGAGCGGCACGTGTCGGCCCTCGCGTCGGGCGGGCGGGGCGCCTGGTCCGGACTGGTGGCGGGGCGCTACTACCGCACGGACGGCGACTTTCAGTACCGCAACTCGTTTCTGGTGCCCACGCAGACGCTGCGGCGGAACGGAGCCGGCGCCCGCACGATGACCCTCTTCGGACGGGGAACGTGGC
>ERZ1034569.867-NODE-867-length-10531-cov-36.101565_pt1 | contig 10531 bp, 10 predicted proteins | sample MGYA00520706_ERZ1034569 | MGnify/ENA primary metagenome ERZ1034569 (study PRJEB33760, sample SAMEA4777722) | hypersaline lake metagenome | biome: hypersaline environment; feature: brines | place: Spain | collected 2014-08 | depth 0 m ...
CTGACCAGTTTGTCGAAAGCTTTATAGCGGAGCAAAACATGATCAGCATGGCACAGGGCCTCTCAATAAAAGGATACGAAGTCTTCACCTCAACATTCTCAGCGTTCATATCAAGAGCCCATGACCAGATCAGGATGGCAGCACTTTCAGAATCAGAAATAACAGTAGTAGGATCACACGCAGGGGTTTCAATCGGGCAGGACGGTGCCTCACAGATGGGTCTAAGCGACATCGCATTATTTAGAGCGCTTCGTGAGTCCAGAGTCATGTACCCCTGTGACGGAAACTCTGCCAGAAAGATGGTGGAGAACGCACACAGATCCGGAAACCTGGACTACATAAGAACCACAAGACCTGAGACAGAGGTTATATACGGTCCAGAAGAAGAGTTCCCAATCGGCGAGTTCAAAAAGGTAGAGGAACCTGAAGACCCGGACGTGGTGCTGGCAGGAGCAGGCATAACAGTACACGAAGCACTTGAAGCAAGAGAAATGCTCGAGCAGGAAGGAATAAAAGCTGCAGTTGTAGATATTTACTGTGTAAAGCCATTCAACTCGTACAACTTCCGCAGATTTGTGGAGTCAAACTCAGGAAAACTTGTGGTTTCCGAGGACCACTACCCTGAAGGTGGAATCGGAGAGATGCTTGGAAAAGAGCTGGAGGAATCAAACATTGGGATGAGAACACTTGCTGTAGACAAGATACCTCACTCCGGAGGAAAACAGGAACTTCTAGAAAACTGCGGAATAGACAGGAAAGCCATCAAGAAACAGGCATTAAACCTAGTAGAAGACAACTGATCAATTCCTTTTTATTCCGGTAAACTTGTTGATTAATCATGAAACTGTTCTTGGATACTGCGTACCTCGAAGAAATAGAAAAGGCGTCTGAAGCCGGTTTGCTTGATGGTGTAACCACAAACCCCTCTCTGATGAAACAAGCAGTTGAAGAGCTTCACAGCGAAAAAGGAGACAAAATAAAGCTTGAAGAGTACATCGAGAAGATTCTAGAGGCAGCTGGGGATGTACCTGTGTCGCTGGAAGTTACAGGACACACATATGAAGAGATGGTGGAAGAGGGAGAAAGACTCTACAACAGGTTTAACGATGTAAACGACAATGTTTTCGTGAAGATACCAGTCAACCCAAGTTTCAATGATGAGGAAAGAACGTACCACGGAGTCAAGGCAATCCAAGAACTCACCAGCAAAGACATACCGGTTAATGCAACCCTTATATTCTCGCCAGAGCAGGCATTAATGGCTGCTAAAGCCGGGGCAAAGTTCGTATCGCCTTTTGCAGGACGGATAAACGACCTGATAAGAGAAAAAAACAACCTTGAGTGGGATAAAGGCGATTACTTCCCTGCCAAAGGCCTTGAAGGAGAGGAAGATGACAACGGTATAAAATCAGGTATTGATATGGTAAGAGAATGTGTGGAAATAATTGACAAACACGATATCGAAGATACAGAGGTACTTGCAGCATCAATCAGAAACAAGAGGATGCTGAGGGAAGCAGCCATCGTCGGATCAGACATAGTGACCGTACCTCCGGATATAATCGAAGACAGCCTCGAGCACCAGAAAACAGTAGAGGGAATGAAGTCCTTCACAGACGACACCGTAGAAGAATACGCAGAGATAACAGGTGGATCAAACTGACAGAACACATACTCAGGTTTAACGCAGAAAACTCCATGTTGTCTAAGGAGAAGCTGAAAGGCCTAGAGGATAGACTCCAACCCGAATTCCGAAGCATGAGGGAGGCCACAGAAAAGGGATACGATGACCCGAGAGCTTCAATTAACCTGCCTGATGACGAAAAAACCCTGAAACAGGTAAAAAGTCTCGTAGAAGACAAGAGACAGCTTGAACCCGAATATCTGGTGGTTGCAGGCATAGGCGGAAGCAATCTTGGTACAGTAGCTGTTCAGGAAGCCGTACTTGGAAAGCTGTACAACCAGAAAAATCCGGATACAAAGGTTCTTTACGCGGAGACAACAGACTCCGAGCACATTGGCGACATACTGGATATCATCGAATCATCTCTTGAAACAGGAGGAAACGTCCTTCTGAATGGTGTCTCAAAGTCAGGAGGTACTACAGAGACTATCTCAAACTTCGAGGTTATCGCAGAGAAAATATCTGAGTACAAGGATAACCCTGAAGAATACATCACAGTAACATCTCAAGAGGACTCACCTTTTCATAAACTAGCAGAGGATAAAGACTATTCCACACTTGAGATACCTGAGAAGGTTGGGGGCCGTTACTCCGTTCTCTCCCCTGTAGGCCTTTACCCGTTGGGTATATTAGGGGTTGATCTCGAAGAACTCTTAGAGGGTGCGGAGAGAGTTAGAGAAAGATGTTTAAACGAAGATATACATAGAAATCCTGCGGCTCGTTCAGCTGCCTCAATCTACGTGAACCAAGAACAGGGCCGAGACATACACGATTTCTTCCTCTACGGCAAAGACCTCGAGATGATAGGTAAATGGTATAGACAGCTTACAGGAGAAAGCCTGGGAAAAAAACACAACAGGGACGGTGAAAAGGTGAATGCAGGTGTAACACCTATAGCATCTGTTGGATCAACAGATCTTCACTCCATGTACCAGCTCTACATGGGAGGTCCGGACGACAAGCTACACACGTTTGTATACACGGAAGAAAACGACAGGGAAGTAAGGGTTCCTGAAAACCCTGAGTACAGCAATCTTGTGGAAGACGTTCAGGGCAGACCGTTAAACCAGATTATGGACGCCATATTTGAAGGCGTAAATAATTCCTTCAAAGACCGAAAAAGGCCGTTTAACGTCGTGAAGATTCGCGACAGATCCGAAGAATCGATAGGAGCCCTGCTCCAGTTCAAGATGATGGAGATGATGTACCTGGGATACCTGATGAACGTAAACCCTTTCAACCAGCCAAGCGTAGAACAGTACAAGGACGAAACCAGAGAAATCCTCAAGAGAGGTGGTAGAGATGAATGACCAGTTGATTGTTATCTTCGGCGGCACCGGTGATCTAGCCCAGAAAAAGCTTCTACCAGCACTGAGAAAACTATATAGTCAAGAAATAGATCAGCCTGTGCTGCTTGTTGGACGCAGCAACTCCGACATACATGAATACATACAGGACATGGGTATAGAAGGCTACGAAGACAGCTTTTTAGAGAACCTTTACTACCTCTCGCTGGACGTCAAGACCGGTGATCCAGAGGATCTCAGGGACAAGGTAGAATCAGTTTCGAACAAGCATGGAATCGACACAAGCTACACGTTTTATTTGGCTCTTCCGTACTTCCTGTTTACATATACGTCTTCCTTGATACAGAATGCAGGACTCAATACCGATGACTCAAAAATTGCATTTGAGAAACCTTTTGGAAAAAACCTCGAGACAGCACAACGCATTAACCAAGGGATAGACGGCTTCAAGGAACAGCAGATTTTCAGGGTAGACCACTACCTTGGGAAGGAACTTGTGGAAAATATAGTGACTCTACGTTTCTCAAACCCTCTATTCCAGAAGATATGGGATGCAGAATCGGTCAAGAACGTCCAGATTACAATGGCCGAGGATATGGGGGTAAACGGAAGAACCGGTTACTATGAAGAGGCTGGAGCCATAAAGGATGTGTTCCAGAACCATCTTCTGCAGGTCCTTTCACTGACAGCCATGGAGCAGCCAGACTCTCTAACCTCAGAAGATATAAGAGACGGAAAACTTGAGGTACTTGAGAAAATTCAAGACATAGAACCTGAAGATATAGTACTGGGGCAGTACGGATCCAAAGAAACTGATAAAGATAGTGTAAAGGGTTACAGGCAGCTTGAGGGAGTCAAACAGGACTCCGATACCGAGACCTTCTTTGCCCTGAAACTGCACCTGAATATGGATAGCTGGAAGGATACGCCTTTCTACGTGAGGTCTGGAAAGATGATGGATGAGAAGTACGCGGAGGTAAACGTTGTACTGGAAGATGATACTGATCTTTTCGATTCTGAGGAAAGCAGTGAAAATGTTGTAAACATCAGAATACAGCCGGACTCAGGTGTATCCATCAGATTCAACTCCAAGGGTTCCGGAGGTATTGAAGATCTTGAAACCGAAACCATGGAGGCATGCAAGGCATGTAGACAGCTGCTTCCAGGTGCATACGAGCATATTCTTGAGGAGCTTTTGGAGGGTGATAGAACGATGTTTGTTGACTGGGAGGTACTTGAGCAGAGCTGGCGTATAACAGACTCAGTCGTTGAAACGGCAGAACATCAGGAAACAGAGTTCCCTAACTACACGCCGGGGTCTGAAGGACCTGAAGGAGCTGAAGACCTCATAGATGACGGAAGTTGGATAAAACTAAACAGGAGGAGTAACTTACAATGACTTTATCAAAGATTAGAAACATGTTTTCGAATTCGGAAAATCTTAGAATCGGTTACATCGGTCTTGGAAAGATGGGATTGAACATGACCAAGAACGCAATCGACCACGGACACGAGGTTGTGGCTACCGACATAGATGAGGATGCGGTTGAAGAGGCCTCTGAGTACGGCGCAGAACCTGCTCATAGCGTCGAAGAAGTGGTTGAGAAGCTTGGTACAGATCAGAGGATTGTCTGGATGATGGTTCCACACGGCGATCCTGTAGATCAAACTGTAGATAAGCTCAAGGACTATCTTGACGAAGGAGACATAGTGATTGATGGAGGTAACTCACACTACGAGGAAACTGAGAGAAGAAGCCAGGAACTGCTTGAGGAAGGAATTCACTTCTTTGATATTGGTGTATCAGGAGGACCTGAAGGCGCCAGAAATGGAGCATGCATGATGGCCGGAGGACCTAAAAGCCAGTGGAACAGGATAGAGCCTCTTGTAAAAGACCTTTGTGTGCAAGACGGGTATGGATACTTTGGTTCAACGCCAAACGGCCACTTTGTCAAGATGGTTCACAACGGCATCGAGTATGGCATGATGCAGGCGATTGCAGAAGGATTCGACGTCATGCAGAAGTCCAATAAGGATATCAACCTTGAGAAGACTGCCAAGGTCTATGACAACGGCGCCGTAATTGAGTCATCGCTTATCGAATGGCTGAAGGAAGGTTACAGCGAGTTCGGTGAAGGGCTTGATGAGGCTTCAGGCAGAGCAAATGAATCAGGTGAAGGAAGATGGACAACAGAAGCTGCCGACGAACTAGACGTCCCAACTGACGTAATCACAGACGCACTTGACGCAAGACTGAGAAGCCAGGAAAACCCAAGCTATCAAGGACAGATCATAACGTTGCTAAGACACAAGTTTGGTAACCACAGCCTGGACGGAGCTTAAACACTCCACTCTTGCCTATAACTGAATAGGTTACAGAAGGCATTTTAGAACCACGCTACATGCCCTGTTTGGTAGGAGAATCTACAGAAAAGAACTATGGGTACTGGATCTCATGTTGATCGGTTGCTTTCCAGCTCCATGGCCCTAGCTGCTCCCTTCAAAGAAATATCATAGTTAGTGATGACACGTATGGGGATCTTTGTAAGCAGCTCCCGGAACTGTGGAGAAGAGTTTCGAAACTCTTCTAGGAATGACTCATCTATGCTGTCTGGGTTCTGAGCTGCTATACCCCCAGCTATGTAAAGTCCCTCTCTTGGAAGAGTGTCAAGCGCGTAGTTCCTACAGCATCTGGCGTAAAATTCTATGAACTTTGAAAACGTTTTCTGGCTACACGGGTTTGTTTCTCTGGTTTTTGAGATCTGCTCCGCTTGAGTACCCTCTTTTTGAAAAGAATTTCTGTTAAAGAACCTGTACATATTCTCTAGGCCTTTACCCGAGAGCACGTGCTCGTATGAGATCTGGTGGCTGATATTCTCTAAGTCCTGAATGAATTCTGCCAGTTCCAGCTCCTTTCTGTTTTTTAACGGGAGGTCAGAGTGACCACCTTCAGAAGAGTGTGGTACATATCTCTCCAAACCTTGGTCATAAATTAGAAGGTTCTTCCCTAGACCTGTGCCAGCACCTATAACCGCCTTTGGCTGGTTTTCAGGGGATTGCTCGCCCTGTTGCACTGTTATGTAGTCTTCCTCTTCCAGCAACTCTGTTGCATAACCCAGCGCATCAAAGTCATTGATCAAGAGAACTGTATCCAGACTGGTTTCTCGTTCTATAGCTTCCGCATCTATAGTAAGATCGGCGTTAGGCATCTCTACGTTACGATCTTCAACAGGACCTGCAACGGCAAAACATGCCTCTCTAAACTCATTGTCTTCAAGCTCGCCTTCAAGATCTGTTAAGAATTTTTTTAGCCCTTGTAGAAAGCTTTGCTGGTTGTCAGTGCTTTTGTCCTGCTTAAAAACAATCTCAAAGCCGTTTTCCTTTCGCTCAACAACAGCAAGATCGTCGTTAGTACCTCCTACATCACCAACTATATACCTCTGGGTCATGGTAACTCTCTAGTATAGGTTTTCCACGCCACATAACAAAAAAGCATTGTATCCACCCCGATTTTCGGTTTATTTTTTAACCAGATAAATCAAGTCTAAGCTATGACATTGTACGAATTTTTTGGGGATGGATGTCCTCACTGCCAGAAGATGGATCCTAAAGTAAAAGAACTAGAAGAAGAGCAAGACGTGGATGTTAAACAGCTTGAGGTCTGGAACGATCAGGAGAATGCCGAGAAGCAGATGGAATTAGATGATGGAAAATGCGGAGGAGTACCATTCTTCTACAATACAGAAACTGATGAATGGATATGCGGTGAGACAGATCAAGAAACCCTGCAGGACTGGGCATCAGGCAAACCTGTCACCTAGTATCTAGTGTTTACTAGCCTTGGCGTGTAAACGGATATAAGATGATTCGAGAAAAAGATGGAATCCACTTTAACCTTAGTGATAGGGAGATTGTCGCTGACTCGAGGAACGCGACAGGAGACCTGAATATTGTTTCTCATGCACATTTTGATCACTTACACCAATCCGGTTCTCAGGTTGTGTGTTCCGAGCTTACGGCTAGGCTTACTGAGGAAAGAACCGGTGAAGAGGTTGACAGGCTGAAGGAGCACAGTATCGAGCTTGTTCCCTCAGGTCATATACTTGGATCAACAGCGGCCTTGTTTGGTGAAGAAAAAAAGTATCTTTACACAGGCGACGTCTCGATGAGGAAGACCGCATACCTGGAAGGTTTTAACCCTGTAAGCGCAGATGTTCTAGTCGTTGAATCGACTTACGGTGTTCCTGCCTACACATTTCCAGACCAGAGGGAGGTTGAGTCACGTATCAAGGACTTTGTACGGGATAATAGAGATCAACCTCTCTACCTGTTTGGTTATTCCTTGGGTAAGGCGCAGAAGATACAGAAGATTATAGAAGACGTTGTTGAGAGACCTGTACTGGCTCACGGCGCTGTAAAAAAGATGAACGATACGGTAGAAGACTGTACCGACATGTCGTTTCAGGCCGAGAGCTACGGAGAAAACAAGCAAAAGCTTGAAGATGAGAACGCGATTTTGATAGCTCCCTCAAGAAGCTCTCAGGCCGACTGGATTGAGAAAAACGTTGAAAGATATGGGGGTGTAAAGGCTGGTTTCTCCGGCTGGGCAGCACAGAGCTCCTTCAAGTTCAGAGGAGGATACGACGAAACGTTTGTGCTGTCGGATCACTGTGACTTTGATGAGCTTATAGATCTGGTTAGACAGGTCGATCCTGAAGAAGTATACACCCACCATGGTTTTGACGAAGAGCTGGCCTCACACCTCTCCAACGAGCTAGGGTACAGTGCAAGAGCCTTAAAGCAGAATCAAACATCTCTTGGACAGTTTCAGTAACTGATTTAACTCAGAACAAAACAAACATAGGTATATGCCACATTTATCGGAGAAAAACTGCAAGATTGTAGACGAATCTGAGAAAGGCCTACAAGGTAACGATATAAAGCATTACATGGCCCAGTTACACAACTCCTGGACCGCTCAGGAGGAAGAACTTCTCGAAAGGGAATTTAACTTTCCAAATCACGGGGAAGCGGTAGATTTCATTAACAGGGTTTCTGACCTAGCCACTTCACAGGAGAAATACCCCGAACTAAGGCTTTCCTACGCCTCAGTGAGCGTAAGAATAGGTAGCTCAGAAGTTGATGGACTGCATGAGAATGATTTCATACTGGCGGCTAAGATAGATAGGCAGAGCAACTAAACTCACTCAAACGTAAACAACCTGCTGAGTGCTGCATCTACAAATTTTTGATCTTTATCCTCCAACAGCGGCCTAGCGTCTTCCACAGCATGTCTGTCATTTGAGGTCAGCTGAAGACCAAACTCTTTTCTGGCGCTAATGGAGTTCTTTACTCTACCCTGTAATGCGTGACGGATTTCTTCGTTCTGCCTCTTCCCATGTGAATCAAAGTCTGTTAGAACTGCTGTTTTATCTGATCCTCGTTCCACGTTCTCCACAAGGTCTTCGGTTGACATCTCCGCGGATAGGAAGATCTTGCCGTCAAAACCGAGATCCCTCATAACATCCCTGTCGTCAAAGCCTTCAACTATGATAGAGTCAAGGTCCCTGTTGAACTTCTTTACAATTCGCTCGAGTTTCTTCAACTCAATAAACTCCTCATCTCTCATCCCTAAACAATTCTAATTAAGACCGAAATAATTTTTACTTGTTACGAAGTATCAGCGGCCAAGTTGCTTACAGTCTTGCTGAGCACAGGATTTACTGAGGACTGGTATACAGCCCTAACTCGGTCCTTAAAATTTTGAAGAGAAAGCTTTTCCTCAGCTAACTGGATTTCTTGATTGCGGCCGATTTCAAACTCCAGTTCGAAAACATCCTCATCAACCGTACCTAAATGTCTTCCGGAGTTGAGTTCCATATCTCTAATCCTGCTGATTGATTCTTCAGGTATGTCTGCCTCCACCCTAAACTGTATATCGTTGTCAGTGTAAATCCTAACGGAAAACCTGTCATCCACTCCCTCAATACTCAGGAAGCCGTCCTCCCAGCTACGACTTGAGGATACTTTGGGTGTAAACAGATCAGCTAAGTCTTCGACAGACAGTATCCCTGCTGTTGACGAGAGCTCTTCCTCGAAGTTCTGGACACTACAGATGTAATCTGAGTTAGAGGTCTGATCAAAGGTGTTCACAGCTATGAAGTAGACGTCTTCCTCATCATCTGTTAGAGTTGTTCTAATAGTGTCAATCTTTTCTTCTATGTTATCTAGGGCGTCTCTTGAGTACGGTATATCGATCATAAAGGTTTCAGGTCTCTCATCATGTTCAAGTAATGCTTCAACCGGCAGCTTCGTATCAAAAGGAGGCTTTCTTATCTTCAGACCTATATAGCCTGATTTGATTTCTTCAAGTCGATCTAGCACATTCTCCCGGGTTCTTTGAAATGGCTTTATGCTTCTGTGAAGCAGCCTGGCCTGGCTCTGAGACAACTGCTTTCTCTGCATCATCTTCGCCACATCCCTTACAACGGACTCAGTATCTGTGTAGACCAGTTCATTCTGAAGGAACTGATGTAGAGAAGAAAACTTCACGGATTCAAAAACACCGTCGTCAGGTTCTCTTGATCTTTTAACAAAGATTCCTCTGAACCTGTACTCATTTAGCTCACCTATTTCCAGACCTAGATCTATAGGGTTGGATTTAAGCATTTCAATGTATTTTCTCATGCGTTCCATGTCGCTTTCAGAGATCTTTCTCTTGCTTTTTGCGTCAACCACCCATACTTCTTTTTTATCCTCACGATCTGTTCTTGCCACAAAATCAGGTCTTGAACTGTCCTTGAGACTTCCTATCCTCTCAGTGAAATTAAAGTATCCTCTGTACTGTCTGAGCACATCAAGAACGTCTCTCTGAAAAACCATCCAGTCCATATCGTCTCCCGGACTCATCTCTCCTTCACCTCATAGGAGTCTATCTTGCCGTCACCGTCGTTATCCAAGCCCTCTACAACACAGTAGAACTCTCCTCCTTCCCAATCATTCAGAAGATTTTCAAGATCGCTGAAAGCCGTTACAGCGGCTTTAGTCCCTCGATTCTGTATACCTGCAACCATGATAATCCAGCTATCTTCGCTGAGAGGATTTTCGGCCTTTGCGATTACGCCTATCTCCCCCTTTGTGTACGTCTCTTTAGGAGTCTCAATCTTTCTATAAGGAAACTCTTCGCCCTCAAAACTGGCCTCAAAATTTTGATTAAATTCCTTGGTTATCGTGTTTGTCAGTACTCCTCCAAGGAGTATTATATTGTTTTCAAACTCGTTTCTGTTCATTACCTCAGTATCCAGCCTGGTCTCAAATCCTCTCACACCGTACTCTCCCAATGTCAGACCTATCTCACCCAGTAAGTGTCCATCACGTGCCTTTACCTGATCTGGGCCATGCTGATCAGGAGATCCGGCAACCACAAAACCCTGAGGTTCATTTCTTCCCTTCTCAGTGTCAAGAAAAGCCCTTACCTTTCTGTCGTATCTCCAGGAAACCTCCTCATTTCCTCTTGCTCCTGTGTCGAATACATAAGCGT
>ERZ1034569.868-NODE-868-length-10525-cov-22.414804_pt1 | contig 10525 bp, 10 predicted proteins | sample MGYA00520706_ERZ1034569 | MGnify/ENA primary metagenome ERZ1034569 (study PRJEB33760, sample SAMEA4777722) | hypersaline lake metagenome | biome: hypersaline environment; feature: brines | place: Spain | collected 2014-08 | depth 0 m ...
TATCGGTGGGATATCAACATCCGTGATTCGACAGTGCTTGGCTTCGTCGGTGCCGGTGGGATCGGCGTCCAACTGTTCCAGTCGGTCAACGCCTTCGCGTGGCAGTCGACCGCGATGATCCTCTTGGTCATCCTCGGCGTTGTCGTCGTCACCGAGGGGCTGTCAGCCTACACGCGGGGGCTGGTGCGCTGAGATGGCCCACCGACAGGTAGATCAGCCAGCCACCCAAGCACCCGATATGACCGACGGCGACCAACTCCTGTTGTTCGATATGGATGGCGTCATCCTGGAGGGCCACGGCACCGATCCGGCCGTCCACGACGACGCACTCGACGAGGCGATCGCCGAAGCCGGACTCAGCGTCGACGACGATACGCGGTCGCTGTTGGCCGGCTACGAGTACGACACCGAGTTTGTCCGCGGCTGTGAGCGGCTCGGGATCGATCCTGTTGGCTTCTATCGCCGGCGGGAGCATCACAGCGCGAGCCACACCATCGACCGACTGGCGGCCGGCGACCGAACGCTGTATCCCGACAGCGACGCGCTCGATGGGTTCGCCGACGACTACACCCTCGGCCTCATCAGCAACAACTACGACGCCGTTGTCAACTTCGTCGTTGACCACTATGAGCTCGATGGCTTCGCCTACGCCCGCGGCCGCGAACCCGGCGTCGGTGGCTTCTATCGGCGCAAACCCAATCCGCACTATCTGCTGGCCGGCCGGGAAGCCCTCGGCGGCACCGACGGTGTCTACGTTGGCGACCGCCCAACCGATGTGATGGCCGCACGACGGGCTGGGTTGGACGCGATCTTTATTCGCCGACCACACAACGGCGACGTGTCGCTGCCGGTCGAGCCACGCGCCACGATCGACTCGCTGACCGCGCTGGGCGAGTACCTGTAGTCACGTGCCCCGAAGTCGGAGGTCGTCGCCCCGATGACGGGCGGCCTCGCTGCCAGCGTTGCCGCGGCGGTGCTGCTGGGCAGCTATCTCGTCGGCGTCAAGCGGTATTTCAGTCACTATCCGCCAACGCTGTATCTCGCTGTCGTCCACGCTATCGGGCTCTGTTGGTATCTCCCGGTTGTCGTTGCAACGGCGGGGACTGACGATCTCTTCCCGCCGCTGACAGCGGGCGAGGCAGGGCTTGTCGTTGGCACGGTCGGCCTCATTGCGGTCGCGCTCGCGGCGTTTTATCATGCGCTGGCGATCGGCGACGTGTCGTATGTCGCGCCGATCAGCAAGATCGTCCCCGTCTTCGTGCTGCCGCTTGAGGTGGTGTTGCTCGGCCAGCACCTCTCGGGGATACAGGTCATCGGCGTCCTCGTCGCCACGACCGCGGTGTACGTTGCTAACTACCGCGGCGGGTCGCTGGTGGGGCCGCTTCGAACGGTGGTTCGGCGGCGCGACGCGCTGCTTGCGCTCGCCAGCGCGGCTGTTTTCGGCGTTGTCGATGTCGGCAAACGGGTAAGCATGCAGGAGTTGGCCGTCCCCGCCCGTGCGTTTGTGATCCTGACGCTGGCGATCGTCCCGATCGCGTTGCTGCCGTGGGCGCTCCGCCGGCGAGGCGGGGGCAGCCTTCGCGGCGACCGCTGGAAACTCCTCGTTGCTGGCGGCGTTCTCGCTGCGGGCCAACACCTCGTTTCGGTAGCCTTCGTCGCGCTGCCGGCCAGCGTCGTCTCACCGATCGTCAACACCCAGGCCGTCATCGCGGTCGTGCTCGGTAGCCTGCTGCTCGGGGAGCCACACGCCAGAGTACGGCTGCTGGCCGGTGGATTAGCCGTTGGTGGTGTGGTACTCGTCTCAATCGGCTGATCACCGATCACGACGGCCGCACCGGCTAGCTGACGATTTCCGCCGGCGGGGCGAGGTTGCGCCGCCCGCCGCCGGTCACCAGAAACAACACGAGTAAGCCGACACCGTAGGCCGCCATCAGCGGCACTGTCACGAGGAACATCGTCACGATATCCGCTGGCGTCAACAGCGCGCCAACGGTGAGCATCCCGACGGTGACCTCTCGCCAGCGCGTTCGCATCGCCCGGTAGGGGATGCCGGCCCGATTGAGCAGGAGCATCAGAATCGGTACGTCAGCAAGCAGCCCGATCCCGACGGTCGTAAAGAAAATGAGCCAAAAGAAGTCGTTGATGCGGTAGGTGAGCAACATATCGTAGGCTCGCGCATCGGCGACGAGATAGGAGATGATCGCCGGCGCGATATAGAGATACCCGAGCGCAAGACCACCAAGCAGACCGGCGGTCAACGAGCCAACCCACAGGAAAACCACCGATTGACGGCCGCGCACCGCGCCGAGTTCTCGCAGAGCGGGCCAGGCGTAGTAGGCGACCATCGGCACCACAGCGACCGCGCCGGCCAGCACCGAGAATTTCACAATAAACAGGAGAGCCTCGACCGGGTGGAGCGTGATGATCTCCAAGCTGGTTTCACCGACAAGCTCAGACGGCAGTCGACGCAGGAAGTTCTCGCGGACAGCACCCAGCCCGCCGATGTAGAACCACGTGAACGTCACCACCAACGCGATCATGAACGTGGCCACCAGCCGGAAGGATTTTGAGCGCAGGCTGCCGGCGACAAAGGCGATATCGGTGTAGTAGCCACCGATGTCGTCGGCGTCCTGCTCGCCGTCGGTGAGTTCGCTGAGGAACGAATCGCCGGCGCGGCTGGCGCGATCACCCAGTCCCGGTTCGCCGGCAGCCTCATCCGCGCTGTTGCCGTCGTCGGCATCATCGCTTCCCTCGCCGTCGTCTTTGGCTGCCTGCCTGGCAGCCTCGGTTTCGTCAAACCGATCGAGGATCGCTTGGGCTTTGGCCTCGTCGCCCTCATCGATGGCCTCGCTGGCATACCGCATCGCCTCGTCTTCGCTGAGTTCGATAAACGCCTCGGGCGGGGCGGCTTCGATCCCGCCAGCATCCAGCGTGGTCAGATCGATCGCGGTCGGATCGCCGAACTCGCCGTCGGGGTCGACCTCAAGCCCAGCGTAGATCAGGGCGGCGAATCCGCCGACCGCAAGCAGCACGGCGACGATTCCCCCATAGACCGCCATCGCCGTTTGGGGGTCGACGCCGAGGCCCGCGCCGGGCGGGAGAACCCGGTAGCGGCTATCGATCAGCGGATACGATAACACGGCGTTGACCGCGTTGGAACCGCCGTATGTGTAGAAGGCATACGGGAGGATCGCACCAACAGTCGCCAGCCCGGCAAGGACGTTCCAGTGGGCACGAAGTGTCGCTCGGATATCGATCTGGTCGCTGCCGCGTTTCGTCGTGACGATCACCTTCGCCAGATAGAGGCTCAACCCGTAGAGGATGACCAGCGGGATCGCCCACATGATCTGGGTGAACGGATCGGGCGGCGAGAACACCGCTCCGAAGACGAAGATGCCGACAACGGCGTGTCGCCACTTGTCGCGGAACGTCTCGTATGGGACGATCTCAGCGTAGGAGAGCCCGGTGATCGCCAGCGGCATCTGCGCCGCAAGACCGAATGACAGCGTCAACAAGACGATAAACTGCGTCCACAACACGATCGAGTACCGCGGCGCGAAGCCAGCCTCGAAACCAAACTCCGCCAGAAAGCTGAACATTACCGGGAAGAAGACAGCGTAGCCGTAGGCTGCTCCGCCGATGAACAGCGTGGCCGCAAACCCACCAACCGTGGCAACCTTCCAGCGGGCCGCGGGCAGTTGTCGCCAAAATCCCCGTCGCTTGAGCGCGTCGCGGGCAAAGTACAAAAACGCTGGCAGGGCGACGATCAGCCCGACGACAAGGCCGATCTTCGCCTGCAGGAGAATCACATCAAACGGGGTCTGGGCGATGATCTCGAAGCTCTCGCCAACCTCTGCTCGCATACGGGATTCGGTGACAGTGCGGAGAAAATCCCAGATGTAGAGCCGCAACGCGTAGAACGTGCCCAGAAAGCCGAGAAGGAAGATAATAAAGACCTTCTGGAGATCCTTCTGGGCCGACCGCAACATCGCCCGCCCGGTTGCGGTCGCCTCGCCGAGCGCGCGTTGGGTGTCGTCGTCGAGCGCGCTTGCCATACCGGCACCCAGTCGCGTCGGCGTTATCAACGTTGTCTCTCGGCGCGAGCAGCGGTCAGCGACGACAGCCACCACAGCCGAATCCGAAAAGGCATATACCCACAGGGAAGCCTTCCCTAGTTGTATGGCCGAGTCGCCGGACAGCAGCGACGATCCAACCGACCGCCAGAAACCACCAGCGGACGGTGAACCGTCAGCACACACGGCTGACAGCGACGCTGCCGATACGACCGCCGAGTCCGACGACGAGCCGAGTGTCGCGTCAACTGCCGCGGCGACAACAGCAGCGACCCCGGCCGCCGACGGCGGCACCGGCAGCTCAGTCGCTACAGACCAGCCGCCAGCCACGCCCGGCGATGCGACCGTCGACGAGGGGCTCGCCGGCGAGGGGCCGGCCACCGACGAGGAGATGCCGTTGGCCGACCACATCGAGGAGATGATGCGCCGGTTGGGGCTCGTGTTCCTCATCGGTGGGATCGCCTTGGCGATCGCCTACCCGTTTGCGGGCGATCTCGTCAACTATCTGTGGTCGGTGCATATCCCGGAACCGGTGACGAATCGCCCGCGGCTGTATGGGCCACTGGAGTTCATTCTCACGAAACTCAAAGTCGCCGGGCTCGCCGGGCTGATCGTCGGCCTCCCGATGTTCGTCTATCAAACCTACCGCTTCATGCGCCCCGGGCTGTATCCGACTGAGCGACGCTACTACCTCGCGGCCGTGCCGACCAGCCTCGTGTTGGGAACACTCGGCGTGTTGTTCGCCCACTTTGCCGTTCTTCCGTTCGTCTTCGCGTACTTTACCACCTACACCGCCGAGGCCGCCGTCATCGCCTTCGGGCTCCAAGAGACGTTCAACCTGATCTTGGTGTTGATGGGCTGGATGGCGATCATCTTCCAGATTCCGCTGTTCATCATGCTGGCGATCATGATGAATCTCGTCACCCGTCAGTGGCTGGAGGCCAAGCGACTGCTATTTTGGGGCTCGTTCCTCGGGATCGCGTTCCTCTTTAGCCCGGATCCAACCGGGATGGCACCGATCATTGTCGCGCTCACGATGGTCGTTCTGTTCGAGGGCACCCTCGCGTTGCTCCGGTGGACGGGCAACTGAGCGATCGCGGCCGACCCTGACGGCACTCACGCGATGTCGACGCCGGTAATATCGAATCGGGCACCGCCAGTCTCGCTGTCGCCGACGGTGATCTCCCAGCCGTGGGCCTCAACGATCTCCCGGACGATCGCCAGCCCGAAACCGGTGCCATCCCGGTTGGTTGAGTAACCAGTTTCGAAGATCTGTTCGCGTTTGTCCTCCGGGATCCCCGAGCCATCGTCGGCGATGTAGAATCCGTCGTCGGTCATCGCGACGGTGATCGACACGTTGTCGTCGCCGTGTTCGACCGCATTTCGGAACAGATTCTCGAAGACATCGGCCAAGCGGCTGGGATCGGCCTGAAGCGTGACATCACACTCCGCATCGATTGTCGCGTCGGCGGTCGCAACTGTGCCCCAACACTGGCTGACGAGAGCAGCCAAGGCGACAGCTTCGGTTTCACCAACTGTCTGGCCCTGCCGTGCCAACAGCAGGGCGTCGTCGATGAGTTCCTCCATGCGAGTGAGTGCGCGGTCGATGACGTCCAGTTGATCGCTGTCACACTCCTCGGCGGCGAGTTTGAGCCGCCCGCTGGCAACGTTGATCGGATTGCGGAGGTCATGAGAGACGACGCTGGCGAACTGGTCGAGACGATCGCGTTGGCGGGTGAGTTCGTCCTCACGGGCTTTGAGCTGTTGCAGTTGGTCGATCCGGGCGAAGGCCTCGGTGACGGTGTCGGCCCACAGTTGGACGCGCTCGGCGTCGGCCTCGCTGAACGCGTCGGGCTCTGTCGAGCCGATGTTTAGTAACGCGTACTCACCCAACGGGACGATCAGTTCGCTGGCGATCGGTGTCTCCGGGTTCGCCCGGTCGGGATGGTCGGCCATATTGGTGATCCGCTTTGTCGCCCCCTCCTCGAAAGCCGTCCATGACAGCGAATCCGCGTCCGGCGAGTACGTCGGTGGCTCATTGACCAATGACCAGCCGCGTTCAGTCTGTGCGATCGGTTCAAGCTGAGTATCAGTTGCCAGCCAGATACAGGCGATGTCAAACTCAAGTGTGGATTCGAGTCCGTCGATAACGATCTCCGCGGCGGCTTCCGGGGTCGTCGCCTCCAACAGCCGCTGGGTTGTTCGCTGGAGGCCTTCAAGCGTGTTGCTGTACTGGGCGAGTTGGCGTTCGCTCTCTTTGAGCGTGGTTACATCGGTGATGAAGCCCTCAAAGACGCCCTCGCCGTTCTCGGTGGCGACCTGCTGGCCGTGTTCGCTGACCCACTTCTCGTCGCCATCGGCGGTGACAATCCGGTAGGTCAGCTCAAAGGTATCCCCATCTTCAAGCTGCGAAGCGACCGTTTCGCGGACAAACGACCGGTCGTCGGGATGGATGATATCCGATTCCCAGGTGACCTCGCCGGCAACGATGGCGTCGGCCGGATAGCCGATCAGCGACTCGCAGTTGCCACCGACAAAATCGGTGTCCCACTCCGGCGTCTCTCGGGTGCGGTAGACAACCCCTGGCAACGTTTCGACGAGCGTCTCAAACTGACGGCTGTAGGTCTGTCGCTCAACGGCGTTGGTAATACGTTTCGCTAAGAGAGCAGGGCTGTCGGTGAGGTCGTCTTTCGGGATATAGTCGGTGACGCCAGCGGCGATGGCCTTGCTTGCGATCGATTCGTTCCCCTTTGCGGTCAGCAGCATCACCGGCAGATCGGGATAGCGGCGGTCTACCACCGAAAGGAGTTCAAGCCCGTCCATCCCCGGCATCTCATAATCGGTCACCAGACAGTCAAAAGACTCCTCGGAAAGGGTTTCCAATGCGTCGTTCGGGGTGGGTTCAGTGACGACAGTAAACGGCTCGTCGTGCTCCGCAAGATAGGCGGTGACGATCTCACCGTACTCCTGACTGTCGTCGACATGGAGCACCCGGATCGGACGAAACATCAGGCAGCCAAGCATTACCCCAGCAAGCTTATAAATGAGTTCGTAAGCGAATTGACCTGTATGGTCGCTATTCTGTTGGTTCTGTGCCGACAGTGTTTGCAGCCGCCCGAAGTTTCGTTCGGAGCTCAGCGGCGTGAACACGGTAACTGAAAGCGTCCTCGTCGTTGATCACGATGTGTGGTACGCGATCGCCGTACGTCTCGGCCAACTGTGCGTCGGCGTCGACATCGATCTCCTCGACCGCCACGGCAACATCGGTGTCGTCGACGACGCGGTCGATCGTCTCCATCGCTGACGCACAGAGGTGGCAGTTCTCGCGGCTGTAAACTGTGATCTCGACCGGATCGCTCATAGCTACCCAGAGGACAGGGAGGGTAGCAAGCGTTACGACTCGTCGGCCGCGAGCTGTGGTATGGCGACGCTGGTTGTGGTTCGACACGGCGAGACGCTGTGGAACCGCGAGAACCGAGTACAAGGATGGGCACCGGTCGCCCTTACCGAGACGGGTCGCCGCCAAGCCGATTCACTCGCGGCGGCGGTTGCCGATCAGTATGCGGTCGACCGCCTCGTCAGCTCTGACCTCCGGCGAACACTGGAGACCGCGCGGCCGGTAGGCCGAGCCGTCGACTGCGAGCCGACGCCGGATCGTCGCTGGCGAGAACGAGATTTTGGCGTCCTCCAAGGGCTCAGCTACGGTGAGCTGTTTCTCGGCTATCCGGAGTTCACCCTCACCGAGGTCGGATACACGGCCGCAGAGGCACGCCCTGAGGGCGGCGAGAGTCTCATCGAACAGCGGAACCGCATCCTCGACGCGTTGACCACCCTTATCGACGACATGGACAGCGAGGAAACCGTCGTCGTTGTCACCCACGGCGGGCCGCTGTATCTGCTGCTTGGGTGGATCAAAGACGTCGACATCGTGGCGACGATTATGGAACAAGAGCAGGGCAACTGCGCGATAAATGAGATAGAGGTCGACCCAGAGGGTGAGGGGTTGACAATCAACCGAGAAAACGACATCCGACACGTCGATGGCGACGCGTAGATGCAGAACGGTCTCAGTACTTCGGCTCCGCGCCCGTCACGTCGTAGACCGTCTCCATCAGTTCGTCGCGTTGTCGTTGCCAGGTGTCGAGCGCGTCGGGGCTGGAGGGGTACCGTTCGTAGTGGTCGATCACCTGCTCGGCGACCTGTTTGACCTTGTAGAAATCAAGGATCTGTCGCCAGTAGCCGAAGCTGTTGATCGCGGTTCTGGCTGCCAACAGCGGCCCCATTGAGGTCTTGCCATCGTAGAGGGCCTCGGCCAGTTTCTTCCCCGGCAGGGCGGCGAGAAGCCCCATCAGGTCATCGACATCGACCGCCGTCGAGAGGATATTGTACACGTCGAGGCCGGCGTAACGCGCACCGAAGTGCTCCATGACGCGCTCGTTGTAGTGCCAAAGCGCGTCCTCGCTCACGTCGCCGTCCTCGATAGCCTCGACGGCCTGCTCGGCGGCGTACTGGCCGGCGTAGGCCGCGCCAGCGATCCCGCCGCCGGTCGTCGGATTGACGTGGGCGGCGGCATCGCCGACGGCCATATAGCCCGGCGCGACAGCCGAATCGTAGGTTCGGCGCGTCGGCAGGGCCGCGCCGAGCTTGTCGGTGACCTCGGCGTTGTCGAACTCCTCGCGGTCGCGGAGGTCGTCTTTGAGGTCGTCGATCATCTGCATCGGCTCCTCGTTCATCTGGAAGCCCAGTCCGGCGTTGATCTCCGTCGAGGTACGCGGGAAGTACCAAAGATAGCCCGCAGCGCGTTCGGTTGGTTTGAAAACGAGCGCATCGTCCCACTCGACCGCCTCGTCGACCTCGACGATCTCGCGGTAGGCCGAACAGAACTGGGAGTACCGGACGTTGGTGTCGAAGGTTGCGTCCTCAAGATCAGCCTTGTCCTGCAGCAGCGAGAGCGCGCCCGCGCCGTCGATGACGACCTCGGCGTCGTACTCGACAGGATCGTCCTTGTGTTTGCCGACGACACCGGTGATCTGTCCGTCGTCGGTCTGTTTCACGTCGTTGACGACGGTGTCGTAGTGGAGCTCCGCGCCGGCCTCCTCTGCGCCCTCGATCAGCAGCTTGCCGTATTTGAGGCGGTCGATAACCGCGAGCTCACCCGGGACGGGGATATCCAGCACTGTGTCGTGGCTCGGGATCTCGAAGCGGCCGTGATCGACGCCAGTGTTTGTGAAGGCGGGTTCGATCTTCGATTTCGGGATCGCAGTTGGGAACTTGTCGGCCCCCTTCAACGCGTCGCCACAGGCGATGTGGCCGGCCTCTTCGGCGTCTTTGCGCTCGATGATAACGGCGTCAAGGCCTGCGTTGGCGATTGTCGCCGCCGCATAGCAGCCGGAGGTGCCGGCACCGACGATGGCAACGTCGTACTCGTGGGTAGTCATTGATATCAGTGAACACCCGAGGGCGAAAACTCTTTATCTTACCCCGAACCTGCCGTCGGCGATCCGTGACTACAATCGGATGCTGAGTCAACGGACGATACAAGTACGACGATCCCGTATATCACCCATGGACATTGATGCAAACGTCGGCGGAACCGACCGCCTGCTTCGGGCACTCGGTGCGGTGCTACTGTCGATTGTTGCTGTTCGCGCGCTTGTCGCCGGTCAACGGTCGAAAGGGCTGCTCGCAGGTATCGGCGCGGTTGGGTTGGGATTCAACGCGACAACCTGTTTCTGCGGGCTCAACGCCGCTCTCGGGATCGACACCAACGAGGAATAGCGCGGACGATTACAGCGAGACAGCCCAGACGCGATACTCCTCGGGGTAGCCGAAGGCTCGTCGAAAGACGGTCTCGAAAAACGCAGCCAGCCGGTCTTCGTCGGAGTGGGTCGTGATTTGGACGTGGGTGCCCTCGGCTTCCTCAGGGCTTTCGAGGTCGTCGATGCGGAAGTCGGGATACTCACCGAGGAGTGCTTTCAGGCGCTCAAGCTCGCTGTCGGTGCAATCAAGCGCAACTGTGGTGCCGCCGAACTGAATCCACGGCACCAGCTCGTCGTCGCTGCCGGGTGGTGTCTCGTCGGGTTCAAGCGTACAGAACTCGCTGCCGCGCTCACGATGGGCTGCGACGGTCGCCGCAAACAACGCCTGACGGGCGTCGGCCGCGGTGGCGTCAAATCTGGTCATACAGATGGCGACAACAGCGACAACTAAAACCCCCGGGAGTCACCCAGGAGCGTCGTTCCGCCACTCGGTGACCAACGCCTCGGCGGCCTCGCGGCTCTCGACGGTTTCGTAGGCGTAGGCTCGGCCGCCGTCGGCCTGATGCAACTGATCGTATCGCACCGCAAACTGGCCGTCAGCGCGCTTACGAAGGCGGATCGTGACATAACCGTCGTCGCGTTCCCACTCGGTGAACTCGTCGGTGTCGGTCGTCTGCTCGTAGTCCATACCAG
>ERZ1034569.870-NODE-870-length-10517-cov-23.276907_pt1 | contig 10517 bp, 13 predicted proteins | sample MGYA00520706_ERZ1034569 | MGnify/ENA primary metagenome ERZ1034569 (study PRJEB33760, sample SAMEA4777722) | hypersaline lake metagenome | biome: hypersaline environment; feature: brines | place: Spain | collected 2014-08 | depth 0 m ...
GGTCGAGCAGCCCAGGCGTGTCGATCAACTGGTAGCGGATGTGGTCGCGTTCGAGGTGGCCGATCTGGACGCCACGGGTCGTGAAGGGGTACTCCGCGATCTCGTTTGAGGCCCGCGTCACGTGGTTGACAAAGGAGGATTTGCCGACGTTTGGGTAGCCGGCGATGACGATCGCCGGTTCGTCAGGGCGGATGTCAGGGATCGTCTTCAGCTGGTCGCGGGCGTCGCCGACCGCCCGGAGGTCGGCTTTGATCTCGTCCATGATGTCGGCGATACGGGCGAAGGCCTGCTTGCGATGCTTGCGGGCGGTGTCAGAGTCGGTTTTGCGGAGTTTTGACTGATATTCGCGGCCCAACTCCTCGATCTGCCGGCTGGCCCAGGTGACCTCAGAAAGCGATTGGCGGAGCTCGTTGACGTCGACGATGGCGTCGGCGAGTTCGTAGTAGAAGGGGTCGATGTAGTCGAAATCCGGCCACGCCGTGACGACGTTTTCGAGGTTATCGGAGGTGATGTTGACCGCGACGGTCAGCATCGACTGCTGGGCCTCAAGGCCGCCTTTGGCGTTGCCCGCGCGGGCGGCTCGCGAGAAGGCCTTATCAAGGAGCTCCTCCGACCGGGGAGCTGTGGGGAGGTTCTCGAAAATCATTTCCGGAGCCTACAGCCCCAACGCGTAAAAGCACGTTCGTTCGCGGTGTTACACCGGATACGGTCGTTCGGCCGGCCCGATCACAACCGGTATCACGGGCGCGAGTGAAGATGGCGTATGCTCGAAGTCGGCGATTCAGCCCCGACAGTCACAGCACGCAATCAACACGGCGAGACGGTATCGCTCAGTTTTGACGACCCAACGGTCGTCTTCTTCTATCCAAAGGATTTCACCGGCGGCTGTACGGTCGAAGCAACCGAGTTCCAAGCGGCCCTCCCGGAGTTTCGGGAGGTTGGCATCGGCGTCTATGGTGTCTCAATGGACGGCGTCGAAAGCCACGCTGACTTCGCTGATGAGGAGGGGATCATCTTCGACCTGCTCGCCGATCCTGACGGCGACCTCGCTGACGCCTTTGGCCTTGCTACCGGCGACGGACACACCGACCGCCGAACGGTCGTGCTCGCAGACGGCGAAGTGGTCTCGGTGTATGATCCGGATGTGGCTGATCCATCGGGACACGCCCGTGAAGTGTTGCGAGACACACGAAACAAGTTCGTTCGCGGCGGCTAACGACTACCGCCGTTGTGTGGTCAGTCGTATGTTACACGCTCACGAACAGAAGTAGTCGATGCGGAAACGACAGCCGACCACAGGCTGGTCAGTAGAGTCGGGTGTCGATCACGCTACCGACGCTGTTGGGCTTGATCGCGGCGACAACGGGATCAGCTGTGGAGTGTATGACCGCACAAATTTTCACACATACAAACATGTTAGACCAAAATCATTATCTTTTTCATCAGTACCCACATAGTATGGTAAAATGGCACAGTCTCCCTCACCGGACACAGCAGACTATCTGTATTCGCTCGCAAACCGCGGCGAGTACGGGGAGCTGATCCGCCATATCCGTGATCACGACGACCAACACGTCCGCTACGGCGCGGCCGGGATCTTAGCCGAATCGGCCGACGCATTCGTCGAGGCGGTAACGCCACAAACTCAGCAGGCACTCATCGGCTGTGTTCTCTCCGAGCCATCCGATGCGGTTCGGGCCAACATCCTCAACGTCTTGCTCACCGTTGACGAATCAACGTTTGATACCATCATTACGCGGCTGGAGGCCGACCCGGAGTCGACGCCGACGGAGAGACCGTATCCGCTCATCCTGACGAAGTGGCATTCTTCAGGCCGGCCGTCGTTGCGGTTTCTGGCCGTCGTTGGCTTCGGCCGCGTGGGAAGTCAAAGCACGATCAACAAACTCCGCACGACCCTCTCACGGGAGACGGATCTCCGCGTGCTCAGACGGGCGATCGAAGCGGCCGGCACCGTTGGCGATGAGACATTTGTGAGCCCGATCCAAGATCACCTGCGGGCCGACAACGACGAATTCCAGCAGGCCGCCAACAGCAAGCAGATTGCGGCGGTCAAGGAGGCCGCGGTCGAAGCCCTCGTCGAGATCGGCACCAACGCAGCCTATGAGGCCCTCGTAACAGCCTCCAGAAGCACCGACGACGAGCTGAAAGAACAGGTCATCGGCAAGATCGGGCGGTTCGGAGCCCAAGAGACGGTTGATCTGGTCGTCGACGAACTGGACGACGACTCGAATGAGTCGATACGCGAGGAGGCGGCGGAAGGCGTTATCACGACGTTCACCGAAACGGAGTTCGACGAGGGTGATGCGGTTCGCCAGCAGGCCATCGAGAAGATCGCCGAAGATGTCTCAACCGATGTCTCCGAGGAGTTTGCCTCGATCGTCGAGGAGTCGCCACACAGATCGGAGCAGCGCAACGCCGCTTGGCTGCTGGGCCAACTGGAGGGGTCGAGCGAAGCGGCAGTCGACAGTTTGCTTGAGGTGCTGGAAGACGACGACTCCGACCTCAGGCGGATCGCCTCAGCAAGCCTCACTAAGCTTGATCAAGCCATGGTTGAGGGGAAAATCGAGACGTTTCTTGAGACGGTCGACGAGGACACTGAGGCGCACACACTGGCCTCATTTGTCCAGTCGAATCTCCATGACACTGCTGCGGAGGCAAAAAAGGAGTTAGTGGAGTATACCCATGTCACAAGCCCCAGCGACTACACCTCATCCGAATAACGAGGGGGTCGCTGACACCCACCGAAACACGTCGCAGTCGGTGGTCGCTGAACGACCACAACCTACACAGCGTATAAGCCAGGCGTCGAAGTGAAAACGTTCACACCCATGCCCAAGTGCAGCGGTGACACAACGAGACTATGGAACGACGCTTTCTCGTCGACGTGATGCTCGGCAAGCTCACCACGTATCTGCGACTGTGTGGCTACGATGCGCTGTACGCCAACGAGGAGGAACTCGACGCCGACAGAGCGATTCGCAAGCGAGCCGAGACGGCCGGGCGAACACTGCTCACCCGAGATCAGACGCTCGCTGCACAAACTGAGGGCGCGATCTGTCTGACAGCGACAGCTATCGAAAACCAACTCACCGAACTACACGAGCAAGGGGTTCCGATCGACCTCCCGACAACACCCAAACGCTGTAGTCTCTGCAACGGGAGCGTTACACAGATTGATTCGAGCCAGCACCCTAACCACGCCCCGGACACCGAAGAACGGGTCTGGCAGTGTACCGACTGTGACCAATACTTCTGGAAGGGGAGCCACTGGGAGCGTGTCCAAGAGACGATCACGGCCGTCGCAACGTAACCAGGCCACCACCGCGGCAGCCACGTGATAGAACGTGGTCATTCGGTTCGGCAGCGCACGTTCAAGCGAGGATGCAGCGTCATGTTTGGTTGCTGCCCTCCGGGCGGACGATGCCTATCTCAGACAGATCGCCGCAGCCAGCTTGACAGAGCTTGAAAGCGCCGAGGTGGAATCCGAGATCGAATCGGTGCTGGAGACGGCCGACGAGGACACCGAGGTGCATGCGCTTGCGTCCTTCGTGCAGTCGGCTCTCCAGAACACCGCCGCGGCGAAAAAGGCTGGTCGAGTACACACATGTCGTCGAACCGAGTGACTACGAGACGGCTAATGAGTAGCCCATAGCTGAGCAACCAGAGAGATCGCACTGCCGGCAGCGAGAACCGCACCGACAACGAACGGGGCATCAGTGCCAGCGGTCGACTGATACATCGTCAGCAGTCCGACAACGACCCCCAAACCGCTCAGATACGCTTTCAGGAGCCGTGTCGACCCGACACCGGAGTCTTTCTCGTATGTGTCGCGGCTGCTCATAGCAGAGATACGAAACAAATCCGCCTGACGGCTTATACGTCGATGCGTACAGTTGGCTCACGCGCAACTGTGCTACTGAGATCGGTGCTCACGAGATCGCCGCTCGCTCGCTGCTCGTGTCGCCGACGACTTCGATATCGACATGGACGCGCTCATAAGGGATGACAGGGCGTTTCGCTCGACCGTCGCTCTCGAAGTAAATGATATCGTGATCGGCCAGCACTGCCACATCACTGTGAACCTCCGAGTAGTTCCGATCGAGGCGGTCAGCAAGGTCGCTGATGCTGTCCGGCGGTGCGGTCATGATCGACCGCATGACTTCGAGGCGTCGCTCCGTGAGCAACTGTCTGATATCGGCCACCCTGTCGAATGACCGAATGGCCTCCTCGGCTGGATCCTCTCCGTCAAGCTGTGTCACCGCGGCATCAACCATCGACGCGACCGAACCGACCGTGATTCGAAGCGTCTCAGGGTAGCTTTCAGCACCGTTCGCGGCCAGTTCCGTGGGATTACTCTCTGTCATTGGCTCGTATCTCCGTTTCGAAGCGGGTGAGGTGTGTTTCGAGGTCAACAAATTCGATAGCTATCACCGACTCCTCGCCATCAATCCAAGCATGTCGGTGGTGGTACCCCGCGCCGTGGGTTGGTATCCGTGTGTTGTCGTAGCGGAGAAACTCGGCTCCGGTCTCGGGATCGTAGTGTTGGAACCGATAGTTTACACCACCGGGGTACTCCGAACTCTCGACGGCGAAAAGCCTGACACGTTCTCCGTTGGGCAGCATCATCGCCGTGTCAACGAGCACATCGCCGTCGGCCATCCGTACTATTGGGTAGTACCCTATATGAAATAAAAGTATTGGGTTATACCCTATATGTCAGCGACGTACGCTATCGGCGTGATACCGACTTACGCCCAGTCCTCGTAGGTCGGCCGCTCCAGATCACCCGGGAAGTCGTCGACGGGTGCGGTCGTCTGGTCGCCGGTTGCCATCTCTTTCACCGTCACCTCGCCGTTTTCGAGGTCGCGCTCGCCGACGATCACGACCGTCTCGGCGTTGATCGAGTCGGCGTAGTTCATCTGGGCACCGAAGCTGCGGTCGGCGATGTCGGTTTCGACGACGTGGCCACGGCCGCGGAGTTGGCGAGCAACATCGGCGGCGACCGCCCGGGTGTCGCCGACGCTCAGGACGTAGTAGTCGGTTGCGGGGGCTTCCTCGGGCCAGACATCGGCGCGCTCACAGAGCAACTGCAGGGTGGCGTGGCCGGGGGCGACGCCGACGGCGGGTGTCGGTTGGCCACCGAAGCTCTCGATGAGGTCGTCGTAGCGACCGCCGCCGAAGACCGACCGCGAGACCTCGCCCGTCGAGTCGAAACACTCGAAGACGACGCCGGTGTAGTAATCGAGCCCGCGAGCGGTCTCCAGCGACACGTCGCAGTACTCACGGACGCCGAGATCATCGGCCGCCGCAAGGACGGCTTCAAGATTGGCGACGGCGTCGGCGACGCGCTCAGTTTCGGCGAAGTCAGCGAGATCGTTGAGGTTGTCAGTCCCGAGCAACTCGTCGAACGTTTCAGCCTGCTCGTAGCCCAGCCCGGCATCCTGCAAGAGGCCGTAATACTCCTGATCGTCGATCTTTGCGGATTTGTCGACCGCGCGAATCGCCGCTTCGGTGTCGACATCGGCGTCGAAGGCCTCCAAGAGGCCACCGAGCAGATCACGGTGTGAGACGCGGAACTCGAAATCGTCGCTCGTGAGGCCGAGATCGGTCAGTGCCTCAGCCGCAAACGCTAAGATCTCTGCGTCGGCGGTGGGGTCACCCGAGCCGAAGATATCGACGTTGGTCTGGTAGAACTCCCGGAACCGACCCTGTTGAACCTGCTCGTACCGCCAAAACGCACGCGTCGAATACCATTTGATCGGCTTCGAGAGCGCCTGCTGTTTGGCGACGACCATCCGGGCGACCGTCGGCGTCAACTCCGGAGTGAGCGTCACATCACGGCCACCTTTGTCGGTGAAGTTGTACAGTTGATCGACGATCTCGTCGCCGGATTTGTCGGTGTAGAGTTCGGTCGCCTCTAGAGTCGGTGTGCCGATCTCACGGAAGCCATACCGGGCGGCGGCGGTCTCAACGGTGTCGATGACCTCCCGGCGAGCGGTCATCTCGTCGGGGTAGAAGTCACGAAACCCTTTGAGTCGGTCGTACATAGCCGGGCGTTTGCGAGGGCCGCGCTTGAATGCTGTCCTTTGGCGGTTCGATCGGCGGCGAGTAATAACTCGCAGGTGCCGTTGCCGCCGGGTGTCGACTACGCAACGATTTCGAGTCGTGTCCCGAGGTGTTCGGTAAGAGCGGCTTCGAGATCCGGATACAGCCCGAGCAGCTGCCCCACCCAGCGACGGAACCGCCCGCGTTTGGTCTTGCCGACGAGAACGCGGTCGGCGTTTTGTCTGGCGGCTTCGTCGATGATCGCTTCCTCAAGGACGTACCCCTGTCGGACGATATAGTGGGCACCGATCTCGCCGAGTTCGCCCTCAACGGCCGCCTGGAGTTCGCTCCGGGTGGCTCGCTCGCCGTTCTGCAGCAGTGAGATATGAAGCACAATCAGCGACTCATCGGCGGCGGTCAGTTCACGCCCGCGTTGGATCGTCCGATAGCTATCCGCTGTGAGGGGATAGCGCACCGAAACGAGCGTCGTCATACGAGTGGTACGCCGAGCGCGTATATCTCTCTTCCTGTCTATCCCCTTGTCGGCGTGTGGATTTCACGCACACCGAGCGTTGGGTGGATCACACCGCGAGCCAAGTGTCTCACACCGCGATCATCGTCACGCCGATCACCGCGAGCACGGCGGCGACAGTCCGGATCCTAAACTGCTGTTCGTCAAGCAACAGCCCGCCGAGCAACACGGCGACGATGGCTTGGGTGTTGATGATCGGCGAGGCAATACTCGCCGGCACCAGCGAGAAGGCGACGTTGGTCAGCCCTTCACCGGCCGCGACGAACAGTCCGCCGACCGCAAGCTTCGGCAGATCCGCCCGCAGCGTCGCCGGCGGGGTCGCTCGAAACGCGGCCGGAAGCAACACGACCGCGACGCCGCCGAGTACGATCGGGATCCAGACGCCGACCGGGATCGCCAGCTCCTGGAGGGCGATCCGTCTGGCAACATCGCTGACACCAAACGCCATCGCGCTGAGGATCGCCAGCCGCGCCGCGGTCGATGTGGTTGCTTGGCGCAACGGCTCAAGCAGAGAGCCACCACGAAAGTTAGCGACGTAGACCGCGGTGGTTGCAACGAGGACGCCAGCGACCTGCAGCGGTGTCAACACCTGCCCAAGGACGACGACTTCAATCGGAAGCACAAACACGGGGACGATCTTGCTGATCGGCGCGACATAGGATACCTCCCCGATGGCTAACGCGCGCAGGAAGGCGATCATCGCCCCGGCGATCATCGTTGTCGTCGCCACGATAATGCCGAGTTCACTGACCCCAAACGTCGTTAGCGCCTCAGTTGTCGTCGCCGAACCGACGCGAAAATACCACACAGGTAGATACCACACCAGCGCGAAGCTGTTGATCCCGACGGTCAACAGCGAGGCTGCATACCCCTCGAAGGCCCGTTTGAGATAGTAGAGGTACCCACCCCACACGAGGGCTGCGGCCACCGCGATGACGATCCCACCGACCATTCACCCCATCGAACCCCGGGAGGGAGTTCAAGCGTTCGGTCTCGGCGTACGGCTGTGTGATCTCAGTGTGCGATGTGGCGCGTCGCTACCGACGCCCGTGAACGTAGGTCTGCTCGTGATCGGGAAAGACTTCACCGACGGCGTCATCACCGTGGCGGTCGGCCAAGATCGCCCGCAACTCGCCTTCGTAGTCGGCTTTTGGTACCGCTTCGCTGGGGCCGGTTTCGACTTCAAGATTCGCGGCGACGAGATCGTCGACGGCGTGGCGACCGAACCCTGCTAACGGCGCGATGTAGTCGACGCCGTGGCGGTCTTCGAGACTTTGGGCCGCCGCCCGCGAGACCGTCGGCACACGGTCATCACGGCGGCTCCCATCGGCGACCGCGTCGACAGCGAGTTCAGCCGCGGTTTCGAGCGCGTGATCGTGAACCCGCTGGATGCCGTTGCGCGGAAAGCCGTCGTCGATCATCTGTTCGACGGCGTCGTCGGCGACTGACTCATCGAGTGTGATCGTCTCGAACGGAAAGCCGAGCTCGGCAGCGGCATCGCGGGCATGCTGGAAGTCGTCGGTGACGCCGAAGTGTGCCGTCACGAGCCGAACGTCGTAAAACTCGTCCAAAAGGAGGGCTGCAAGCGAGGAGTCTTTCCCACCGCTGTACAGCAGCGCTAACTCCATGTTAGCGGTGTTGGATATCGTAGGATTTCGAATCCGGCTGGAGTTCCTTTAGCAGCTCTTTCATCTGCTGTTCGTCGATCCGATCCTGGACGCGACCGCTCTGGGCAAGGGCAACAACCTGCTGTTTGACCTGTTTGGCGACCTGTGGCTTCGACATCTCGACGGCGTTGAGCCGCTGGCGCGCCCCATCGGTCAGATGTTTTTTCAGGACGGCCTCACGTTGGGCCTCGGCCTGTTCTTGGGCAGCTTGCTGACGTTCAGCGGGGTCGCCCTCGCCGCCCTGTTGTTGCTGTTTGAGTTCCTTCCGCTTCTGCTCGCGGAGTTCTTCGAGTCGATCGTCGTCAGGGCTGTTGCTCATACATGATATATCGTCGTGCAGCCCCAAAAACGGTTTCGGACAGTCAAATCAGGCGTAGCGTTCGAGTTCGGGGTTGTCGAGGTCGTCGAAGACGTCTTTGGCGACCTCGTCGAGGAAGGCATCGCCCTCGGCGGTGGTGCGGCGACCCTCGCCTTGAGCCGTCTGGATGAGCCCGTCATCTTCAAGCTGGATCAGGAGTTCACGGATGATCTTTGTCGAGCCATCGACCTGTGTAGCGGGGGCAACGGCGTAGCGGTTCGAGCCGCCTTTTGTACCGCCGTATCCGGTCGAAAGTCGTTCGACGCCGATCGGGCCCTCGATAGCAACCTTTCGGAGGAGGCTGGCCCCGCGTCGCTCCCAGAAGTCATCCTGTTGGGGTGGCAGTTCACGGTCGTGGCTCGTTTTCGTGTACTCAACCCACTCCGGCGTTTCGAGCCGGTCTGCAAGCCGGTCGGCGAGCTCCTCGATGAGCTCCTCCGGCGGCACGTCGTAGAGAGTTACCATAGGGCCGTATTCCGGTTTGGTGCGTTTAAAGGCATCGTATCGACGCCGCAGCCGCCGTCTGCCGGCCGATTTCGTGCGAGACGGTCACAAGCGCGACCCTCACCAAGGACAGTGAAACGCTGATAGCTGTCTCAAGGTTGAGAGATCGAACGCTGCAAAAACAAAGATTGCATCTTATACAGGTATCAGCAGGAGGCAGAGAAGATGCAGAGTGTGTCAGTCTGAAAACTGAAAGTGGCTATTAGCTATTCAGCTTGGGAAGCTTAACAACAAACACGGATCCCTCTGGTTCGTTGTCAACTACCTCGACTCTTCCATTATTCCGTCCTACAACTTTCTTCACCAAATAGAGGCCTAGACCGGTTCCGTCACTTTCTAGCCCGCTATTGCCTTCCTCAAACATGGCCTCTTTATGCCGATCAGGAATCCCCGGCCCATTATCAGCAATCTCAATTATTGCATCTGACGCTGTTTGGCTCACCGAGACGGTTACTTCAGGAACTTCTTTGGTATTATGCTGAATTGCGTTGCTCAATAGATTTCTGAAGACTGATTCCAGCATGTCACTACCTACGACATCGATATTAGGAATCTGACCACGGGTTTCAATTTGGGATCTTGGGTAGCTGTTGTTTATGTTCTTGATCTGTTGGGGTAGAATGTTATTAAGATTTACAAACTCATCAGGTTGCCCTGCCTGAAGAACCATGTCTGTCACGTCTCTTGCGGTTTCTGTTACTTCAACCGCATTGGTGACACACTTACTGATCTTCTGTGGCTCCTCAAACTCATCTGTTCTGTTTGCCAATCGGTCTGCGTACGCGGAGATTAATTGTAAGTCGTTCCGAATGTCATGGCGAACAATCTTGTTGACGATTCTGAGATTGTCTCGCTGCTCTTCAACTGTTTTCTCACGTTGTTGCAATTGTTCGTGCGTTTGGATTCGTGAGAGCACCGCTGTTGCGTTCGTAGCTAACGTATTAGCTAACGTTATATCTCGATCAGAGAATGCATCAGTTTCGGTAGACGAAACCAAGAGCACGCCTTGATCGCCTAACGGAAATGCGATCTCACTTTGAATCTCTGTTTGATCGTTGTAGATCTCGTCAGCGGCTTGGAGGTCGTGATAGATTTGTGGTTCCCCTGTTTTGTATGCCTGCCAGCCAATCCCCTCATTGAGAACTGGTGGCTCCTCGATAACTTGTTTACTCTTGTGGGAAACGCTTACAGGAGCCAGCCCCCCGGCGGTTTCATCATACAAATGAACACCATTCATCGCAAAGCCGATAGACTCTCTAATCGTGGTCGTAACCACCTCAGCAACCTCCTGTACTGTTGTCGCGGAAGCCATCTGGCGGGTTGCATCTAACAGGGCGTTTAGCGCATCTTGATATTGTTTCCTTTCGGTAATGTCTTGGATAATACCAAG
>ERZ1034569.872-NODE-872-length-10472-cov-7.430834_pt1 | contig 10472 bp, 12 predicted proteins | sample MGYA00520706_ERZ1034569 | MGnify/ENA primary metagenome ERZ1034569 (study PRJEB33760, sample SAMEA4777722) | hypersaline lake metagenome | biome: hypersaline environment; feature: brines | place: Spain | collected 2014-08 | depth 0 m ...
CACGAGCGGCGAGCGCGGGACCCGTACCGCCTGGACCACGAGCGCCAGCGCCGCCGCGAGCAGCGTCAGACCGACTGCTGCCGCGAGGGGGAACCCTACACCCCCCTGCGAGAGCAGACCGACCGCCTCTGTGCCCGCAGGCATACCGACACCTTCGTCGCCAGCCCCCTCAATCTACCCCTGTCGGGTCGCGAGCGCCGACGTTCCCGCGGTCCACAAAAGCGTTAATGATGCTGTGGTCGTAGAGCAGGTATGTCGCGGGGTGGCCCCACCGCCGTCGGCCGCGCGCTCAGGTGGCTCCGGCCACCGCCGCGGCTGGTCGACTGGTCTATCTTCACCGCGGTGATGCTCGCCACGGCCTCCGGCGTGTTCTCCTTTCTCGGTGTGCGTCCGGCCTGGGTGCCCGTGTTCTGGTTCCACCGGGTCGTTGGCCTGACGCTGATTGTTTTGCTCGCGTTCAAGCTCTCCCGGGTCCGCTATCGGCTGACCCGGACCAGCCAGTGGCAGGCGTCGACGGCGCTGTCGATTGCGACGGCGCTGGCCGCCTTCGGCACAATCGGCACCGGCATCATGTGGGTGTTTGGCTACGTGCCGGAGTTGCCGCTCATCCAGTTTCTGACCGTCCACGTGGCCTTTGGTCTGGTCCTGGTCGTGCTGATGGTCGCCCACCAGCGCACCCGCTTTCGCGCGCCCAGACGGGTGGACTTCGACCGCCGGCGGACGACGATGCAGTACTCGGTGATGCTCGTGGCGGGCGCTGCCACCTACCGTCTGCAGGAAGCGGGGAACACCGCCCCGGACACCCCCCGGGGGGGCCGCGCACACACGGGGGGCAGACGGCAGAAAAGGGCGGGCGACCGGGGGTGTCCCCCCCCGCGCGCTCGTGGCCGCGGGGGGGCGCCTGGAGGGAGCCCTGCGGGTAGTGGTCGCCGACCCGGCCCCGGAGATCCTCGCGCGTCCGTTCGTTCATGTCGTGTTCGTGTAGCCGCCGTCGCGGACGGCCTCGTCGGTCGCGGACCCGCCCCGACGGCCCGAGGGCACGGGCCCGCTCGCCCTGAAGGGGTGATGCGTGTCCCCGGTAAATGAGTGTTCCTTCGCCCCCCGGCGAGGGGTGCTCGGTCGGGGGCCGGCGGGGCACGCGAACCCGCGACGACACCGATAACCGTCACCGTCAAACCCGGCCGCCGCCACCGGTGAGGTAGAACTCGGATGACCCTCACCAAGCGAATCATCCCCTGTATCGACGTCGACCTGGACGAGAACGGCGACGCGAAGGTGTACACGGGGGTCAACTTCGAGGACCTGCAGTACACCGGCGACCCGGTGGAGATGGCTCGCGCGTACAACCGCGCCGGCGCCGACGAGTTCGTCTTCCTCGACATCACCGCCTCGGCCGACGGCCGCGAGACGATGCTCGATACCGTCTCGGCCGTCGCCGACGAGGTCTTCATCCCGCTGACCGTCGGCGGCGGCATCCGGACGAAGGCCGACATCGTGGAGACGCTTCGTGCCGGCGCGGACAAGGTCTCCATCAACACGGGCGCGCTCCAGCGACCGGGGCTCATCACGGAGGGGGCCGAGTCCGTCGGTAGCCAGGCCATCGTCATCAGCGTCGACGCCCGCCGCCGCTACGACGAGGGGGGCGAGCACTACGAGCAGGTCGACGGGGAGTCCTGCTGGTTCGAGTGCACCGTCAAGGGCGGCCGCGAGGGGACCGGCACGGACGTGGTCGCGTGGAGCGCGGAGGCCGAGGAGCGCGGCGCCGGCGAACTGTTCGTCAACTCCATCGACGCCGACGGCACCAAGGACGGCTACGACATCCCGCTGACCCGCGCGGTCTGCGATGCCGTCTCCACGCCCGTCATCGCCTCCTCGGGCTGTGGCGGGCCCGAAGACGCCTACGAGGTGTTCACCGAGGCCGGCGCCGACGCCGCGCTCGCGGCGAGCATCTTCCACTTCGACGAGCACTCCATCGACGAGGTCAAGCGCTACCTCGACGAGCGGGGTGTCCCCGTCCGGCGCTGAGCCGACGCCCGGCCGGTGAGGGCGGGCCGTCGTTCCGGCGCCGGGGACGCGGCAGGGGGCAGCCCGGAGCCGTCCGTCGGGAGGCAGTCGGGCGGAATCGTCCCGGGGTCCAGCCCCACAGCGCGCTGCGCTCACCGCACGGTCGCGGGGCTCGCGGGGGGTCGGGAGCAGAGGGGAACGGGACTCAGGCGGCGGCCTCGAACGCGGTGCGGAAGCTGTCGGTCTTGTCACGGACGTTCCGTGCCGCCGTTTCCAGCGCGTCCAGCGGGGCCGTGTCCTCCTCGGTCTTGATTGTGAGGATGGGGTCGGTCTGACCACCGGACTGTTCGGGGTTCATGTCGTAGGTGGCCGCGCCGACGCCCTCGGTCTCCAGCAGCGCCTCCTTCAGCACGTTCATGAAGGTGTGGTCCTCGCCGGCGATTTCGATGGAGAGTTCCGCCTCCTCGCTCTCGATGACACGCAGGTCCATGGTCGAACGTAGCTAGCAGCCGGCAATAGACCTTGCGGAGGACGTTCGGCCGGGACCGCGCGGCGAACGGCGGGCCGGTTACAGGTCGGCGCCGGGGTGGATGTTCACGTCGGCGTAGAGGTGCTCCTTCAGTGCGGCGTGGACGTGGCAGATGTCGTCGGCCAACTCCTTGAGCTCCGCCTGCTCCTCCTCGTCGAGGTCGGCCTCGACGTGCATCTCGAAGCTGATGGACTCGAGGTCGTCGTCGTCGTCGACATCGGCGGAGGCGTCCGTCTGGATCCTGCCGAGTTCGTCGTAGTCGTTTCGCTGGGCGCCGGCCCGGAAGGCGAAGGTGTAGCAGGAGGCGTAGTCCGCGACCAGGACCTCGTTCGGGGAGGGCCCATCCTCGGTGGTGGCATCGATACTCAGCTCGAAATCGCCGACGCGGCTCAGGGCGTGAAAGCCCGGGTCGTTCGTCGTTGTGGACTCGATATCCGCCATGACGCGTGCAACGACTCGCGACTCTGACGTAAACGTTGTCCCCGGTCGGCGCGGGCGGGTGCCACAACGGTTTTTCCCCCTCCACCAGAAGCCCGGGACATGGACGAGTCGCCACAGGGGGCGGGGGGGGGGGGGCCCGGGGCGCCGGAGGCCGACGTGGAGGCGGCGGTCCCCGGTGTGGAGGGGGAGACAGGTCAGAGGCGGGCCGACGATGCCCCGGCGGACGCCCCGCCGGACCTGCCGGACGGCGTCCTCAACGCGCCCACGAGCGCCGAGGAGGCCGGCCACACGCTGCTGGAGGACCACGAGCGCGAGACCCGGTCACCCTGGCGGAACCGCCTCCGGCTGGGGGCGTTCTGGGCGGGCGCGACCACGGTCGCCCTGGCGGTGACGCTGACCGCCATCGTCTCGCTCCGGCGGAGCGGGTTCTCCGACGGCCTCGCCTTCGTCCTCGGGAGCGTCGGGATGGCGGTCGTCGTCGGGTTCGTCTTCCTCTCGGTCCGTCGGTAGCGGGCGTCGAGGCGCCCCGGTCGCGGCTCTCGGTGGGTTTATCCCCGTCTGCTGGCAACAGCCGGGTATGAAGTTCAGCGGCTATCCCGAGCCCGGGGAGCTCGTCGTCGGCCGGGTCGACGAGATCGAGGACTTCGGCGTGTTCGTCGACCTCGAGGAGTACGAGGACAAGCGCGGACTCGTCCACGTCAGCGAGGTCGCCTCCGGCTGGATCAAGAACGTCCGCGACCACGTCGGCGTCGACGAGCGCGTCGTCTGCAAGGTGCTGGAGATCGACGAGGACGCCCAGCAGATCGACCTCTCCATCAAGGACGTCAACGACCACCAGCGGAGCGACAAGATCCAGGAGTGGAAGTCCGAGCAGAAGGCCGAGAAGTGGATGGAGCTGGCCTTCGGCGAGGACATGAGCGACGAGCAGTACAGCACCGTCGCGAACGCGCTGTTCGGCGCCTTTGGCTCGCTGTACGACGGCTTCGAGCAGGCCGCCATCCACGGCGCGGAGGCGCTCGAGGACACCGACCTCTCCGACGAGGACGTCGAGGCCATCGTCGGGACCGCCCGTGAGAACGTCTCGGTGCCGTACGTCCAGGTGTCGGGTTACGTCGACCTGCGCGCACCCGGCCCGGGCGGCGTCGAGGACGTGCGCGAGGCGCTGACCGTGGCCGGGGGCAACGGCGAGGTGCCCGATGAGGTCGACCTGGAGGTCACCTACGTCGGCGCACCGGAGTACCGCATCCGGGTGCAGGCGCCAAGCTACAAGACCGCCGAATCGGAGCTCGAGGCCGCTGCCGGCCGCGCCCGCGAGACCATCGAGTCGGTCGGGGGCACCGGCGAGTTCCACCGCGACCGCCGCACCGAGGAGGAGTAGACGGCGGCCATCCATGCCGGATATCCGACGGGAGCACCGGAGTATCGACGAACGGAGTGGTTTCGAATGAAATCCGACATCCACGTCTGTTCCGACTGGCGCGCGGTCCACGACCGGCCGGTCTACACGCTCGGCGACGAGTGCCCGGAGTGTGGCGCCGACGCGGTCAACAGCGCCCCCGCGCCGTTCAGCCCCGAGGACCCGAACGGGGAGTACCGGCGGCGCGCGAAGCGGCGGCGGGGCACGTTACCGTCCGTCGACTGAGCGACCAGGGAACGGTCGGCCGGTGTGCTCGGTCACCGGACTCGGGCGGGCCGTCCACTGCGACGCGGTCCCGGAACGTGAGGAGCGCGCGGGAGACGCCCTGCTCGATATCGGGGTCGTCGGGTCGGACGACCGGGCGACAGCGGGTGTGGAGCCGGCAGCCCGACGGCGGGTTCGCCGGACCCGACACCGCCCCCGTAGGGCCGGTCGCCCGCCTCAGCGCCGGAGGCGGGCGACGGTGTCGCCCTCACGGTCCTCCAGCTCGACCAGCCCGTCGTCGGCGAGGTCGGAGAGGAGGTCACGGAGCCACGCCCGGCCGTACTCGCCGTCCGGGGTGTAGTCGACCCGGACCTTCGGGCCCAGCCGGTCGAGCGCCAGTTCGTCGGCCTCCTGCAGGGTGCGGACGACCCGGCCGCGCATCTGCCGGCGTGACCCCTCGAACTCGGGCTGGGTCGGGACGTCCGGCGCGGTGAAGTCGTTCGTGGCATAGGCATGGCACCACTCGCGCCACGGGCAGCCGGCCTCGTCGCAGCGGGGCGCCTTCCCGCAGGCGACCCCACCGAGTTCCATGATGGCGTTGTTCCAGACCCGCGACTCGCCGGCGGGCATGAGCGCCGCGGCGACGCGCTCGAACGCCGCGTCGTCGTCGGGGGTGTCGAACGCCCGGTGGAGCACGCGCTTGACGTTCGTGTCCACGACCGCGTCACCCTCGTTGAACGCGAAGGAGGCGACCGCGTTAGCCGTGTACGGTCCGACACCCATCAGTTCCTGCAGTCCCTCCGGAGTGCGGGGGAACGCGCCCGCCTCGACGCCCTCGACGGCGCCGTCGACGACCTGTCCCGCGGCCTCGTGGAGGTACTTGGCGCGGTTGTTGTAGCCCAGCGAGTGACTCGTCCAGAAACCGACGACGTCGGCGCGGTCGGCCGCCGCCAGGTCCGCAACGGTCGGCCACTCATCGAGGAAGTCGTGCCAGGCCTCGACGACGCGGTCCAACTGTGTCTGCTGGCTCATCACCTCGGAGACGAGGATCTCGTACGGGTCCTCGGTCTCGCGCCAGGGGAACGACCGGTGGTCGGCCTCGTACCAGTCGACGAGCGCCTCGCGGACCGCCTCGACCGCCGCGGGGTCGTCCGGGAGCGCGGGCGCGTCGTCCTCCTCGGGTTCGTCGGGCGTGGCCCCGGCCTCCGTCATCACCTGGAGTGGGGACGGGCGCTACTTTCCGGTGACGGTTCGGGCACTGCGACGGGTCCGTCGGGAGCGGTACGGTGCTGCCCGAGAATCGGGTAGATATCACATGTGCATCCCATACAGCCGTGTTCTCTCCCCGTCAGATGTCTTATGCGCCGCGTATCTACCGTGTAGGGGTAGAACGGGCTGCGATAGCGGATATCCGGCGCCCCCGGTATAAGCTACTGATACCACCAACTGATAAGTCGCGTCGGCCCCGACGGCCGGCATGGTGTTCACGGACGAACTGGCACCGTTGCACGACGAGGTCGTGTCGGGTATCGTCGACCATCCGATGGTCGCGGGCATCGGCGACGGGACGCTCGACCCCGAGCCGTTCCGGCGCTGGGTGAAGCAGGACTACGTCTACCTGGTGGAGTACAACCGCGTCTTCGCGCTGGGCGCGGCGAAGGCCCCCGACGTGGGCCGGATGGGCACCTTCGCCGAACTGCTCCACGAGACGCTCCACACGGAGATGGACCTCCACCGGTCGTACGCCGCCGAGTTCGGCATCCCCGAGACGGAGCTGGAGGCGACCGAACCCTCCCCCACTACGCGCGGGTACACGGACTTCCTCGTCCGTGTCGCCGCGCTCGGGAGCTTCGGCGACCTCGTGGCGGCGCTGCTGCCGTGTATGTGGGGGTTCAACGAGACGGCCGAGCGGCTGGCGGCCGACGGGCTGCCCGACGAGGAGCGGTACGCACAGTGGATCGAGACGTACACGGGCGAGGAGTTCGCCGAGCTGGCCGACTGGTGCCGGGCGCTACTGGACGACGTCGCCGCGGATGCGCCCGAACGGACGCGCGACCGCTACCGGGAGCTGTTCCACACGTCGGCGCGCTACGAGTACCGGTTCTGGGACGCGGCCTACCGCGACGAAGGGTGGGGCGTATGAGCCGGGAGCGCGGCGCCGACCGCGGGACCCCCGCGAGCGATGTTCCGGTCCGCTTCGCCGAGCACGACGGCGACCGCTACACCGGCTGGCTCCGCGACCGGACCGGCGGGGACTGGGCCGCCGCGACCGAGCACCGGTTCGTCCACGAGCTGGGTGCCGACGAGCTGGACGACGCGGTCTTCCGTCGCTACCTCGTCCAGGACTACGCCTTCGTCGACGCGCTCACGTCGCTGTTCGGGCACGCGGCGGGGGACGCGCCGACGGTCGAGGCGCGGGTCGAACTCGCGTCCTTCCTGGAGACGGTCGGTACCGACGAGGACGACTACTTCCGGCGCTCGTTCGACGCGCTGGACGTGCCCGAGGCCGACCGGACGAACCCGGAGCTCCGGCCGGTCACCCGCGGCTTCCGGGACCTCATCGGGCACGCCGCGGGCGCGGGATACGCCGAGGCGCTGGCCGTCCTCGTCCCGGCCGAGTGGGTCTACCTGGAGTGGGCCACCGCGGCGGCCGAGGGACCGCGCCCGGACCGGTTCCACCTCGACGAGTGGATCGACCTCCACGCGGTGCCAGCCTTCCGGGAGTTCGTCGGGTGGCTCCGCGGACAGCTCGACGCCGTCGGCCCGACGCTGTCGCCACGTCGCGAACGCCGCGTGGACCGGCTGTTCCGCCGGACGGTGGAGCTGGAAGTGGCCTTCTTCGACGCTGCGTACTCCGACGGCACGGAGTGACGGGTCGGCGAGAGCGCAGGCCTCAAGCCCGTCGGCGGCGTCGCCTCGGGCATGAGCCTCGAGGAGCTTGCCGCGGACATCGAGCACACGTACGGCGAGATGGGCGAGTCGGCCGCCGTCTCGCTGGACCGGGAGACCCGCAACGAACTGGCGCTGCTGGCGGCCGCCTACGAGCCCGACGAGCTGGACGAACTGGTCCGCCGGGGGGTCCACATGCTGTTCCAGACCGCGGTGGAGACGGGCAACCTCGACTTCCACCTCCGGTCGGCCTACGACGTGACCTACGACGAGTACCTCTCGGGAATGACCTACGACGAGATGGCCGGCGGCGGTGGCCCGCCGGACCGCGACGACACCCGCCGCTACCAGTTCTGAACCCACCCCCAGTCGGCGAAACCCTGTTCAGGCGGTCAGCGCCGAGTTCGCGGCGCTGATGAGCTCCTGCTCGCTGGCGTCCTCCAGTCCCTCCTTGTCGAGCAGGAGGCGGAGTCGCGGGCGCCCGACGTCGATGGGCACTTTCTCGGTGTCGATGAGGCCGGCCTCCTCCAGCCGGGTCTTCGTCCGTGAGAACGTGGCCTTCGAGGCGATACCGATGTCCTCGCCCCACTTGCTGATGTCGTAGAGCAGTTCGCGGTTCTTGGCGGCGACCAGCAGGCTGATAGTCACCTCGTCGAGGCCGTCACCGTCGCCACGGGCCGTGCCCAGTGTCGCCAGCATGGCGTCGAAGTCGTCGGCCGAATCCGGCCCCAGCGACTCGCGCAGCGTCTCGCGGACCCGCGAGATGGCGGGCGTCCGGAGGTCGTACGTCTCGGCGGCGTCCCAGGCGTCGCTGTACGCCGCGTGGGTCCCCTCGATGAACGACTCGTCGGTCGTCGTGAGCGCGGCCACCTGGCCCCCTGCGGCGACCAGCGCGGCGACCGAATCCTCGGTCACGAGCAGCGTGTTGTCACCGTTCGCGTAGGTGCGGAACTCGAGCTGGTCGGCCTCGACCAGGTCGGCGGCGCGGCTGGCGACGATGAAGTCATCCATGACGTCCTTCAGCACGGCCTCGTCCGCCAGCAGCCGGACCGTCGCGTCGTCGTCGGTCGACAGCACCTCCACCAGCTCGTCGACGGTCCCGGGCGCCGGGTTCACGACGAACACCGTCTCGTCGACGCCGGTGAGCGCCTCCGAGAGCACCGCTGTGATACTGTCCTCGAGTAGGTTAGCGTCCATGTTTGCTAACTGTAACTATGACACTGAGTACATATTAATTTATTGGACTATTGATGGTAACCCATCGGTAACCATCGAAGAAAACTACCCGGATTGCCGTAACCAGACCGTGAATACCGCCTCGCGTGATATGACGGTTCGGCGATAGCCTATATAAATCGACCGATATTTCCGGGTGCCCGCGGCCCGGAGGCAAATATCAGCGTACGTATATCAGTCGCCGGAGTCCGGGTCGGGCCGCAGTGTCGCGGCGAGGTCCGTGGACCGGCGGAGCCGGCCGTCGTAGACCACGGGCACCGTGCGGTCCGCAAGCAGGTCGCGGAGGGTCCCGCGCCCGACTGTCACCGGCGAGACGCGCCCGTCGAGTCGGTCCTCGCCCGTGACCGGCGACGCGTAACTCCGTCCGGGGTCGCCGCCCGACAGCAGCTCGGTCGCCACCTCGTAGCCATCGGCGACGGGCGTGACGTGGAGCACCGTCGCGTCCCGTGCCGGGGCAAGCGCGTCCGTGCCGTCGCCGACGACGGCGTAATCGCTCCCCATCAGTATCTCCTGACGGGCGAGCGAGAGCGCGCGCTCAAAGCCCGCCCCGTGGATGAGCAGGCGGGCGAACGCGGTCCCGACGGTCACGGCCTGCCGGTTCAGCACCGTCGTCAGGGTGACCGCGCCCGCGACGCTGCCGGCCGACACCAGCCGCTTTCCCTGCTGGTACGAGCCGCAGGCGTTCAGGAAGAACGTCCGCGCCCGAACGGTGTCCACGTCCGCGACGTCGAGGAACCCGTCGCGACACTGGAGCCCGTCCCCCTCGCAGTGGCCGATGTAGTGGACGAAGTCGTGGGGTGTCGCCAGCAGGTCGGCCAACTCCCCCCGGGCGAGCGACCCCGTGACGGTCACGTCGACCGGGAGTCCGGCGGCCCCCTCGCGGTAGATGTCGGCGACGGCCCGCTCGTCGCTCATCTCCGGGTCGTTGCAGACCACGGCGATGTCGAGCGTCGCGTCGCGCTCCGGGGCGGCGAGCCGGTTCCGGTACGCCTCGGGGGTGGAGGTGAACGCCTCGACCGGCGTCCCGTCGGCGAGCCAGCCGTGGACCCGCGCGTCCCGGAGCTCCGGCATCAGCCTGTCGGCGGTCACCACGTCCTCGGTACGTCGCATGGACGAGGGGTCGGGGGCCGGGCGCACCGTTCGCCCCACCCCGTCCTCGTCCCCGTCCGGTGACGGTCCGCGGTAGAACTCGTCCAGCGCCCGGCAGAGCAGCGAATCGCCGTCGATAGCCGAGGCCGCAGCCGGATGGATCAGGCTCAGGCGGTCGAGCAGATGCGGCAGGCACCGGGCCGTTCGGATGCCGCCGTCCACGTAGGTCGCCAGCGGCCAGTCCGGCAGGTCGTCGAGGCGGTCGAGCGGCGCCGCGAGGTGGGCCGTCAGCCGCTCGGCGGGCGACAGCGACCGGAGCCGAGCCGCGTCGAGCCCGAGGCGGTCCAGGACCTCGCGGCCGGCCAGTCGCTCGCCGGGGCGGTCGCGGGTCAGGCAGTCGAGCAGGAACACCCGGCGCAGTAGCCCGGAAACAGCGTCGGCGAACGCCGCGTCCGCGGCGGGGAACACCCGCCGGAGCCCGGTCGCCGGGACCCGGAGGACCGGCGCCGATCGGTCCTCGGCCCGGACGGTCGCGCCGAGGTAGAACGCCAGCGGCGCGGCGAGCGAACACGTCGACAGGTCGGCCGGGAGGCGGAGCTCGATACCCGTCTCCGGCGTGGCCCGCGCCACCGCCGCCGGCACGTCCCGGTCGCCGAACGCGAC
>ERZ1034569.873-NODE-873-length-10471-cov-89.305588_pt1 | contig 10471 bp, 9 predicted proteins | sample MGYA00520706_ERZ1034569 | MGnify/ENA primary metagenome ERZ1034569 (study PRJEB33760, sample SAMEA4777722) | hypersaline lake metagenome | biome: hypersaline environment; feature: brines | place: Spain | collected 2014-08 | depth 0 m ...
CCGTGACGCGATCGGTCTTCGTAATCGCCGTGTCGGGCGGGAGGCTGCGCTTGAGTGGAGACGCCCCCATGCTCTGGGCGTGGGCCGGCGGAACCGTCCCGCCGAGCAGGAGCAGAAGAACGGCAGCAACGCTTACCCGAAGGAAAGAGGCGTCGGTCATGAAGCTCGATGTGCAGGTTGGGAAGAGAAGACAGGGCGTGGATGAAGGGCAGAAGGGGGGAGGAGACAACGCCTCCGCTCGTCCCTCTTGTCGCCTTGACCAGACACTGCGTTAGATGACGTCGTGCTTGCGGCCGACCTCCGTGAACGCGTCGATGGCGCGGTCGAGCTGCTCCTTGGAGTGGGCGGCGGACATCTGGACGCGGATGCGCGCCTCGCCCTCCGGCACCACGGGGTAGCTGAAGCTGATGACGTAGATGCCGCGGTCGAGCAACTCGTCGGCGATGGCGCCGCTCGTCTTCGCGTCGTAGAACATGATGGGCACGATCGGGTGGTCGCCCGGCTTGATCTCGAAGCCGCGCGCCTCCATCTCACTCCGGAAGTAGCGGGCGTTTTCCCAGATCTGCTCGCGTCGTTCGCCGCTGGTCTGCAGCATCTCCAGCACCTTGAGGCTGGCGTTGGCGATCATCGGCGCGATGGCGTTGGAGAAGAGGTAGGGGCGGGACTCCTGCCGGAGCAGGTCGATGATCTCCTTCCGCCCCGTCGTGAAGCCGCCGGTGGCGCCGCCGAGCGCCTTGCCGAGCGTGGAGGTGATGATGTCCACCTCGTCGAGCACGCCCTTCGCCTCGCTGGCGCCGCGCCCCCCCTCGCCCATGAAGCCGGTGGCGTGGCACTCGTCGACCATCACGAGCGCGTCGTACGCGTCGGCCAGGCGGCACATCTCGTCGAGCTTCGCCACGTCGCCGTCCATCGAGAACACGCCGTCGGTGGCGATCATGCGGGTCTCCGCGTCCTGGGCGGCCTGCAGCTTCGCCTCCAGGTCGGCCATGTCGCTGTGGTCGAAGACGTGCAGGTCGGCCTTGCAGAGCCGGATCCCGTCGATGATGGAGGCGTGGTTCAGGGCGTCACTGATGATGGCGTCGTCCTCGCCGAGGATGGTCTCGAAGAGGCCCGTGTTGGCGTCGAAGCACGAGTTGTAGAGGATGGTGTCGCCCGTCTCGTGGAAGTCGGACAGGGCGTGCTCCAGGTCCTTGTGCACCGACTGGGTGCCGCAGATGAAGCGGACGCTGGCCACGCCGAAGCCGTACCGGTCGACGCCCCGCTTGGCGGCGTCCATGATCTCCGGGTGGTTGGCGAGGCCGAGGTAGTTGTTCGCGCAGAAGTTGATGACGTGCTGGCCGCCCTCAACCTCAATGTCGGCGTCCTGCTGGGAGGTGATGACGCGCTCCTCGTTGTAGGTGCCGGCGTTCTTGATCTCTTGCAGCGTCTGCCGAAAGTCGGCCGCAACGTCGTCGGTCATGGGCATGACGGTGTGGGGGGTGGTTTAAGGGGTGTGCGAAGCAGTCGGAAGCAGTCGGATGACACGGGCGTGCCGAAAGAGGACGGGGGAGGGCGAATGGAAGAAGGGGCACGCGTCCGTACGGCCACGCCCTCAGCGTCCACGCTTTCTTTCTCCCACGTTCCCGGGGGCCCGGACGTTCTCTCGCAGGTGGTGGAGCATGTCTTCCGTCAGTGCGTCCAGGTCGTATTCCGGCGCCCAGTCCCAGTCGGTTCGGGCCGCCGTGTCGTCGACCGAGGACGGCCAGTTCTCGGCGATGCGCTGCCGCTCGTCCGGCTCGTAGTGGCAGTCGAACGTCGGCACGCGCGCCCGGATCGCCGCGGCCAGCTCCGCCGGGGAGAAGCTGAGGGCGCCCGCGTTGTAGCTGTCCCGCACCGACAGGGCGTCCGCGTCGGCGTCCATGAGGGCGAGGGTGCCCTGGATGGCGTCCGGCATGTACATCATGGGCAGCCGCGTGTCCGGCTCGAGGAAGCAGGTGTAGTCCTCCCCTGCCGCGGCCTGGGTCAGCATGTCGATGGCGTAGTCGGTGGTGCCGCCGCCCGGGGCCGTCTTGTAGCTGAGGAGGCCCGGGTAGCGCAGGCTCCGCACGTCCAGGTCGTAGCGGCGGTGGTAGTAGCGGCACAGCAGCTCGCCGCTCCGTTTGGTGACCCCGTACATGGTGGTGGGGTCGAGCACCGTGTTCTGGGGCGTGTCGTCCCGCGGGGTGGTGGGGCCGAACACGGCGATCGAGCTGGGCCAGAACACCGTGTCGACGGGGCGGCGCCGGGCGAGGTCCAAGACGTTTTTGAGGCCGCTCATGTTGACGTCCCAGGCGCGGTCGGGGTGCTGCTCGCCGGTGGCGGAGAGCAGGCTCGCCAGGTGGTAGATCGTGCCGATCTCGTGCCGGTCGAGGACGCCGGCCAGGGCCTCCCGGTCGCGCACGTCCATCACCTCGAAGGGCGCGGCGGCGGACGGGCCGTTGGCCGTCGGGGGCGGATTGAGGTCCAGGCCCACCACCTGCTCGGGGCCGTGCCGCTGGCGCAGGGCCTCAACGAGTTCGCTTCCAATCTGGCCGTTGGCACCGGTGACCAGGATGCGCATGTGCTCGGACGTGTGCGGCAATTGAACGAGGCCTGTGCGAGACGTGTCGTACTTGCCCCCGAATCGCGGGTTCGGCGCGGTTTTTCCCGGAAGCGTCCTTCCGAAGGGGAAGGAGGGGCCCGCGATCACGCTCGTGCCGTACGGACCGTGCGCCCGTGCGTTCGGAACCGCTTTCAGCCCGTCCCCGCCATTTTTGTAGATGCACGAAGCGCTTCCACCGCGGATCTTTACGGGTTTTGTAAAATTATTTGTCCGTACTGCTTGACAAACCAAAGAAAGTGGCGTAACGTAGAGCCGTAGCAAAAAGAGATAGCGACAGCGAGGCCATGTCACACCGCATCGACGAAATCGACGCGAAAATTCTGGAACTGCTTCAGCGCGACGGGCGCATGCAGCGCAGCGACGTGGCCGAGGAGGTGGACCTCTCCATCTCGGCGGTCAGCGAGCGCATGCGGAAGCTTGAGGAGCGCGATGTCATCGAGGAGTACCGGGCCGTCGTTGACGCCAAGCGACTGCGGCTCGACATCACGGCGTTCATTCGCGTGTCCGTGGACGGGTCGGAGCACTACCCCAACTTCGTCGATCAGGTGGAGGGCATGGAGCAGGTGCTGGAGCTGCACTCCATCACGGGGGCCGGGTCGCACCTCATGAAGGTGCGGACGACGGACACGACCGCCCTGGAGGGGTTCCTCTCCGATATTCAGGCGATCTCCGGCGTCAGCAAGACGACCACGAGCATTGTGCTGAGCACCTTCAAGGAAGAGCGGACCGTGCCCACCGAGCCGATGGAGCTGTACGACTACGACGCGTCGTCCGACGAGTAGGCCCCGGACGGCCGGCCCCCCGGGGACCCGACCGGTGCGGGCCGGGCCTCCCTCATTCTTCGTACCTACGAACCAATCCTTCCGACGATCAATGCCGACCAAAACCGACGTCCTTGAGCAGATCGAGGCCAAAGGGGTAGACTTCCTGCGCCTCCAGTTCATCGACATTCTGGGGACGGTTAAAAACGTCTCCGTGCCGGCCCACCAGGCCGAAAAGGCCTTCGAGGAGGGCATCTACTTCGACGGCTCCTCCATCGAGGGCTTCGTCCGCATCCAGGAGTCGGACATGCGCCTGGATCCGGACCCGGACACCTTCGCCGTCCTCCCCTGGCGCAGCCAACGCGGGGACGACACCGTCTCGGCCCGTCTCATCTGCAACATCATCGACACCTCCACCGGCGAGCCCTTCGTGGGGGACCCGCGCTACGTCCTGCAGCGCGCCATCGACCGGGCGGCCGACATGGGCTTCGAGCTGAATGCGGGCCCCGAGCCTGAATTCTTCGTCTTCGAGAAGGACGAGAACGGACGGGCCACGACCGAGACCCACGACGCGGGCGGCTACTTCGACCTCGCGCCGAAGGACCTCGCGCAGGAGATTCGGGCGGAGGTGATCTATACGCTCGAAGCGATGGACTTCGAGGTGGAGGCGAGCCACCACGAGGTGGCCCAGGGCCAACACGAGATTGACTTCAAGTACGACGACGCGCTGACCACGGCGGACAACATCGCCACCTTCCGCTCGGTCGTGCGGGCCATCGCGGAGCTGCACGACGTGCACGCCACGTTCATGCCGAAGCCGATCGCCGGCATCAACGGGTCGGGCATGCACACGCACCTCTCGCTGTTCGAGGACGGGGAGAACGTCTTCCACGACGGCGACGACGAGTTCAGCCTGAGCGACACCGCGTACGACTTCCTCGGCGGCATCCTCGAGCACGCGCCGGCCCTGACGGCGATCTGCAACCCGACCGTCAACTCGTACAAGCGGCTCGTGCCCGGGTACGAGGCGCCGATCTACGTGGCCTGGAGCGACGTCAACCGCTCGGCCCTCGTGCGGAAGCCGGCGGCCCGCGTCCCGGCGGCCTCCCGGATTGAGCTCCGCTCGCCGGATCCGTCCAGCAACCCGTACCTCGCGCTGGCGACGATGCTGCACGCCGGGCTCGACGGCATCGAGAAGGGGCGCTCCGCCCCCGACCCGGTCCGCGAGAACATCTACGAGTTCACCGAGGCGGACCGCGAGGCGCGCGGCATCGAGACGCTCCCGAGCACGCTCGGCCAGGCGGTGACGGCCCTGCAGAAGGACGACGTGGTCCTCGACGCCCTGGGGCCGCACGTCAGCGAGAAGTTTACCCAGGCCAAGACGCAGGAGTACACCGAATTCCTCGCGTCGGTCTCGCAGTGGGAGCTCGACCGCTACCTGGAGACGTTCTAACGGAAAGCGATTTGGTGAGACAACGAGCGTCGAAGCGGCCGGTGCCCCGAGCGGGGCATCGGCCGTTTCTACGGCGGATGAGGAGACCCGTCGGGCGAAAGACGGGCGGCCGACGCGGCGGCGGTCCCCGCTTCCGCGCCGTCCGGAGAGGGCCGGAGCCCGCCGGCCCCCCGCGGGCCCGCCAATTTTGAAGGCCCGCCAATTTTTTGCCTCCGTGCGTTGGTGTGTCCACTCGTCCTGGCATTCCCCGCCTCCGGACCGTTACCTTACGTGCAGAAGCAACGCCGCGCCGTTCTGTACCGAGCTTTCCCCATCCCCGAATGATTGACCGCTATACCCGCCCGCCGATGGGCGACCTCTGGAGCGAAGAGCAGAAGTTTCAGTCCTGGCTCGACGTGGAGCTGGCCGCCTGTGCCGCCTGGAGCGAGATCGGCGCCATCCCGCCCGGGGACGTGGAGACGCTCTACGACGAGGCCGACTTCGACGTCGACCGCATCCACGAGATCGAGAAGGAGACGAAGCACGACGTGGTGGCCTTCACGCGGGCGGTGAGCGAGACGCTGGGGGAGGAGAAGAAGTGGGTCCACTACGGCCTCACCTCGACCGACGTGGTGGACACCGCCTACATGGTGCGCATCAAGAAGGCGAACAGCCTCATCCGCACCCAGCTCGACGGGATGATCGAGACGCTGGCGGAGAAGGCGCGGGAGCACAAGCACACCCTCACCATGGGGCGCACGCACGGGGTGCACGCCGAGCCTACGACGTTCGGCCTCAAGATGGCCCGCTACTACGACGAGATGAACCGCCAGAAGGAGCGGTTCGAGCGGGCCGCCGAGGAGATGCGGATGGGCAAGCTTTCCGGGGCCGTGGGCACGTTCGCCCACATCCCGCCCGAGGTGGAGCGCCTCACGTGCGAGCGCCTCGGCCTCAAGCCGGCGCCCATCTCCACGCAGGTCCTCTCGCGCGACCGCCACGCGAACTACCTGAGCGTGATCGCGGGCATCGGCGCCACCCTCGAAAAGATGGCCGTGGAGGTGCGGCACCTCCAGCGGAGCGAGGTGCGGGAGGCGGAAGAGGCGTTTAGCGCCGGCCAGAAGGGCTCCTCCGCCATGCCGCACAAGCGCAACCCCGTCGGCTCCGAAAACATCACCGGCTGCGCGCGGCTCCTGCGCGGCTACATGAACAGCGAGTTCGACAACGTGGCCCTCTGGCACGAGCGCGACATCAGCCACTCCTCGGTCGAGCGCATCGTGCTGCCGGACGCCACGACGCTGCTGCACTACGCCCTCCGCCGCTTCCGCGGCATCATCGACGGCCTCGTGGTCTACGAGGACACGATGCGGGAGAACATGGAGGAGACCTACGGCCTCTACAACAGCCAGCGCCTCATGCTGAAGCTGATCGACACGGGCCTCAACCGCGAGGAGGCGTACGACCGGGTCCAGCCCCTCGCGATGACGGCGTGGGAGGAGGAGCGCCCCTTCCAGGCGGTCGTGGCGGAATCGGACGCCATTACGGAGGTCCTGTCCGACGACGAAATCGAGGAGGCGTTCGACCCGACCTATCACGTCCGCAACGTGGACCGGATCTTCCGGCGGGTGGGGCTGGAGGAATGAGGGGGAGAGTTTCGCGTGCTGGCGCGGCGGGGTACGAGCGGTGTGCGGCAGAGAGAGGCCCGTTGCCCGCCTCCGTTTCCGTGGGGGCCGTGTCGTGGCACCCCGACATCGGAACGTAGACGACCGCCCGGCCCTGCGAGACGGCCCTCTTTGAAGAGGGCGGGGCGGCGTTCGCCCGGTGGTACAGATCTTGTGCGAGTGGTAGGTAGGAGACGCACGGGCCACACAAGTAGGCCCGAAGAGGAGCAAATACGCGCCGTGCTTCGTCATTGTCCTGTTCTGAATGCACAGCCCCGACGACCAGTACGCCCCCATCGAGGACTACGCCGTCATCGGCGACTGTGCGAGTGCCGCCCTCGTCGGCACGGACGGGGCGATCGATTGGCTCTGTTGGCCGCGGTTCGACAGCCCGTCCATCTTTGCCGCCCTGCTGGACGCGGAGCGTGGGGGGCGGTTTCAGGTGCGGCCGACGCAAGACGTTTCTTCGGTGGAGCGGCGGTACATGGGGGACACGAATGTACTGGAGACGACCTTCACGACGGAGACGGGCGTGCTTCGGCTGACGGACCTGATGCCGGTGGGGCCGCCCGAGGCGTACCGACGCGAGCTGTGGCCGACCCACGAGATTCTGCGCCGGGTGGAGTGCGTGGAGGGCACGGTCCCCGTTCAGGTGGCATGCGAGCCGCAGGTGGAGTACGCCCAGCTCGACCTGTCTTTCGAAGACCGTGGGGCACACGGGTTTTTTTACAACTACGACGGGGCCGTCCTCATCGCCCGGAGTGAAGTGCCCCTCACACCGTCGCCCGGGCAAAACGCCCTCTATGGAGAGCAGACGCTCCGGGCGGGCGACCGGCGCTTTCTCTCCCTCACCTACGACGACGAGGCGCCGGCCGTGCTGCCGCTCCTGGGGGACCACGCCCAGCGAAAGCTGGCCCGGACGATCAACTACTGGCGCGACTGGGCGGGGCAGTGCGAGTACGACGGGCCCTACCGCGACGCGGTGGTGCGGAGCGCCCTCACCCTGAAGCTCATGACCTTCGCCCCCTCGGGCGCCATCGTGGCGGCGCCCACCACCTCCCTGCCCGAAGCGATTGGGGGCGAGCGGAACTGGGACTACCGCTACTGCTGGCTCCGCGACGCGGCCCTGACGCTGCGGGCCCTGTACGAGCTGGGCTACGAAGACGAGGGGCGGGCCTTCTTCTCGTGGCTCCTGCACACCACCCGGCCGACCGCGCCGGAGCTGCAGGTCATGTACGACGTGCACGGCAATACCAACCTGACGGAGCGGACGCTGTCGCACCTGGAGGGCTACCGGCAGTCGCCGCCGGTGCGGGTGGGCAACGGCGCGCACGACCAGCTCCAGCTCGACACGTACGGGGAGCTCATCAGCGCGGCCTACGAATTTGTGCGGCGGGAGCACGAGCTCGACCCCTGGCACCGCCGCCTCCTCGTCAGCCTGGGCAACGAGGTGTGTGCCCGCTGGGAGGAGCCGGACGAGGGCATCTGGGAGGTGCGCTCCGGACGCCACCACCACACGTTTTCGAAAGCGATGTGCTGGGTCGCCCTGGAGCGCCTCCTGGCGCTGCACGAGGAGGGATACGTCACCGTCCCGGTCGACCGCTACCGGACGGAGGCGGCCCACATTCGCGCCGCGGTGGAGGAGCAGGGCTACAACGAGGAAAAGGAAAGCTACGTCGCCACGTTCGGCGGGGACCGGCTGGACGCAAGCCTGCTCCTGCTTCCCACCTACGGGTACAAGGAGGCGACGAGCCCACGCATGAAATCGACCTTTGCCCGCATCCACGAGGAACTGGCCCAGAACGGGCTCCTCCACCGGTACCCCCCCGACACCGACGACGGATTTACGTCCGAGGAAGGGGCCTTCGGCCTCTGCAGCTTCTGGGACGAAGAGATGTTCGCCCGGCTGGGGCGGCTCGACGAGGCCCGCGAAAAGCTCGGCGAGACGATCGGGTACGCGAACGACCTTGGGCTCTTTGCCGAGGAGATCGATCCGGAGACCGGGGCGTTCCTGGGCAATTTTCCCCAGGCGTTTACGCACGTCGGGCTCATCAACGCCGCCATCACCATCACGAAGGCCGAGGAGGAGGCCCCCACTGCCCTACACGAACAGCCCGATCCACAATGACGTCCCTACTCGCCCTCAATGTTGGCTCGGCCCTCCTGTGGGGCCTCTTCGCCACCGGCCTGCTCACGCTGCTGATGTCGGGGAGCCAGGGCCTGGGGTGGTCCCGGATTAGCTTTCCGTACATGATCGGGAGCATGTTCACGTCCCACCGGGGACGGGCGATGGGGATCGGCTTCCTGGTGCACCTGGCCGTCGGAATGAGCTTCGCGCTTCTCTACGCGCTGGTCTTCGAGAGTTGGCAGTGGGCCACGTGGTGGCTCGGGGGCCTGCTCGGCGTCTTCCACGGGCTGTTTCTGCTCGCCGTCCTGATGCCCGCCCTCCCGGACCTCCACCCGCGCATGGCGAGCACCCACCACGGGCCCACGCCCACGCGGCAGTTGGAGCCGCCCGGCTTTCTGGCGCTGAACTACGGCCGCAGTACGCCGGTGCTGACGATCGTGGGGCACATCGTCTACGGCATGCTGCTCGGGCTTTTCTATCCGCTCGGGGGTGGGGGGCTGTTGTAGGGACTGCGCGATGCGGCGCGGGGCGCTTCGCCCTGGCCCTCGTGTCCGCGCCGGCTGGCCCGGACAACGGGAAACGAAGCCCTGCCGTCTGCACGAGGAGGCGGGCTACCGGCCGGCCAGGCTATCGATGGGAACGGGGGAGACGAACAGCTTCGGTTCGCTGTAGACGGGCTCCACACCACCCGCTCCGTCGGCACACAAGACCCAGGTCGCGTCGACGTTGTTGGGCATGTAGAGGCCGTTCGGCTCCCGCTGTGGCAGCGTGTTGGCGGCCTCGCCGAGGCCGTTCTGAAATTGCTTCGGATTGGTTAACTGGGTCGAGTACGGCAGGCCATAGCCGATGGACTTGCAGATGAAGTGACGGCGCCCGTTGCGATCGACATGGTACGTGTATGTCGTGATGCGCTCGTCCCGCATCTCCATGATTTGCTTGGCGAATTTGTACTCCTGGAAGTTGTTGATCTCAGGCGTTCCCACCTCGGAGTAAAGGCGCTGAGCAAGCTGCTGGACGTCCTCACTTGCCTTTTCCGTGGCGGAGTCGCCGCAGCCCAGCAGGGCGAAAACGAGTCCCAAGAAGAGCAGACCGGAGGATGGTGTGCGCATGGACGGGGAAGCGTAGAGAATGGATGGGAAAGGTCGGCGAAAACGAAATTCAGTCCGTGGACCTGTTCGTTGTTCGGGCTACGGGTCTGTTCGCGTCCGGAGGTGCTCGACCCACTGGCGAAGGTCCTTCGGCATGTCGGCGCGGTCAATGTCTCGGGCCCGGCGTAGGATCAACTTCCGGACTGCGTCCTTGTGGGTGCTGTCTGCCTCTTGGTACTTCACGCGGTAGCGCATGAGGTCCTCCACCGTCCCCTCCACGTGCTGCCGGCTCTGCTCGTAGGTTTCTCGCTGGGCTTCTTCATACTTGGGGGCCGCCCACCGATACACGTAGTATCCGCCGCCCACGAGAATCGTGACAAACGCGAGAAGGGAGAGGGCCGCGGTCACCGAAAAGCGGATCGAATCCAGAAATGAGTCGTCGCTCATCCAACAACGAAACCGGTGTTCGTGAAAGTGCAATCTTGTGCTGGTGCAAGCATCAGGGTACAGGGGTGACCATTCAATTAAGGAAAGGCGGGAACGCAGTGAATATCAGCGCGCATGCCCACGGGCCCTCCCCCATGCCCGGACGACGATCAACCGTGAGCGCTGCTCGTTCCCACTCACCGTTGGCACTCGTTTCCTGGATTCTGCGTGTTCGCACTCATGGTTCGCCTGCTTCTGTACGTCCTGATCGGATTTGCCGCCCTCGTCGTCGCGGGCTACTTTACCGTTGCCGCCCCCATCGCCGACGCCCGCTACAACACCGTCCAGGCCGAGCCGC
>ERZ1034569.874-NODE-874-length-10471-cov-27.262769_pt1 | contig 10471 bp, 13 predicted proteins | sample MGYA00520706_ERZ1034569 | MGnify/ENA primary metagenome ERZ1034569 (study PRJEB33760, sample SAMEA4777722) | hypersaline lake metagenome | biome: hypersaline environment; feature: brines | place: Spain | collected 2014-08 | depth 0 m ...
GGTTCGACCGGATGCTGGAGTGATTCAAACAGTGCGTGCATCGTCTCGGCGTCAACCAGTGCCTGTGGCTGGAAGCCCAACGCGAAGATGACATCCGACCCCCCGTCACCGTACTCATGGGTCGTCGACAGCAGATAGAGTCGGATCGGCACGCCACCGTCGCTGTTGAGTTCGCTTGGTACCGCACCACCGCCACCGGTTTCGAGAACACCGGTGAACTCCTCGATCGTTCGGGCTTCCCCGAAGATCGACAGCTCAGTCTCACCGGCGGCTTCGAGTTCCCGGATCGACGCGCCGCCGCCAAGTTCCTCCAGCAGCCGGGTGATGAGCTCGCTCCCGCTGAGTTGAGCCAAGGGGTTCAGCGACTGGCCGGCAAGTGTGACAGCCGGCGTGCTCAACACGACACACGGCCCAGTGTCTGACTGATAACCCGTCGTCCACGTGGTAATGCCGACCTCACGGGATTCACCGGCGACCTCAACGGTTTCGGTGATCGCAAACACCGACGGCCCCTCAGTGTCGTACCCTTCGGCGGCGGCAACCTCGGGATCGAGCGTTGCCGGTGCAGCCGTATACTCCAAATCGCCCGTGAGCCCGGAACAGCCGGCCAGCCCGGCAATGCCAACAGTACCTATCGCTGTGATGACCTGTCGTCGATACATATCACTGCTCAACAGGTCAGTCTGCTTCACCGTTTCGGTGCAGGCCATCGGTGACATCGTAGATAACGGGCTTTTTTATCCGCCACAGCAATAGGATGTGTATGTCATCCGACGCCTACGATATCGTGATTGTCGGCGGCGGTACCGCCGGGGCCTTCGCCGCGGCGACCGCCGCCACCGACGGCCTCGATGTCGTGATCATAGAACGAAAATCCGAGGCCGACGCCGGTCATATCGCCTGCGGCGACGCCATCAAGGGGAAAAGTACGTTCCCCGACGTGATCGATCTTGACTATCTTAAGGATGAGTCGTTTACCAACCGCGAGATCAGCCGGGCGGTGTTCGAAAACCCCGCTGACGGCGAGGATATCGAGATCGAGTTCGGCGAACCGGGCGCGGTACTCGACCGGAAACGCTACGGCGAAGTTCTCTTGGAGGAAGCCGCCCGCGTCGGCAGCGAGATCCACTACGACACCGTTGTCCAGGATGTCACACAGGCCGCCGACGGTACCGTCACCGGCGTCGTCGGCACCCGCAACGGTGAGCCCGTCAGCTACGACGCCGAGGTTGTCATCGACGCTGCCGGCGCGCTGTCGATCCTCCAAGAGAAAACCGACCTCGACGGGAGCTACTTCGATACCAACGTTCGGTACTCACAGTTCTGTTCGGCCTACCGCGAGGTCATCGATGTCGAGGAACCCGTCGAGTGGCACGATGCGATCGTGTTCAAACCAACCAAGGAACTCGGCTATCTCTGGTATTTCCCCCGGACGGCGACGGAGATCAACGCCGGCTTGGGCTTCCAGATGGATCAACCGGAGATGCAGATGGTGCCGGAACTCAAGCGGGCTGTCGAGGATCGTCCGGATCTAATCGAGCCGACCGTCCAGGATAAGCTGGGGGCCGCGTTGCCAACCCGCCGGCCGTACGATTCGGCGGTCACTGACGGCTACATGGCGGTCGGCGACGCCGCCGGCCACGTCAACCCGACAACCGGTGGCGGCATCCCCGGGGCGGCGAAATCGGCCTACTGGGCGACCAAACAGGCGATCGGGGCGATCGCCGACGGCGACGTGAGCGAGGCCAATCTCTGGGAGTACAACCGCAAGGTGATGACCGGGTTCGGCAAACATTTTGCGGCTATCGACCTCTACAATATTTGGGGAACGACAAGCAGCGTCCAAGAGATCACCGAGATGGTGTCGTCGGTGCCGGGCCAACACCTCGCCGACGCCTTGGCCGGCACCGGCACCGCGTCGATGCCGCTGTCACTGAAGCTGCGAACGCTCGCTGATACCTTCGGCCACTGGGGTGAACTCATGGAGCTCGCCAAGGTTCGCTCGAAGGCATCGGAGCTCTCCGAGCACTACGCGCGGTACCCAGCAAGTCCTGAAGGGTTCCCGGCGTGGCAGTCGGTTCGAGACGGAATCATGGATGAGCTCTACGAGATCACCGGCGCCGAGCCGAAATACTGAGCTACCAGGCTGGCTGACAGGAATCGCGGCTGACCACAACCCCTTTTCGGCGACAGGACAACATCTCGACGATGGCACAAAATGAACTCCCCGTGAGCGACGACTGTCCGATCGCCAACGAGATGCCGATGGTGGGGCTCGGCACATGGAAAAACAGCGATCCCGAGGCCTGCGCCGACTCGGTTGCGACCGCCCTCGACACCGGCTATCGGCATATCGACACCGCCCAAGCCTACGACAACGAGGCCGCCGTCGGCAACGGGCTCGAACAGGCCACCGTCGACCGCGAGGAGATCTTCCTCGCGACCAAGATCTGGATTGACAACCTCTCGTACGACGATGTGCTGGAAACCGCCGAGGCAAGCCTCGATCGCCTCGGCGTCGACAGCGTCGACCTTTTGTACGTCCACTGGCCGTCCCGAACCTACGACGCCGAGGATACCCTCGCCGCGTTCAACGAACTCTACGAGCAAGGCAAGATTGACCGGATCGGTGTCAGCAACTTCGAACCCGAACAGCTCGCCGAAGCCATCGAGCTCTCGGACGCCCCGATCTTCGCCAACCAGATCGAGATTCATCCCCTGCTCCAACAGGAAGAACTGCGGGAGGTCTGTGCCGATCACGACGTTGAGCTCGTCGCCTACTCCCCGCTGGCTCGCGGCGAGGTGTTCGATACCCCCGAGATCGAATCGATCGCCGACGACCACGGCGTGAGTCCGGCCCAGATCAGCCTCGCGTGGCTACGCCACCACGGGATCACGGCGATCCCGAAGGCAACGAGCGGAGAACACATCCGCGACAACTGGGCGTCGCTGTCGGTGTCGCTGTCAGATGCGGAGGTCGAAACGATCGACGGCATCGACACCACCGACCGGCGGGTCGACCCCGACTTTGGCCCGTGGAACAACTAACAGGAACACAACCTTCACATACTCCCGCGGGCCAGTAGGTAGCAATGGCACAGCGGTCACCCGGGTTGATCGGCGCGATCCGCATCGACCTCCTGCGACTCCACGAGACATGGATGGAGGTCGTCTTCCCGCGTCAACTTGATCCTGGACACGTTCTTGGGAAGTGGAAGCCGGAGACCGGCGTCCAGACGGCTGGCTACTACTTCTGGGCGGCTGTCGGCCTGCCGCTGGTGTTAATCGGCTACCCGCTGTTGTTGGTCGGCTACGGAACGCGATTTTATGCAGTCAAACTCGACAGCGCGGCCACCCGACTCGGCATTCTCGGCGCGGTATTGGTATCAGTCGTTGTCTGGGGCGTACTCTCGGCGGTTGCGAGCTATCAGTTCGGGACTGTCGGTACAGTCAGTCTCAACGCCGAAGGGTTCCTTGCGGTCGTCGCCGCCAGTGTCGTGGCGACAGTCTCGGCGGTATTAGCGGTGTTGTTCAGCCGTGTTGGTGGGCGCGGAACGAGCGTCCTGTTGGCCTATCCAGCAGCGATGACCGCGCTGTTTCTCCCGCCGGTCGTCGCCGCGCTCTTCGAGCCGACACTGCAGGAAACCATCTTCCCGTGGAGCGAAGATCTGGCGATCGGGATTCTCGATGGCCCACTCAGTGTTGGCGGCCTCAACGAGATCATCCGCGAGCAGTTCACCCTTGAGGGCACCGGCTACGTGCTGATGTGGCTCTCGCTGTCGGTGCCGTTGGGTTGGTTCCTCGGTGGACTGGTGGCGTTTGCTAACATCATCCGCCCAAAAGACGGGTCATAAGCGGTCGGCTCCGCTACGTTTAGGCCGTCGGACTCCATACCGAAGATATGGAGTTTACGACCGGAACCACCGCTGGACTGTTCGTTGCTATCGTCGCCCTCGGCGTGGGCGGACTGATCGCCGCACCGATCCCGATGGCCCCATCAACGATCATGATGATGGTACTGCCGTCGATGGCTGTGTTTGGCGTTATTACCCTCGCCATCGGCGTCAAACACGGTGCGTATCGCGCAACCAACTGATCACTCGCTTACCGGGTCGGTCGGCTGTGTCGCAAGCGCGGTCGCCAACGTAACCCCGAGGAGGCTCACGAGTATCCCGCTGGCAACGAAGACAGCGAGTCGCTGGATCGGCGACAGCCCAACCGACCCGACAGCGAACTCAACGGTCAGCAGATAGCCGGTGAACCCGCGGGCAATGACCCCAATCGCCAGCAGCCCTGCTGGCAGGCTCAACATCGCTGTTGGTAGCGGCTCATCGGCGATCCGACGGTCAAGCAGCCGGCCGGTGGCAGCGGTGACAGCCGCACCCGTCAGCCACGGGCTGCTGCTGTGAAGGAAAGTAGCAGCCACGATCGGAGCCAACGAGTCCGGCAGGGGTGTCACCGCAATGCCACCCGAAACCAAGCCAACAATCGTCAACCCAGCCGCGGTCACATACGTGACAAGCGAGACTTGCCCGGAGTACAGTAGTTCTCGGCTCACCTCCGGGAGGCGACCGACGTATTCGTCGATCCCCAATCCCTTATACAGCACCGCGCCGCCGAGAACCGCCGCCAGCCCAGCAAGCGCGACCGCGGGCGAAAACCACAACAGAAGTGCTGGCAGCAACAACAGACTGATACCCAGCGGCACCAACACCGTCGTTCGTAACTCCTCGTCGGCAAGAAACTGTTTGAGCAGGTAGTACGTCGACTCGATATCTCGTGCCTGTCGAACAACTACGCGGTCGACGCCATCGACCTGGAGTCGGCTTTCGATCACCGGCAGGAGTCGCTCATCGTCGGTCGTCCCCGTCACGACAACCGTCGCCGTCAGATCGTAGTCGGCGGCGAGTTCATCGATCTGGGTGGCCACCGCGCGGTCAGGGGCGGTCGTCCCCGGTGGCGAGGCCGACACCACCGCTACCATCGCGTCGGTGCCAGCACCGTTGAGGTCGCGTGTCACGCGGAGGGCTTCCAGCAGACAGTTGACGGTCGTCGCCTCAGGATCAGCCAGTCCAACATCGGTCACCAGCGACCGCACCGCCTCCCAGCCGACGACCGGCGGGGTCACCCCCGTTGCTGTCGTCACGGTGCTGTCCCGATCGAGACAACAGACCAACGTCGTCACAGCCGACCTAAGCAGGCGGGCGGCTAAAAAGCCAGTCGGTCGCCCGCGGCTCCCGGCGGCACGGCTACCGGGGTGACACAAACAAAAACAGATCCGCCACGTCTCCGACTTAGAGCAGCCCCGTCTTCTGGAGCTTCATCAGATCCTCGGTTTCGAGGGTTTCGCCTTCCTTGAACTTCTGGTAGATGTCCTCGGCTTCCTGCTTTTCTTCTTCCATCTTCTCTTGGCGCTCGTCTTTGCGCTCTTCTTCTTCCTCTTTGTCCAGCTCGCGGAGGCGTTTCTGGACGCTGACGAAGTCCTCGTGGTGGCGGTCGGCGGCCTCTTGGGCCTCGACGAACAGCTCGTGCATCTCGTCGGCCTCATCGCGCACCTCGTCGGCCTCGCGGTAGGCCTCGATCATCTGGTTGTGGTGCTCTTGGGCCTTGTCGGCGAGCTCCGTGACCTTCTGGTGGTGCTGGGAGGCTTCGGAGCGAACTTCCTCGGCTTCCTCGACGAGGTCGTCGAGTTCACCGCTGTCGTCGACTTTTTCTTTCTTTTCGGCGAGTTCCTCGCGTTTGGCCTCGATCTTCTCGATGAGCTCCTGTTCGTCCTCCGAGGACAACACCTCGGTCTGCTGTTGGAACTCCAGATCCTCGATCTCGGATTCGAGCTCCTCGATTGATTTGCCGTCGTCAAGCTCGAGATCCTCCTTCATCTCCTCGACCTCGTCGAACAGCTCGTTGGCCTCGGCGTTAAGCTCGTTACGTTTGTCCTTGTGCTCTTGAACCTCCTCGTTGAGCTCGTCGCGTTGCTCGCGGTGTTCTTGAGCCGCGTCAACCTTCTCTCGGGTTTTGGCGTTGAGCTCGTCGCGCTTGTCGGCGCGCTCGGATGCCATCTGGTTGAGCTCGTTGCGCCGGTCGCGGAGCTGTCCAGCGAGTTTGATCAGTTTGCCCTTCGAGCCGTTTTCGAGTCGTTCGTCGGTAAGCTCGACGTTATCCGCATCGTCAAGCGTGTCGATGTCGTATTCAGTTACTACACTCATAGTTTGAACCTCGGTACCATTGTTGCTCCGACCATGGCAGTGGCCAGCCACTGTGCGATCGACCGTGGATAAGAATTCCCGATCATTCGTCGTGCGATGCCACCAGCGCCGGAGGCGTTCTGGTAGCTCTACATTTTGCCGGCCGGAATATAAATACTTCGGTGGGAGAGACCCTGCAAAGAGCTACCATACCGCCCGAATTCAGCGTATGTGGCTCGTTCACATGACTCCCCAGAGTATAAAAACCATCCAAAGAGAGAATCGATTTCACAGAACTGATACTGAACTAACAGCGACGTTGCCGCTACTCCAACATCGAGAGCGCGGCATCGGTATCGCCGTCGAACTCGGCAAGCAACTCCCGGGCCGTCGTACGAACCGCCGACCGAACCGGAACATGTACCATCCCCTCGCCGGGTTGGCCATAGACAACGCTGGCCCCGTCGGATGACGCGAGGATCGCCGGCAACGCAACCAGATCCTCCTCGCCGTCGACGCTGATCGTGACTGGACGCTCGGTGCTCGTCGCCGCCTCACGAAGCGTCGTCAACAACGGTTCCGAAAGCGTCGCCGGCGGGTTTGTGACCGATAGTCGGCGACCCGCAAGATCAGCCAGCGTCGCTTCGACGGCTGGATCGATGGGCTCGCGCTCGGTTCGGCCGTCGATAACGGCGATATCCGGCTGGCGGCCGGCATCGGCGAGCGTCGCGGTCACCACGTCGCCGACGGTCAGCAGCCGTGCCGGGGGCGACGACGCGTCTGTTGTGGCTGTTGTGTCGGCATGCTCGTCGACGGCTGCCAACAGGGCGTCGGGATCGGTATAGATCTCACCAAGGGGCTCTTTCAGCTCGCCGCGGAGCGTCTCGGGGAGCTCAAGCACACTACCGAACCTTCAGGGCGTAGCTGCCGGCGTCGCCGACGTTCATCTCGGTGGCGATCTCGCTTTCTTCGGGATGGGAGACGATGACGTAGCCGGCCCAGTCCTCGGTCAGACTGGAAGACCCGCAGTTCTCACAGGTTTGGCTGTCGGCCTCGTTGACAAAGTGACACTCCCGACAGGCCAGCCGGTCGGCCGCCATTTAGGCACCCTCCGCCGTCGCGTCCTGCTCGCGCCGTTTGCGGGCCTGCTCCAGCCACTCGTGTTTGCCCAAGCCGGGCTGTTTGGCCGTCAGGCCGATCTTCGAATCCCGCGGGTTGCGCTCGTCGATGCTTTTCGTGACGATGCGCGTGCGTACCGAGTCGTCGACACCAATAGAATCAGTGGACTCCGTCGAGGCCAACTGCTGGTTTTCGGCGTCGTGGGCGAGATACTCATCGGAGATCTGGGAGACGTGGAGCAGCCCGTCGACCGGGCCGATCCCGACGAAGGCACCGAACTCGACGACCTCAACGACGGTGCCGTCGGTGACCTCCTGCATCGAGGGATCGAACGTGATGGCGTCGAACTCGGCCTCGTAGTAAACGCCGGGGCGGTTCGGCAGCACGGTGCCCGCGCCGATCTCGTGGACCTCGATGACGCTGACGACGCTGCCGACATCCTCGTCCATGCGTCCCTCTAGTTTGTCCTGCAGCAGGCCTTTGACCCGCTGTGGCGACACATCCGCCAGCTGTTCCGGCGGCACTTCGACCGTATCCTTGAGTCGTACCCGTTTGTACATGTTATGATGAGTGTATCCCAAGCGTGGTTTCGCCCTGTCTGCTGACAACGTGAACGCCGTGGGATCGGAGGCGATCACGCAGTGGGGCGTCGTTCGTGACGACGTAATCGAGCTTGCCGTCGGTGGCTAGCTCAACGATTGCGTCGTCAGCATATGAGACGTTCGTTTCGACGACACGACACCGACCGGCAAGATCTTTTCCCACGCTGGCGGCGGTCGCGGCCGCGCTGTGGCCGTCGGCGAGCGAATCAAGCTCCTCGATCACCGCCGAGGGGACAACCAACTCGGCGGCGGGGCCGAACAGCCGGTCGAGTTCGTCGAACACACGGATATCACATTCGACCGGCATCATGAGTGCGTTGGTATCCATCCCGACGACAACCATGCTACGCCCGCAGCGTGCCGATACCGATCAGCCGCCACCGCGCACCGACCCGGCGGTTGATGGCGATGGTCGCGCCGTCGCGGGCACAGACCGGCCGTTTCAGGTTGACCTCGCATTCGCCGTCTCTCGCGCTGGTCACCGCCCCAACCGTGGTTGCGGTGCCAACGGTCAACATTAGCGGTTCGCCCGTCGAAATGGTCTCAACCTCGTCGTTTTCGCCGACAACGCGGTCAAGCAGCTCTACGTCCATCTCGAAGCCGTTCCGCGTTGGTGGTAGCGTGCCGGGCTCGCCGGCGACCTGTCCACCGAGGGAGTCGCCCTTCGTAAGGCTCGGATCAAGGCCGGTGCCGACGCCGATGAGGCCACCTGGCCCAACAGAATCGGGAGCACCGTCGCCGGCCTGCAGCGACCGGATCGTCGTCGTCAACGGCTGCCACTCGGTTTGGCCGCCCTCCTCGACCTCGCGGCCGGGGCGGAGTTCGATCTCGTCGTCCGGGGTGAGTTCGCCGCTGACGAGACTCCCGCCGACGACGCCGCCGGCGAGATCCTCCCAGGTCGTCCCCGGGCGGTTGATATCGAAGCTCCGGGCGACGAACATCTCGGCGTTGTCGTCGTCGCTGCGAGCCGGCGTCGGGATCGTCTCCTCGATCGCACCGATCAACACATCCAGATTCGTCTCCTGTTGGGCGCTGATCGGGATGATCGGGGCGTCCTCGGCGACCGTCCCCTCGACGAACGCCTGGATCTGTTCGTAGTTCTCCATCGCCCGCTCGCGGTCGACGAGGTCGAGCTTGTTCTGGGCGATAACGATGTTGTCGATGCCGATGATGTCCAGCGCCATCAGGTGTTCCTCGGTTTGGGCCTGTGGCACGTCCTCGGTCGCCGAGACGACAAGCACCGCGCCATCCATCAGCGACGCGCCGGCGAGCATCGTCGCCATCAACGTCTCGTGGCCGGGCGCATCGACAAACGAGACGGTGCGCAGCGGCTCGCTGGCCTCGCCGTCGGGGCATTCCTCATCGACAGTGTAGCAGTCTGGTTCCGCAACGCCCGGGCACTGCCGGAACGTCGTATCCGCGTAGCCGAGTCGAATCGAGATACCGCGTTTCATCTCCTCGGAGTGCTGGTCGGTCCACGAACCGCTCAGTGCTTCGACAAGCGTCGTCTTCCCGTGGTCGACGTGGCCGACGAGTCCGATGTTCACCTCCGGTTGTGTAGTTTCTTGTGTCACTATTGACCTCCTCAGAGTAGTTCTACCAAAAGTTCGCCCTGAACGACTGATAAAGGTGCTGTTCTGGGTACGTCCCGTCACCCCATCTCGTCGTCGGTCGCCTCAAACGCCGGTCGGTACTGCTCGCCAAAGGCTCGCCGTCGTGCCGTCGCTGCGGCCGCCTCGGGTTCGTTCTGATATGTCGCCGCGATAACCGTCTCGGCGAACGGAGCCGGGTGCCAGACGATCGCGTCGGCATCATCGCCGCCGAGTATCTCGATGCTGTAGTCAGGGTGGTCATCACACCACGCCTCGAAGGCCGCGCGGTCGCCATGGTGGACTTCCAGTAAGGAGGCAAACAGCGCGTCGCGGGCGGTTTCGATTACCTCGCTTGTGACACGGTCGTCGTACGTCTCGGGCCCAAAATCCATTGCCTTCGCCGTCTCCTTGACAACGATCTGGGCGGTCGAGCCCAGCGAGTCGTACGCGTTCTTTGCCACAGCAACCGTCTCGGGTGCGTAGACGCCATCGGTCTCCATACCCATACGAAACCCCTGCCGCGTTAGGACTCTTGTTGTTTGTCGTCACGCTGCATCTCTCGGGTGAGCTCGCGGGCCTCCTCGATGATCGCCTGGGCATCGGCGTCGAGGGTCGTGTCGGCGGCGTTGTGTCCCGACGCCTCGCTGTCGATCCCATTCGGCAGGCCACTCGCAGGTTCTGGCTCGTGGTGGCTGTGCTCGCCGATATGCTCGTGGTCGTCAGTCGCGTCGGCGTGGTCGACAACGCACTCGCCGAGTTCGCCACGCGAAAGCGCGTCCCAGTCGGCGACAGTCTCGTCTAACCACGCCTCGTGGTCGCCGCCGTGGAGGATCGCGCTGACCGCGAGATGGTCGGCTAACGGCTCGCTACCGCCGAACGGGGATTCACAGACCGGACACAGATAGCTCATAGAGCAGGTAACACCGACAGCGGCAAAACAGCACTGCTCGGTTGGGCTGCTGCACGGCGACCC
>ERZ1034569.875-NODE-875-length-10466-cov-24.496590_pt1 | contig 10466 bp, 11 predicted proteins | sample MGYA00520706_ERZ1034569 | MGnify/ENA primary metagenome ERZ1034569 (study PRJEB33760, sample SAMEA4777722) | hypersaline lake metagenome | biome: hypersaline environment; feature: brines | place: Spain | collected 2014-08 | depth 0 m ...
ATCACATTCGAGATCCCTGATCGAAGCGAAATTGAAGACGGAAGTTACACGATCACACTTTCGACACCACGCAGGACAGCCACCGACACAATCCGCGTTTTGAATCCAGTCGATCCTGAGGCTGTCGGTGTCGGCGAGTTGGGCGAAGAATCCTATCGGGCACCGGCTGGTGATTTCGTGGAAATAACCACCGGTGGTGAATACATGCTTATTGGCGGCGACAGGCCATCTGACAACAGTGATACGATTACGCAGTATCTTGACGTGCTGTACGTTGAGGAGGGTTCAACGACAATTAACACACGGCTTGTGGGTACAGCTGTCTCCTCTGATCGAGCGTACGGTGAGGGGGTGAAGAGCTACGCTCATTCTATCGGTGCTGATTCCGAACCACGCGGTGATTTTGCTGATGTCTCGTTTTCCGGTGCGTCTACCTTGGCTGAATTCCGCCAGAATTTGGGGATCGATAGCCGAGCTACCCCCTTACAAACCGGCCGTTACCGATTGTTGGCTGGCGAAAATGGTCGTATAACCGTCGATAGTGGTGTCCCGCGGTTCCGCAAGCCTGTCGGCCGCTCAAACCTGATTTTGACGCAACCACAACTGGTGGCTGTAAACACGTATGTCCTCCCGCCCGAGTCGGCAAATGCCGAAGATGTTGCTGGCCCTTCGGATGACGCTACCGAATCAAACACCATTGCGGAGGGCGAACGACTCCTGATCGAGATTCAAGCTACCGGAATGTATGGTGCTACAACCGATGATCCGACCGCTGAATCGATCCCACCTGCTGCCATTGCAGATCTGTTAGCAAAACCCGAGGGTGTCGATATGGATCTTTCAACATGGTACTATGATGGCTCCGAAAACACTGAAGCAGATCTACAATTTTCTGATGTGAGTCCCAGCGACGTATACGTGATCCCGGACACCACAACAGATCAATGGGAGGATGAAACAGTCATCGGCGAAGATAGCCTGATTAGTGGCTTATATATCGTTGTTGACACCCGCGGTGAGGCATTTTCGGCACCTGCATATGGCGACGTTATGCAGTTTACAACGGCGTATGAATCTCCCGATGGTAGCCGATATTTGTATCAGGACACCGATGCTGGTACGCAGCCACGACCATTTGCTCCGGCTATTGAGTCTGATGATGGCGTTGAGCAGTATCCCTACTTTGGTGCGACCGATACAACGGTCACAGTAACCAGCAAAGTTGAATTCATGGAACCATCAATTCAATACGGACGAACCACAGTCGACGGCAGTCTTGTGGTGCCAGCCGAAAACGGCGGGCAGATTCTTGGCTCAACAACATTGGCGCCAGGCACTCAAGCCACGATCCAGCTTATCGATCAGAGCCGATCTGATCCTGAACTTGTAACGATCGACGAGGTTACGATCGAAGACGATCGAACGTTCACTGCATCCGCAGATTTCTCTGAGCTTGCGTCGGGTGATCAGGTCACTGTTGAGTTCTATACTGCTGGTCGACTTCCCGGTAACCGTGTTATCGACAGACGGGGTGCGCGTGTTGTTGAGGACATAAACAATATCGCAAACTACCAGATAACTAATTTTTCTGGCACAGTTGAGGTTCAACAACGATCTTCACTTGCCGAGGTTGAAGCCACTATCAACAATACGGGTGAACTCACCGGTCAACAGGTGGTACGGTTTAGCGTTGACGGGAAACCGATTCGCAACGAATCACTCCGTTTGAGCGGAAACGGGAATGCGACACTCGATCTCTCTGATCAGTTTGTTACACTCCCGGTCGGTACCTATGAGTACACTGTCCAAACTGACAACGATGAGCAAACAGGTGAGCTCAGAGTCGCATCGCCAGAGAGTGGAACAACGATCACCAGCGAGGACACCAATACGACGACCACCAGTAGCCCACTTGATGAAAACGAGCTGCCTGGGGAGAACGGTGATGAGTCGGATCCCAACGGCCTCTTTGGCATAGTGGGCGTCAGTGGTCGGGATGTTGCCCTTGGTGCCGCTCTCACCGGAACCGCACACGTGCTTGGCTACTGGACGTAATACCGGTATATACCGGCGGTCTTTTTCGACTCCCACGTGTATGCTAATACAATGCCCGTCCACAGCGACGTTGCTCCCCGAACACTCGGTGTCGAACTCCGTCCCGAAGGCGTCGTCATCACCTACGCTGACGGTCGCACGACGATGTACCGCGGAGCCCCAACAAAAGTCAATGACTCGCTCACGACGAATCCGGGCAAAGAAACCCACCTGCTTGTCACCGATCCGACCGAAACAGAGGGCGTCATGCTCTACGTCAACGATCTGAAAACACACGATGATATTCTCGAAGACACCGGTGTCGGTCGTATTTTGTTAGACGACGGCGACGAGGAGGAGGTTTTCCCGGGTGTCACGGTACGCCGGAGCGGCGATCACCGAACGACGATCGACGCCGATCCTGCGACCGCCCGCGGCCGCGTCTTTGTTTTCGTTGAGGACGATTGGGGCGAAGAGAGCTATGAGTTTGTCCCGGAATCGGAGCTAAGGTAACGATGAGTCTCCGGAAACAGTGGCGTGAGCTTGATCGATCGCTTGTTCCGCAGGTGCCGGATCGGTACGCGCTGTATGAGCTTGGCGATGCTGCGGGTACCACAATCGGCTTTGGGATCGGGCCGCTGCCGGACGAGCTACGAGAGTTACTGGCCTACGGCGAGGGAACGGAGTTCCACTATACGACCGACACAGCCGATGTCGGCGACCCGGCACAAATCCGCTGGGAGCTGGCGAACAACAAACCACATGCCGAGCAACTGCTGGCCGAACAGCTTGATAGCTAACCGCTCGGGATCAGTGATCGCTAAACTGTTTATCGAGGAGTGCGACGAAGTCCTCAGGGAACTCGACGTGTGGTAGCAGTTTGCTCTCATCGAAGACGACAAGCGGTACGTCCGCCTCAGCTGCTAGCTCTCGCCCCTGTGACAGCGGTGTGATCTCGGCGTCACGACCCCACAGGATCGTTGTTGGAATCGCAAGCTCGGACAGTGTCTCTCCGAGGTCGATGTCCGCGTTGAGATAGCCGCTGATAAATGACGATGGCGCGAAGCGAGCGTTCGGCTGGTGGGCTGTCTGCCACTCGTAGTCCAGCCAGTCCTCGGTGACGGTGGCCATATCGTAGTAGCCGTGATCGGCGTTGAAATGGCGAATCGAGGGTTTTGAGGCGACGAGATTGAACAGCCCGGTGCCGACCACCGGGAGCCGAAACAGCTCCCGAAGCAACTGATTTGGGGGTTCCGGGCCAGCGATGGCTGCCGGACAGATGAGGAGTAGTTCGGATACCGTTGTCTCGGTTGTTGTCAGCGCGTCTAGCGTGTACGCCGCCGACAGCGACGAGGCAACGACAGCGGGGTCGTCGTACTCGGCGAGGAAGTCGGCGACGAACTCCTCGTACAGGGTCGCGGAATATCGCAGCGGTGGCCGGTCGGAACAGCCAAACCCGGGGAGATCCGGCGCAACGACGTGATACTTCTCGGCAAGGTCGTCAAATACCGCGCGGAACTCACCGCTTGAGCCGGCGGCGTTGATCCCGTGGAGGAGGAGTAGCGTCTGGTCTTCCGGGTCGCCAGCCTCGGTGGAGGTGATATCCATCCCACGCCAGTCCTCGGTGTGGTGGGTGCCGTTGAGTGGCGGTTGGAGGTCGGTCGCGGTCGCCTGCAGCCACCGGTTGAGTACAGTGATGGCTCCCCCACCGACTGCGGCGGATGCGAGGAGTTTGCGGATCGACATACCAGCGGTTGGGTAGCGAGATAGTTATATCCGCCACTTCGCTGGTGCTGTGGCTTGGGGTATGGGTGTAGTGAGAAGTTTTGCGAGGGAAGAACGCTCAAGAGCGGTCTTCCGCATCACGGGTGTGACCCCGGCGATGCGAGGGGAGGGATTTGAACCCACGGACCTCTACAGGAGCGGATCTTGAGTCCGCCGCCGTTTCCGGGCTTGGCTACCCTCGCATGCGACCGAAGCTATCGCGGCGATCCTGTTTAACGCGTCGGTTTTCTCCAGCAGCCACACCTTTGTTCAACGGCTTCGAAGCAGCAGTATGGACGACCACACCCGCGATCCGGGCGTTGCCCCGCCGCTCGGTAACCCAACCGGCTGGCGACAGCCCGACCGCCAGTGGGAACACGCCACGCTTCGACGGGCGATCGAACACGGGATTCGGCTGTTCAACGACGGTGCGTACCACGAATCTCATGACTGTTTTGAGGATGAGTGGTACAACTACGGGGGCGGCACCACCGAGAGCGCGTTTCTCCACGGGATGGTACAGGTCGCCGCTGGCGTCTACAAACACGTCGACTTCGAGGATGATGATGGGATGCGGTCGCTGTTCCGCACAGCTAATCAGTATCTCTGTGGCATCCCCGACGATTTCTACGGCGTTGCCCTCCCTGACATTCGGACAACAATCCGGTCGGCCCAAACGGAGCCAACGCTCGTAGAGGGCTGGCAGCTCACCGTCGACGGCGAGAGCCCAGCAGCCTACCCGGCGGATTACGCCTACGCCGAAAAACTGGAATAGCCCCGACCGCCGGCTCTCGGATATCGGGGGGATAAAATAGCCCGGTGGCGTGATACCGCCAATGAAGACCTACGAGCTCGGCGAGGGAACTCCCGAGGTCGCGGTTATCGGCGGGATCCACGGCGACGAGCCCTGTGGCCCGTTGGCGATCAAACGATTGCTTGCCGAGGAACCGACCGTGCAGCGACCGGTTAAGCTGATCATCGCCAACGAGGACGCCCTCGAAGCCGGCCAGCGGTATCTTGAGGCCGATCTCAACCGCGTCTTCCCCGGCGATCCGGCTGCTGACGCCCACGAACGCCGACTCGCCGCCGACCTGCTGGCTGAGATCGAAGACTGCACCACGCTTGCGCTGCATTCCACGCAGTCGTATGCCGACCCGATCGGCGCGGTCAAAGCCGTTGACACGGTCGCCCGCGAGATCGTCCCGCAGCTTCCGGTGTCGGTGATCACCGAAACTGACGACAACACCGATGGCCGCCTGATCAAGTATCCAAACGTCATCGAGGTCGAATGTGGGCTCCAGGGCACCGATGACGCCGCAAAAAACGGCTACGAACTCGTCAGAGCATTCCTAGCAGCAACCGGGGTGCTCCCGCTTGACAACGCGATGGATCGGCTTTCAATCCCGGATCCCGAGACCATCCCTGTCTTTCGGGTCGAGGGCCCGATCCCGAAAGCCGAGGGGACGGAGTATGAGGTGTTTGTTGAGAACTTCGAACGAGTGGCCGCCGGCACCGCCTTCGCCGCTGTCGATGGTGAGCCGATCCACGCCAAGGCGGATTTCTACCCGGTGTTGCTCTCACCGTACGGCTACGCCGACATCTTCGGCTACCGCTCTGAGCGCGTTGGAACGGTCGCCGAGTGGAACGGGAATTAATCCTCGGGTTCAAACTCGACGAGCGTGAGATCGCGGTCGAGTTCACAGTAGTCGTGTGGTGGCTCCCCGACCACCTCGGCGATGCGGTACTCCGTCTCGAAGTCGGCACCGTCCGGGACGCAGAACTCGTGGCTCGGACACTCGGTGTACGGACAGGGGCCCTCCAGTTCGGCTTTGCTGCCCGCATACGCCCCCCGAGAGGCGACGTTGGCGCGTACCGGTGCGGGTTCGACCTCGACGGCGCGCACCCCGTTGTCGTGGAGCGCGCAGTCAAGCAGTTGTGCGTTGTCGCGGATCGCGGTCACGCGATAGCGACGCCCCTCGGTGAGATTGAGACATTGGCTTCGGTAGGGACAGCCCTCACAGCCCGCTGCTTCACCCCCGTAGACAAACTCCCGGCCCTCCTCGGCGAGGCGATCGCCGATCAGCGTGACGGTTGTCATGACTGCCTCTATATGATCCAGTCAGATTACCGTTCCCCTCGATCGACCGCTACCCGCTTTCGCCGACCAGCTCGTCGAGTCGGTCGAAGTAGGCCTCTCGCGGCACCTGATACAGGGTTCTGTAATCGATCTCGCCGGCAGCAAACCGCTCGGCGTGGTCGATCGCGCCGTCGATCGCGGCTGCTCGATCCTCGTAGCGCTCGTTGACAGCCTCGATCTCGGGTTCCAAGAAGAGTGTTACCTGCCATGTGCCGGTGGTGCTGCTGCCGGGTCGTCGCCGCGGAGTGCCACTGGTCACGTAGATCGTCGGCAGACAGGGTGCGGGAAACGCCTTCGAGTCGAAGACATCGGGCCGGTAGGCGAGAATCACCCGGCCGTCGCGTTCCTCGTGCCAACACTGCCAGCCGGCCGGGAGCGATGACGCGTCCATGGGTGTGGGTCGGCTCCGACCTACTAAGCGGTCGCGGTGTGGCTGTCGGTCACGCCTCGTCGTCGACAAGCATCCACTCGTCGTTGCCGACCGATTCGATCACCTCACGACGAACCATCTCGTCGAGTACCTCATCGAGCCGATCCGGCTGGGCGGTCTCCATTTCGATTCTATCGATCCCATGGACGGCAGCAAGCTCCGCCCTGATCTCCTCGCGGGTGAAGGTCTCTCTGTCGGCGTCGGCCATCACGCCGCTGATCAGATCAACCATATCCTCGATGAAGTTCCAGGGGTAGACAACCCACGTCCACTCGGCGAGGCGTTCGCCGACGAAATCGGGTTCAAACTCGCTGGTATCCAGCAGCTGGAGGGTTGCGGTGCGTACCTCGCCGACATCGCGGTCGGTCACATACTCGTGGGCGCGGCTGATCGAGCCGCCGGTGTCGGCGATGTCGTCGATGATGAGCACATCCTTGTCGGCGACGCTGCCGTCCGGCAGCGGGTAGCGGATCTCCGCGTCCGCGCCCGTCTCAGCCGCGCCGACGTAGTGTTCCATCTTCAGGCTCGTCAGATCGTCGAGCCCGAGAAAATCACAGAGACACCGGCCGGCGAACCAGCCGCCGCGGGCGAGGGCGACGACGACATCCGGCTCAAAGTCGGCGGCCTTCACCGCGGTACTTACGTCTCGACACAGCCCGTAGATGTACTCCCAGTTCGTGATCGTACAATCGAAGTCCGCTGGGGGGCCGCTCATCGTGTCTCGGCGTCGACCGCCATGGTACATAAAAGCCTCGTGAGCCCACAGCGGTGTTCAGCGGTTCCCAAACGTCCATTGTCGTCGCCGCCGTCTCTTTCGGTATGTCTGTCATCCGCGTTGCCGATCCAACTGATCTCGATGCGACGACCCCCGGGCCACCGTTCGCCGACTTCGATCACGAGAGCCATATCCGCCGCGCGCTGACGCTGGCCCGCGAGGCGGCCGACCGCGGCGACGAGCCGTTTGGCTCAGTGCTCGTCGAAGCTGACACCCTTGTCGCCGAAGCGAGAAACGCCGTTGTCACCGAAAACGACGTGGCCGAACATCCGGAACTCACGCTCGCTCGCCAGGCGGCCGCTGAGTTCGACGAGCCTACCGATCTCGTGTTGTACACCTCAACCGAGCCCTGTCCGATGTGTGCCGGCGGGCTGTATCACGCTGGCGTGCGCGCGGTCGTCTATGCAACGAGTGCCGAACGGCTCGGCGAACTCCGGGACGCCGACATGGTCTGTCCGTCGCCGACGGTATTCGAGCGCGGCAGCGACCCGGTCGTTGTTGCCGGCCCGGTGTTGCCCGACGACGGCGACGCAGTACATCGGGAGTGTTGGTAACCGTTCGCCGGCTGGAACCCGGGGTTTGAACTCGTTGGTTCCGTAGGGTGGATATGGACACGCGCCGCACGCTGCTCGTCGATGCCTTCACCGACGATCCCCTCGCCGGCAACGCCGCGGGGGTCGTCCCCGAGGCTGATGGGCTCTCGGCGACACAGATGCAAGCGATCGCCCGCGAGTTGGGGGCGAGCGAAACTGCCTTTCTCTCGACGACCGACGACGCCGACCGCCGGATCCGCTATTTCACCCCGGCCCAGGAGGTCGACCTCTGTGGGCATGCGACGATCGCCAGTCACGCGCTGCTGGCGGCCGATGGGGCCATCGAGCCCGGCACCCACACGCTGGCGACGAACGTCGGTGTTCTCGATATCGAACTCCAAGACGACGGCGTCGTCTGGATGACTCAATCCCGCCCTGCGGTCGAGACCGTCGCGGTCGACTACGATCGGGTGGCCGACGCGCTCAGGATCGACGCCGCGAGGCTCAAGGATGTCGGTGCCGACCTGCCGATCGCGCGGGCGACGACCGGCCTGCCGTTTCTCATCGTCCCGGTCAACTTCCTCGAAGGGCTCAGCGGCGTCCAGCCGGATCTGGGGGCGATCGAAGCGCTCGCCGACGAACACGACGCAACCGGGATCTACGCCTTCACGTTCGATACCCTCGATGCGGAATCGACGCTGCACGCCCGGATGTTCGCCCCCGGTGCTGGCGTCGACGAAGACCCCGTTACGGGTACCGCAAGCGGGGCCTGCGGCGCGTATCTTGACGCGTACGAGGCCTTCGACGAGTTGCCGGACGAGCTCAGATTCGAACAGGGTCATTTCGTCGATCGCGGCGGGATCGTCAGAGTCGATGTGGGCGTCGACGACCGCGGTCGCAAGGAGGTTCGGGTCGGCGGCGAGGCCGCTGTCGCGCTTGACGGGACACTCACCGTTCCGCCCGCTGACGACGACGAGATCATCGAAGTCTGATTCTATCACCGTGGAACTGAATGGATGATCCTGAACTACCGGATCGAACACAACGGCTAAACCTCTTTCGCCGCTATGAGGTGGTAATGCAGCGCGTACGGCAGCGACAACCACAGGACTTCGACCGGGTACTCTCCTCGATGTGTACCAAGCCGCATCCTCGTGCTCACGAGGCTGCCGTCGAGTTCTTGGCGACAAACCCCGGCGACCCCGCGACCTATCAGACAGTCGCCGACCTCGAAGCGGACGCTATCGATCAGTTAGGCGACATCGCCGGCCTTGACACCGCCTTTGGCTACATCGCCAGCGGCGGCACCGAGGCCAACATTCAGGCCGTTCACGCCGCCCGCAATCTCGCCGACGGCGCAGATACGGCTGGCAGCGGCATGCCGAACATTGTCGCCCCGACGAGCGTCCATTTCAGCGTGACCAAAGCAGCCGAAATGCTTGGTGTGGAACTTCGCACCGTCCCCGTCGATGACGACTACCGCGCCGACCTCGACGCGGTCTCGGCGGCCGTTGACGACGAAACGCAGTTAGTGATCGGCGTCGCCGGCTCAACCGAGTACGGCCGTGTCGATCCGATTCCCGCGATGACCGAGCTCGCTCACGACGCCGGCGCGAACATGCACGTTGACGCCTCCTGGGGCGGCTTTATACTGCCGTTTACCGACTATGAGTGGTCGTTCGCTGACGCACCTATCGACTCGATGGCGATCGACCCCCACAAGTTCGGGCAGGCCCCGGTGCCGGCCGGTGGCCTGCTCGCCCGCGAGCGCGAGACAGTCGACGCCCTTGCTGTCGACACGCCGTATCTGGAGACGACATCGCAGGCCACACTCACCGGTACCCGTAGCGGCGCTGGCGTCGCCGGCGCGGTCGCCGCGATGGACGAACTCTGGCCGGCGGGCTACCGCCAGCAGTACCGCGACCAGCAGGCCAACGCCGACTTTCTGGCCGAGGAGTTTGCTGATCGCGGGATCGATGTCGCTGAACCGACGCTCCCGCTGGTGACGGCGTCGCTGTCACCGGCGACGTTTGAGGCGTTGCGCGACGAGGAGTGGCGGATCGCCCGTACCGCCGACGGCGACCTCCGGATCGTCTGTATGCCCCACGTGCGTCGGGCGTCGCTGGAGGCGTTCCTCGCTGATCTGGATCGCGTGCGGTCGTAACGTGAGCCAGTGCTGTTGGTGATGCCGACAGCGACGCCGACGAATCAGCGGCTTTTAGGCTTGCATCACTAACGAATAGCCAATGAGTCACGAAGAGTTCCCAACCGACCGTCCCGCGGTGGTGACCTGTGGGCTGCCGTACGCCAACGGCGACCTACACGTCGGCCATCTGCGAACGTACGTCGGCGGCGACGTGTACGCTCGCGCACTCGAAACACTCGGTCAGGAGACCGCCTTCGTCTCCGGATCGGATATGCACGGCACACCCGTCGCCGTCAACGCCGACAAGGAGGGCGTCTCTCCCGAGGAATTCGCCTTGGAGTGGCATGAAACCTACAAGGAGACGTTCCCGCAGTTCGACATCGAGTTCGACAACTACGGCCACACCCACGACGAGACGAACACCGAAACCACCAAAGAGATCGTCCGCGAGCTCGCCGCCAACGGCCACATCTACGAGAAGGAGATCATGGTGGCCTACGATCCGATCGATGATCAACACCTCCCGGATCGCTACGTCGAGGGTACCTGCCCGTACTGCGGTGAAACGGCCCGCGGTGACGAGTGCGACGATGGCTGCCAGCGCCATCTCGAACCCGGCGAGATCGAAGATCCCGTCTCCTCGATCA
>ERZ1034569.876-NODE-876-length-10464-cov-30.748583_pt1 | contig 10464 bp, 10 predicted proteins | sample MGYA00520706_ERZ1034569 | MGnify/ENA primary metagenome ERZ1034569 (study PRJEB33760, sample SAMEA4777722) | hypersaline lake metagenome | biome: hypersaline environment; feature: brines | place: Spain | collected 2014-08 | depth 0 m ...
GAGTCGGTGTCGTCAGCGGCCGGCGGTGAGTCAGCGTCGTCAGCGGTCGGTGGTGAGTCGGTGTCGTCAGCGGTCGGTGGTGCGACGGCAACAAACTCCAGATCGTGTTCCGCAAGCAGCCGCCGGGCGCGGTCGGTCACCGACGGCGCGACAAGGATACCCCGTACCGCGGCGTTGTCGCCTTCCTCACGCTCGATCGCCGCAACGTATCGCCGAAGCTGGCCGGCCGCACTCGGCCCGACCCGACGGCGTTTGAGTTCAACGACGACGGGCCGACCCTCGCTGTCGCGGCCGAAGATGTCGGTCGGGCCGGCGTCGGTCGGCCGCTCGGTTGCCAGCGGCTCAAAGCCGGCCTCGATCATCGCCGGGTGGTCAAGCAATGCGTTGCGCAGATCGGCCTCGCTGCCGGTCACCGACAGCTCCCGGCGGCCGCTGACGGCCATCGCCGACAGCTGTTCGACCGTCTCGAAATGAATATCCAGCGTTTCGTCGGGCGAAGAGCGGACGCTACGAACCCGGAGTTGACCATCGCGGACGGCGGCGTGGTGTTCGGATCCCGGCGGCTGCCAGTTGACCGGCTGTTGGTTTTCATCCGTGTGTACCAACGCCGCCCCGTCGGGTTTGAGCACCAGTAGGCGACGACCGAGCCCGAGCGAGGAGGCCGCCCGGCCGTCGTAGTCGACGGTACAACGACCGAACACCGTAATCAGGTCGCCGCGCTCAAAGGCTGCCTCAAGCTCCCAGAGGGCCTCCCGGTGGGTCGGCTGGTGGACGGTCGTGACAGGCACTGCCGGGACATACTGGCGGGAAGAACAAAAACAGCCGGCCAGCGAGCGGGCGACCCCACCGCGGCTGTACGGCACCGAACAGCTAAGCCACCGCTGGCCGTACACCCGCTATGGTAACGGTGAGCGACAGCATCGCGGTCGACGCGCCGCCGGAGACTGTGTTCGAGTATCTCGATGAGCCGGCCAACCACCGGGCGATCACGCCGGCGATTACCGAGATCTCGAACGTTGAACCGCTCGACAACGGCGGCAAGGAACTCGATTTTAGCTACCGGCTGGTCGCTATCACGGTCGACGGCCACCTCGTCCAGACGGAGTATGAGCCGCCGCATTGTCACCGCTTCGAGATGGACGGCGGGCTCACCGGCACGTTGACCTTCGATATCACCGCCGACAGCGACGGGAGTCGGGTCACCTACACCGCCGATTACACGGTTCCCGGGCAGGTGATCGCCAAGGTCGTCGAGCCGTTTGTGCGCCGGTACAACAGGGGCGAGTTGCGGTCGACGCTGGCGAATCTCAACGCCGAGATCGAGCAGCGGTAGACGACCAACGCGGAAGCGTTATTCGCCGACACCGGCTAAGGTGTGATAATGAATCGACAGCCGTGGACACACGCCGGCCCTGACGATCGGGCGGCTCAGGGGAGCTAACGATGCGGGTCGGTGTTGTCGGAGCCGGCATCTCGGGGCTGACTGTCGTTGACGCGCTGGCCGACCGCGGGGTCGACGTTGTCGGCGTCGAATCGCGCGACGAACCCGGCGGGATCGTCCGCAGTCGGCGGATGGACGGCCGGGTCGTTGAACTCGGCCCCCAGCGGCTCCGGCTTATCCCGAGTCTCGAATCGCTGGTCGAAAGACTCGGGCTCGGCGAGCAGCTTCAGATCGGCGACGACGACCAGCCGCTGTACATCTACCACGACGACGCTCTCCGGGTCGCGCCGCTGTCGGCGCGGGAGGCACTGACGACACGGCTGTTGAGCCCGCTGGGCAAGCTCCGAATTCTCGCCGAGCCGCTGACCGCCACCGCCAACCCCGGCGAGACGGTCGACGAGTTTCTCGTCCGGCGGTTTGGGCAACAGGCGGCCCGGCGGTATATGGGCCCGCTGTACAGCGGCCTGTATGGAACCGATCCCCGGGAGATGCTGCTGGAGTACTCGCTGGGACGCGCCCTGGATAACGCCGGTGTCGAGGACAGCCTGCTGTGGTGGGTCGCAAAGCGGGTCGCCGCCGGCCGGGAGACCCCACCGATCTGTACGTTCGACGACGGCCTCGGGGTGCTAACCAACGCACTGTATGAGGCCCACAGCGATGTGATCGACCTGGATACCGCCGCAACCGAGATCCGCAGGCAGGAAACCGGCGACAACGACCACGGCGAGGGGTACGAACTCGTCACCGAGGCCGGCACGGAGGTCGTCGACGAGGTTGTCGTGACGACGTCGGCACCGACAAGCGCGAGCCTGCTCAAGCCACTCGACAGCGAGCTTGCGGCAACGCTAGAGCGATTCCAATACAACCAAATCACGATGGTGTTTCTCGATTCCGACTTCGATCGAGAGGGGATCGGCGCGTTGGTGCCGCCGGACGGCGAGCTGCCGATCAGCGGCACCACCTGGAACGCGAGCTTTCTGGATCGAGACCGGCTGTTTACCTGCTATGTCGACCCGAACAGCGATCCGGAGCTGCCGAACCGCACCGACGAGGCGGTCGGCGAGCTGGCCGCCGACGCCTTTGAGGAGCTGACCGGCGCGGCGGCGACCCCGATCGGGGTGCACACATGGACGCCAGGGATGCCAGCCTACGACGGCTCCTGGACGGCGATGGACGACCTCCAGCCGCCCGGCGGGCTGCATTTCTGTGCGAACTTCGTCGGCCGGCCCGGGATTCCCGGGCGGATTCGGAGCGGCAAGCAGGTTGCCCGCGAGATCGCCGATCGGGCGTAAGGAGCCGGCGACGATCGAGGCGATCAGTGCGGGTAAAATCCGACGACTCCGGTGGTATGATCGTCGTATGCGAAGTTGCTTTACCGCCGCCGTCCCAACCGCTCGTATGGCAACTGCGATTGTCCTGTTGAACTTCGGTGAGCCGGCAGACCCCGACCGAGAAACCGTTCTTGAATACCTGACGCGGATCTTCTACGACAACGCATCGCTGGAGGACGCAGAGTCAGAAGAGGAAGCCTGGGAACGCTCCCGTGAACTCGCACAGCGACGCCTGCCCGGGCTGATGGAGGAGTACGAGGAGATCGGCGGCTCGCCGCTGCAGGGGCAGGCGGGCGCACAGGCAGACGGGCTCGAAGAAACGCTGGCCGATCGCGGCCACGACATCGAGATCTACCATGCGATGCAGTTCATGGAGCCGCTGATCGACGACATCCCGGAAACGCTTGACGACGATGGGATTGATGAGGTGCTCGCGCTGCCGATCTACCCGCTGTGTGGCCCCTCGACAACGGTCTCATCGATCGACTCCCTCGAAGAGGCGATCGACGATCACGACGATTACGATCCCGCATTCAGTGCCGTGACCGGCTGGCACCGCACGCCGGCGTACAACCGCATCCGGTCGGAATCGATCGGCTCGTTCCTCGATGAACACGACCTCGATCCAAACGATCCCGACACGAGATTTGTCTTTTCGGCCCACGGCACGCCGATAAAGTATCTGGATGAAGGGTTCAGATACGACCAGTACGTTGAGGAACACGCCGAGGCCATCGCCGGGATGGTCGGCATCGACGACTACGAGATCGGCTATCAGAACCACGCCAACCGCGGCATCGAGTGGACAGCACCCGAAACGGAGGAGCTCGTCGAAGGGCTCGGCGAAGACTTCGAGCGGGTGATCGTCGAGCCGATGAGCTTCATGCACGAACAGTCCGAAACGCTTGTCGAACTTGATGTCGATCTTGAGGAGGACGCCGCCGAGGTCGGGCTTGATCTCTACCGGGTGCCCGTCCCCCACGACGACCCGCGGTTCCCGGAGCTGTTGGCGGATATCGCCGAGCCGTTCCTCTCGGAGTTCGCGCCGGCGTACTACCAGCTCCGGCAGTGTCAGTGTCGCAACAAGGAGGGCACCTACTGCTTTAACGCCGAGTTGCCGCCACAGGACGCCTAACGCGACTCGTTTGCGGTTTCGAAAAAGGCCGCAACGTTTTCGACCGGCGTGTTGCGGTCGACGCCGTGGCCGAGGTTGAGGATATGGCCGGTGTCGCCGGCGGCGTCGATAACCTCGCGGGTTCGTTCGCGGACGGTCTCGGGGTCGCCGTAGAGCAAGGCCGGATCAAGATTCCCCTGAATCGCCACGTCGGCAAGCTGTTGGCGGGCGGTTTCGATATCGGTCGTCCAGTCGACGGAGACCACATCCGCGCCGCTATCGGCCAGCAGTTCAAGCTTGCCGCCCATGTTGCGGACGAAAATGATCGTTGGCACATCGACCGCATCGAGAACACGCTGGTGGCGGGGAACGATGTATTCGGCGTAGTCGGCTGGCGACAACAGGCCGGCGTAGGTGTCGAACAGCTGGATCGCGTCGGCTCCGGCATCCTCCTGGTACTGACAGTATTCGATCAACACCTCGGTAAAGGCATCAAGCAGTCGCTCGAAGGCCGCCGGGGCCTCCGCTCGGAGCCGGCGGACAGCCATGAACGACCGGGAGGTGCTGCCTTCACAGGCATACGCCGCCAAGGTGAACGGGCCGCCCGCAAAGCCCAAGACGGCCGCCTCATCGCCGAGGGTGGCGGCCAGTCGCTCGATAAGTTCGCCGACATACCAGAGTTGCTCCCGGACATCGCCGACCTCGCGGTGGGTGTCAGCCGGCGACGAAACGGGGTTTTCGATCACCGGGCCGACGCCGGATTCGATATGGTAGCTGAACCCCAGCGGTTCGAGCACGGTGAGGATATCCGAGTACATAACGACCCCGTCGGGGTGGAACCGCTCGTAGGGCTGCAAGGAGATCTCCGTGGCGATATCCGGCGTTGAGATGGCTTCCTGAAACGTGTGTGACTCCCGGATCTCGCGGTACTCCGGAAGGTAGCGGCCGGCTTGGCGCATCATCCAGACCGGCGGGCGGTCGACAGGCTCGCACCGAATCGCCTTCCGGAAGCGGTCTTTCATACGATGGTCTACGCCGAGTAGCCGCCTAATACTTGTGAAACGAGCCGGCAGGAGCCAGCCGGTCGGCGGCAACGCTTTTGTTGTGTCGACTCTCACAGAATCTATGGCACAGTCGGGGTCGTCGCCAGATACCAGACCCCCCGAGCAGAGCGTCGGCTACGGATCGGGCCGCCGGCTTACCATCGTCGGGGTTGGGCTGTGGGTTGTGGTAGTTGCCGCCTTTGGACTACTGGTGTTTACCGGCATCGGCGGCAGCGACACCGGCTCGGTTGTGCTGTTGATCGGGGCCGCGCTCGTAGCGGTAATCGTAACACTCGTTGTCAGCGTCACGCTGTATATGGTTTTTGAACGGCTGAACCTCGGCGGTGGGGCGGTAACCCTGTTGGTCGCGCTTATCGCAACGGTCGCCGTCCCGGTCGGCATCCTGTTTCTGCTCTCACAGCTCGGTGGGGGAGCCGGCGGCTCACTGCTTGATGGGCTTCTCGATACTCTCCCGGGGAGTGGAAACCTGCGACGAACAGCCGGGCCGTTTATCAGAAGCCTGTTTGCTGGATGAGTCAGCACCGACGCGCGCCTCGTCGGACGTGCCGAGGATGCTACAAGAGACGCTCAGCAACCACCGGCCAGAGCCGGTCGATGCGGTGTGTGACCGCCGTCGACAGTGTTGACACAAGCTGTGGTGAGCGATCCCAACAGCCCCACCGACCGGTGAGAAGGCAGTCGACGACCGCCGTCGGCGACAGGTCATAAAGCGCGAGCATCCCGCCGAGGGCGACAAGCGAGAGGGGAACGGTAAGCCGATCGATCCCAACGCGTTGAGCCAGCCGCCGGAGCGCGTACACCGGGCCAACGACGACCGCAAGCGGGAGGCGATACCAGCGTGCGGTCGTCGCCGTCCACACCGTCTTGAGATCGGTTGTACTCGGTAGACTGTGGATGATGGCGGCGACAGCTACCCACAACAGTAGTCCGCCGGCAGCGACCGCGCCGATCCCGGTTGCGGTGTAGATCGCAAGCGCGTACTCCAACAGCACCGCCGCGATGGTAACGTTTGTTGCCAGCGGCGCGAGCGCGATCACCGCGGTCGTCGACCAGCGGGTCGGCGTCGTATGGCGGACGTAGCCGGGTGGGCCGGTGAGCTGGAAGTAGACAACCGATTGTACCGACACACCGACCAGCAGACAGGCGAGGCGATGGGCAAGCTCATGCAGGACGATCCCCGGTGCGGTCGCCAGCCGAAACGCTATCGAGCGTCGCCCCCGTGACAACAGTCCGCGAAGCTGCCGAACCATCGATCAACGGGCGATGCAACCGGCTCCAAGCATATCAACGTCCGGCCCGACCGCATAGCAAAACCGGTGATGACACAAAGAAACAGATCAATCGAAAACAGCAGCTACAAACGTCTGTCATTTATTTTCCCGCTAAACATCATTTTTGTGTCCAAATAACCGATTTTACACCTTTTTATTGAGCTAATCGGATAACAATCTCCGAGATATATTATTTTAAGTTCGACAGAACACAAACGTCAGGATATGACGTATGAAAACCTTGATCGGAGGTTGCTAAACGAGCTACTCGGCGATGGGCGAGCGAGCCTGCGAAGCCTCAGCGAGGAGCTTGACGTCTCGGTGACGACCGTCTCAAATCATCTTGAGGGGCTCGAAGCCGAGGGGATCGTCACCGGATACACACCGGTCGTCGAATACGACGTGCTTGGCTACGACGTGACGGCGGTGATCCATCTAAAGGTCGAAGGGAGCGCGATCCAAGAGCTGACCGAGCGGCTGCGGGCACAAAAACAGATGCTGACCGTCTACGAGACAACCGGCGATTACGACATTATCGCTATCGGTAAGTTCAAACACACAGACGGGATGAACGAACAGATCAAAGCCCTGCTGACGGATGTTGATATCAACGAGTCGAACACGAGCGTCGTGCTCAACGCGGTCAAAGACCACGAACAGTTTGACCTCGATACTGAGTCGAACTAAACAGCCCACCAAGTCCGTTCCTTTATTTGTCTGACGACCCTGTATTCGATAACAATGGCGACCGCCAGCGAGGACGACGTAACCGCGACCCACGGCGGAGACGAGGGCCGCTATGAGGGTGAGATTCCGGTCGACGGCAGCGACATCGTGATCGTCGGCAGCGGCTTCGGTGGGCTGTCGACGGCCTGCTATCTCGCCGACGCCGGCGCGAACGTGACCGTCGTTGAGAAAAACGAACAGGTCGGCGGCCGGGCAAGCCAGCTGCAGGCCGAGGGCTTTACGTTCGATATGGGCCCTTCGTGGTATCTGATGCCCGACGTCTTCGAGCGATTCTTCGGTCATTTCGGCAAACAGCCCTCAGACTACTACGAACTCACACAGCTCGATCCCCACTACCGCATCTTCTTCAAGGACGGCGATCAGGTCGATATGGTTCCCGATCTGGAGACCAACAAGGAGGTCTTCGAGAGCTACGAACCCGGCGGTGGCGACGCCCTCGACCGCTATCTCGATAAATCCGAGTACACCTACAACGTCGGGATGGAACACTTCGTCTACGAGGATCGCCCCCGTCTACGGGATTACATCGACACCGACGTGTTCCGGTACTCGTGGGGGCTGTCGCTGCTTGGAAAGATGCAAGGCCACGTCGCCGACTACTTCGAGCACCCAAAGCTCCAGCAGATCATGCAGTACACCCTTGTCTTTCTCGGCGGCTCGCCCAACAACACCCCCGCGCTTTACAACCTGATGAGCCATGTCGATTTCAACATGGGGGTCTACTACCCCGAGGGTGGGTTGCGCGCACTCGTTGATGCGATGGTCGATCTCGGCGAGGAGCTCGGTGTCGAGTACGTCACCGACCAGCCGGTCGAGGAGATCGCCGGCCGCAAGGGTGGGTTCGCGGTTCGAACCGAACACGACGCCGAGTTCCTTGCCGACTACGTCGTCTCAAACGCCGACTACGCCCACACCGAACAGGAGCTGCTGCCGCCGGAGAAACGGCAGTACGACGAGGACTACTGGGAGAGCCGCACCTACGCACCGTCGGCGTATCTGCTCTATCTCGGTGTCGAGGGCGACGTAGAGCCACTTGAACACCACACCCTCGTGTTGCCGACCGACTGGGACGACCACTTCGCGACACTCTTCGACGACCCACAGTGGCCCGACGACCCGGCGTACTACCTCTGTGTGCCCTCGAAAACCGACGACAGCGTCGCCCCCGAGGGCCACAGCAACCTCTTCGCGCTCGTCCCGATTGCGGCTGATCTCGACGACACCCCAGCGTTACGCGAGGAGTTCCGCGAGCTCGTACTCGACGACATTGCTGCCAACACAGGCGTCGAGTTACGGGATCGCATCGTCTTCGAGAAATCGTTCTGTGTCAACGATTTTGCTGATCGGTACAACTCGGCGCACGGCACCGCACTCGGAATGGCCCACACGCTCAAACAGACCGCTCTCCTCCGGCCGAACCGAAGATCCAACGCGGTCGATGGGCTGTATTTCACCGGCTCCTACACCACCCCCGGTATCGGCGTCCCGATGTGTCTGATCAGCGGCCAACACACCGCCGAAGCGATCGAGGAGTGATGACCGCCGTGGGTACCGACCAGTCGACAGGGACGGCAACCAACGGCGTACGCTACCTACTCGTCCTCTCGCGGCCACGGTTCTGGCTTTATCTTGCCGGCCCGGTCGTTGTCGGTGTCGTCGCGGCAGCCGAAACAGCCGCCGAACTCTTCGCGCCTGTCGGTGTCGGCTTGTTCGGCTACTTTCTCCTGCCGGCGAACGTCCTGCTGTACGGCGTCAACGACATCTTCGACGCCGAGATCGACACGGAGAACGCCAAGAAAACCGACCGAGAGGCGCGCTGGCAGGGTGGCCCCGCCGTTGTCGCCAGCGTCGTCGTCAGCGGCCTGCTTGCGGCCGTGGTGTTCGCCCTGACGCCGACGGCCGCGTGGCCGTGGCTCGCCGGCTTTCTTTTGCTTGCTGTGCAGTACAGCGCGCCGCCCGCCCGGTTCAAGACAACGCCGCTGGTTGACTCCCTTTCAAATGGCCTCTACATCCTCCCAGGGGTCGCTGGCTACGCCGCCGTCGCGGGCCACCAACCGCCCGCACTGGCGGTCGCCGGCGCGTGGCTCTGGACGATGGGAATGCACACCTTCTCGGCGATCCCGGATATCGAACCCGACCGCCAGGGCGGGATTCAAACAACGGCAACGTGGCTCGGCAAACGACGCACCTACGGCTACGTCGCAGCCTGCTGGCTGGCGGCTGCCGGGGCTTTCGGTGCCGTTGACCCCCGAATGGGCGCGCTCATGGCGGTGTATCCGGCCTTTGTCGCGTGGGTCGCCGGCTCCGCGATCGCCGTCGATCGCGCCTACTGGTGGTTTCCCGCGCTCAACACCGCCGTTGGGACGCTGTTGACCCTCGGCTTGCTGTGGCGGATCGTCCCGCCGATGGAGGTGTTACCGTGAGCGACGCCGACGCAGCGACGGTGAACAGCCGCGACTCAGTGGCGGTGTCGGCGACCCCCGATATCGACGAAGCCGACGGGATCGCCGACGCGGTCGCCGGCCGGCCGCGCGGGCGCGAGGAGATCGAACTGTGGCTTGACGCCCTTGTCGACGGCAACCGGTTTACGATCGCCGTCTTCTTTCCGCTGATCGGCGCGGTCATGTTGGTCGGTAGCGCGGAGGGATGGTCGTTACTCCCACCGGTCTTCCGGTTTAATCCGCCGTTGATCCTGCTGGGAACGGTTGTGATGGCCGCGCCGATGCTCGTCGGCGTGCTGCCGACCGTTGGCCGCCGGGCGGTTGCCGGGCTCGGGCTGTTAACGGGGTACACCTACCTGATCGAGTATCTTGGTGTGACGACCGGCTGGCCCTACGGCTCTTTCGAGTATGGGATCAGTCTCGGGCCGATGGTCAACGGCGTGCCGGCCGCCCTGCCCGTGTTTTTCATTCCGCTCGTCCTCAACGCCTACCTGCTGTGTCTGCTGTTGCTTGGGCGGCGGGCGTCCTCGCGGCTGGCCCGGCTGGCGGTCGTGGTTCCGGCGGTCGTGACGATGGACGTGGTGCTCGACCCGGCGGCGGTCGCACTGGGGTTCTGGGAGTTCGCTGCCGGCGGTGTGTTCTACGGTGTCCCGCTGTCGAACTACGCGGGTTGGGTCGTGAGCGCGGTCGTCGCTGTCGGCGTGTTGGACGCCGCGTTGGATCAGCCGGCTCTGATAGATCGGCTTCAACGGTGTCGCTTCATGCTCGACGATATGGTGAGCTTTGTGTTGCTGTGGGGGTCGATCAACGTCTGGTTCGGCAACTGGCTGGCTGTTGTCGCCGCCACGGTCTTTGGAGCGGGGATTTTGCGCGTCAAGTCGTTCGACGTGGGATTGTTGCGGCCCTCAACAGGGATCTACCTTCCCCGGGTCGATCGCGGAAACTGAGTTTGTGTCGTCGACCACGGAAACTGAGTTCGTGTTGTCGACCACGGAAACTAAGTTCGTGTTGTCGACCACGGAAACTGAGTTCGTGTCGTCGACCGCGACACCTAA
>ERZ1034569.877-NODE-877-length-10455-cov-12.882596_pt1 | contig 10455 bp, 10 predicted proteins | sample MGYA00520706_ERZ1034569 | MGnify/ENA primary metagenome ERZ1034569 (study PRJEB33760, sample SAMEA4777722) | hypersaline lake metagenome | biome: hypersaline environment; feature: brines | place: Spain | collected 2014-08 | depth 0 m ...
GTCCCACCCGGTTGGCGGAGGCGGTCGTCGACGCCGCCGAGGAGTTCGCCGACCAGGTCGTCACCAGAGAGATGACCGCCGAACTGGAACGCGACATGGTCGCCATCGCCGACGGGGAGGCCGACTTCGAGACGGTCGCCGCGGAGTCTCGGGAGATGCTCGACCGCGTGTTCGAGGACCTGACCGCCTCCCGCGAGGAGGTGGGTGACCACCTCCGGGAGTCGTTGAAGGCGGACAAACGGCTCGGCCCCTGTCCCGAGAGCGACCACGACCTGTTGATCCGGCAGTCGCGTGGCGGCTCGTACTTCGTTGGCTGTGACGGCTACCCCGACTGTGAGTTCACACTCCCGTTGCCGTCGACCGGCCAGCCGCTCGCCTTGGAGGAGACGTGCGAGGACCACGGCCTGTCGCGGGTGAAGATGCTCGCCGGCCGGAAGACGTTCGTCCACGGCTGTCCCGCCTGCAAGGCCGCCGAGGCCGACGAGACGGACGACATCGTCGTCGGGCCGTGTCCCGCGTGTGGCGACGCGAGCGACGGCGAACTCGCGATCAAACGCCTCCGGTCGGGCAACCGGTTGGTCGGCTGTACCCGCTACCCGGACTGTGACTACTCCGACCCGTTCCCGCGTGACGGCGCGGTCGTCGTCACCGACGAACGCTGTGCGGAACACGAGACGGCTCACGTCGAACTCCACGACGACGACGACAGCGAGCCGTGGGAACTCGGCTGTCCGGTGTGTAACGCCCGCGAGTACCGGGCCCGACAGGCCGGCTCCGAGTTGGAGACGCTCGACGGGATCGGCGAGGCGACCGCCGAGAAACTCCAGGCGGCCGGCATCGAGGATGTCGGCGACCTCCAGGACGCAGACCCCGAGACGCTCGCCGACGAGGTCGACGGTGTCGGCGTCGACACCGTCGAAGGGTGGCAGGACCAAGCCGTCTGACTGGCGCCGCTTCGCCAGCGCGCTCGACGCGTGTGGTTCGTCTGGCGTGTTGTGGTTCGCTCGGCGCGTGTGGTTCGTCTGGCGTGTTGTGGTTCGCTCAGCGCGTGTGGTTCGTCTGGCGTGTTGTGGTTCGCTCGGCGCGTGTAGTTCGTTTGGTGCGTGTTCCATTCGACGCCTCCGTTTCGCCTGGAACCTGCGGTTCGCCTGGTTCCGGTGGAACACCCTCACCCCTAATTTCGAGTAGAGCAGTCGACAGATCACTCGAATTACACGTTCCCCGACTGCAACCCCGGGACGGAGCCGGGTGTGGGGACTCGAATCATTCTTGTACGTCCGTGTTCGAGGGTGGGTTATGGAGGTCACTTCGCAACTGCTCCTGACGGCGTTCATGGGGGCGTTCCTCCTCGCCGTCGTCGGGTATCTCACCCGGCTGGAGAACTGGTACTCCTACACGCCGCTGGGCAGCGGCGGCACGGGGCTCGGCGACGCCGCCGAGGAGTACGTCTCCGAGGAGAAGCCGGCCGGACTGATCAGGTGGTTGACGACGGTCGACCACAAGGACATCGGGATGTTGTACGGGCTGTACGCGATCATCGCCTTCGTCGTCGGCGGGCTGATGGTGATGTTGATGCGCGTCGAGCTGATCACGCCGGAGCTGAACGTGCTCGGCAGCGCGACGTTGTACAACTCCCTGTTGACGAGCCACGGGATCACGATGTTGTTCCTGTTCGGGACGCCGATCATCGCGGCGTTCGCGAACTACCTGATCCCGTTGATGATCGGCGCCGACGACATGGCGTTCCCCCGGATCAACGCCATCGCGTTCTGGTTGTTGCCGCCGGCGGCGTTGCTCATCTGGGCGGGCTTTTTCCCAATCGACAACGTCGTCCCGGCACAGACCGCCTGGACGATGTACACGCCGTTGTCGTCGGGCGCGGGCGCGGGCACCCAGGCCAACGTCGGCGTGGACCTGATGTTGTTGGGGCTCCACCTCTCGGGGGTGTCGGCGACGATGGGGGCGATCAACTTCATCGCCACCATCGTCACGGAACGTGACAGGAAGGTGACGTGGGCGAATCTGGACATCTTCTCGTGGACGATCCTCACCCAGTCCGGGCTCATCCTGTTCGCGTTCCCGTTGCTGGGGAGCGCTCTCCTGATGTTGTTGTTGGACCGGAACTTCGGGACACAGTTCTTCGCCGTCGGCGGCGGGGACCCGATCCTGTGGCAACACCTGTTCTGGTTCTTCGGCCACCCCGAGGTGTACATTCTCGTCCTCCCGCCGATGGGGATCATCAGCTACGTGTTGCCGCGCTTTGCCGGCCGGAAGCTGTTCGGCTTCAAGTTCGTCGTCTACTCCACGCTCGCGATCGGCGTGTTGTCGTTCGGGGTGTGGGCCCACCACATGTTCACCACGGGGATCGACCCGCGGCTCCGAGCGTCGTTCATGGCTGTGTCGTTGGCGATCGCCATCCCGTCGGCGGTGAAGGTGTTTAACTGGATCACGACGATGTGGAACGGCCGTCTGCGCCTGACGACACCGATGTTGTTCTGTATCGGCTTTGTCTCCAACTTCATCATCGGCGGGGTGACGGGTGTGTTCCTCGCCTCGATTCCGGTGGATCTCGTGTTACACGACACTTACTACGTCGTGGGTCACTTCCACTACATCGTGATGGGGGCGATCACCTTCGCGGGGATGACGGGCATCTACTACTGGTTCCCGTTGCTCACCGGTCGGTGGTACCAGCAACGGCTCGGGAAGGTCCACTTCTGGCTGTGGATGGTCGGCACCAACGTGACCTTCTTCGCGATGGTGTTGCTGGGGTACGGCGGGATGCCGCGGCGGTACGCCACCTACCTCCCGCAGTTCATCACACTCCACCAGATTGCCACCTTCGGAGCGTTCCTCCTGTTGATCGGGGGGTTCCTCTGGGTGTACAACCTCGTCGTCTCCTGGCTGGAGGGGCCGAAGGTGGAGGACGGCGACCCGTGGAATCTCGCGGAGCGTGACCTCAACACCGCCGAGTGGGACTGGTTCGACACCCAGCTTGAACGCGCCGTCCCGGACGGCGGTGACGACGAGGACGGCGAGACGGTGTTGCCGGACGGCGGCGAGCCGGACGCCGACGAGTAACGCTCTTCTCTCCGTTTCTGGTCGTTGCCTCACGCGGCCGTGTGCGGGCTACTGGAACACCAGAATCAGCCCGGTCGCGAACATGAGCAGGGCGACGCCGCCGAGCACCAGCCCTAGGATGTCGGTCTCGTCCATACCTCGGGTGTGGCCCGCACACTCGAAAACCCGTCGGGGCACGCCGAAGGGCGGCACTTAGGGGGCGCCCGCCCGTCTCTCCGGGCGTGAGCGAGGACGCATCGACGGCAGGCGACGACACGACCGAGGGGACGGTCGACAGCGACACCAGCGACAGCCAGCCAACGAGCAACGGGGTCGACACCGCGAACACCCGCGGCCGGCGGTTCGTCGTCGGCCTCTACGTCGCGTTGGTCGGGGTCGCGGCGACCGCCGGCGTGTTGACCGCGACGTTCGTCGACGGACTGAGGCGCCCGGAGCTGTTCGGCGTGCTCCCACTGCCGGCGACGCGGGCCGGCTTCGCCGTCTTCGGCGGCGTGACGATGGCGGTCGTCCTCGGTGTCCCGTTGTCGCTGATCGTCTACGTCTCCCGCCGGATCGACGACCCCGACGCGGTCGAGTGACGCCACGCGGTCGGTTCCTGACACACTGTCGCATTGAAGCGATTCGAAGGAGCCCAACGGCTCAGAGATCCTACATGGACAATCGTTAAAAATGCCCGGTGACCGTCTACACACGATGCGTTTGGGAGAGACGGCACGGCTGTTCGAGTCCCCGATCACACCCGAGCAGGTGTGTGCAGAACACGGCGACCTCGTCGTCGAGCTTCCGGACGGCGAGGCCACGGTGACGACGGTGTTGGAACGCGCGGGCGACGATGAGTACGAGAGCTACGAGGCACTTCGGGCGTCGCTGTTCTGTGGCCTCCCGGCCGGCGCAGTGGGGCGGCTCGGCTACAGCGACCGCGACGCGCCCGCCGTCGGCGAGGACGGCCCGACGCCGGTCTCCTTCTGAGCGACTCCAGCCAGCGACAGTCGCCGCCGTCGGCACTCGCCGCCGGCAGTTTCGGTCGTCGCCACCCACCGCAGACAACACCACGCCACGGAGCCGCGCGCTTATGTCTCCGACGGCCGGAGAGAGAAGCGATGTCGAGCAACGCGAAGGGTGATCGTCGGGAACGCGAGCTGGTCAACCGTCTCGACGAGGCGGGGTTCGCGGTGATGCGCGCGCCCGCCAGCGGCGCCGCGACGGAGCGTGACCTGCCGGACGTGCTCGCGGGCGACGGCGAACGGTTCTACGCGGTGGAGGCGAAGTCCTCCTCTGGCCGCCCGATCTATCTCGACGCCGAGGAGGTGGAGTCGTTGATCTACTTCGCCCGCAGCTTCGGCGCGAAGGCCCGTATCGGCGCGCGGTTCGACCGCGAGGACTGGGCGTTCTTCCACCCGGCGGATCTCCACACGACCGACAGCGGCAACAAACGCGTGAAGAAGGACCGCGCGCTCGCCGACGGCGAGGACATCCCGGCGTTGGCCGGCAAGTCCGAACAGACCCGGCTGGGCGAGGGTGGTGTCTCGGAACCCGACCCGACCGACGGCGTCCGCGGGGTGTTGACCGCGGTCGAACAGGGAACGATGTCCGTCGAGGAGGCGGCGGAGATCCTGTGAGCCAACAGACGCTTCGAAGCGTTTTTGCGGCGGCCACAGAAAGCGGAGCGCATGGAGATCGACGCCGACATGCGTCGGAAGATCGCCGTCTCGCTGGCGGCGGCCGCGTCGTTCGTCGTGCTCCTCGTTGTCGTCGGCTCTCGGTACACCACCGATCCGACGCCCGAGGAGGCCGGCGGGGTCGTCCTCCAGGCGCCCGGCGGGATCGTCGTGGTCGGCCTGTTCGCACTGTTCGTTCTCGGGATGGCGGGTGTCGGCGTGTATCTCGACCGCGTCGAAGGGTGACACGACACCGCTCCGGCTCCGACAGCGTTTCCCGCCGCAGACGCCTGGTTTCCGAGAACGAATGACACTCCGAGTGACGTTCCTCGGGACGAGCGGCGCGGTGCCGACGGTCGAGCGCGCCCCCAGTGCGGTTCACCTCAACCGCGAGGGGGAGTCGTTGTTGTTCGACTGTGGCGAGGGGACCCAACGCCAGATGATGCGGTTCGGCACCGGGTTCGACGTCTCACACCTGTTCGTCACACACCTTCACGGTGACCACGTGCTCGGCATTCCCGGACTCGTACAGTCGATGGGGTTCAACGACCGCGAGGCCGGGTTAGCGATCCACGGGCCGCCCGGAACGCGCCGGGAACTCCAGTCGTTGGTCCACGCCGGCGGGACGACACCCTCGTTTCCCGTCCGGGTCGTCGAGAACGCGCCGGACACGGTCGCGTTGTCCGGCGAGGGGTTCGAGGTGCGGACGTTCGCGACGGAACACCGGACGACCGCCGTCGGCTACGCGCTCGTCGAGGACGACCGGAAAGGGCGGTTCGACCGCCAACGGGCCGAGGAGGAACTGGGGATTCCCCCCGGTCCGAAGTACGGCCGGCTCCACGACGGCGAACCGGTGGAACACGACGGCCGCGTGATCCAACCCGAGGCGGTCGTCGGCGACCCCCGCCCCGGCCGGACGGTCGTCTACACCGGCGACACCCGCCCGGTCGCGGCGACGGAGTCCGTCGCCGACGGCGCAGACCTGTTGATCCACGACGCCACCTTCGTCGACGAGGCTGCCGACCGCGCGCGCTCGACGGGTCACGCCACCGCTCGCGAGGCGGGCGAGATCGCCGCACGCGCGGGCGTCCGGCGGCTCGCACTCACACACGTCTCCTCGCGGTACGCCGGTCGCACACACGAACTCGTCGCCGAGGCCGAGGCGGTCTTCGACGGCGCGGTCACGCTCCCCGACGACGGCGACGAGATCGAGGTGTCGTTCCAGTCCTGACGACGGGACGACTCAGCCGGCCTGTTCGTCGATCCCCAGCGCCGCCCGGATCTGTTCCCAGTCGTCGCCCGCGGGACCGGCGACGCCGAGCGTCCGGTCGTGTGCGTCGCTCCCACCCGTCCACAACAGCTCCTCGTCTGTGAGCAGCTCGTCGAGCGGCCCGAGATCGGGGTCGTGGCCGTACGAGTAGAACCGTTCGACGGCGTCGAGATCGTGGTCGGCGACGAGCGCCAACGCCGCCGCGGGGTCGTCGTACCGGAACGGGTGTGCCAGCCCGACGACCGCACACGCCTCTCTGAGCAACGGGACGGCTTCTTCGACGGTCGGCACGTCTCGGGAGACGTAACACGGCCGGTCGTTCCCGATCAGCTCGTCGAAGGCACCGCCGTAGTCGTACGGCGCGTCACTCTCTTCGACCGCGCGGGCGATGTCCGGCCGGCCGAGTCCGGGCGCGATCTCCACGTCGAGTTCGGCCCCGGTCTCGGCTTCCACCCGTTCGACCATCCGCCGGCCACGGGACTGCCGGTCGCGTTGGATGCGGTCACACTCGGCGGCCAGTGCGCCCGTCTCCCGGAGCCCGTAGCCGAGGAGATCGACACGCTGGTCACCGGCGTCGACGCGAAGCTCGATCCCGCGGATCACCGTCACCCCCTCGATCCGTTGGACCGGCTCGTCGAGCCCCGGGTGGTAGCGGTCGTGGTCGGTGACGGCGACGGCTTCGACGCCGGCTCTCTCGGCCGCGGCCGGCAGCTCGTCAAGTGTCAACACGCCGTCGGAGACGGTCGTGTGGAGGTGGAGATCTGCGACTGTCACGAGACGTTCTGGTCGCGGCGACGGGTTGAGGCTTCTGTCCGTTGTTCCACCAGAAACGGGGGGTGACGGAGAGTGACATTTACCCGACACGTCTCGGGCCGATCCGTCGGGGCGACCAGACGGGACTCAGATTTATAGGGGCGTGCAACGGAGGAAGAAGCGATGCCGGACGTTTACGCCATCTCGGGTGCGAAGGGCGGGGTCGGGAAGACCACGACCGCCGCCAACCTCGCCGCGACGCTCGCGGCCGCGGGCCACAGCGTGGTGGCGGTCGACGGTGACATCGGCACCCCGAACCTCGGTCCGGCGCTGGGGGTCACGCCCGGCTCCGACGACCCGACGATCCACGACGTGTTGGCGGGCGAGGCGACGCTGTCGGCGGCCGCCTACGAGGGGCCACACGGGATCTACGTCGTCCCCGGGCGCGACGATCTCGACTCGTTCCGCCGTGCGGACCCGGCGCAGCTCGGCGCGGCGCTGTCGACCGTCTCCGGTGTCGACTACATCGTCGTCGACACGAGCGCCGGGCTGACACACGAGAGCGCACTCCCGCTCTCGCTGGCGGACGGCGTCTTACTCGTCACCACGCCCGACCGCGACGCGCTGTCGGCGACCCAGAAGTCGTTGGCGTTGACGCGGGAACTCGGCGGCACCGTTGCCGGTGTCGCGGTCAACCGCGCGCGCGACGACAGCGCCGACCCGGAGGTGGGTGCGCCGTTGCTCGGCCGGATTCCGGAGTCCCGCGAACTGGCCGCCGGCAGTGCCATCGGCGAGCCGATCACCGTCCGATCTCCCGGCGGCGACGTGGCGTTGGCGTTCCGCCGTCTCGCCTCCCGACTCGCCGTCGAACGGGTCCCGCCGCCGCCGGAGGTCGACGACGCACGCGCCGGAACGGGCGCGACCGACGCCGTTCGTGGCGCAGACACCAGCCGCGGGGCCGACACTGCAGGCGGGGCCGACGAGAGCACCGCGGCCGAACGGTCGCCCGCCGAGCCCGGCGCGAGCGACGCCACAGACGGCGGCCCGCAACACGGAGACGGTCCCCGCAGGGCACCCGACAGCCGGCGGGACACGCCGGCTGCGGAGTCGACACCGGCGACGGAGTCGTCGGAACCCACAGACACCGGTGAGGCGGACTCAGAGCCGGCGCCAGACGAGCGGATCGACGACGACGGGGTCATCATCCGGGACGACGGCGACGGCGAGGAAGACCCGGCTGCCGCAGAAGCCCGCCGGACGGTGCTCGGGGAGACGGTGCCGGAGTCGGCAATCTCGCGTGAGGAGACGGACCGCGGCAACGCCGTCGAGTACGAGATCGACGAGGACGCGATCCCCTTTTCGGAGGACGACCAGGAGGACGACCAGGAGGACGACCAGGAGGACGACGACGGCGGGTTCCTCGGTCGGCTGTTCCGTTCCTGACCGCCCGGCCGAGGCCGAACCGAGAGCTTCTTACAGCCGGCACCGTCTGGCTGTGGTATGAGCGACGTGGACGACAGCGTGCCGCTGTGGTGGATTCTCGTCTTCCTCCTGTTGACGCTCGGCGGCGGCGCCTACGTCGTCCGAGCAGTGGGCGGCTCGTTGCTGGCGACAGTGTTTCTCCCGGTCTGAGCCCAACGCGGACTGTCGCCGCCGACGCCGACCCAGGAGTGACGACATCGACTCGGGAGCGACGACATCGACCCAGGAGCGACTACATCGACTCTGGCGCGGCGACACCGAGCACGCTCAGCGCGTTGGCGACCGTGTGGCGTGCGGCGACGACGACCGCGAGCCGCGCGGCCGCCAGTTCCTCGTCGGCCGACACCACCGGACACTCCCGGTAGAAGGCGTTGAACCGTTCGCCGAACTGGCGGACGTACGCCGCGATCTGGTGGGGTTCGAGATCGTCCGCCGCGCGCTCGACCACGGCCGGGAACCGGGCGATCTCGGCGACGAGCGCCCGCGCCTCCGGCAACGCCAACGCGTCGGGGTCGACCGACTCGGTGGGGGCGACCCCCGCCTCGCGCGCCTCGCTTTCGATCCCGCAACACCGGGCGTGGACGTACTGGACGTACGGCGCCGACTGCGCCTCGAAGTCCAACGCCCGGTCCCACTCGAAGGTGATCGCCTTCGACGGCTGTGTCGCGACCACGTCGAACCGCACCGCGCCGACCCCGACCTGCTCTGCGATCCGGTCGATGTCTGCGTCCGTCAGATCGCCGCGACTCCGGTCGTCCAACCGATCCTCGACCTCTGACCGCGCCCGTTGGATCGCCTCGTCCAACAGCTCGTCGAGATCGACTCCCGTCCCCTCGCGGGTGCTCATCCCACCCTCCGGGAGGTTCACCCACGAGTAGAACACCTGCTCCAGTCGGTCGGTGTCCGTCCCCAGCAGTTCGAGGGTGGTGTTCAGTTGGTCGAAGGTGAGCTTGTGGTCCTCGCCGATCACCGTCACCGCGCGGTCGAACTGCTCGAACTTCCACTCGTGGTGGGCCACGTCGCGGGTGGTGTACAGTGAGGTGCCGTTCGAACGGAGGAACACGAAGTTCTTCTCGATCCCGTGATCGGAGAGATCCAACTGCCAGGCGTCGTCCTTGTAGACGGCTTCGTCGGTCGCCTGGAGCCGCTCGGCCACGTCGTCGACGGACCCGTCGCGGATGAACCGCGTCTCCGGGACGAACTCGTCGAACCCGACCGGGAGCCGGTCGAGTGTGCCCCGCATCCCCGCGAGCACGCTGTCGACGACCTCGTCGACCCGGTCGTAAGCGTCGTCGGCGCCGTCCGGGTGGCCCTCCAGGCCGCGCATGAGTGACTCGATTTCCGCCTCCGCGGCCTCTCGTTCTGCCGCCGTCGAGGGCCACTCGTCGTCGTCTTCGTCGAGGAAGGCGTTGCCCGCGCGGTAGTACCGCACCAGTTCGTAGTCCGGCTTCTCGCGTTCCGGCGGCGGAAGCTCGGCCTCATCGAACGTCTCGTAGGCCCACGTGAACACCGCGACCTGCCGGCCGGCGTTGTTGACGTAGTAGTGGCGGTCGACATCGTAGCCGGCGTAGCCCAACACGTTCGCGACCGCGTCGCCGACAATCGGGTTGCGTGCCCGGCCGACATGGATCGGCCCGGTCGGGTTCGCCGAGGTGTGTTCCACGACGACCGACTCCCTGCGCTCGGGGAGCCGGCCCCAGTCGTCGTCTGCGGCGGCAACGGTGTCGGCCAGGTAGCTCTCGTCCGTGTAGAAGTTGACGTACGGCCCCTGTGTCTCGACGCGGTCGAGATACGCCACCTCGCTCGCGTCGATCCCGGCGGCGACCTCGCCGGCGACCTGCGGCGGCGGCGCGCCCGCATCCGCGGCGAGTCGGAAGGCGACGCTGGAGGCGAGCGTGGCGTCGACATCGTCCGGCGGCTCCTCGATCCCCAGATCCTCCGTCGGGTAGCCGGCCGCGGCGCTCGCGTCCGCGAGCGCGTCCGCGACGGCCGCCCGGAACTGTCTGAACACACACGGCGGTTCGACCAGCCGCGTAATGTCGGTTCCGGACGCGCTCGGCGAACTTCCGTAGGCTTATCCGGGAGCCACCCCCACCGCCGAATCGTGCAACAACCCGGGGGTCGGTCGCGTGCGGGCTGTCGTCTCCCCACTGCCGGCCGACAGGGAGGCCGACCGTGACGCTCCCGTATCTCGCCTTCCACGTCCTGTTC
>ERZ1034569.878-NODE-878-length-10450-cov-22.508129_pt1 | contig 10450 bp, 12 predicted proteins | sample MGYA00520706_ERZ1034569 | MGnify/ENA primary metagenome ERZ1034569 (study PRJEB33760, sample SAMEA4777722) | hypersaline lake metagenome | biome: hypersaline environment; feature: brines | place: Spain | collected 2014-08 | depth 0 m ...
ACGCCCGCGGCGTTCTGCTCCTCCTCGGTGAGCTGCTGGTGGGTCGTCGACGCCGGGTGGATCACCAGCGTCTTGGCGTCGCCGACGTTGGCGAGCAGCGACGCGAGTTCGACGTTGTTGACGGTGTCGCGGGCGGCGTCGTAGCCGTCGGCCAGCCCGAAGGTGATCATCCCGCCGTACCCGCCCTCAAGGTACGCCGAGGCCTCGTCGTGGGTCTCGTGGCTCTCCAGGCCGGGGTAGTTGATCCACGAGACCGCGTCGTGGTCCTCGAGGTACTCCGCGACCGCCATCGCGTTCTCGCAGTGCCGATCCATCCGCATCGGCAGCGACTCCAACTTCTCGAGGGTGTTCCACGCGTCGAACGGCGACTGGGCGTTTCCGAGATCCCGGAGCCCGCGGGCGATCGCGGCGTAGGTGAGCGCGGCGTCGCCGAAGCGCTCCGCGAAGTTGACGCCGTGGTACGCCGGGTTCGCGGCCCCGATCTCGGGGAACTTCTCGGCGTGGTCGCCCCACGGGAACGATCCGCCGTCGACCAGCACCCCGCCGATGGTGGTGCCGGCGCCGTGGATCCACTTGGTGGTCGAGTCCCACACCAGGTCCGCGCCGTGCTCGATCGGACGGCAGAGATACGGCGTCGCGAAGGTGTTGTCCACGAACAGCGGGACGTCGTGGTCGTGGGCGATCTCGGCGACCCGCTCGATGTCGGGCGTGACGAGCGCCGGGTTGCCGATCGTCTCCAGGTGGACGTAGGCGGTATTCTCGTCGATCGCCTCCTCGTAGGCCTCGTAGTCGAGCGTGTCGACGAACTTCGTGGTGATCCCGCGGCGCTCGACGGTGTGGGTGAAGTACGTGTAGGTGCCGCCGTACAGCGACGCTGCGGTGACGACGTTGTCGCCGGCCGACGCGAGCAGGAACGTCGCGAGGTCGAGCGCAGCCATCCCCGACGCAGTCGCGGCCGCGCCGATCCCACCCTCCAGCGACGCCAGCCGCTCCTGAAGCGTCGCGACCGTCGGGTTCATCAGCCGGGAGTAGATGAATCCCTCCTTCTCCAGGGCGAACTGCCCCGCGGCGTCCTCGGCGTCGTCGAAGACGTAGGAGGTGGTCTGGTAGAGCGGTTGTGCCCGTGCCCCGGTCGCGGGGTCGGGTTCCTGTCCGGCGTGGAGGCTACGCGTCCCGAATCCGAGCGGCGTGTCGTCCTGATCTGCCATACCCCGTGTACACGAACCAACTACCTAACCGGCCCGCCGACAACAAGAACCGCCGGTATCTTCGACGCGTCGGCCCCGTCACCACCCCATCCCGCGCAACCCGAACGCCTCGCTGTCGACCCCGTCGAGCGTCCGATCGCGGTACCCGATCCGCCCGTCGTCGAGGATGGCGAAGGCGTCGCCGACCGTCGACGCGAACCCGGGGTAGTGCGTCGAGAGCACGACCGTGAGCCCCTCGGCCGCGAACCCGGAGAGCAGGTCGGCCAGCGCGCGGGTGCCGTCGCCGTCGAGTCCCGCGGTCGGTTCGTCGAGAACGAGGTAGTCGGGGTCGGTCGCCAGGACGCCCGCGAGCGCGACCCGCTTTCGCTCGCCGTTGCTCAGCCGGGAACAGAGCCGGTCCTCGTAGCCCTCCATCCCGACCCGCGCCAAGGCGCGCTCGACGACCTCGCCGCCGGGGTCGACCGCGGCGTCGCGGGCGTTGGCCGGGCCGAACGCGACGTCCTGGCCGACCGTCGGCGCGACCAGTTGGTCGGCCGGGCGCTGGAAGACGAACCCGACCCGTCGGCGCAGGTCCTCCACCCCGCTGTCGTCGTAGGCGATCCGCTCGCCGCCGACTTCGACGTGGCCCCCGTCGGGCTCCAACAGCCCGTTGAACTGTTTGAGCAGGCTGGACTTCCCCGCGCCGTTCCGCCCGAGCAGGACCGTCACCTCCCCGGCGCGTGCCACGAAGTCGACGCCACGGAGCACCCGCCGGTCGTCGTAGCCGAACCGGAGGTCGACTGTCTCGATCACACTGCCCACCTCGCAGTGGCGAGTCCGATCACACCATCCACCTCGCGGCCACGAGGACGACCAACACCGCGGCCACGACGGCGTGACCGCCGCTTTTCGACGTCGCGACCGGCATCCGGCCGGCGTAGTTCCGTGACTCCATCGCGGTCCCGAACGCGGTCGCACGATCCAGCGCGCTCACGAGCAGTGACGCCGACACCAGCTTCGTCGTCCGGAACAGGCTGCGCCGGGAGCGGAACCCGCCGCGGAGCCGGGCGGCGGTGTGGAGCCGCGCCGACTCGGCGAGAAGCACTTGGATCCCGCGGTACACTAACAGGAGCAGTTCCGTCACCGGATCCGGCAGCCGAAGGTCGTCGAGGGCGGCGACGAGCTGGGGGATGGTTGTGGTCAGCACCAGAAACGACAGCACCGTGAGCGACGCGACCGCGCGGAGGCCTACAGTTGCAGCCGTCTCGAGCCCCCGCGCCGTGACCGAGACCCGCCAAACCGCCGCGACCGGCGTTCCGGGGGTGATCACAGCGACGAGTGCGACACTCGGAACCAGAAACGCGAGCGGGTACCGGAGCACCCCGAAGTACGCCCGGCCGGCGGCGTGAAGCGTCAGCCCGCCGAACGCCGCCGTTGCGACCGCGAACACGCCCAGCCGGGTCGTCGTCGCGGTGAGTGCGAGCGCCACCCCGACGAAGTACACCCGAAGCGGCCCGGTCACCGCGGGCGTGGCGTCGACCTGGATCCGTTCGAGCGTGTGGTGCATGCTTCGCTATGGGTCGCCCGCCGTTCCGCGGTCGGTCCGAAGCCGATCGAGGTAGTGTGTCAGGACCCCGCCGCCGATCCCCGCCTGGAGCGCGAACAGGAGCCGTTCGCCCCACGGTGCCGGCGGGGCCCACGCCGGGGCCGCCCACCGGTCGTAGTCGGGTGCGATCTCGGTGACGGACGCGGCGGCCTGCTGGTCGGTGCCGACGGCGCCGCCCCCGATAACGGCGAGACACAACACGAGCCCCGCGACGCCGGCGCCGACCGCGACGGCGCGGATCACGCCGCGACCCCCAATCGGTCCGCGGCACCGGTCTCCAGCCGGAGGAGGTAGCCGACGAGCGCCGCGGCGAGCATCCCCTCGAGGAGCCCGATCGGGAGCTGCGTGACCGAGAAGACCGCGGCGAACTCCAGCGCCGCGACCGCGACGCCCGCGGGGTCGCCCCCCGCGGGGAACGCGAGCCCCAACTGGAGCGAGGTCACCAGATACGTGGTCCAGTCGGTGACCGCCGCCGCGAGGAACGTGGCCTGCTGGACCGACCCGACCGACCGGGCCACCCGGTAGACCGTCCACCCGACGAACGGGCCGACGATCCCCATCGCGGTGACGTTGGCGCCGAGCGTCGTCACCCCGCCGTGGGCGAGAAGCAGCGCCTGATAGAGCAGGACGATACCCGATACGAACGCGGTGACCGCCGGCCCGAACAGCACCACGAGCACGCCGGTCCCGGTAGGGTGCGTCGAACTCCCCGCCACCGAGGGGAGTTTGAGCGCCGACAACACGAACACGAACGCCGCCGCGACCGCGACAAGCGCCTTCGTCCGGGTGTCGACGCGGACTAGCGAAAGCGTGCGGCGGGCACCGTAGACCACGGCCGGAGCGGCGACGACTGTCCAGACGACCGCCCAGACGGGTGGCAGAAAGCCTTCCATGATGTGCACGTCGGGAACCTCCGTACGCTCCGAACAGTCCCCTCCCTCAAAACAATTCTGCTTACAGTAATCAAAACGTGGTTGTTTTCACGCCCGGATCGATACAAGTAAATTTGCATAAAAGCAATCCCAATTGTTTTAACGCCCGGCGTAAACGGTGATGGTGATGTCCCAGGTAGCGCTGCCACACGACGCGAAGGCCGGCCCGACGAAGCCGGAGATCCGGGCGGTCACGCTGGACAAACTGGCGCTGACCCCCGCAGACCACCTCGTCGAGATCGGGTCCTGCACCGGCGCGGTCACCGTGGAGGCCGCCCGGCGGGCCGGCCGCGTCACCGCGATCGAACGGAAGTCGAACCGGCTGTCGGTCACCGAACGGAACCTCGCGGCCAACGACTACGACGCCGAGGTCTCGCTCCGGGAAGCCGAAGCGCCGAACGGGCTTCCCGACGACGCCGACGCGGCGTTCCTCGGCGGGAGCCGGAACTTCGAGGCGGTCCTCGACCACGTGGTCGACTCCGACATCACCCGGGTGGTGATGAACGTCTCCCGGGTCGAAGTCGCGGGCGACGTGATCGAGGCGTTCCGCGAGCGGGACCTCCTCGAGGAGGTGCTTCAGGTTCAGGTCAGCCACGGCTACGAACTCGCGGGCGCGACCAGCTTCAACTCCGAGAACCCCGTCTACGTCGTCGTCGGCCGGGACGGGGAGGACAGCGGAGGCGACGGGGGCGTCACATGACCGTTTACGGCATCGGGCTGGGCCCCGGCGAGGCCGACCTCGTGACGGTGCGGGGCAAGCGCCTTCTGGAGTCGGTCGACACCGTCTACTCCCCGGGGCGGCTCTCCCGGTCGGTCGCGCTGAACCACGTCTCCGAGTCCCAACTCGGCGACCTCGACTTTCCGATGACGCGGGATGAGGAAAAGCTCCGCCGGGCGTGGCGGGCAGCCGCCGAGGACGTTGCCGCTGGGGCGGAATCCGAGGACGTGGCGTTCGTGACGCTGGGCGACCCCAACATCTACTCGACGTTCGGCCACCTCCGGCGGACCCTCGCGGCGTTCCACCCGGAGGTCGACGTCGAGGTCGTCCCCGGCGTGAGCGCGGTCACGGCGTTCGCGACCGCGCTGGGCGTCGAGATCGAGTCGGGAACCGGGCTTGCGCTCCGGGAGGCCGCCGACGGCGCGGCGCCGACGGGGCCCGACCGGATGATCCTGTTCAAAGTCACCGACGCGGTCGCGACCGACGAGAGCCTCTCCGCGGCGGGGTACGACGTCACCTACGGCCGTCGGCTGTTCATGGAACAGGGCGACACGACGGTGACGACCGATCCCGAGGAGATCGCCGGGCGCGACTACTACACCTTGGCGTACGCCGAAAGACGATCCTTCGAGCGCGATCTGGTGACCGCGGCGTTCGACGGCGTCGACGACGCCACCGCTGACGCGGGATCGAGCGTCACCGATACGGGATCGGTAGGGGCCGACGCGGCCGGGGGCGGCCTCACCGCCGACGGCGGCGAAGCCGGACCCACGGGAGCCGAAACGGGGGGCTCGGAATGAGCGACGCCGACTCCGACGCCGCGCCCGACCACCCGATCGCTTCCGCGGCCGATCCGGCGCACACCGCGGGCGACGTCCGCGAGGGGATCCCGTTCATCGGCGCCGGTCCGGGGGACCCGGGGCTGCTCACGGTCACTGGACGGCGCCTCGTCGAGGACGCCGACTTAGTCGTCCACGCGGGGTCGCTCGTGAACAGCGAACTGCTCGAGGCGTACTGTGCCGACGCCGAGCAGGTCTCGAGCATCGGGAAGGACCTGGAGGAACTGATCCCGCTGATGACCGAGGCCTACGAGGCCGGCCGAACGGTCGCCCGGCTCCACAGCGGCGATCCGGCGGTCTACGGCGCCGCCATCGAGCAGATGGACGCCCTCGAGGACCACGACGTTCCGAGCTACTTCGTTCCCGGCGTCACGTCGGCGTTCGCCGCCACCGCGACGCTGCGGACCCAGCTCACCCTCAACGAGGTGGCGAACCACGTCGTGTTCACTCGGCCGCGAGGCAGGACCCTCTCCGAGGAGGAGGATCACATCAGCGACTTCGTCGGCCACGGCGACGTCACGGTGTGCATCTACCTGGGCACGCACGCGGTCGCCGACACGATGGACCGGTTGCTCGACGAGGGCCACGACCCCGACATCCCGGTCGCGGTGGTCTACCACGCGTCGTGGCCCGACGAGGACGTACTCCGGGGGACGATCGGGACGATCGGCGAGCGGGTCGAGGCGGCCGGCTACCGCGCGTCGGCGATGGTGATCATCGGCGAGGCGGCGACCGGCGCGGGCTACGAGCGGTCGTACCTCTACGACGGGTGGGCGAACCGCGGCAGCGGAGGCCAGGAGGCAGAACCCGATGACTGAACCCGACAACACGGACACACACGACATCGACGCGACGTCGAGTAGTACCGTTACCGACGGCGGAACCGCAACGAGCAGTTCGCAGGGCAGCGACGACGGCCACGGCTGCAGCACCGCCGACAGCGACGGCGAGGTGGCCGAGGAGATCGCGATCGTCAGCTTCGGGCGAAAGCTCGACACCGCCGAGGAGATCAAATCGGGGCTCGCGACCGAGTACGACCGGATCGACATCATCGAGTACCACGGCGACGTCTTCGCGGAGTACTGGGGCGAGTACGACTGCTTCGTCGGGTTGATGGCCAGCGGGATCGCGATGCGGAAGACCGCGCCGCTGCTCGACGACAAGTGGGACGACCCCGCGGTCGTCGTCGTCGACGAGGCGCTCACGTGGGCGATCCCGCTGACCGGCGGCCACCACGGCGCCAACGGGGTGGCTCACGACCTCTCGAAACTCGGCGCGGTGCCCGCGATGACCACCGCCTCCGAGGCGGCGGGCAAGCAGGGCGTCGAGAGCCGCGCGAAGGCGGTCGACACCCACGTCGTCAACGGCGACTCGACGGTGGCGACGAACCTCGCGGTGCTCAACGACGAGTTGGGACCGATCGAGCGGCTCGACGGCCCGAACGCGGTGCTCGTCGACGACGACGTGACCGTGCTCAAGCGGAACTCCGAGTCGGGGGTCGTGCTCGGGACCGGGAGCGTCTCCGGCGCCGACGTCGACCAGTTCCTGACGGCGTGGCGTGACGCCCTCGCGGCCGCCGACCTGACGCCCGACGACGTCGAGTTCGTCGCGACCGCGACCCGGAAGGAGGGCGAACCGGGGCTGCTCGAGGCTGCACAGGAGTTCGGCGTCGGGGTCGCGTACCTCGACAAGGAGTCGCTCCTCGAGTTCGAGGGGCCGACCCCCTCGCGGTCGAAGGAACTGATCGGGTGGCCCGGGATCGCGGAGGCAAGCGCGATCGCGGCCGGCCGCGACCACGAACTCCTCGTCGAGAAGCGCCGACACGACGACGCGGTGACCGTGGCGGTGGGGCGATGAGCGTCGATAGCGACGAGACGGCGAGCGACGCCGGTACGGACGCGACGGGCGCGGAGCACGGCACCCTCTACGTCGTCGGTATCGGCCCCGGGCTTCCGGGGCACATGACCCAGCGGGCCCGCGACGTGATCCGCGGCGCCGACTGCGTGATCGCGTCGAACCTCTACCAGGAGTTCCTCCGCGACGACGGGACGCTCCCGCCGGAGTCCGAACTCGCAGACGCCGACCAGGAGGTCGTGCGGTCGTCGATGGGTCAGCAGATCGAACTCACCCGCGAGGCGTTCGAGCGCGTTCGGGCGGGCGAGGACGTCGCCCACGTCTCCGGCGGCGACCCGAACGTCTACGGGAAGTCGGATCTGGTGTTCACGATGGCCGACGAGGACGACGCCACGGACGTCCCGATCGAGATCGTCCCCGGCGTGACCGCGGCGCTGGGCGGCGCGGCGATGATGGGCGCCCCGCTGTCGAACGACTTCTGCACCGTGTCGCTGTCCGACAAGTGGCGCGGGTGGGACGAGATCGAGGAGAAACTCCGGGCGGCCGCGATCAGCGGGTTCGTGGTCGTGCTCTACAACTGCTGGCGGAACTACACCCGCGCGATCGACATCCTCCGGGAGGAGCGGGCCGACGACGTCCCGGTCGGCATCTTCAACGACGCCGGTCGCGGCGACGCCGGCCGGAACCTCGACGGCGAGGACTTCACCATCACCACGCTCGGCGAGGCCGAAGCTCACGAGGACGATGTCGGCGGGATGGGCACCTCCCTTCTCGTCGGCACCCACGAAACCGAATCCTGGCGTAACGATCACAAAACGCACCTCGTCACCCCGCGCGGCGGGCGTGACGTCGACGACTTCTGACAATGAGCAACGAACCTGACACCACGGACAGCACAGACACCGAACCCACGTGCGGCGCGGCGGACACACCCGACGCCAAACCCGACGGCGGCGTCACGACGGCGGACTCCGCCCCCTCGTCCACCTCGACGTGCGGCGGGTCGTCGTCGGCAGGATCGTCATCGTCGTCGTCCTGCGGCGCCTCCTCGACGACCGACGAGACGGTCACCGCCGCGGCCGACGACTTCGACGCCGATCCGGGCCGGCTGGTCGCGGTCGGACTCGGCCCGGGTCAGCCCGGCGGGATGACGACGCGGGCGAAGGACGCGCTCCGGGGCGTCGACCAGATCGTTGGGTACACCACATACATCGACCTCCTGCCCGACGGCATCGTGGAAGGCGCCGACGAGATCTACTCCACCCCGATGTGCGGGGAGGTCTCCCGGACCGAGGAGGCGATCGACCGGACGCTCGCGGGCAACGACGTCGCGATCGTCGGCAGCGGCGACCCCAACGTCTACGCTCTGGGCGGGTTGGCGTTGGAGATCCTCGAATCGAAGGGCGGCACGGCGTCGGCAGTCGACTTCGAGGTCGTCCCCGGCGTCCCGGCCGCCCAGTCGTGTGCGGCGCGGCTCGGCGCGCCACTGGTCAACGACACCGTCTCGGTCAGCCTCTCGGACCACCTGACGGAGATGGAGACGATCGAGTCGCGGCTCCACGCCGTCGCCGCCGAGGGGTTCACCATCGCGATCTACAACCCCTGGAGCCGGAAGCGGCGGTCGAACTACCAAACGTGTTGTGAGATCCTCCTGGAGCACCGCGACCCGGAGACGCCAGTCGGGATCGTCCACGCCGCCGGCCGCGACGACGAGGCGGTCACGATCGTGGAACTGGGCGAGCTTCCGGACCTCGGCGAGACCGACCTGATCGACATGACCACCACCCTGCTCGTGGGCAACGGCGACACCTACGTCTGGGACGACCGGATGGTGACGCCGCGGGGCTACGAGCGGAAATACGACTACTGAGATGTCCGGAACATACCGCGTCGAGATCGACCGGGCGGCGTGCGACGGCATCTTCGCGTGCCTGATCCACGACGACCGGTTCGTCGAGGACGACGCCGGGCTCGCAACGATCGACCCCGACGCCGCGGGCGTCGTCGACGTCGAGCGGACCGACGACCACGTGGTCGCGACGTTCGACGGCAACAGCGACGCCGCGGGGCTGGCCGAGCGGGCGTGCCCGCCGGGCGCGATCACGGTCGATCAGCCGACACAGGAGGGCGACGCGTGAGCGACGCCGTCCCGTCGGGGCTGCTCGAGAGCCACCCCGACACTGCCTACTTCTGGGGGCACGTCGCCGGCGCGGGCGAGATCACCCGGGAGCGCCTCACCGTCGTGGCCGCGGACGAAGCGTGCGCGGAGCGGCTCGCCGCCATCGCCGGCGGCGGCGAGGTCGGCCACGACCGGGTCGAACGCACATACGCCCACGACACCGACCTCACGAAGGCCGAAGACGAGTACACCGTGACCGTCTCCGGCGGGATCGCAGCGCAGGGTAGCGCGGTGTTCGGACTGCCGATCGGTGACGACGACGGCGGCTACCGGTTCGACGCGCTCTCGGACCACCGACGACAGCTCCTCCGCGGCCTCCTGGAAAGCTGTGGCACGGTCTGTTTCAAGTCCTCGGCCGGCGTCGTCGGCGTCTCGTTCGTCCACGACGACCGGGCGCTGCTGGAGACGGTCGACCGGCTGCTCGCGGCGTCTCCCGTCGACGCGCCGACCGGGGAGATCTCCGAGACGTCCTCGGGCGGCTACTGGTTCGGGATCGACGACACCGCGGCCGGCGCGTTCGGCGAGTGGGTCTACGACGGGAGCGACGACCGCGACCTGTTCGCGCCGACGCGGCGTCGGAAGCTGGAACAGAGCCTCGAACGAGCGGCGGCGCTGGAGCCGGACCCGGGAGCGGAGGCAAGCCGGTGAGCGTCGACAACGCGCCCGGGGTCGACGCGCCGCTCGACGACGACGCGGTGCTCCTGGTGGGGCACGGCTCCCGCCGGGAGAAGTCGAACGAGCAGGTTCGTAACGTCGCCGCCGACCTCGAATCCCAACTGGACATCCCGGTCGACGCCGCGTACCTCGAACTCGCGGAGCCCGCGATTCCCGACGCGATCAGCACGCTCGCGCCGACCTGCCGCCGGCTCACGGTCGTCCCGCTGTCGCTTTTCGGCGCGAGCCACGTCAAAAACGACATCCCGCTCGCGGTCCAGACCGCCCGCGCGACCCACGACGGGGTGACGATCCGGTACGGGTCGCACCTCGGCGTCCACCCGTCTCTGGTCGACCTGCTCGACGATCGGGTGCGGTCGATCGAGGCCGACCTCGGGGTCGATCGGGAGACCGACGACGTCGCGGTCGTCGTGTGTGCCCGCGGCTCCAGCGACCCCGACTCCAACGCCGACGTCCACAA
>ERZ1034569.881-NODE-881-length-10439-cov-48.923633_pt1 | contig 10439 bp, 5 predicted proteins | sample MGYA00520706_ERZ1034569 | MGnify/ENA primary metagenome ERZ1034569 (study PRJEB33760, sample SAMEA4777722) | hypersaline lake metagenome | biome: hypersaline environment; feature: brines | place: Spain | collected 2014-08 | depth 0 m ...
GTCTGGAGCGGCTGAATGCACGGGTCAACACCGAGTTCGAGGTCAACGACCTACTCACTGTGGGCGAAAACTTGACTTTCGAACGGAGGACCCGCAGCACGATCTCAGAGTCGGACAATGTGCGGAATCTACTGATCCAGACGCTGCAGGTTGACCCCACGGTGCCGGCGCGCGACAGTGCAGGCAATTTTACGGCCCAACCCCGCACGAACGCCAACAATCCGCTGGCTGCTCTAGACTTTCGGAATAACGAGTATAACGAGAACCGTCTCGTGGGAAATGTCTTTGCGGAGTTATCCTTTTTGCCGTCGCTCCGTGTTCGCTCTCAGCTCGGCTTTGACTTGCGTAACGGCAACACGTATGCCTTTACCCCGGAGTACGACATCAGCCCCAGCTTCCGCAACGTCTCCCCAAGCACCACGCAGTATTCGGATTTTCAGAGTTCGCTTATTTGGGACAACACCTTAACTTTTGACAAGGCTTTTGGCTCCCACGACGTGGAAGCGGTGGGGGGTACTACCATCGAGACGAACTACTACCGCTTCATCAACGCTACCACGCAGGGACAGCCGGGCAACGATCCGTCGCTCCGGTACTTGGGCGCTGGCCCCGAGGTCGTGAACATCGGCGGGAGCCTCGCGGAGTCGAACCTACTGTCGTTCTTCGGACGCCTCAACTACAACTTCTCGGACCGCTACCTGCTGACCGCCGTGGCGCGCTACGACGGCTCCTCGCGGTTCGGGGCGAACAATCGATTTGCGTTCTTTCCATCCGTCTCGGCGGCGTGGCGTATTTCTGAAGAACCCTTCTTCCCCGACAACGAACTGGTGACCAACCTGAAGCTACGGGCCGGGTGGGGGCAAAACGGAAACCAGCGCATCGGGGACTACCCGTTCGCAGCCACCATTGCCGGCAATCAGGACTACGTGCTGAACGGCCAGCTAGCTCCAGGGTCTGCTCCGCTGCAGTCGCCGAACCCTAACGTAAAGTGGGAGGAGACAACTCAGACGGACATCGGGCTCGATGCGGCCTTGTTTGGCGACCGTCTGAACCTGAGCGCTGGGTTTTACAACAAGGTCACCTCCGATCTGCTGGTATATCTCCCCCCGATTCCTACGAGCGGTCTGGTGAGTGCCAGCCCCGAGAACGCCGGAGAAATTCGGAACCGCGGCTGGGAGTTTTCGGCCGACTACTCTCTGACGCCGGCTGAAGATCTGACCGTACGGGTTGGCGGCAACCTGACGACCCTGAGCAACGAAGTGGTGAGCCTCGCCCAGTCGACCGACTTCGTGATCAATAGCGGAAACTACCGAAACGGATCCATCACGCGCACCGAGCCGGGCCACCCGGTTGGGGCCTTCTACGGCTACAAGACTGACGGCCTGTTCCAGACGCCGGAAGAAGTGGCCAACGCGAATGAGCTGAGTGACGAGGGACCCTACCAGAGCGCCGACACGGCGCCGGGTGACATCCGCTTCAAGGACCTGAATGGAGACGGGCAGATCACCCAGGCAGACCAGACCTTCATCGGCAATCCGACGCCCGACTTCACCTACGGGTTCAACCTGGACGTCGAGTACAAGGGGGTGAGCCTGAGCACCCTTTTTCAGGGCGTGCAGGGCAACGACCTCTTCGCGGCCTACAAGTTCTACACGGTGTTCAACACGGCATTCAACATGAGCGAGGCCGTCAAGAACCGCTGGACGGGCCCCGGCACGAGCACCCGCATGCCCCGCCTCACGTCCTCTGATCCGAACCAGAACAGCCGCATCTCCGACTTCTACGTGGAGGACGGATCGTACCTCCGCCTTAAAAATGTCCGGCTGGGATACTCGGTGCCGTCGCGTCTGCTCAGCTCCCTCGGCGCCGGTCTGGATCGGGCCCGCCTCTACGTGAGCGCCAAGAATCTCTTCACGCTCACGGGATACGACGGCTACACCCCCGAAATCGGCGTCAACAACAGCACGCTCGACCGCGGCATCGACCGGGCCACCTACCCGCAGCCACGGGTCTACACCGTCGGCATCAACCTCGGCTTCTAAACGGCGCTCCACACGCCCTCCCGGCGCCCCACACGGGGCTCAGCCTCGACACACCCTTTCCACACCGACCGATTGATCGGCCATGTACCGACGCCTTCTCTCCAGCCTCCTTGCGGCCGTCGTCCTCACCGCCCTCTTCACGGGGTGCGATAGCTTCCTGCAGAAATCGCCGCAGGGCGAACTGACCTCCGAGAATTTCTTCCGGAATGGGGAGGACGCCCAGCGGGCCCTGAATTCGGTGTACGACTACGCCCAGGCGCGGTCGTTCGACTTCTTCCCGCCCTATCCCATGATTTTTGGCTCCATCGCCTCAGACAACGCCACGAAAGGTGGAGAAAGCGGGAGCGATCAGATCTCGGTCCAGCGCGTGGAGCAGTTCAATCCGCGCCCCACAGACCCGTACATCACCTCTACGTGGAATACGATGTACACGGGCATCTACCGGGCGAACCTCGTGATTGCGAACGTGCCGGACATCGAGAGCATGAGCGCCAGTCAGCGCGAGCAGATTGTGGGGGAGGCGAAGTTTCTGCGCGCATACTTCCACTTCTACGCGCTGAAGATGTACGGCCTGGGTAACGACCGGGCCAACGACGGGCCGGGCATTCCCCTGATTACCGAGCCGCTTCCAGCTTCGGATGCCGACGTGCCCCGCACGTCGGAGGCGGAGGTGTGGGCACAGATCGAGACAGACCTGCAGGATGCCGCCACCGCGATGGGGCCCACTGCGCCGGACCTGGGCCGGGCCACGGAGGGCGCCGCGAAGGCGTTGCGCGTGAAGGCACACGTCTTCCAGGAAGAGTGGAGCGACGCGCAGACCCTGGCCAGGGAAATCATCGACTCGGGCCGCTACAGCCTCGACCCAGACTACAGCCGCGTCTTTGACCAGCGTGGAGAGTTTGGCCCTGGGTCGGTCTTCGAAATTAACCATGTGGACCTCTCGAGTGCTCTAGAGGGCACGGTCGGGACCATCTACCAGAACAGCCGGGACACCTGGGGCTACGGATTCAACTGTCCCACTCAGGCGCTCTATGACGCCTTTGAGGCCAATGACCCACGCCGAGATGCTACCATCATCGAGAGCGGCGAGACGATTACCGGTCCGGAGGGTAACACCGAAACGGTTGAAGTCGTCGGGGCCTGTGCCGCTAACGGTCCCGATGGATACCTCAACGAAAAGATGTGGCTGCCGGCCGCACGCCAGCCCTCTGGCCCCCGCAAGGGTCCCACGAATCGGCGCGTCATCCGCTACGCCCACGTGCTGCTGTGGCACGCGGAAGCCGCCAATGAGAACGGCGATCCGCAGGCGGCACTGGAATCGCTGAACAAGGTGCGCGCCCGGGCCCGTGACGATGACGACGATCCGTCGAACGATCCGGATGGGGTCCTCCCCGACATCACGACCGCCAACCAGAGCGAGCTCCGCGACATCATCTGGCACGAGCAGCGGGTGGAGTTCGCGATGGAGTACCAGCGCTTCTTCAACCTCGTGCGACAGGGGCGCACTGACTTGATGGCCGACGATGGATTTCAGGAGGGCGTCAACGAGCGCTTCCCCATTCCGCAGGAGCAACTCGACCAGGGCACGGCGCTCGACCAGAATCCCGGGTACGAGTAGCCCCTCGCAGGACGAGTGTCCCGGCCCGCCCTTGCACTTCACACGTATTCTTGACCATCAGAGGCCCGGCTTTACAGGGCCCGTTGCCTGCCATGACCCACGACTCCTCCTACGCCCACCAGGTGCTGCGCTTCTTGCTGATTGTCGTCGCCGCCGGCCTCGTGCTGGCGGGGTGCGACTCGGGCCCCGCCACGGACACGGCGGACGGTGTGATTGCGCCTGTGACTCCCCAGATCGACTTCCGCGTTCAGCCAGACCTCTCGCAGTCCGATACCCTCACGCTGGAATACCAGGGCCTCAGCGAACGTCCTCGTCCTGACACCGCCAGTTTGCCCGACGTTTATACCGTAGAGGTGGGCAAAGAGAACGGCACTCCGGCCGACGGATCAAGTTCATTCCTTGTCACCTTCACAGGTCCCCGCCAGTCCGGAAACTACGCTTCCCCGATCCGCTTCCGCGCCGGGGGCGTAACCGCCACGGTCCGGTTTGCTGGCACGGTGATCGGCCCGCAGACCATTGCCGACTTTGAAAGTGGAACGGAGGGATTCTTCGCTTTCGGCGGACCGGGCATCAGCCAGGAGGAGGGCCAGCTCCGCATTGACGGCACCAACCTGGGCGGCGTGGGCGTCTTCCCGGGTATCTCGAAGCCGTTCAGTGCACCAACGAACTTCGAGGACACGCCGGTCGTGGAGATGCGCATTCGCGCGACGGCGTCGAGTGACGGTCCAGCCGTCATCCGCACGGCGCTCAACGGAGCGGGCGACAACGCAGATGCCAACGTCACCGTGCCTGAACTCGTAGCGGAGGTGCCAGCCGACGGGGAGTACGCGACCTACTACTTCGACTTCCGAGGCAACTTTCAGCAGTTCGACGGGGTGCCCGTAGACCCGACGCAGATGGGAGAAATCGTGCTCCTACTCAATGACAACAACCCGAACACCTTCACGGGAACGATCTACATCGACGAAATCCGCCGGCGCCCCGTGATCCCGGAGTCTAGCAATTAGCTTCCACGCGGGGCGCACCCTTTTTCCGCAGCCTACGCTCCTGCCATGTACACAATGCTCCTGTATCTACGACCGTTCGTCGTTGCTCTGCCACTGTTCTTCGCCACCGGGTGCGACTCGGGGGGAGGAAACGGAGGTACGGAGTCCAATACCGCTCCGACCGCCACGTTTAGCGTGTCTTCCAACACGCCCACCGCCGGAACTGAGGTGCAATTCGACGCTACCGGCTCCAGCGACGCGGAAGGCGGCATTACCTCCTACGAGTGGTCCATCGGAGAAACGACGAAAACGGGTGCGCAGGTGCGCCACACTTTCCCAGAAACCGTAGAGAACAAGTACGGGGAGAACGCACGCTACGAGGTGACTCTCACGGTGACGGACGCGAACGGGGCCACCGACGACGCTTCGAAGAGCGTGCGCGTCGCTCCCATCAACGCCACCGTCACCTGGAAGCAGGTCTGGGGCGACGAGTTTGAGGGACAGGGCCTCCCGAACTCGGACAAGTGGTACTATGAAACCGGTGGCGACGGTTGGGGCAATCAGGAGCAGCAGTACTACACGGAAAATGACCCAGAAAATGCACGTTTAGAAAACGGCAATCTCGTCATCGAGGCTCGTAAGGAATCCTATCAGGGCAACGCCTACACGTCGGCCCGCCTCAACAGCGAGGCGTCCTGGAAATACGGCCGCTTCGAGATTCGGGCTAAGCTGCCGGGCGGACGGGGTACGTGGCCGGCCCTCTGGATGCTGGCCGACGAGGACACCTATGGCGACCAGTACTGGCCGGACAATGGCGAAATGGACATCATGGAGCACGTAGGGTACGACGCGGGCGTGATCCACGGCACCATCCACACCGAGGCGTTCAACCACATCAACGACACCGATAAAGGCGGCTCGATCACTGTGCCCGACGCCACGTCCGCCTTCCACGAATACACCATGGAGTGGACCCCCAGCGAGATCCGCGTCTTCGTCGACGGGGAGCGGTACTTCACCTTCCGGAACCGCGAGCAGTACGGCTGGGAGGAATGGCCCTTCGACCAGAAATTCCACCTCCTGATGAACATCGCCGTCGGCGGGACCTGGGGCGGGGCCGAGGGCATTGACGACTCGGCATTTCCCGAGCGCATGGTAATCGACTACGTACGGGTGTACAAGCCCGAGTAGCGATCCTGCCTGCCCTTACCCCGGCAGATCTTAGTCCCCCGCCCCACAGGAGTACTCGCGTTCTACAGTCACAGCGCACCCGCACGGCCGGATCGGATGTAGGTCGGGGGCTAGAGCGACGTTTTTATCGGAGGGGCGGAGCAGAGCTGGCCGACCGATCCGTTTCCACCACGAATCTTCCCCACATCGAATCGGATGAACGTCTCCTTACCCACAGACTGGGCACGTTTCCTGCTCGCTGCCTCGGTGCTGCTGGCAGGGTGTGCCGACACGCGTCCCACCACCACGAACGACACGATGGCCGACACCTCTCCTCCTGACACGACGATGGAATCCGACGCCGTGGGCCAAACAGGGCAACAGGCCGACCCCGAGGGGCGCCGCATGGCGCTCGATCGTGACGTCTCGCTGCTGAAGAGCCCACAGCCGCCCGTCAGCGCCTCGGTCCGGAGCAGCGGCGCGTTCGCCCAGGGCATTCTGGATGACTCTGTCACGACCAGCGTCGAGAACGTAGAGGCGCGGGTTGACTCCCTTCTCAATGAGATGACGCTGGAGGAGAAGGTGGGACAAATGACCCAGCTCACCCTCAGCATGGTTTCAAAGGACCCGCACCAGGATAACCCTTCGGCGATCCGCGAGCATGAGCTGAGTCCGGAGAAGCTGCGCAACGTGGTCGTGGAGCACCACGTGGGCTCCATCCTGAACGTGACGGGACAGGCGTTCTCCGTCGGCCACTGGGCGGAAGTCATTCGCCAGGTGCAGCGGACGGCCATGGAGGAGACGCGTCTTGGTATACCAATCCTGTACGGCATCGACGCGGTCCACGGCGCCAACTATACACGGGAGGCCGTGCTCTTTCCTCAGAATCAGGGCCTGGCGGCCACCTGGAATCCGGCGCTCGCCCAGGAGACGGCGGCCATCACGGCCCGCGACGTGCGCGCCTCTGGCATTCCGTGGAATTTCGCGCCAGTGCTCGATATGGGACGGGAGCCGCGCTGGCCCCGCCTCTACGAAACGTTCAGTGAGGATGCGCACTTGACCAACGTCATGGGTCTCGGTATGCTGCGGGGCTACCAGGGCACTGATGTGAGCAACGCTTCCCGCGTGGCCGGTACGCTGAAGCATTTCGTGGGGTACTCCGTCCCTGAGTCTGGACTGGACCGCACTCCGGCGCGGATTTCGGACATCGAGATGCGTGAGCACCACCTGAAACCGTTCCGGAAGGCCATCGACGCGGGCGCCAAGTCCATCATGATCAACTCCGGCGAGGTCAACGGCGTGCCCGCCCACGCCAGTTCGTACCTCTTGCAAGACGTGCTCCGCGAGGAGCTCGGCTTTGAGGGCGTAGCGGTCAGCGACTGGCTCGACGTGAAGAAGCTCGTGAACGTGCACCACGTTGCCGATAACGAGCGGGAAGCGACCAAGATGGCTGTGATGGCGGGTATGGACATGAGCATGGTGCCCACTGACCTCTCGTTTTACGACCACCTGGTGTCGCTGGTGCGGGACGGGGAAGTCCCCGAGTCGCGCATCAACGAGGCGGTCCGGCGCATCCTGCGGCTCAAGTTCCAGACCGGTCTCTTTGAGGAGCCGCTGCGTGGGCTGGAGCAGGCCGAACAGGTCGGAAGCACGCGCGACCGGCGCGTCTCGCTCCAGGCGGCCCGCGAGTCGGTGACGCTGCTCCGCAACCGCGAGACGGACCAAGGCACCCCTCTTCTGCCCCTGTCCGACACCCAGGACGTGCTCGTGACCGGCCCCACGGCCCACTCCATGCAGTCGATGCACAACGGCTGGTCGTACACGTGGCAGGGCGGTGGGGCCGCACAGAAGATGTTTCCAGAAGAGCGCCCTACGCTTATGGAGGCCGTCCGTGAGCGGGTAGGCACAGATGGAATGACCTACGTGCCCGGCGCCACGCTTACAGATCCCGAGCAGGTGGACGAGGCCGTGGCCGCCGCCCGAGAGGCCGACGTGGCCGTGGTGGCCCTAGGCGAGGGTGCCTACGCGGAAACCCCGGGCAACCTCAACGACATGGCCCTGCCTCCCGCCCAGCGCACGCTCCTCCACCGGGTTGCCGATACGGGCACGCCGGTGGCCCTGGTGCTGATTCAGGGACGCCCGCGCCTCTTGAACGATACGGCCGACCTGCCGGACGCCGTGCTGACGGCATACAACCCGGGTCCTGAGGGTGGGCAGGCACTCATGGAAGTCATGTACGGAGCTGTCAATCCCAGCGGCCACCTGCCCTACACCTACCCGCGCTCGTCGGTAGGCATGCGGACGTACGACCGCAAGTACAGCGAGAACCAGGACCGGCAGGGTGGCATGAGCGGCTTTGACCCGCTCTTCTCTTTCGGGCACGGGCTGTCCTACACGCGCTTCGACTACAGCGACCTCACGGTGAGCCGCGACTCAATGACGACCGGCGCGCTCCAGAACGGCGGGCAGGTTGAGGTCGAGGTCACCGTCACCAATGCCGGCGAACGGCGAGGCCAGGACGTGGCCCAACTCTACCTGAGCGACCTCGTCGCCAGCGTCACGCCGTCTGTGAAGGAGCTCACCCGCTTTGCGAAGATAGATCTCGCGCCCGGCGAGCGCACGCGACTCTCGTTCTCGCTGCGGACCGACGACTTCAGCTTCATCGGGCGCGACGGTGAGCCAGTGGTAGAGCCTGGGACCTTTCGGGTGGCGGTTCACAACCTCAGCACCTCCGTGGACCTCGTTGGCGACCGGTTCCTCACGGAGGGGCCGAACCGTTCTCCGGAAGAGCAAGGCACGACGTCCTCTCTTAAGTAACGGCTCTTACAGTAACGGCAAGTCGACAGGAACGGTGCATGTCAACGTGCCGGGCGTGAACGGTTGCCTCCTGAGCGGTGCTGCGACGATGCAGAGACCCGGCTACAGCCACCCGGCCACGGCCTCGTGTAAGCGCGCTGCTCTCTCAGGAGGTGCCGTTCCAGCGTCGGCTCTCCCCAAATACCCGTCCGCCCCTCGCTCTTTTCGTTGCAGTCGATTCCGTCATGCCCGACCCCACTGCCGACTCCTCTTCTGAGGCCAATGAGGAAGTACTCACCGGAAACGTCCTCAAAATCGTCCTCTTGTCCCTGTCCGCTGCGCTCGGCGGGTTCCTGTTCGGGTTCGACAGCGGAGTCATCAACGGGACGGTGGAGGCGATCCAGAGTGATTTTGGAGCTGGGGAGGTCGTCACGGGCTTTAACGTGGCGTCGATGCTATTGGGGAGCGCGGTGGGCGCCTTCTTCGCGGGCAACTTGGCTGACAAGGTCGGCCGGCGGCCCACGCTCATCCTCACGGCCCTCGCCTTTATGGTGAGCGCCTGGGGCTCCGGGGCCGCAGGGGGATCGGTGCCCTTCGTGGCCGCCCGCCTGATCGGCGGGCTAGCAGTGGGAGCAGCGAGCATTCTCGCCCCCGCCTACATCAGCGAAATTGCTCCGTCCAGCATTCGGGGCAGCCTAGCCACGCTCCAACAGCTCATGATCGTGGTGGGGCTTTTCGTGGCCTTTCTCAACAACTACCTGATCGCGCAGGCTGCCGGAAGCGCCGCCAACGCGTTCTGGATGGGCTTCGACGCGTGGCAATGGATGTACTGGATGGAGCTAATTCCCGCCAGCGTATTTTTTCTTTCCCTCCTCGCGATTCCGGAGTCTCCCCGCTACCTGGTGGCCGCGAACCGGGAGGAAGAGGCCGCCTCCGTGCTCGACAGCCTGGGCACGGCCACCAACGTGAAGGAGAAGCTCGCCGACATTCGGTCGACCTTGAACGACGAGCGGCGCCCGCGCCTCACGGACGTGATTCAGGAGCACACCGGTCGGATTCACCCCCTGCTGTGGGCCGGCATTGGGCTGGCGGCCCTGCAGCAGTTGACCGGAATCAACGTAGTGTTTTACTACGGCGGGACGCTCTGGCAGGCCGCCGGCTTTACCGAGGCAAGCGCTCTGCTGACGAACGTCGTCAATGGCTCGGTAAACGTCGTCTTTACCTTCGTGGCGATTGCCCTGATCGACCGGGTGGGGCGTCGGCCCCTTCTGCTCGTGGGCTCGATCGGGCAGGCCCTCATGCTCGGCGTCATGGCGTACGTCTTCGCCACGGCGGCGCAGGGCGGGGCTGGCGGCATCGAAATGCAGGGGAATCAAGGGGTCGTAGCACTGGTGGCCGCGAACGCATACATTGCGTTTTTCGCCTTCTCCTGGGGCCCGGTCATGTGGGTTATGCTCGGCGAGATGTTTCCGAACCGGTTCCGCGGCGCCGCCCTCTCGATCTGCGGCCTGGTGCAGTGGCTCTCCAACTTTCTGGTCACGTGGACCTTTCCCATTCTTCTGGGGTCCATCGGGCTTGGCATCTCGTACGGCATCTACGCGGCGTTCGGAGTCGTGGCCTTCGTCTTCGTGAAGCTGTTCATCGACGAGACGAAGGGCCGCTCGCTGGAGGACATGTCTCGGGAGGCCGAGGCGGCCGCGTAGGCCTCCGTCTCTGGGTTCGCCCCACCGCCCTTCCTACGTCCCGTCTTCAACTACAGAAACCGAAGCACACTCACGCCGACGCTCAGGCCGGACGCGTCGAGCCGCTTGGTGAGGTCGAGGCGCA
>ERZ1034569.882-NODE-882-length-10439-cov-27.032743_pt1 | contig 10439 bp, 8 predicted proteins | sample MGYA00520706_ERZ1034569 | MGnify/ENA primary metagenome ERZ1034569 (study PRJEB33760, sample SAMEA4777722) | hypersaline lake metagenome | biome: hypersaline environment; feature: brines | place: Spain | collected 2014-08 | depth 0 m ...
CCCGGGCATGCGATCACACAGCTAATCTGATCGATGACAGCCAGCCGACGATCACACCGCTAATCTGATCGATGACAGCCAGCCAACGATCACGTCGCTAACCGGATCAACGACAGCCAGCCAACGATCACACCGCAAACGGGGGGAGTTATTAGCGTTGCCACAAAGAGAGTGTTGTGTTTCGCGTCGAGCTTCACGCCCACTCGGAACGCTCCCACGACGGCCGTGATCCGGTTGACATGCTTCTTGAACAGGCTGCGGCTGTCGGACTCGACGCGCTTGCGATCACCGATCACGACGAGATCGACGCCAGCATTGAGGCTGCGGTGAGCGCGCCCGACTATGGGCTTGTCGGCATCGTCGGCATGGAGGTCACCAGCGCGGTCGGTCACATTCTTGCACTTGGGATCGACGAGCTCGTTCCGCCGGGGCTCTCCTACGATGAGACCCTCAACCGTATCCACGATCAGGGTGGGATCGCTGTCATTCCCCACCCCTTCCAGAAATCCCGCCACGGCGTCGCCGCCCACATCACAGACGACCAGCTCGCCGCGGCCGACGCCATCGAGGTGTACAACTCCCGGCTGTTTACCGGCCGGTCGAACCGCCAAGCCGAACAGTTCGCCCGCGAGCGCGACCGCCCGATGACCGCCGGCAGCGACGCCCACATCTCCGAGCTGGTCGGTCAGGCGGTCACCGAGGTTGACGCCGCCGAGCCGACCGCCGACGCGATTCTTGGGTCAATACGGGCTGGCAAAACAAGCGTGATCGGTCACCGAACACCGTGGCACGTCAGCCTCCGACAGTTCGGCGGCGGCGCGAAACGCCGGGCCAAGCGGGCGATTCGTGAGTTCCTTTGATGTCGCCACAGCCACCCCAGCCGCCGCTTTGCGGGGCCGACGCCGCTGTCGTTCGTGCAAGTCTCGCTGCCGCCGATCCCCTCCCCGGCGCAAACGGTCGCGGCCCAGCGGATATGGGCGGCTTCGGCGGCCGTCTCGATGGCCGACTCGTCTGTGACGTGTTGGGTCGAACCCCGGTTTACAGTGAGGCCGACGCCGACGACCCGACCGCCGCCGGTGCGTGGGCGTTCACGCCTGGTGACCTCGACGATCCAGTTGTCGTCCCCCCTGGCGGTGTCCGCACCGCCGACGGCGACGAGGTCGTACTCACGCTGCCAGAACCGCCGGCCGCCGACAGCGACGCGGCGATGGCGGCTGTGACTGACGCGCTCACGAGCGCGCTCGGCGTCGACACCGAGCGTCCGGCCACAGACGATGCTGTCGCCTTCTCCGGCGGAATCGACTCGACGCTCGTCGCCAATGGCTTTCCGGACGCGCCGCTGTACGTCGTCGGCTTCGAGGGCTGTCACGATATCGCCGCCGCCCGCGAGGCCGCCGCCGCGATCGGCCGCGGTGACGATCTCAGGGTCATCGAACTCAGCCACGACGATCTTGTCGACGCTGTCCCGCGGGTCGCCGCCGCGATCGGCCGGACAAACCCGATGGACGTGACGATCGCCCTCCCGCTGTTGGTCGTCGCCGAGCGCGCTGCCGCCGACGGCTACGATCGCCTCGCGCTTGGGCAGGGCGCGGACGAACTGTTCGGTGGCTATGCGAAGGTCGTTGAGCCGGCCGACGATCACCGCGTCGACAGCGACACCGTGCGCGGTGCAGTGCGGGAGACCATCGAGACGCTGCCCGGCCAGCTGGAACGCGACGTGTGTGGGCTTTCGGCCGCTGGCGTTGAGCCGGTGACGCCGTTCCTCCAGGATCGCGTTGTCGACGCCGCGTTGCGGTTGCCTGGCGGGTTGCTGGCGACGCCCGACGCGCGGAAGGTTGCCCTGCGGCGGTTTGCTCGTGAGACGGTCGGCCTCCCCGAATCAGTGGCCGGTGCGGAGAAGAAAGCGGTGCAGTACGGCACCTACGTCAGCCGCGAGTTGGATCGGCTGGCTCGGCAACACGGGTACAAACGGCGGATGGACGACCACGTCGGCCAGTATATTCGAGAGCTGTGTGCTGAGACCTGATTTTTTGAGCTATGCTGCTAAATCCCGGATATGGATCGACGCGAGCTGCTCACGGTCGCCGGTGGGCTCACGCTGTCGACACCGCTGGCTGGCTGTGTCGGAGAGTCGCCCAGCAGCGACACAGATGCCGAAGCCGAAAGCGACGATATGTCCAGCGAGTTGGATCTCAGCGAGGCGAACGTCGTCGGTGTCGAGTTCGAGGAACGCGACGGTGCCCAGCAGTTCGACGTAACACTGCATCATGACGATGACGGCGAGGACGGCTACGCGAACTGGTGGCAGGTCGAAACACTCGACGGTACGCAACTCGGCCGGCGTGAGCTCACTCACCCACATGACGAACAGCCATTCGAGCGAAGCAAGACCATCGAAATCCCCGACAACGTGACCTGTATTGTCGTCCGTGGTCACGACCAGACCCACGACTACGGCGGCCGCGCGGTCGTCGTGAATCTCGACTCTGGCGAGCAGAACACGATCCGACAGGGATCGGCACAACACGCTCTCAGCGAGGACGACTGCCCGGCGTAACACGGGCTGCTATTTTGTGTGTGAGGCGTTCTCGCGGTACAGCAAGTCCGAAGCCGTTAAACAGGTCTCGGGGGTAGGAAAGCCAACTCACTGCGGTGACGGGCTACCAGTGGGCACCCGGTTCGCCGGGACGAAATGTGGTCGGCCTGACCGACTGAATCGCAAGCGCCCGAGGACAACTATGACACGAAGCGTCTACTCACACATCCGCGAAGCATGGCGAGAGCCCGGTGAGGGCAAACTCGCCGAACTCCAGTGGCAACGCAAACAGGATTGGCGAAACCAGGGCGCGATCGAACGCGTCGATCGGCCAACCCGCCTCGATAAGGCTCGTTCGCAGGGGTACAAGGCCAAACAGGGCGTTGTCGTCGCCCGCGTGTCCGTCCGCAAGGGCGGGGCGCGCAAGCAGCGACACACAGCCGGTCGCCGCACCAAACGGCAGGGCGTCAACCGCATCGGCCGCCGGAAATCGATCCAGCGGATCGCCGAGGAGCGCGCCTCCCGAAAATACCGCAACCTCCGCGTGCTGAACTCATACTGGGTCGGCGAGGATGGCTCCCAGAAATGGCACGAGGTCGTTCTGATCGATCCCAACCACCCGGCGATTGAAACCGACGACGACCTCAACTGGATCTGTGAGGATCAACACAAGGGTCGGGCGTTCCGCGGGCTGACCAACGCGGGCGACGACGGCCGCGGCATGCAGAAACGCGGGAAAGGAACCGAGCACGCCCGCCCAAGCGTCAACAGCGATCGCAACCGCAGCAAGTAACACTGTCGACGATCGGCTCGGTTTTTCAGCCAGCGACCGCCTGTGTCGGCCGCAATCGCCGACGCTGTCGATTCCCAGATGGTGACAACCTCGTCCGGTGTTCTTATGTTGAGTCGATGTAGCTGCTCGTATGTCACTGCTCGACAGCTACGAGGCCGTCCTGTGGAAAACGATGGACTGGCTCCGGATCACCGACTCGGTTCGTCGGAAGATGCTGGCGGCGGTGGCGATCCAGTTTAGCGTCGCCATCGGCCTCTTTTCGCTCCCGTTTGTCGTTTCGGGAACGGTGCTGACAGCCATTCAGGCCGTGTTGTTTACCGGCGCGACCGTCGCGTTCATCAACACAGCCCTGATCGTCCAGCGGGATCTGATCGAGCCGCTGGGCGACATCGAAACCGCCGCCGGGCGGATCGCCGACGGTCACGTCGAAACTGCGGCCGTTGCAACCGACCAGCCCGATGAGGTCGGCGAGCTCACCCGATCGTTCAGCGCGCTCCAATCCTATCTCACAACGGTCGCTGCCCAGGCCGACGCCCTTGCCGAACAGGAGTTCGATGACGACGCCCTCGACGAGTCTGTCCCCGGCCCTTTCGGCGAGTCACTCACCCGGATGGCCGACAGTCTCGAAACCCACACCACCGAGATCGAAGCGCGGTCGGCCCGACTTGAACGACTCGTTGACGCCTTCGAGGAGTCGACGACCGCCGCCATCGACGGCGACCTGACAGCGACGATCGACCCGGCCGTGGTCAACGACACGGACGGCACCTACACCGTGGTTATCGACCGATACAACGAGCTGTTGGCAACCCTTCAGGCGTCACTTGGTGAGACCGCCGCCTTCGCCGCCGAGGTCTCCCAATCGACCGACTCGGTCGCCGAACGTACGGCCGAACTCGATCGCGCAGGCAAGGAGATCGCCACCGCAACCGACGAGATCGCCGCCGGAGCCGACGAGCAGCGCGACCAGCTTCAGGCCGCCGTCAACGAGGTCAACACGCTGTCGGCGACTGTCGAAGAGATCGCGGCCTCCGCCGAGGAGGTTAGCCGGACGGCCGACACCGCAAGCGAGGCCGCCACCGAGGGCCGCGAGGGGGCGACCGAGACCATCGCCGAACTTGACGAGATCGAGGTTGAGATCGCCGAGGCCGCCGACAGCGTCGAGGCTCTTGGGGGGCGGATCGATGAGGTCGACGAGATCGTCTCGGTGATCACCGATATCGCCGAACAAACCAACCTGCTCGCGCTCAACGCCTCGATCGAGGCAGCACGGGCCGGCGAGGAGGGCGATGGGTTCGCAGTCGTCGCCGAGGAGGTCAAAAGTCTCGCCGCGGAGACAAAGGATGCCGCCGGTGAGATCGCCGACCGCCTCGAAGAGATTCAGGCCCAATCCGATGAGACGATCGCCGAGGTCGAATCGGCCAGCCAGCGAGTCAGCGAGAGCACCGATGCGGTTGAGCGATCGCTGGGCCGGTTTGATGAGATCGCCGAGGTTGTCACCGAGCTGAGCGAGAGCGTCCACGAGATCAGTGACGCGACCGACCAACAGGCCGCCGCCGCCGAGGATGTTGCCGCCGTCGTTGACGAGGTTGCCACCATCAGCGATGAGACCGCCGAGGATGCCGCCAGCGCGGCGTCGGCGGCCGAACAGCAGACCGTCTCGCTGTCGTCGGTCTCCGAGACCGTCGAATCACTGACACGCGAGGCCGACGAGCTTGAATCGCTCCTCTCGGAGTTTGAGTTTGACGAGACAGCGGTCGCCGACGAACCGACTGATTCGATCAGCACAACCGGTGCAGCCGCCGCCGACGCGATCGGCACAACCGGTGTAGACGCCGCAAGCGAAGACGGCGACGTGATCGAACACACCGAGCAAACAACCGACCTCTTCACCATGCCGGCCAACGACTGAGCCGCCACACAGCGGCATCCGCGGGCTTATTTTCGCGCCGCCCAACCGATCGGTATGAGCCTCTCGCTGTCGTCGACCCAGCTCGATCGCTACTCGCGGCACATCATCATCGAGGAGATCGGCCCTGAGGGGCAGGCCGCGCTGCTCGATAGCCGCGTGCTCGTCGTCGGCGCGGGCGGCCTCGGCGCGCCCGTTATCCAGTATCTCGCCGCCGCCGGCGTCGGCACCCTCGGCGTTGTTGACGATGACACCGTTGAACGGTCGAACCTCCAGCGGCAGGTGATCCACGCAGACGGCGACGTCGGGCGGCCGAAAGTCGAGAGCGCGGCCGACTTTGTCGCCGACCTCAACCCCGACGTGACCGTCGAACCACACGAGCAACGACTCACACCGGAGAACGCCGCCGACCGTGTTGCCGACGCTGATGTCGTCGTCGACGCCACCGACAACTTCCCGACGCGCTATCTGCTGAACGACGCCTGCGCACTCGCCGAAACGCCGCTTGTCAACGGCGCGGTCTACAAGTTTGAGGGGCAAGCGACAACAATCGTTCCCGACGGCCCCTGCTATCGGTGTCTGTTCCCCGAGGCTCCCGATCCCAGCACCGTCCCCGACTGTGCGACAACCGGCGTGTTGGGCGCGCTGCCGGGCACCATCGGCTGTCTTCAGGCGACCGAGGTTGTCAAGCTGCTGGCCGACATCGGTGACCCGCTTGTCGGCACGCTGCTGTCGTATGATGCGATGGAGCTGGCCGTCGAGCGCGTCCCTTACCAGCAGTCGGCCGACTGCCCGGTTTGTGGGAATAACGGAATTGATTCGGTCGCCGAGGTTGAGTACCGCGAGGGCTGTCGGGTCACCTCGGAGTAGTTAGCCGACATATCGCTCGGCGAGGGCGACACAGCCCACCCCAAGGAGCGCGCCGGCGACGACATCGGCTGCCCAGTGGATGCGGAGATACATCGTTGAAAGTATCACACTTGTTATCAATCTGATCGCAAGACACTGTACGGATCGCTGTCGGTCGAGAGGGTCTTGATCTCAAACGGCATCTGCGGCCCACGCGTCGGCTCACACAACTGCTGGGCTGTGCCAACACAGCCGACGGTTCCGATGAGAGCCGTTGTGAGACCGGCGAGGGTTACACGACGAGAAAGCTGCGGGGATGGAGGAGCAGCCGTTCAGATACGCAACTCTGTCTGAATGGTGTATACTTCAATTGCGGAATCAGGGTAACGCGCTGTGTAAAATACACTCATAGCTATCGCGGCGTTCCCGCTGCGTTCTTACCCGCGACGAACATAATGTCAGTCATGAACACTGCGATGATGCGACAGCACAGGAGGAACCGATGACGCGCAAACACGCACCTGTCTCACCCCCGGTCGCCCTCACGATCGCGGGCAGCGACTCCGGCGGCGGCGCGGGGATTCAGGCCGACGTGAAGACGATGGAGGCCCACGACGTGTTCGGCACCTCGGCGATCACCGCGACGACCGCCCAAAACACCGCCGGTGTTGACGAGATCAACGTGCTCCCGACCGACCATATCGCCGCCCAGTATGATGCCGTTGTCGACGACTTCGCGGTTGAGGCGGTCAAAACCGGGATGCTCGCCACCGAAGGCGTTATCGAGACTGTTACCGACTGCCTCGCCGCCTTCGAGGGGCCGGTCGTTGTCGACCCTGTCATGGTGGCGGCGACCGGCGACCGACTGTTGAGCGAGGCCGCCGAAGCCGCCTACGAGGGGCTGTTCGCCCATGCAACGCTTGTCACACCAAACGCCGACGAGGCCGAACTCCTGACCGACCGGCCGATCGAGAGCGTTGACGCAGCCGAAGCCGCCGGCCGCGACCTCGTCGAACTGGGTGCCGACGCCGCGCTTGTGAAGGGTGGCCACATCGAGGACAACGACGACAGCAGTATCGACGGCGAGAGCGTTGTCGACACGCTCGTCGTTGACGAAAACGGGGAGCCGCGAACCACCCAGTACAGCCACCCCCGGATCGATACCGACGCAACCCACGGCTCGGGCTGTACGCTCTCCAGTGCGATCGCCGCCCGCATGGCCCACGGCGAGTCGCTCACCGAGGCGGTCGCTGGCGGCGTCGCGTTCATGGAACGAGCGGTTCGCTACGGGATCGATGTCGGAAGCGGGCCAGGATCGGTACACCATCTCGTTGAAACCCGCGAGCGCGCCGACCGCGAGGCGACGATGGCGGCTGTCGAACGGGTTGTCGCTCGCTTGATCGAGGCCAACACCGAGACGCTCATTCCGGCCGGCGGGATGGATGTTGTCGGTGCAACGCGGTACGCCGAAACGGCCGCTGAGATCGTCGGTGTCGACGGCCGGTTAGCGCATACCCGAACCGGGGTTCGCCACAACGCTGGCGTGCGTTCGGGCACCGGCAGCGGCCTCGCGACCCAGCTACTGGTCGCTCGTGAGGCGTTTCCCACCCTGCGGTTTGCGTGTAACATCCGGTTCGACGACGCCGTTGTGGGTGCCCTCGATACGCTTGCGGGCCCGGTCGTCCGCGGCGCGCCCGGTGAGGCCGACGAAACGATCACGACGGCCGTCGCCGACGCCGACCAGCCGCCGGCGGCTATCGTTGATCCCGGCGGCGAGGGGCGACAGCCCGCGGTCGTCCTCTGTGGGGCTGACGCGACGACCCTCCACGAGCGGACGCTGACGATCCACGACGCTCTCCTCACCGAATAACTCACCTGTCCGCCCCACGACCCGTCGGCCGTCCGATCGCGCCGGCTGCCAGCCGTCTCGGTGGCCGGCCGCCCGCATCGTAGCGTTTTAGCGACTGACCGCCCCACGGCCGGTATGTCACAGGGGATCGTCGGCCAGTTTCACGCGCTGAAAGCCGACAGCGACGCCGACCTGTTGGCGATGCAGTGTGGCGATTTCTACGAGTTCTTCGACGACGACGCCGAGTGTGTCGCCGCTGAACTTGATCTGACGACCTCCACGAAATCCTCCGGCGGCGAGAGCTACCCGATGGCCGGTGTCCCGGTTGGCGAGCTGACGCCCTACCTCACCGCCTTGGTCGAACGCGGCTATACGGTTGCTGTCGCCGACCAGTTCGAAGACGAGGGTGGCGACTTCTACCGTGAGATCACCCGCCGCGTCACCCCCGGGACGTTACTCGAAACCGCCGACAGCGACGCCCAGTATCTCGCGGCTGTCGTTGCCGACGACAGCGATCGAGCCGGCTCCGGGGGCGATGGCGAAGGTGGCCCCTACGGGCTGGCGTTTGCTGACATCACGACCGGCCAGTTCCAGGTCACCGAGGTCACCGACGCCGAGCACGCGGTCGCGGAGTGCTATCGGTTTGCCCCGGTTGAACTCCTGCCCGGCCCTGCGGTTCGGGCCGACGACGCCGTTGTTTCAGCCGTCACCGACCGCGTCGACGCCGAGGTCACCCTCCATGCGACCGACGCTTTTGCACCCGGCCGAGCGACCCACGCGGTTGCCGACCAGTTCGGTGATGAAACAGCCGACAGCGTCGGGCTGGATTCCGAGCACGCTGTCCGCGCTGCGGGCGCGATCCTCTCGTATGTCGCCGACACCGGCGTCGGTGTCCGGGCGTCGATAACGCGACTTCAGTCGTACACGGCCGACGATCACCTGACGCTTGATGGGACGACCCAACGCAATCTCGAACTCGTCGAGACGATGGGTGGCGACAGCGATGGGTCGCTGCTGGCGACGATCGACCACACCGAGACCAGCCCGGGGCGTCGCCTGCTGCGAGAGTGGCTCACCCGTCCGCGCCGGGATCGAACGACGCTGGATCGCCGGCTCGACAGCGTGGCCGCGCTGGCTTCGGCTGCACTCCGCCGACAGCGACTTCAAGAGCACCTCGGCGGGGCGGCCGATCTTGAACGCCTCGCCAGCCGTGTCGCCAGCGGGAGTGCCGGTGGGGGGGAGTTGTTGTCGATCAAAGCGACGCTGGCGTTGCTGCCCGACATCGCCGACGAACTCGCCGACGGCGACCTCGCGGACTCGCCGCTGCCGGCCGTCCTCGACGATATCGACCGCGCGGCCGCGGCCGACCTCCGTGAGACGTTAGCCGACGCCATCGTCGACGACCCACCGGGAACGGTCACGCAGGGTGGGCTCTTCAAGCGCGGTTACGACGACGAACTTGACGATCTTATCGAGCGACACGAGTCGGCCAAGGCGTGGATCGACGGGCTGGCCGACCGGCTCAAAGCCGAACACGATCTCACCCACGTCTCGGTCGGCCGCAACAAGACCGACGGCTACTACGTTCAGGTTGGTCGGTCGGAAGCCGATTGCGTCCCCGAGTCGTTCTCGCATGTGAAGACGCTGAAAAATTCCAAACGGTTCGTCACCGACGAGCTGGCCGAGCGTGAACGCGAGATTCTCCGACTGGAAGAACAGCGCGGCGAGCTTGAATACGAGCTGTTTGAGAAGCTCCGCCAACAGGTCGCCGGGCAGTCGGCGTTGCTCCAGGACGCCGGCCGCGCCATCGCAACAGTTGACACCTACTGCTCGCTGGCGACCCACGCCGCCGCAAACGGCTGGTGTCGACCGACGCTCGCGGAGCCGGGCGAACTCGCCATTGCGGCCGGCCGCCATCCGGTTGTCGAGCAGACGACCGAGTTCGTCCCCAACGACCTCCGAGTTGATGAAAAGCGGGGCTTTCTGCTCGTCACCGGCCCGAACATGAGTGGGAAATCTACCTACATGCGACAGGCCGCGCTGATCACACTGCTGGCTCAGATCGGGAGTTTTGTGCCTGCGGACGCGGCGACCGTCGGCGTCGTCGATGGGATCTACACCCGCGTTGGCGCGCTCGACGAGCTCGCACAGGGCCGGTCGACATTCATGGTCGAAATGCAGGAACTCTCCAACATCCTCCACTCGGCGACCGACGAGTCGCTGGTGATCCTTGATGAGGTCGGCCGTGGCACCGCCACCTACGACGGCATCTCGATCGCATGGGCCGCAACAGAGTACGTTCACAACCGGATCGGCTGTCACTGCCTGTTTGCCACCCATTACCACGAGCTGACCGCGCTGGCCTCACATCTCGACCGCGTTGCCAATGTCCATGTTGCCGTCGCCAACGAGGGCGAGGGCGACGACGATATCACCTTCCTCCGCACGGTTGAGGACGGAGCGACCGACCGATCGTATGGGATTCATGTTGCCGATCTCGCAG
>ERZ1034569.884-NODE-884-length-10425-cov-18.451784_pt1 | contig 10425 bp, 8 predicted proteins | sample MGYA00520706_ERZ1034569 | MGnify/ENA primary metagenome ERZ1034569 (study PRJEB33760, sample SAMEA4777722) | hypersaline lake metagenome | biome: hypersaline environment; feature: brines | place: Spain | collected 2014-08 | depth 0 m ...
CGTCGGCAGGGGCGCCGGTGACCACAGTCCGCGGCTCGTCGAGGCCCACGCCGATCCCGCCGTACAGCCGGTCGTGGGCCAGGCTCAGGTTCAAAAACCCGATATGGATCCGGGCGCCGGTGGTCACGCGGACGCGACTCATTACCAGCATCTACGGTCGTGACTCGGTTGGGGGTTTCGGCGGTGGCAAGCCGGGCCGGTGTCGGTGTCTCCCCTACGGAAGCGGGCAGAGGCTGGCGGTAAAGACGACGACGTCGTCGGAGTCGTTGCGTGCACCATGGACCGCGCCGCGGTCGTGGCGGACGACCCCAGGGGCCGTCACGACCGCCTCGTCGCCGTCGCGCTCGACGACGACCGCACCGTCGAGCACGTGGAAGACGTTCGTACTCCCCTCGTGCTCGTGGGCGTCGAGTTCGGCGCCGGGACCGAGCGCGAACGCTTTCACGAGCACGTCGTCGGTCACCACCAGTTCCGTCGTTACGATCTCCCCGTCGTCGGGGTCGAGTGTCGAGCGAGCCTCGGCGTACAGATCGAGCGTAGACATCGGTTCCGAGTGGGTCGGCATCGTATATATACTGTCGGCTCACCCGGCGAGAATCTTTACCCGTGGTCGCTCTGAACACGAAGCATGGATCTCGATGACGCGACGGTTGTCGTGACAGGAACGAGCCGCGGGATCGGGCGGGCGCTGCTCGCCGCGTTCGCCGCCGAGGGGGCGACGGTTGTCGGGTGTGCCCGCGACGGGGACGCACTCGCCGACGCCGTTGCCGAGGCGATGGCCGATACCGGGGGGAGCGTCGAGGGCGTCGTGGCCGACGTACAGTCGGAGCAGGCGGTCGCGGAGTTGGTCGACGCCGCGATCGAAGCGGGCGACAGCGACGCCATCGACGTGGTGGTGGCGAACGCCGGCGTCAGCCACGGCACGCCCGGCGAGATGCCGATCGGCGACGAGCCCTACGACCGGTTCGACGACACGCTCGCCACCAACCTCCGGGGGGTGTTCGCGGTCGCGAAGGAGGCCCACGACGCGATGCCGGACTCGGGGCGACTCCTGGTTCCGTCGGGATCGATCGCGACCGACCCGACCGAGGGAATGGGCGCGTACGCGGTTTCGAAGGCGGCCGTCGAAGGGCTGGTTCGACAGCTCTCGGTCGACGTGGCCCAGACCGCCGCCGTCGTCGACCCCGGAATGATCGAGAGCGACCTCTCCGGGCCCGGAGGCCGTGACCCCGAGGACATCGCGCCGATGTTCGTCTGGGCCGCGAGCGAGGCCGACGCCGACGGGATCGACGGCGAGCGCGTCGACCTCCGAACCTGGAAGCGGGCCACCAGATCCCGGTAAGTCCTCCGCGCGCGGTCGACACCGGCGCACTCCGACAGGTTTATTAAAAATACTGATGTGAGTAATAATATGGGCGTTACTACACGGGACGGTTCGCCCCGTGCCGTCGCAGGGATCTCCCGGATCGGTGGGGTTGCGACGCTCCTACTCGGGGCGCTGTCGGTGTTCGCCGTCGCCACCGGGACGACCGGCGCCCGGAAACTGGTGGTGATCTCGTGGACCGCGTTCCTCGCGATGGCGGCCGCGATCCCGCTCGGTACCCGGAGCGACGAGCGGGGGGCCGGCGGCTTGGTGTGGGGCTACGGGCTGGCCGCAGGCGCGATGGTGACGAGTGCGGCCGTCTTCCTCGTCCCACAAGCCATCGGCCAGCACCCCCGGTGGGGTGGGTTCGGGATCGCGTTCGGGCTCCTTGCGGGGTTTGCGTCACACACGATCGGCCACCGGCTGGCGCACATGGACCTCCCGATGGACCGCACCGTCGCCGAACTGACCGCCCACGCCTTCTCCGCGGGCGCGATCATCGGGATCATCTACGGGAACATGCCGGAGTTGGGCGCGCTGCTCGGGCTCGCGATCGTCTCACACAAGGGCCCGGCAGGGTACGCTGCCGCGCGCCGCCTCGCCAACGCCGACCGGGGAGCGTCGGTACTTCTCCTCCCGGCGACCGGCGTCGGCATCGCGGGGATCGTGTCGTCGCTGGTCGCGCTGCCCGCCGCGGGCCCGGTCCGAGGGCTCGTGTTCGGGTTCGCCGCCGGAGTCTTCCTCCACGTCGCGATGGACTTCCTCCCCCGGTGTGAGATCGGCAGCGAGATCCACGACCTGTTGTCGGTCTCGGGGGACGCCCACGCCCTGTTGGACCGGCTCCGGCTTCACGCGGTCGCGTCCACGTCGCTCGGCGGGCTCGTCGTTCTCGCTGCGTGGCTCGTGATCGCGTGAGCGGGCAGGCTTGTCCGGTCGCCACGGCCGTCGCGTGGACGGATGGATTTTTGTCCGCTCGCAGGGACGTCCGACCATGACTTGCTACGTCGTCGCCACCGACCACGTGGACACGAGCGCCCGCCTCTGTGATTACCTGATCGACCGCGTCGGGCCGGACGACGACGTCCACGCGACCAACTCCCTCCCCGGCGAGGACGAAACCGGCACGCGTGACGTCCGGGACGGCGAGGAGGCGCTGAACGTGATCTTCTCGCGGTTGGGCGGGTTCACCACGGTCGAGACTCGGCAGTTCGTCCGCGGGAACGACCCCCACGAGGACGTCCTCCGGCTGGCCGCGGAGGTCGAAGCCGACGAGTTGGTGATCGGGATCCGTCAGCGGAGTCGCACCTCGAAGGTGGTCTTCGGAAGCAGTGCCCGACGGATCCTCCGGCAGTCCGACCGGCCGGTCGTGGCCGTGCCACTGTCGACGGCGGGTGGGAACGCGGACGCGGACTAACGGCCGACCGCTACGGCGGCGGAACGCCTCCGAAACTCACCGGCTCACCGTGGCGTCAAGAAAGGCGAGCCCGTGACGAACACACCGGTCGAACCCGCTTCCCTCGTAGAGATCGACGTGTCCGGCGGGAAGCCGGACCAGCGTCGCATCCGGCAGCGACGCCGCGGCATCCTCGGCCGCGTCGATCCCCGCGATGTCGTCGCGGGTGCCGCCGACGAGGAGGACCGGACACGTCGGTCGCCGCCGGTCGTCCTCGCCGGTGTGGTTCCACAGCGCGAGGATCGACCGGCCCGGCGTGCGGTTTGTCCACTCCGCACCCGTCGCCCTGCGGTATCCCCGTGACGCGTTCGGCGTCGACACCAGCGGGCGTCGCCCACTCCCGTCGGCGGCGTCGGCGACCACCGGAACCGTGTGGGGCCGGCCAACGAGCGACTGGAGTCGGTCGCGGACCCCTGCCAGAAGGCCGCCCGCGACGGACCGTACCCCCTGATTCCGGAGAAACGCCCGTCCGGAGAGGATCGGGGTCCCCGCAACGACCCCCGAGATCCGTGGGTCGTCGGCCGCAACGGCGAGCGCGCCGTCGGCCGCGACCCCGACACCCCACAGGACGGTTCTATCAGTCGCGATACTGTCACGTTCGCGAAGCCCCGTGAGCGCGGCCTCCCAGTCCGTCCGCTGCCGGGCCGGCGACACCAGATTCCGTGGCTCGCCGTCGCTGTCGCCGGTGTGTCGGAAGTCGAAGCGGAACCCGGCGTAGCCTGCGGCCGCTAAGCGCTCGGCGTAGGGCGCCAACGGCCGCCCGCCCGACGCGATCGGGCCGCCGGCCAGGACGACGAGCGGCGGGTTCGACGGCTGATCGGGCCGGTAGAGCCGGCCGACGCAGCGTTCGCCCCCGCTCCGGAACGTCAGCCGAACGGTAGAGAAATCGTACCGCGAGGGGGAATCACGGGACGCGCGGCTCGGCTGCGCGTGACGTCCCGCTCCCGGGGCCGTCACCGGTTGCCCTCCGAGAGGGTCGCGATCACGCGCTCGGAGAACTCCTCGCCGTCGATGTCGTAGTCCAGATACGCCCGGAACCACTCGGCCTTCGCGTGCCAGGTCCCCTGGATGTCGTCCTGGTGGCGTCGGACCGTTGCCGTCACGCGCGCGGGCTCCCACTCGTCGTGCTCGGCGGCGTCGATGAACGTCCGGAGCGCCCGCCCCATCTCCTGGTGGTTGACCGAGACGTCGGGAAAGGCCGTGAGGTAGACCAGTTCCACCGCGTCGTCGGTCCACTCGATCGACTCCACGTCGATCGCGTTGGACCTGAGTTCGCCCTCGATCCCGGAGATGACGTCGTCCATACGCGTCCGTTCGGCGTCGAGGGAGTAAACAGTTGCCGCGAGGGGACCCGGAGTCACACCTCCACCCGCAACCCGTCCCGGGCGAACCGCACCTCGCCGCCGTACGACCGCGCGATGGAATCCAGCATCTCGTCGTGCCGACCCTCGGTGTGTGGATAGAGGTGCGTGAGGTACACCCGGCCGAAATCGTGGCCGGACAGAACCCCGCCGAGTTGCGAGGCCGTCGGGTGCGCTGCGACATCGACGTCGTCGGGAAACGAGCAATCGTGGGCGAGCACCGCGGCACCGTCGGCGAACGACGCGAGCGACGCCGACGCCTCGCCGTCGCCGGAGTAGACGACGTCGCCGTCGGCCCCCGAGAACCGGTAGGCCAGACACTCCACCGAGTGGTCCATCCGGGTGGCGGAGACGTCGAACCCCGCGACCGAGACGGCAGTCGGGCCGATCTCCCTGACGCTGAGGTCGACACGGCCGTCGAGGTAGTCGTGGACGTCGAGCAGGCCGTCGAGAAGTGATTTCGTGCCCGCGGGGCCGACGACTTCGAGGTGTTCCTCGCCGGCCAGCCACCGCGCCTTCAGCAGCGCCAGGAGGTCGGAGACGTGATCCAGGTGGTTGTGGGTCAGGAGGACCGACGACACCCCCTCGTAGCCGACATCCGTGCCGGCGAGTCGGTGGAGGACGCCGCTGCCGCAGTCCACGAGCAGCGATCGCCCGTCGGATTCGAGCAGGAGACCGGTCTGTACCCGGTCGGGAACCGGCATCGCGCTGCCGGTGCCGAGGAACGTGAGACGCATTGTCTGAGCCACGACGCGCCGCCGCATAGGCGTTCGGGACCGCGGGAGACCGCCCCTCCGGCGTCGCTTCCGGCTCGGGCAGAACCCACTTACCCGCGGCGCCCGATGCCACGGATGATGGTCGATACCGGGCGCGACCTGCTCCGGCGCGCCGCCGAGCGAGCTGGGGCCGACGGCGACCACGACACCGACGATCCGGACGCAAACGGTCGGTTCCCGTTCGACCCCGACACGGTCGACATCGCCGACGGCGACGTGCTCGACCGGCTCGAAGGGCCGGTCCGCGAGTGGTGGGTCGACGAGTTCGGACGGTACGTCGGACGGAACGGCGGCTTCTTCACCCCGCCGCAGCGGGAGGCGATCCCGCTCGTCGACGACGGCACCAACGCCCTCGTGTGCGCGCCGACGGGGTCGGGGAAGACCCTCGCGTCCTTCACCGCGATTCTGAACGACCTGTTCGGACGGGCGCGGGCGTCCGAGGAGGGCCTCGACAACTCGGTGTACTGCCTCTACATCTCGCCGCTGAAGTCGCTCGCGAACGACATCCACCGAAACCTGACGGTTCCGGTGGAGGGAATCGAGGCGCGGCTGGACGACCGCGGCGACGACGTCGAGGTCCGCCATGCGATCCGCCACGGTGACACCGAGTCGGCCGAACGCCAGCGGATGCTCAAGGAGACGCCCCACATCCTCAACACCACCCCGGAGACGCTCGCGATCCTGTTGAACGCCCCGAAATTCCGGGAGAAGCTTCGGAGTGTGGAGTACGTCATCGTCGACGAGATCCACAGCCTCGCGGAGAACAAACGCGGCACCCACCTGTCGGTCGCCCTGGAACGGCTGGAGGGTCTGGTCGACGCGTCGCCGACGCGGATCGGGTGCTCCGCGACGGTCGAACCGCTCGACACGATGGCGGAGTTCCTGGTCGGTCGTAACGACGCCGGTGCGGTGCGGGACTACGAGATCGTCGACACCCGGTTCGTCCGCGATTTCGACCTCCAACTCGAGTGTCCCACCGACGACCTGATCGACACGCCCCGGTCGACGGTCCAGTCGGGGTTTTACGACCGACTCCACGAACTGATCGACGCCCACGACAACACCCTGGTGTTCACCAACACCCGGTCGGGCGCCGAACGGGTCTTAGAAAACCTCCGGGGCCGCTTCGACGCCTACGGCGACGACAACTCGGGCTGTCACCACGGCAGCCTCTCGAAGGAGCGCCGGACCGAAGTCGAGGAGGGGCTGAAAACCGGCTCCCTCGACGTCGTCACCACCTCCACCAGCCTCGAACTCGGGATCGACATGCCGCACCTGGACCTGGTGATCCAGGTCGGCTCCCCGAAGTCGGTCGCCGCGTTGCTCCAGCGGGTCGGCCGCGCGGGCCACAGCCTCGGTCAGACCGTGGAGGGGCGGGTGATCGCGCTCGACCGCGACGAACTCGTCGAGTGTGCGGTGATGCTCGGAAAGGCCGAGGCCGGGTTCGTGGATCGGGTGTTCGTCCCGGAGAACGCCCAGGACGTCGCCGCCCAGCACGTCTACGGGATGGCGATCAACGCCATCCGGCGCGAGGGCGAACTCCTCCGGACGCTCCGGCGGGCATACCCGTACCGGAACTACACCGACGACGAGTGGGAACGCCTCCTGACGTATCTCACCGCCGACTACGACGGGATGGAGGACAAAAACGTGTACGCGAAGGTGTGGCGCGACGAGAACGACCCGCCCGGCGGCGACCACCACCACCCGGAGTTCGACGTCGGCGCACCGCTGATCGGCAAGCGGGGGCGGATGGCCCGCGTTATCTACATGACCAACATCGGGACCATCCCCGACTCGTTCACGTGTGACGTCCGGATGCGCGGCTCGGAGGAGTGGGTGGGCCAACTCGACGAGAACTACCTCGACACCCTGGAGAAAGGCGACGTGTTCGTGCTCGGCGGCGACCGCTTCGAGTACCGGTACCGCCGCGGGTCGAAGGTGTACGTCGACCGGACCGCCGCTCAGCCGACGGTCCCGTCGTGGTTCTCCGAGCGACTCCCGCTGTCGTACGATCTGGGCCGGGAGATCGCGGCGTTCCAGCGCGACCTTCTCGACCGCCTCGAAGCGGGCGGTGCCCCGGCGGTCAGGGAGTGGCTCCGCACGTTCCCGGTGGACGAGAACTCGGTGCGGGCGATCACCCGGCTGTTCGACGAACAGCGCCGGTACGCGGGCACGGGGAGTGTCGCCACCGACGACCGGTTCGTCGTCGAGGAGGTGCTCGACCGCGAGCAGTACCGCCGGCATTTCTACGTCCACTCCACCTACGGCCGGCGGTTCAACGACGGACTGTCCAGACTCGTGGCCGCCCGGTGTGCGCGCCGATCGAACGCGAACGTCCAGGTCGCGGTCGCGGACAACGGCTTTTCGCTGTCGATGCCGTTGAACCGGAAGGTCGACATCGGGGCGGTGCTCCGCGACCTCGACCCCGAGGCGGTGCGGGCCGACCTCCGTGACGCCCTCGACGGGACCGACCTCCTCCAGCGGTACTTCCGGATCAACGCCACCCGCGCGCTGATGATCCTGAAGCGGTACAAGGGCTACGAGAAGTCCGCGGCCGAACAGCAGGTGTCGGCGGAGATGCTGCTGTCGTTCGCGGAGGAACTCGAGGACTTCGCCGTGATCGACGAGACGTATCGGGAGATCATCGAGGACAAACTCAACGTCGCAGCGATCGAGGACGTGCTCGCAGCACTCGGCCGCGGGGAGATCGAGGTCGTGACGGTGGACCTCGACTCCCCGACTCCACGGGCGTTCGGACTCGCCACCCTGCTCGCGAGCGACGTCGTGCTCGCAGAGGACGAGAGCGCGGTGCTCCAGGAGTTCCACGAACGCGTCCTGGAGTCGATCGACGACGAGGGCGAGGACGTCGCGGTCGGGGAGTCCTGACGCCGAGCGTCGGCGTGGCCTACTGCCGCGCCCACGCCAGCATTCTGGCGTAGAAGGGGTCGGCTTCGAGCGCATCAGCGCTGCCGACGAGTGCGAGCGCCCGCCGTGCCCGCGTGAGCGCCACGTTCACCCGTCGGTGGTCCTCGAAGATCGGCCCCTCGAGCGACCCGCTCGCGACGAACGAGACCACGATCACCTCCTTTGCCGACCCCTGGAATCGGTCGACGGTGTCGACCGCGACGTCGGTCCGGCGGTCGATCTCGGCGACCTGCGCGCGGAACGGCGCGATCACGCCGATGTCGTCGGGGTCGACGCCCGCATCGAGGTACGAATCGACGACCGCCGCCACGCGCCCGGCCTCGATCGGATTAGTGTTGCCGACGCGCTCGCCGTCGGGGTCGACGAACGCGACGCGGTCCCGCAGGGGCTCGGGAAGCGCCGACTCGTCGACGCCGAGACCGGAGAGCCGCCGGGCCGCCACCGACCCATCGGCCGGCCGGAGCGCGCCGTCGTAGAACTCCCGGGAGGAGAACGCCTGGATCCGCTGAGCCATCCGGTACTGTCTGTCGAGCAACACCGACGCCTCGGGGTAGGCTTCGATCAGCCGCTCGAACAGCGAGGTCTGCAGGTCGGTCCCGGTCTGCGGCTCCTCGGCGCTCGCTGCCTCGGACGTGTGTGTCCCGCCGGCCTGCACGACCGGCGGCAACTGCTCGTGGTCGCCGACAAGCACGAACCGATCGGCGCGGGAGACCGCCGCCAGCGTCCCCGGCTCGGTCAACTGTGAGGCCTCGTCGACGAGCGCCACGTCGAAGGACTGTTCGCGCATCACCCGCGACCCGCAGGTGGCTGTGGTGGCGGCGACGACGGAGGCGTCCCGGAGCGCAGCCGCACGTTCGTTCGGCTCGCCGCCCTGCTCAAGCCGGACGTCGAGCATATCCGCACGGATGCCGTGCTCGGTTCCGACCCGGGCGACGTCGGTGATCCCGCGGTCACGGACCGCCTCCAGGGCGTTGTCGACCGCGCGGTTGGTGAAGGCCGACAGCAGCACGCGCTCCCCGCGATCGATGAGCGCCTCGACGATCCGGGCGATGGTGTGGGTCTTCCCGGTCCCCGGCGGGCCGTGGATCAACGCGAGGTCGTCGGCGTCGACCGCGAGCCGGACCGCACGGTTCTGGGCAGCGTTGTTGGCGACGAACGTCTCGGGGTCGCCGTCGGGACCGACCGAGCGGTCGCCGAAGGCCGGCTCCCGCCGCCCGAACAGGACGTCCTTCCGGTCGGGGTCGCCCTTCAGCACGAAGTCGTGGAGCGCGGTCAGCATCCGGTCGACGCCGATCTCGGAGGGATAGACGTCGAGCCGCGCGAGATCGAGCGGTTCGTCGGCGGTAACTCTCACCTCCGTGCCCAACTCCACGATCCGGCAGAGCTCCGCGTGGCCGGCGACTGGGTCGCCGTCGCTCGCTAATGCGACGTCGCCGCTCCGAAGCTTCGAGACCGCGTCGTCGGACTTTCGCGCCCGCATCTCCCACCGGCCGTCGTCGTGCTGTGTCCGGTCCAGCGGCTCCAGCCCGATCAGCGCCCGGTCGTCGTCGGCGCGCTCCTGCGCCGACTGCTCCCACAGCTTCCGGTACTCCGCGTGGATCTGGCCACGCTCGGCCTCGATCGCGTTGTAGAACCGCTCGAAGTACTCGCGCTCTTCGACGGGTACTGCCTCCCCGATCTGTCCGGCCTTCGACTCCTGGTCGAGCCGGCCCGACACCACCATGCAGGTGTCCTGCTCGAAGCAGTACTCACACCGGGCGTCGGCCTCGTACCCGGTCGGAACGTCCGTTTCCCACTCCATCGCGGCGATCTCGTTCCGGGTCCGGACCACGAAGTCGAGCAGGCCGTCGCCGATCGAGAACTCCTTGGCGGGCGAGAGGTCGCCGGTCTCCTCGGTGCGCTCTAAGGCGGTATTTTTCGTATACAACAACGTGGCAGTGTCGGCGGGAACCCCACGCTCGGCGAGCACCAGGGCGTACGCCGCCGCCTGGATCTTGTCCTGGAACCGGGGCTCGCGCTTCGTGTTCTTGCCGGTCTTGAGTTCGACCGGCATCCCGCGTCTGAGCGCGTCGGCCCGACCCTTGATCCCGAACGTCGGCGAGATCAGCGTGTACTCCGAGCGCCACGCGTCCGCTTCGGTGAGGGTACCCTGGGCGAGCCACCCCTCGATTGCGGCCGCGTTTCGGCGGACCTCGTCGCGGACCTCGCCCGCCTCCCGGCCGAGGAGCCCGAGTTCCAGCCCGGCCTCTCCGACCCGGTCGTCGATCGCCGCGTCGATATCGCGGTCCCGGAGGAGGTCGCCGAACACCTCGTGGACGATCGTTCCCTTCACGACGGGGTAGTTCAGCGGGACCCCCGATAGCTTGTTCAGGTAGTACATCCGGGGGCACTGCACCCACGACCGAATGTCGGTCACGTCGACTAAGAATCCGGGTTCGAGCACGACTCGGGAGTCGCCGGTGGTTGCATACCCCGTCTCGCCGCGGTAGTCGGAGGCTTCGAGGTCGGTCGCGAGGAGCTCCATCCCGGGTTCGGCGTGCTCGG
>ERZ1034569.885-NODE-885-length-10418-cov-24.238734_pt1 | contig 10418 bp, 10 predicted proteins | sample MGYA00520706_ERZ1034569 | MGnify/ENA primary metagenome ERZ1034569 (study PRJEB33760, sample SAMEA4777722) | hypersaline lake metagenome | biome: hypersaline environment; feature: brines | place: Spain | collected 2014-08 | depth 0 m ...
TCTCGTATGCCTGTCCGTGGGCCCACCGGACGCTGCTGGTGCGCGCGCTGATGGGACTGCAAGACGCGATCGGTGTTTCGGTTGTCGACCCCTACCGCGGCGACGATGGGTGGCAGTTCACACCCGACAAAGCGGGCTGCACCGAGGACAAGCTCTACGGCAGCGACTATCTCCGCGAACGCTACGTCGAAGCCGACCCCGACGCGACCTGCCGGGTGACGGTGCCGGTGCTGTGGGACACAACGGAGGAAACGATCGTCAACAACGAATCCCGGGAGATCATCCGCATGTTGACGACCGGGTTCCGTGAGATCGCCGAGCGGGATATCGATCTCGCGCCGGAGGCGAACCGCGAGCGGATCGATGAGGTCATCACCGACATCTATGAGCCGATCAACAACGGCGTCTATAAGGCCGGCTTCGCGACCGATCAAGAGCCCTACGACGCGGCCATCGACGAGCTGTTTGACGCGCTTGATCACTACGATGAGTTGCTGGCCGACCAGCGGTTCCTCGCCGGCGATCAGCTCACCGAGGCCGACATCTGTATGTTTACCACCCTCATTCGGTTCGATCACGTCTACCACACGCACTTCATGTGCAACGTGCAGTACATCCACCAGTACGACAACCTCTGGCCGTATCTCCGCGACGTGTACCAACAGCCCGGCGTTGCCGACACGGTCGATATCGACCACATCAAAGAACACTACTACACGACCCACCCCGACGTGACACCACACGGCATTGTCGCCCGTGGCCCGGAGCTGGATTTCGACGCCACACACGACCGCGAACGACTCAGTAGCGCGGCAACACCGCAGTAACCGTCGTTTCGCGGCTGACTCTAGTTCTACATGTCTGTTTTCAGCATCCCACGATCCGTAGAGAGCTGATTGTGTATCTAACGCTCAACGGCATTTGAGCTGCTGTTTGTCCGGCTAGAGGTAGTATTATTACTATACCGTCTCTTAACTGGTGTATGCCAACTTGTCCTGAGTGCGACCACAGCGAGGAGCCGTCAGGCGCGTGGCTCACCGAGATTCTCGACGATGAAAAACGCCATCGCGGCCGTACCATCTGTCTGATCACCTGTCCGGACTGTGAGGCGGTGCTCGGGGGCACCGACTCGGAGTGGGTCGCCGCCTACTGAGCGTGTCAACACCGCGCGCCGTAGACTTTTCAGGCGGTACTGAATAGGACAAGCTATGTACGATAACGGACGTGCCGGCCATCGATGGCAACGCGCCCTCATCGACCGGCGAGCCGCGACAGCGGGGTGGTCGTGATGGCGACGAAACGCGAACTCGAAGGCCAACTCGCCGTCGTCGCCGGCTTCGAGGATCCACAGGCCGCCCTTGAGCAGTATCCAACGCCGCCGGCGTTGGCCGCCCACGTCATTCATCTGGCTGATCTCCACGACGACATCGAGGGTCGCACCGTCCTCGATCTGGGAACCGGCACCGGGATGCTCACGCTTGGCGCGGCGCTCCGCGGGCCGGCTCGCGTCATCGCCGTCGAACTCGATGACGGGCCGCTGGCGACGGCCGTCGAGAACCGCCGCCGGGTCGGTACCCGAACACCGATCCACTGGCTACAGGCTGACGCGACGCGGCTCCCCTTGTCGATTCCTGAGCCTGTCACCGTCGTCATGAACCCGCCGTTTGGGGCCCAAAATGGCCAAGCGGGTGCTGACCGCGACTTTCTGTCGGCGGTCGGGGATATGGCCTCGGTGTCATACTCGGTACACAACGCCGGCAGCAAGGGATTTATCGAGGCGTTTGCCGCCGACAACGGTGGTGAGGTGACCCATGCGTTCAGCGCGGCGTTTGCGGTCGACAACCAGTTCGAGCACCACGACGAGGAGCGCAGCGAGATCGACACCGAGGTGTATCGGATCGAGTGGAACACCTGACGCAACGTCGTGGGCGGGAAGGTGGCGTAAATCGGGATCGAGTCAGCCGACCTTGTTGGCGACCCGAACCGCCGTTTGGGTGCGGTTGTTAACGGCGATCAATCGACCGTCGCGCCGGCGTAGCTCAAGCCGACCGACACGTACCGATTCGTTCTGTGCCGGGAGGTCACCGAGTTCGTCGTCGACGCCGACGCGGAACCCGGTGTCTGTCGCATCGAGTGACACCTGCTGACCGGCAACAATCGGCTCGGCCTCAACAACGCCGGCGTTGTACAGCGGTCGGCTCTGATTGTCGTGGCTGAGCGTCACGCGATAGGTGGTGTCGCCGCCGACAGCCTGCCAGCCGGTTCGACTCGCGGTGACCGTCTCTTCCCAGGTGAGCCCGCCGAGGCGGATAGCCGCCTCGCCCTGATTCGCCAGCTCAGATTTGCTGACCGCTGTCGACCAGATGTGGCGGTCGGTGTTGCGGACGATCACCCCCGAGGTGTTGAGCCGGGTCGACTCGCCGGCCCCCTCGATGTCGATGACGTTGAGTTGGCCGTTGGTGACGTTCTCACCGTAGGTGAGCTCATACCCCCGCATCTCGATCGGCTCGCCCGGCAGATCGCCGTCGGCGGCCGTCGTCGCGTTGGTGGCGATGGCGGGGGCGATGAGGATAGCACTGGCAGTCACCAACAGCAACAACCCGACCTGCCGGCTTGAGATCGTCGTGAGATCGGTGAGAAACGTTGTTGGGTTGTCGACCGCAACCTCGGGAAAGAGCGGGGTATCGTCGGCAACAACCGCGTAGGTGACCACCGATGCGAGCACGAAGACGAGCCCGAGGCCAACCGCCCGATAGAGGACGTAGCTGTTGTTGCCACGATACCAGTAGACGGCCCACAGCGATCGCTCAACGGCAAACAACAGGACAGCAGCCCACAACACCCCCGCCGAGGGCCGCTGTCGGCGCGTCACCCGCTGGTAGCCAACGCCCAGAAGGACGCCGACGAGCAGGCCGACCGCATGGCCCTGAATCGCGATCGAGGCAAACCACGGCGTTGAATAGGTCGTCCCGCTGGTGGCAACCTGCTGCGGCGTTTGGATCGCAGCAAGCAAACGGCGTAGGACACCTTGGCTCACACTCGCCAGAATGGTGACCACCGGCGCTTGGACGAGCGTGAACCCTGCGAAGGCAAAGACGACCATCGAAAAGCCGATAATCGGCCCCAACGCGACGAGCGCGCCGAGTACCGATAACAAGATCCCCGCCGCCGGGAATATAACTACGGCGCGGACGACAGGCTGTGTCCACGCCGCATGGAGCCGGGTTGTGGTTCGGCGGTTGGTGTGGTGGCCCCAGAGTGATTCCGTCACCGAGCCAAGCAGCAGCGTACCGAGAAGATTGCCGATCAGATGACTCGTGTTCGCGTGTGCGAGACCTGCAACCACCATTCCGACCGGGTCAAGATAGCTCCACGCCCGAAACGGCAGGACGATCGGATCGGCCGCACCGAAGCCGTCCTGCAAACCACCGTACACCGCGAGCAACACAGCCATCAGCACAAACGTTCCCCACGGCATCCCAAACAGGAGGCGATCGGTGAGACGGCGATACCAATCACGCGGCCGACTCATCGCTGCAAGCCCAGCAAGGGCGACGACCAAGCCGACGCCCAACAGCAGGCGACCCAGTAGTGGGCCGGTAACTGCGTTGCCAAGGCCAGCGAGGGCGAGAAAGACCGGTGTGGCCGTCATCCCGCGTTATCGTTGGGTCGGTTGCGGTGGCTGTCGGGGCACGTCAGATCTTGCCCTCGGCGTCGTCGGCGAGTTCCTTCATCCGCTTGCCGACGCGGCCGGCATTCGAGAACTCGTCTTCGCTCATGGCTGTCGCCAACGCGTTGCCAAGGACAAACACCGCGTGTTTGTGCTCGCTTTTCGACTTGTGAACGTGATCCGGTTCCACATCGAGTTCGTCGTAGGGATCAAACAGGGTACCGTCGACGGATTCCTGCTCCCGGAAGTACTGCATAATCAACACCATCTGCTCGTGCAATTCGAGCAGCTCGTCTTTGTGCATACCCCGCCTATGGACGGTTCGGATTTAAGCGTTGTTGGGATGCGTCTGTTGTGGTGGGTGAGAGCGGTGAAAAACGAGCAAAGCAGCTAGCGATTGAAACGCTTGGGACGGAACCGAAACCGGTGAGCGGCCAGAATACGGTGCGTCGATGCTGCGGTTGGTTAGAAGACGTACTCGTCGTCGTGGCCCATCATTCCGTCATCGCCCATTACCCCATCGTCCTCAAGGTCGGCGTCGTCGTCCATCGGGCCGCTGGTTTTGTAGGCTTTCAGCCCCGTTGACAGCAGGTTTTCGATAGCTTCCTCACGGTTGATGAACTCGCCTTCATCGACCAGCTGGGTGATCTGCATTTCGAGGTGTTCCGGGATGTTGATCTCGACTTTCGGCATTTGAACATCCGGTGGTTGCGGGGGTGCCTATTTAAAACTGCCGCCGAATCCTGACCGGTGGTGGCACCGTCAACATGACCCCAAACACGGTGGGTGGATAGTCACCCTCAAGGGCGATGGGCCCCTTCTCAGTGGTATGGAGTCGCCGCGTGTCGCCGACCGGCCGAGGCTGGTGAGTCGGTCGATTCCCCTTGCTGACTCAGTGCCGTCGTTTCGAGCGCTGGTCGATGAGATGGAGCCCCCCCGGACGGTCTGGAACGCGGCCGACGAGGCGCGTGTGGTCGCCGGCGGCGCGGCGGCGACGCTGACCGCCGATGGCCCCGATCGCTTCAGGCAGATCCGAACCGCGGCCGAGCGGCTGTTCGAAACCGGCGATGTGCACGCCGGCACCGAAGCCGCCTGTCCGCGGCTGTTTGGTGGGTTTGCCTTCCACAGCGACGGTGCCGCCGCCGACAATGAGACTACTGATAACGGGGGTCACACGTCACCGTGGGCTGAGTTTCCGGACGCCAGATTCGTTTTCCCGCGCGTGCAGGTCACACAGACAGAGGGTGGCCCGTGGTTGACGGTCAACGCGGTCGGGCCGTCGGCGACACCGGCCGCCGTCGAAGCAAAACTCGACGACGAGCGAGAGCGCCTGCTATCTCGCGCTGCGACCGCAACGGCCGCTCCGCGACCAGGGATCACCGACCGTCGGCGGACGACGACCCCGACCGGGTGGCGGACGGCGGTTCGGAACGCCGTCGAGCGGATCGACGCCGGGACACTCCGGAAGGTCGTTCTCGCGCAAGCACTTGAAGCCGATCTCGGTGGCAACCTCGCGGTTCCGGATATCCTCGACCGGCTGAGCGAGAAGTATCCCGACTGTACACGGTTCCTCATCGAGCCCGACAGCGAGCCGCCGGCGGCGTTTTTTGGTGCGACCCCAGAGCGGCTGGTCTCGTTGCGGGGCCGCACGGTTGAAACCGGCGCGCTGGCTGGGACGACCGGCCGCGGGGAGACGCCGGCCGAAGATGAGTGGCTGGCCGAGGAACTGCTGGCCGACGAAAAAAACGTCCACGAACACGAGTTGGTCGCCGAAACGATCCGCGAGCAGCTGGCCCCCTTTGCGGCGTCAGTTTCGGTCGGTGAGCGCGGGATCAAGCGGCTGGCGACAGTTCAACACCTCCATACACCGATCACCGCCGAGCTGACCGAGGATACCCACGTGCTCGATGTTGTCGAGGCGTTGCATCCGACCCCAGCTGTCGGCGGGTTGCCGCCGGATCGGGCGCTTGAGACGATCCGGGAAACCGAACCCTTCGACCGCGGCTGGTATGCCGCCCCGGTCGGCTGGATCGACGCCGCCGGCAACGGCACCTTCGCTGTCGGGCTTCGGTCGGCGGTTGCGACCCAACGACGGGCGACGCTGTTTGCGGGTGTTGGCATCGTTGACGACAGCGATCCCGACGCCGAATGGGATGAGGTCGAACTCAAGTTCCGGCCGATTCTCGACGAACTGGAAGCGTAACCGTCCCACCGGGAGCAGTTGCGTATGACTCACGTTGTGTAGATATATCACTATGACTGAAATTACAGCCAGATACACGTTCTATCAGAGTATAAAATGTCATAAATGTTTTAAATAAGCGTAGCTTTGTTACCATATGGGTAATGACAGTGTTTCTCATACACTGGCCCCACAAACTGATTCCGATGACCGACCAGATTTCCACGCCGTCGAGCGGTTCATCTGACCTGCCGCCGGGCGTTGATGAACAACAGCTCGAAGCGTTTGTCCGCCGCGCCAACGCCGGCGTCTACGACAACGCCGAGCTAGAGGGTCTCACAGCAGCGGTGACCGTCATCGAAGCGATGCTCGATGGATCGTCGACAGCACCAACTGAGGTCGAAACGGTTCCGGCGGCGAGTAAATGGGCGAAAGCAGCTGGCTACGAACAGAACGCGACTGACGACAGCTAGCCGCTTCACCGACGGATCGACTGCCACGCGTCGATATCGACGGCTGCTGTCCCGCACTGATCGCCCGCTTAGCCGGCCAGTTGGCCGTCGGCCCGCGTCTGTTGCCAGTTGTGGCGGTGTTCGATCGCTTGAAGTGCCGTTTCAGTCAGTGTGTAGGAGTTCGTTCGTTTGTCGATGGCTGATTTTTCGAGGTAGCCCTCCTCAACAAGGGTGCTGAGGTTCTGGTAGACCCGTCCGGTGTTGACCTCTTCGCCGTAATACTCCTCTAAGCCATCCTTGATACCGAGGCCGTAGGAGGTCTCAAGATCCGACACGACATACAGGATGTCGCGTTGGAACGCCGAGAGATGTTTGACGGTCGCGCTCATCGTTGCTCCTCCCCGTCAAAGACGGTTGCAAAGAGCTTCCGTTGGGCGCTCCGGAGGTGCTGTGTGAACGTGGCGCGAGCGATGCCGAAGCGGTCGGCGAGCTCCGTCGCGTTGATCGCCCGTGGCTCCTCGAAGTAGCCGGTACGGTATGCCTGCGAGAGGATCTCTCGCTGGCGGGTGGTGAGTGGGTCAAGTAGCTGTGCGGTCGTCGTGGTGGTTGCCCGGGATTGTGTCATAGCTGAGGTTACGCGTGTGAGGGTTGTGTGTTCGAACGCTGATCTGAGATCGGCCAACAGATTCGGCACGACACTGTCCGTCGAGAGATAGCCGGTGATCGTCCGAAGCCCGTCGTCGACCGTTATCGTCTCGAACTGCATCCCGTACTCACGGGCGATGCTTTCCGGTGTTGGTGGGGTGACCAGAAAGCGATAGGTATGGCTGTCGGCCGTTTCTGTGGTGTCATACGGCTCGATGTAGTCGGCAGCAGTGATGTGTTCCTGACAGTCGTCCGGTACCGAACCGGTGACTTCGACGGTGTACAGGAGCTTGCCAGTCTTGTGCTCGGCGACAGAGCTGATCGAGAACTCGATGCTGGTAGACAGCTGATCGGCAAACGCGATGAGTGGTTCGGTTGGGGCGTCGACTTCAATCTCCAGTGTCACCGGCTCCTCGGCGATCAGCGATTCCGTCCACTCGTCGGTGCGGACGGTGTAGCTGATCAGGCAGGCGAACTCTCGGAGCAGGTCACGCTGCTCGTCGGTGATCGGTGTCTGGGCTGTGTAGGCACCGAGCACGCCAAACTGCATGCGGTCATCGCCGATGGGGAGCCCGATACCGGCCTCAAAGTCGAACCCGGTGGTTGCTGCTGTCCACTGCTCGGCCCACGGGTCAGCGTTGTCGACGGCGGCGACGGAGACGGTGTCGGTCTCTAATGCGCGGATCGCCGGATCGAACCGGTCGTTCCCGTTGCCTGAGAGATCCAGCGCCTGGACGTAGGTCTCACAGCCGCTGATCGCCCGTGGGATGATCCGGCCGCCCGCGCCGATGGTGCCGATCCAGACGCCGCCGTAGCTGTAGTTGTCCCGCAACAGCGCGCAGAACTGGCGGTAAAGATCCTGTTGGTTCGACACTGTCGTCAACAGGTCGACAGCCGTCGTCTTGAGCTCCCGCTCCTGTTGCAGCGCGCGCCGATCCCGATATGAGCGAACGGCCTTCCGGAGCTGGGTGCCGAAGATTGACTCATCGGGATCATCGAAGTCCTCGTTGATCAGCTCCTTGGGGATGTAATCGGTCACCCCTTTGTTGATCGCATCGGCGGCAACCGACTCGTCGCCGTGGCTTGTCACGAGCACAAATGGAAGCTCTGGGTGGGATGCCCGCACCGTTGAGAGGAGTTCAAGACCCGTGCCATCCGCCAACCGATAATCACAGACGACACAGTCGAACGCCGATTCGGTGAACTGCTGTCGTCCGGTGGCAAGGCTTGTCGCCGTGACCACATCGAAATCCGGTGCTGTCTCCGCCAGCAAGTCACTCGTCAACGAGAGCCACTGGGTGTCGTCATCGATCAACAAGAGCTTCGCTGGTGTCGCCAAGGAAGCTGTCCCGGCGTGCTGTGTCGCGTTGGTGCCCATTGTGTCCCGGTTAGTTCCGCGTGCGTTCGCTGCCCGTCGATTGTGCCCGGCTGTTGATCATTCCAGTCCGCAATCTAGTCAATGGGATAACCCCTTATTAATTCTATACCGGCATATGCAGGTATGGTGTGACTCGAACTACCGACGCCGATCGATCTTCGACGAACGGGTGACCCATGCCGCTGACGGTACCGGCTACAGGCTGGCGATCGTCCGGGATATCGCCGCCGCCCACGGCTGGACGATTATCGTCACTGACAGCGAATCCGGCGGCGCGCGCTTCGGTATCACCGGCGTTGCCTCTGGGGCAGCTTCGTCGACAGCGGCAGCCGATCGCGAGCAGGCCGTGGAGTGAGCGTCCCAACACGCCGGACATATGAGCGTCGATCCCGACACATCGGCCATGACTGCACCCAACCGGAACACGCTGTGGGGGCGGGCGATCGCCGCTGAACTCGCCCGTAGCGGCGTTCGTACGGTCTGTGTCTCGCCGGGGAGTCGTTCGACGCCGCTGACAGCCGCCGTCGACGAACATGAGGAGCTACAGACGATCTCCGCACTCGACGAGCGGTCGGCGGCGTACTTTGCGCTCGGACGGGCTCGCCGAACGGGCGAGGTGACGCCGCTGATCTGTACGTCCGGGACGGCCGCCGCCAACTACCATCCCGCCGTTGTCGAAGCGAATCAGGCGCGGGTGCCACTGTTGTTGCTGACGGCCGATCGGCCGCCGGAGCTGCGAGACTCAGGCGCAAACCAGACCGTCGACCAGGAGCAGCTCTACGGTGACGCTGTGCGGTGGTACAAAAATCTCCCCGAGCCCGCCCCGCGGGAGCGCGCACTGCGATCACTGCGAACCGATATCTGTCGGGCGGTTGGAACGGCCGAGGGAACGCCCGCCGGGCCGGTGCATTTGAACATCCCCTTCCGGAAGCCGCTGGAACCAACCCCGGTCGAGGGCGACGTACCAGCCGATCTCGACCCGTTGGCGGCACTTGGCCGCGATGAGGAGACGCCGTTTGTGCGGCGAACGAGCGGGGAGCCACAGCTTGATGACCGCGATCTGCGGCAGCTCGCGGAGACGCTGTCGGTCGATCGGGGGCTACTCGTCGCTGGCCCGGCTGATCCGCCGGGGCTCGACCCCGAGGCGGTGACAGCGTTTGCGCATGCCAGTGGGTTTCCGATCCTCGCCGATCCGCTCTCAGGGCTGCGCTTTGGCGGTCACACCCGTGTCGCGCCGGTGATCGGCGGCTACGATGGGTTTGTGAACACCGCGGTGACCGACGACTGGCCCGACCCCGAGGTCGTGGTGCGGCTGGGTGCGTCGCCGACCTCGAAGCCGCTGCGACGGTATCTCGCTGGTGTCGATGCGCGGCAGTTGGTTGTCGATTCCGCGGACGCGTGGCGCGAGGCGGAGTTCACCGCAAGCGATCTCGTGGTGGCTGATCCCGACCGGCTCTGTGGGCAGCTTGCGCAGGTACTCCGGGGCGGCGGGTCAGCCGAGTGGCGCGGTCGCTGGGAGAGCGCGGAAAAAGCCCACAGTGCGGTCGCGGAGGACGCCGACGACCGACTGTTTGAGGGCGGGATCGTCGCCGATGTGGTCGCTGGGCTGCCCGATCCGGCGACGCTTGTCGTCTCCAACAGCATGCCGGTGCGGGATCTCGATCGGTTTGGTGCGGTCGGGACAAAATCGGTCACTGCGCTGGGCAACCGTGGCGCATCGGGGATCGATGGGATCGTCTCGACGGCGTTGGGGGCGGCTCACGGAACGACCGACGACGTGACGCTGGTGATCGGCGATCTCGCCTTCTATCACGACCTGAATGGGTTGTTGGCTGTCGGGCGCGCCGAGGTCGATGCGACGGTTGTGGTCATCAACAACGACGGCGGGGGGATCTTCCATAAGCTGCCGATCGAGAACTTCGAGCCGCCGTTTACGCGGCAGTTCAAAACGCCGCATGGGTTGGACTTCGAGCCCGCCGGCGAGCTCTATGGGCTTGGCTTTTCCCGCGTCGAGAGCCGCGAGGGGTTCCGAGAGGCCTACGCCGCCGCGGCCGACCGCGAGGGCAGCGAGATCATCGAGGTCGTTGTCGA
>ERZ1034569.886-NODE-886-length-10416-cov-9.807934_pt1 | contig 10416 bp, 8 predicted proteins | sample MGYA00520706_ERZ1034569 | MGnify/ENA primary metagenome ERZ1034569 (study PRJEB33760, sample SAMEA4777722) | hypersaline lake metagenome | biome: hypersaline environment; feature: brines | place: Spain | collected 2014-08 | depth 0 m ...
CGGCGACATTTGGAGCGTTGATGACTGTCGGAGTCACTGTCGGTGTGCTCACCCTCGAGGGGGCGGCCGAGACGACGATTGCAATCGTCCTCGCCTTTGGCGCAGCGGCGCTATTATATCTCGTCACCGAGGAACTGCTGGTGAAAGCCGGAAAAGTCCCACAAACGCCGGTGTCGACGACGCTGTTCTTTGTCGGTTTCCTCGCGATATTTCTGCTCGACATCATCGGGTAAAATCGGGCAGCCTCACGGAGTGAACCTCCCGGTCGCTGTTCAGGACGTCTTTGATCTGCCAAACCTCGGTGAGTGACACTCTCTCAATAGGTTGATAGGCAGGAGAACTCGTTAGCAGCGATTGTCAAGAAGTCACACAGTCAGATGAACAATCGGCCGAACCCATCGAGAATTGAGAGAACCGGTGTGCGCGATACAGAGTCACTGCCAGAGCGAAGGCCCTCAAGACGGTCAAGCGCAGTCTTGTCATGTGGTTACATTTACACAACCAACCCGCCTGAATACTGTCACGAACCGCTTGCTGTTTGGTGATTCAGCGGTCTATCATCGGGTATAACTCGCGTTCTTTCCAGTCGTGTATCGATACTAGTTATTGGCACTGTAACTTTCTTTTTGTATGCAGCAAACGGAACGTCAAAAACTGGGGTTTCGAGGCTTGTGCGGGTTTGTCTACACACGATGGTCAGACTGCCAACCACTGTTATGCGGTCGTGGTTTTACACACTTACATTGAAATCACGTCTTTGCCACATTGACACAGTTGCGCGGTGCACGGTGGGACCTCCTCTCAGGCGTCTCTCTGTCTGTCAGTGGCTCTGATGACCAGAGTCGTACTGTGTCAAAGCGGTCTCTCGGTCTCATCGAATCAAGAGCAGAGCACAACTCACTCACCTCGATTCGACTCGATACCAGTCACCTCAAAGCGTGCCCCGCCTTCAGAACCGCCTGTTAGGGAGATTTCCCATCCATGAGCCTGAATGATTCGTCTCACGATTGGGAGTCCAAATCCAGTGCCCTGTTTGCTCGTCGTATAGCCCGTCTCAAACACATCGTCTCGCTCATCTACGGGGATTCCGTTTCCGTCGTCTTCGATAAAGAATCCATTGTGAAGCTCACCAACGGTGATTGTCACGCCCTCGTTCTTGCCTTCATCCTGATCCGTATGCTCGATTGCATTCCGCATCAGATTCTCAAACACCTGCGCAAGCCGACTCCGGTCAGCCCGAGCAGTTCCATCTATGTTGAGATAGATCGTCGCGTTGGGTGTCTCGACATTCTGCCAACAGTCCTGAGACAACTCAGCGAGATTAACTGGCCCAGGGCTTTTCAGCTGTTTGCCTGTCCGAGCTAACTGGAGGAGATCCTCAATGAGATCATCTATCCGAGTCAACGCCGAGTCAATATCGTTAATTCGCTCACTGTCACATTCCTCGCGGAGGAATTCCAAGTTCCCCTCTGCGACAGACAGTGGATTCCGGAGGTCGTGACTCACGACACTCGCAAACTCATCCAGCTGCGCGTTCTGGCGTTGGAGTTCTCGTTTGTCTTCGACGTATTCGGTGATGTTCTGTGCCACTGCCATCACGTGAGTAATCTCGTCGCCGTCAGTCCTCACAGGTGTCACCCGAGCTTGGTATCGTTCGCCTCTGTACTCCTGTATGGCAGCAGTGGCAGTCCCGTTAAATGCCTGTTTATACTGCTGGCAGGCTTCATCTGCAAGTTCAGCGGGAAACACGTCGTGTGGGGTGTGACCCTCAAAATCGGCGGGCGACATATCAGCTTGCTCCAGTTCTTCACCACCAGCACGCACATACTCAAGATCCTCGTCGATGAGGTACACCGCACCATTGGGGAAATTCTTGACCAGCGTTTGATACTGCTGATTTAATGCCAGCAGTTCCTGCCTACGGGTTTGAATCTCAGTGATATCACAGATTGCGCCTCGGATCTTGACGATGTCGTCGCCGTCGTATATGGGCTTGCCAGTAATACACACCCACTTTTGCTCGTCCTCAGCGGTCATCAATCGCGATTCAATTTCGTATGCTGTGCCGTGTGTGCGACACTTGTCCACTGCTGTCTCAACTGCCGCCTGATCGTCAGGATGATAGAATTCAATTCCCGTCTCAATGGATGGCTCAAATCCTCCATCAGGATCAATATCGTGAATCGCGTATGTCCCTTGCGTCCAACGCATCTCGTCAGTTTCGATGTCAGCCTCCCACCCGCCGACCTCGGCCAATTGCTCAGTGTGTCGTAGCAGTTCCCGGGTCCGTTCGAGTGTCTCCTTGCGTTGGCTTCGATCGGTGATGTCTGTATACATGGCAAATCCCCCTGAGCCATCGCCGTAGACGACATTTTGAAGGAGAAATTCACGAGGCCCGTCTGTGGTCTGGCGGGTCACCGCTCTCGATTCGGGGCGGCCGCCGGCTTGGTCGTGCTGACTGAATGCTGCGGCTTCGTGAGTCCGGTCGTCTGAGACAATGTGAGCGTCAAGTGAGTCACCGACCACAGTATCGGGGGCGTACCCAAACACGTCCTCAAATGCCGGATTCACCTGCCTGATAATTGGCTCGCCGGCTTCGTATCGGACTTCCACGGTTGGTTGTGAGAGGCAATCAAAAAGGGTGTGAAATCGCTGTTGCTCTGCGTGAACTCGCTGTTCAGTCTGTGACTGGTCGACAGCGTTCGTGATCCGATCAGCTAACAGTTTGTACTGCTCAGTTCCAGACGATTTTTGAAGATAATCAGTCACTCCGGCAGAGATGGCTTCACTGGCAACTTCCTCTGAGCCCTTGCCCGTGTACAGAATAAATGGAAGCATTGGGTCCTTTTGACGGACAGTCCTGAGAAACTCAATCCCGTCCTGAGTTGGCATGTCGTAATCAGAGACAACGCAATCGAACGATGAGTCAGCAAGGTGAGTGAGCCCATCCGCTACACTAGCGGCGGTTTCGGTGTCGAATTGCTTGTTCTCCCGTTCAAGAAACGTCGTCGCCATTTCGGCGAACTCCAACTGGTCATCAACGTGGAGGACGCGGATTGTGTCTGTGCGTTCCTCATTCGGAGTCATATTCAATCTACGTCCTGAGAGAATACAAACTTACATCGGTGAGGTATGTATTCCTCACATCCGAAGTCGTCCGAGGAGCACTGCAGCTATGACAACGCCATTTGAAAGAAAGCACTCACCGAGCACGTCGGCGCTGAGAGAAGAGAGAATCACGGTGGTAGTTATATGCTGTGAGCGTGCATCAAAGAACGACCAAGAGCACAGGAATCGCACACAATCTTCGGTGCACATCTGCTCTCACTCGCAATGTTGGTGCTGGTGGAGCATAGATAATTCTGGGTCTGCGCTTGTCAAGCTGTCCTGCGCGCACAGGACCGTTTGCCACATTCAGTTACCGAGATCTGTACGCTGTGTCAGGAGATTGGAATCGGCATTCATCAGGAATCAGTATCCGGAGGTGAACCTGTGAGTTGCTCACTGGCAAGGATAACGGCTCCGGCAGACGCTGCGACACCCGTGATGATGTGCGCGACCACAACGACGGCCGTGGCTCCGTACGCTGTCCAGGCAATCCCAGTCACGTTAGCGACTATCATCGCACCAATAAGCGCCTTGATTTTATGACTCCAGGCATAACGAGCAGCGATACCAACAAACGTGAGTGCAGCTATTCCCCCAAAAGTGTGGGCCGCCACTGCAATTGTGTGACCGCTCAGCGCTATCAATCCGGTAATCAACCCGACAGCCGCCGCGAGCACAAGAAGTCGTCTGGCTGTATGATTCATAATTATTATTGTAATTTCGGTTATCTATTGCGCGTCTTCTATATCACAGATGTGTTATATTGTGTCACGACACGTGGTTCAGACCGTCTCTCGTGGATGTGTTCTCATATCCCTCTCGGGATGATGTGACCCTCCGATGGGTGTCCTATGTAATCCACGTGAATACGGTCGTCTCACAATTGTAGACTGTATTCTTACAACTCACACCAGACAGATGTGTAAATACAGTACTTATTTCCGACTGAGAGACCTCCCAAACCATCTGCTGGAAGATGGTAGCACACGGGCTGGCAGATGGGTTGGGTGATCCTCTCTGTTATCGGAGACAGATAGGGATCCGCTTGGAACTTATCCAAGCTACACTTAACGGATCTCCTAAATTAAACATACCTTGCAAGAGCAACAGTCTTTCTGGGAAAACATAGGGGGTCTTCATATATATCTATGAGCAGCAGATCCCAATCAGCCTAAAATTGTGCATTGACTCTGGGAGAATGTGTGGCATGTTCTGATTGGGTGCCCCGAAGCACACGATTGCGTAGACATACATACCGGTCATTTGTAATCAAGAAACGGAGCAGGAGTGACGAACAGAATGGATTACCGAGAGTCGAAACAGATGAAGGATCTTCGGTGGGACGTCTTGGTATGTCGTTTGACTGTGAGATATTCTTTTCCGTGAGTGTTTCACAAATACGGGACACCATGCATAACACATGGCAGAGACGATGGATATGCACCGCCACCGCCGTCACGTACTTTCTGTCGTCGGCGCAATCGGTTCTCTATCGTCGTCTTTGAGTGTCTCAGTAGTCATAATAGAAACTCAGGATCTGGAGAAACCGAACTCTAACTGGCCGCCTCCAGACTCAACTGACAGCTCAGCACAGATAGCCTCACAATCCTCGTCCTCAACGCCCGACTGACAATGCAACAGAACAACAATACCGACGGAATTAATTCTCTATCAGAGAGACAGCGTATCTATCCACCGAATTAGTCTTTGTGACGAATCCAGCTGTTCAACAGGTCAGTCATCGACTGGAATGTCTGTCCTATCGATATCGAAGAGCTCGCCGAGCGAAACCTGCTTGGCAAGCTCGTGGACGAGCTTGATGAACATGTTCCCTGCGACGAGTTCGAGATTGTGCTCACAGCGGTGAAGGACACTCTTCAGGAGTTCTATTTCGTAAACCCGTATTTGTCCCTGGAGAGGAAGAGCACAGGATAGTCATTGACATCCTCCCGGCGCTGAAGCGCGAGGATTTCTTCGCGGGGCAGCACGCCGTTCGTGTGTCTCCGAAGGCAGCCTGACCGAGACCACAGGGGGCTCGGCTGTGGTTCGTGAGTCATGCGTCGGGCCTCCAATGGAGGCGTGGTATGCTTGGGTATCCGCTTGCACCTCACAGGCCGTGCCATTGACCCGACTCAACCACGAGGGTTGAGTCGCCATCCGACGCTTGCTTTTTGATCACAGAGACCCCAATCCAACTCCAGTTTTCGTCTGATGTGCTTCCATCGTCATATGGTGTCAAACAGTCTCAAACTCGTGGTTGTCGTCACTGTTGTCGGATTCATCCCCGCGCGAAAGCACGGGGCTCTCTCCTTGAATATCCGTAAGAAACGACAGATCGAGACGTTCGAACAGTGCTGTTGTCTCACCGTTCAGCGGTTTGAAGACCTGCTCATCCGTATCGTTATCCGGTATGATGGACCTGGTAGTGGACACATCAGATTCGTCCTACCACCTTTCTCGTGAGAACCTCTACACCACCGCTTTACTCTACTAATGATAAGGTGGACGTGTCTCTGTCAACGGAGATTCTCCTGTTGAGCATCGCTTTCGTCCTGCTCGGCATTTAGAGTTCATTGCGAGTGCCCGGCGGTGCCCGGAGCTTCACTGTCGCTGATCTCGGCACTACCACGCTGGGACTCATGGTCGGTATCGCGGAGACGCGTGCATTGCCCGGCCAGACCAACGACGAGTCCTCAGCAGTTACAACGTGGAGCCTCCGGCCTCAAGGAGTGAACATGGTGAGTGAGTAGGCCGGAGAGGAAACCGACATGGCACGATGTAACTACCATACGACGGCCACCTAACTCGCAAAAGTATAACAAGCGGCAGTCTGTGTTCTGAAATACGGAAGTCCGCCGTACCGCACCCGTCAGACTTGACGTTCCTGACGAGCGGCGTAACGACTTCCACGAATCTGCCCAACAGTTTCTCCATTGTGCGAACCGTGCCGCAGCATTCTGTTGGGATGATACAGACTACAACAAGTGTGTCACGGCTAATAGTACTGCACGGGATGCACTGTATGATGAGCTTCGGGCAGAAACTGACCTCACCGCGAACCTTGTGCAAGAAGCGATCCGACGTGCTGTGCAGGCTGTTAAAGGGTGTGTCGAACGGTGGAAACAAGGGAAGCGTGTGAGCCACCGGATTTCACGTCGTGGAGTATGGTTTACGACAAGCGGAGTGCGACATTCTATCGAAACAAAGTCTCACTCTCAACCGTCAACGGGCGTGTAGAGTGCGACTTTGAGTCACCCTCGGACAGTCCAACACCCTACGAAGAGTACGTACTGTCTGAAGACTTTGAGTTCCGTGCAAGCACACTGCAATAGCATAAAGTAACCGACGAGTTCTACTTCCATATTACCACATTAACGTACGACAGCGAGAACGACAGTGACAATCACACAGAGGGTTCGGTAGATACTGAGCACCAAACAGTTCTTGGTATTGACCTTGGTGTGAACAGTCTCGCTGTCGCCTCAACCGGACGGTTCTGGAATGGTAATGAGTATGATCACTGGTGTCGTGAACCTGAGAAACGACGTGGTGAAATGCAACAACAGGGAACACAGGCCGCTCATAACGCTATGCTTCGGCTTGGGAAGCGTGAATATGCATGGCGAAAACAGTATCTTCACACTGTTGCTAACGAGATTGTCACGGAAGCCGTTGAACATAACTGCGACGAGATCGTGTTTGAAGATCTGACCGATATCCGTGAGCGACTACCACAGGCGCAATGGCATCACGTCTGGGCATTTCGTCGCCTATTTAACTATGTTGAATACAAGGCACCTGAACAGGGTATCTCGGTTGAACAGATTGAACCAAACCACACGTCGCAACACTGTTCACGGACAGACTGTGGGTTCACTCACGAAGATAACCGCAATGGTGAGCAGTTTTGTTGCCTGAAATGTGGATATGAAGTGAACGCCGACTATAACGCCGCGAAAAACGTCGGGATACGGTACGCCCGGAAGCGACAGCACAAACTCCGTTCCTCGCACATGTCGGGGAGCGAAGACGCACCAGTAGACGTGCGTACAAATGGTGGAATGTTGAATGGCGAGAGTTACCAACCGATTGCTGGTGACTGATCGCCGGGAGTTCACATCAAAGCCACCGAAAGGCTTCGCCTTTCGAGGCCTCGATAGAGCTCTGCTCTATCGGTGGCCCCACCCTCAACGAGCGAACCCTGTATGGGGTGAGCGAAGTAGGGTAGGATAGTTTACGCGGTTGCTAGGGCTGGGTCGGCCTCGGTGCTGCAGGCGACAGCTGCGGAGTTTGAGATGCCAGGGTCGATCCTCTGTACCTCACTATCGGGTGGATAGAATGTCTCGATTTCGTGCCTGCTGGCGGGATGCAGCTCCAATCGTCGTTTTGCCTGGTTGTAAATAGCTCTGACCTGTCGCAGGTTTTCGGGGGAAACGCCAGATTGTGTTTCGTATTCGACAGGAATATATTCCCATGCTCTCGGGTATTCGCATAGTTTGCATCCCTCAAGAGTCGGAACGGTTGTTCTCAATGTCGTGGCGGATACCGCTCTGCTTCCACGTCACAGTCGAACGAGAATGTTCTTCATTGACGCCGCGACCACGGTGTCGGATTCATTCCGTGTTTAAGCGCACGGGTATTGTCGTTGTTGTTAATGAGCATCATCACGCGACTGTCGCCGTGTCATTCCGGACCGTCCCCGTCACTCGAGTTAAGATAGATATGAGGCGATGGTGTCCACCTCAAACCAGAGGTGCTGATCGGACGTGAGAGGATTTATGAAAGGACGACGAAGAGTGACATTCGTGTCCAGAGATCCACCATCCAATGGAGGCTCTCGCGGGGCTGACTCATCGGACCGTCGGAAATATATCCCTGCGCTTCTTGGAAATCTTGTTCCAGTCGTTGGCACCGTGGTGTTCGGCTGGAGTCTCACGACTGTTGTGTTCATCTATCTCATCGAACTTGGTGTCATGGCTGCTGTCCACACGGGAATTGCGCTGTGTGCGCCGCACCCAGTAGAGGAGACAGAACTCTCGAGAGTCATGGGTTACCAGCAGGGGGACGATTTTGCGGGCAAGTCGGACGACGATGAATCGAACCCGATCCAGCTTGCCACACGATTGCCACCGATCTATCGTCGGAATATCCGTTTTCTGACCCGAACATTGGTTATCTTCCCAGCGCTGGGTATTATTGGGTATTCACTCTTCGATCTACTCGGCGAATACCCGTCGGTGACACCGGCACTTACTGTTGCGGTATTTGGCGTTTGTTTCGGCCAGGGAAGACACGCCTGGCGGAACTGGATTGTCGATCGCACATATGAAGAGTACTCGCCAGCGGCGATTATTGCAGTCGCTCACGAACTATTCGGCCTGTACGTATTCACCGTCATCCTGGTGGCGTCTTCGGTCACAGTCGTTGTTCTTGCTCTCGCGTTCGGTGGTGTGGAGACTCGAGCACTGTTGGTGCCATATTTGCTTCCGATTGCGCTCGCAAAGACATACTTTGAGGCGAATCGATGAAACGCTCGGATTCTGTCGAAACATGCTATGCGAGATGTCAAGTCTCAACCGATCAGCGACAGAGGTCTCGACGGTGACGATATCCCACAGTTAACCCTCGCTGGAGTTTTTTGTGTAGATGCGACCAGTGAACTGGTCAATGAAAGCGTCTCCTGAATTGTCGGAATAGGTGATCCGCGGCATGAATGAGCTACCTGACACAGTCTCTGTGTCCGATACCGTGAGACGACTGTGCGTGAATTCGGCGATTAGTGTGGGCCCCCGTTATCGATGTGTATTCGCACTCAGGGAAGGAGACCGATGCAGACATACAATGACAGAGGCACTGCCAAATGGTTGGGCTCAAACGGAACTCGAAGACTGTTATTCAACTCGTCTCAGACAGTGTCGCACAGTCCACGCTATTCAGCGTAATTCAAAGATGGAGCCTCCAGCCTCAAGGAGCGACCGCAGGGAGTGAGTCAGGCAGGGTAGTTCACAATCAACAGTCAGAGAACATAGGTAGAGCTCAGAATAGACATACAGGTGAGTTGGAGCTAATCAGATAAATATAGATTCAACTGAAGCGGTAGCGCGGAGCCCCCTTCCTCAAGCGCGAGCGAAGCGAGCGGTAGGGACGGGAGGAGCGCGCTCGCATCTGACACACACGAATCGATAAATCGCCTCACATCTACATTGAATATGTGGCAGACGACTATGTGCGTCGGACGGCAATCACCCTCGGTAGACGGTGAGCAACCCGAGTTGTTCGCAGGGATCACACACCATTTCCGAGTGGAAGTGTGGTTGCCAAATCGCCACGGACATGGTGTGGGGCAAGTGCAACGACAAAAGCGACGGACAGCCTCTCGCCTACGATACCGTGCGCGACAAAACCGGCCTCGGGAGTCAGCACGCGATTCTCGCCACCCATCAAGCCGCACAAGCCATCACCGGCTATCTCGAGCGTCGGTCCAAAGGCAAGAATGTCAGCAAGCCCACTTTCACACCTCCCACGGTGAAATACGACACCCGGACCATGACGCCGATGACGATACCGTGTCGCTCACGACGACGGAGAGTCGCGTCCGGTGTGACCTTGCCCTTCCCGACGCCGACGATGGCTACCAACGGCAGTCTCTCGACTTGGATACGTGGAGTGTCACGGAAAGCACGCGCCCGCGACGGCGACGACTTTTTTACATCGGCTTTCGCCGACACAAGAACGACACCGAGAGAAACACCGCCAAGGACGGAACGGTACTCGGGGTTGACCTCGGCATCGAAAACCTCGCTGTCACAAGCGCTGCCGACTTCTTCAGCGGACAGGAGCTCACCCATGACCTCCGCGAGTTCGAGAAGGTACGCGCCGGACTCCAACAGACCGGGACGAGAAGCGCCCACCGGACGCTCAAACAGTCGAGTGGTCGTGAGCTTCGCTCCGTCCGTGACGTGCTACATCGAGCGTCGAACGCCATCGTAAACGAAGCACTTCGGTATGAGTGCGACGTGATAGCGTTCGAGGACTTGACCCATATCCGCGACCGAACGGGGGCGTCGTGGGGGCACAAGCGTTCCGAACGCTGTCCGAGCGCGTGGAGTACACAGCGGAAGCGGAAGGTATCTTGGTGAGTGGGTTCGGCGTACACGTCGAAGCGGTGTGGCAAGTGCGGCTTCACAGCGGACGAGAACCGCCCGACTCGCACCGACTTCCGATGTGTGAACTGCGGGAGGCGAACGCGGACGACAATGCGGCGAAGAACATCGGGATGCGGTACGTCCGTCGAGGCCAACAGTCGTC
>ERZ1034569.887-NODE-887-length-10411-cov-8.058420_pt1 | contig 10411 bp, 7 predicted proteins | sample MGYA00520706_ERZ1034569 | MGnify/ENA primary metagenome ERZ1034569 (study PRJEB33760, sample SAMEA4777722) | hypersaline lake metagenome | biome: hypersaline environment; feature: brines | place: Spain | collected 2014-08 | depth 0 m ...
TACCCAGCCCGCGTGCGCGGTCGGCGACGTCCTGGATGTGGCCCCGGAGTCGGGCCCGGTACGAATCGCGACGGCGGGAACCGACGTGGGTTCGGACCGAGGTCGTCGTCTCCGGGTCCTCGACGACCACGTCACCACTGACCGGGAGGTCGCGCTCGACGGGGTCCAGCGTTCGGACCAGTATGACCTCGTTGTCGCGAGCCAGCGTAGCCAGCCCCGCCTCGACCGCCGCGGCTGGCGCCAGACAGTCGCTGAGCACCAGCACCAGCGACCGGTCGTCGATGCGGTCGGCGTACGCCTCCAGCGCGTCGTCGAACGCTCCCTCCCCCGCCGGCTCGCGGGCACCGAGATCGTCGACGAGGCCGAGCACCTCCCCACGTGTCGACCGCCCCCGGTCGAGCCGCTCCGGTCGGTCGTCGAACACGGCAAACCGGAACGTGTCGTGTGCGCGGGCGGCGAGGTAGGCGTACCCGATGCCCAGCTTGGCCGCCAGTTCGAACTTCGGGGGCGCCCCGGCGCCGGCAAAGCCCATCGAGCCGCTGCTATCGAGCAGGACGTGCAGGGTCCGGTTGCGCTCGGCCTCGTATTCGGTGACGTAGAGTTCGTCCGTGCGGGCGAACAGTTTCCAGTCGATACGCCGCGTATCGTCCCCGGGGGCGTACCGCCGGTAGTCCGCGAACGTGAGCCCCTCGCCACGCTCTCGGGTCCGCTGCTCGCCCTGGTAGCGCGAGGTGACACGCTGATCGCGCGACTGCGCGAACCGCTCCAACTCGTCTATGAATCCGGGGTCGATACTCATAGGAGCTCGCCGACCGCCTCGTCGGGGGTCATCCCGTCGCGCTCGGCCCGGAAGTCCACGACCACCCGGTGTCGGAGCACCGGCCGGGCCATCCGCTCGATGTCGGCCTCGCTCACGTAGGCCCGCCCCTCGATGAGCGCCCGGGCCTTCGCGGTCACCACCAGTGCCATGCTCGCCCGCGGAGAGGCGCCGTACTCGATATGGTCGGCCTCCCGGGTCGCCCGGACCAACTCGACCGCCCGCTCGCGGATGTCCTCGGCGATGGGGACCTCGCGGGTGAGCCGCTGTGCGTCCCGGAGCTCCTCGCGGGTGAGCACCTGCTCGACCGGGATGGCCTCGTCGACCCGCCCGGTATACCGGTCGACGACCGTCAGCTCCTCGTCCACCGAGGGGTAGTCGACCAGGATCTTCAGCAGGAATCGGTCCATCTGGGCCTCCGGAAGCGGGTAGGTCCCCTCCTGCTCGATGGGGTTCTGCGTCGCCATCACGAAGAACGGCTCCGGGAGCGCGCGGGTCTCGCCCGCCGCGGTCACCTGGCCCTCCTCCATCGCCTCCAGCAGCGCGGCCTGGGTCTTCGGCGTGGCGCGGTTGATCTCGTCGGCCAGCACGACGTTCGCGAAGACCGGTCCCTGCTCGAAGACGAACTCGCGGCCACCCGTCGCGTCCTCACGGATGATCTCGGTGCCGGTGATGTCGGAGGGCATCAGGTCCGGCGTGTTCTGGATCCGCGAGAACGAGAGGTCAGTGACGTTCGCCAGGGTCCGGACGGTCAGCGTCTTCGCGAGCCCCGGGTTCGACTCCAGGAGTGCGTTGCCGTCGGCCAGCAGACAGGCCAGCAGTTCGTCCAGCACCTGCTGCTGGCCGACCAGCCGCCGGCCGACCTCCTCGCGGACGGTCGCCAGTTTCGTCTGCAGGGCATCGACATCGAGTTCGGTCTCGGTGGTGTCTTCGGTCATGTGTCTCGTGTCCGTATGCGTCGGTCCGGGGCCACGGGACCCGCCGCGACGGTCGGTCGTCCCGGTCGGGGTGGTCGCCGCCGGCTCATTCGTCGTCGTCCTCCCTGATACGGAGGTTGTACTCGCGGATGATGTCCGCGTTCTGGACGTCGTCGGGAGCGTCGTAGCCGGCCTGCTGTGCCTCGTACGATCCCTCCGGCACGTATCTGTCAGACTCGTATGACCGGTTGCTCGTCGGCGTGTCGTCGTCACCAGCGCCGCCCTCGGTCCCGCTGATGACCAGTTCCGTCTCGTCGCTGCCGTCGCTCACGTTCGTCTCGGCACCCAGCACGCTGTCGCCGTCCTGAAGCCCGGTGTACGAGTTGTTCCCGTCGGCGGTCGTCCCGTTGGCGGCCGGGCCGTTCGTTCCACCGTCGCCGTCGACGACGGGACCGAGGCCGATTCCGCCGGCGGCCACGCCGACGGTGGCGACCGAGAGCACGACGACGAGGACGGCCGTCGCCGCGACGCGGCGTACGGGCACCAATTCGGCACTCGAGGCCGCCCGGAGTCGCTCCAGAACGTCCGCATAGAGCCGGCGCGCGACGACGCTATCGGCACCGGCGGCGGCGGCGTCGCGAGCGGCCCGGGGCGCCTCCCGGAGGTCCGGGTTGGCCGCCTCGAACCGCTCGACCGGCGGCCGGCGGACCTGGAGGGCGAACTCGCCGGTGGCGACGACGAGTCCCAGCCCGGCCGCGGCGGCGAGACCGGCCCACTCCGGACCCGGAAGCCGGGCGCTGACGAGCGCCAGCACGAGGTTGGCCGCCAGGAGGACGACGACACCGTCGACCAGTGCCGGAACGGCGGCGGCCTTGAGCGACTCCCGCCGGATCTCCTTGACCGCTCCCTCGACGGCCGCCCGTGGGTCTTCAGCGGTACTGTCATCTCCGTCCGTCCCGTCGGCCGTGGCGTCGGTCACGAGTCCGACCCGTCGCTGCCGTTGTTCGACCGGCACTCCTCGAGTTCCCGTTCCAGCCGTTCGTTCTCTCGTCTGAGCTGCTCGTTCTCCTGTCGGAGCTGCTCGTTCTCCTCCTGGAATGCGTCGCGCTCCGCCTCCAGCTCCTCGGTCGTGGTCTGCAGTTCGCTGACGCTTCGCTCGAGTTCGTTTATTTGGGACTCCAACTCCTCGGTCCGAGACTCGAGTTCGCTGCGCTGGCTTCGCAGCAGCTCCACCCTCGACTCCAGGTTGTTGCGCTCGACCCGGAGCGAATTACGCTCCGATTCGAGCTCGTCGGCCCGCGAGCGGGCAGTCCTGAGCGACTCACGGGTATCGACCAGCTCGTCCTCGGTCTCCCGGAGCCGGTCCTCGGTCTCCCGGAGCTGCTCGGTCACCTGCCTCAGGTCGGCCTGACGGGTGGCGATCGTCTCGTTGATCCGCTTCAGCCGCTGCTCCGCGTCCGCCAATTGGGACTTCTTGGCCTGAACCTCGGACTCCAGTTCGGCGTTCCGGTCGCGCAGCTGTTCGTTTCGGTCCTGGAGGTCCTCAACCGACTCCTGATAGAACAGCGTCGCACCGGCGGTGCCGGCCATGGAGACGCCGACTACGAGGACGAGGACCAGATTGATACCGTCGCCGAGCGACTTCATGCGTTCTCGGTGCCACCGGGCACACAAATCTCTTCGGTGGGAGCGCTGGCCGGCGGTTAGTCGTCCGCGGCCGCGTCGGTCGGCGTCCGGCGGTACTGCCGGTAGCGCGAGAGCCGCCGGGCCGTCACCTCCAGCAGGAACAGGAGGAGCCCGACGGTCACCAGTAGCCACCCCCACTCCTGGCGGACCTCGCGGGTCCGTTCGGCCGACTGCTGGACCGTCCGTGCGATGGCCGCCGCCTCACCCTGGTCGAATCGCTGGCCCCCCGTCCTCCCGACCAGCTCCGCGACCGCGTCCGACTGTCCGTAGGCACCGTACTCGCGGGGGTAGTTGACAGCGAGTCGCGCGTCGAGCACGTCGACGAAGCCCGGTTCCGACGGTCGCAGCGTCGTTTCGTAGGTCCCCGGCTCGACCTGGCGGAATCGGGGCGCCGCGGTCGGGCGCTCGTCGCCGACGTACCGGACGGTCACCCGCTCGCCGACTCTGCCGTCGGGTGCGGCGACAACGCCCCGTCTCCCCCGTTCGGGGTCGCCGATGACCCAGTTGACAGACTTCGACAGCAGCAGCGAGTCCGGCTCGGTCAGCAGTCCGCGTAGCGTCCCGTCCCGCCCGTAGGCGGTCACGGAGACGACCCGGCCGAGCCCGTAGCGCCACTGCGCCAGCGCAGGTGTCCCGTCGCTGGTCGCGACGAGCAAGTCCGCACCGGACTTCACCGACACGTCGTTGGCCATCGCCGGGTCGGCGGTCGGCTCCACCCCGGCCGTGATGAACTGGTTCCGGTTGACGACGGTGAGGCCGTCGCCGCTGAACGACCGCGAGTCACCGCCGAACAGCAGCCGCAGCCGGTCGGTCTCGTCGGCACGGAAGTACTGCCCGCCCGTGGCGTCGGCGACGTCCGACAGGCGGTCCTCATCGATGCGCTCCCCGACGCCGATCGACACCACCTGGACGCCCTGTTCGTTGAGCTCGCGGGCGACGCCGCGGGCGGAGACGTCCTGGCTCCGGCCGTCCGAGATGACGATGACCGTTCCGGGACCGTTGAGCAGGTCGGCGGCCCCACGCAGGCCGACTGCGAGGTCGGTCGCGCCGCCGCTGTCCAGCCGGCGTACCTTCTCACGGAGCTGCTCGCGGTTCGGCCCGAGCGGCACCACCTCGTTGATGCGGTAAGCCCGGAAGTTGAACGCGGCCAGCCCGACCTCGTTCTCGTCACCGAGCTGTCCGATGACGTTGAGCGTCGCCCGCTTCTGGACCGTCATCCCCTCCTCGGCGCTGCCCGAGACGTCGACCAGCACCACCAGCCGCGTCGTCCGGCCGTCCGTCTCGCCGGTGCTCACGGGGAGCACCGCGCCCAGCGAGGAGTTCCCGTAGCCACCGCCGTCGTACGCGCTGCGGCCGCCGACCGCCACCAGTCCCGTGCCGTCGATGACGGCACGCTGGAGCGCGGTCACGTTGCCCGCGGTCGCGGCGGGTTGGTCCTGGAGCACGACCGCCTGGTACGGGCGCAGGTCGTCCGGGATCGCGGGGCGGCGCGTCACGTTGTACAGTTCCTCAAGCAGATCGCCGAACGGGTACGCGCCCTCGGAGACGTAGAGAACCCGTGGCTGCGGGACGACGCGGACGGTGCGACGGTAGACGTCGTTCCGCCCGGTCCCGTCGTCAGCGCCGACCCGAGCGACCAGTTCGTGGGTCCCCACCTCGTCGAAGGTGTAGCTGAACTCCGCGGTGTCGGCGCCGTCGACCACCTCGGTGAAGACGGGCGTCCCGTCGACCTCGACCGTGACGGGCGCCGAGTCCTCGATGGCAACGCCGCCGACGCGGACGACGAACCGGTTGTCGATGCCGACCGAGGTCTTCGGAGGGGCGGACAGGGTGACGTACCGCTCGGTCCGCGTCGAGGAGAGGTCGACCGTGTGGACGGTCGCGTTGGCCTCTGTCACGACCTCGCCGGCCGCCGCCAGTGACCGACCGTCGGTCACCCGACCGTCGGAGACGAGCAGTAACGAGGCGTTGCGCTCAGCGCTCGCCACCACCGCATCGCCGACCCTGGAGGTGGCGCCGGAGCCGACGACCGATCGGCTGACCGGCACACCCTCCGCTTCGATGGCCGCGGCGAGTGCATCGATGTCGGCGTCCGTGACGGCCATCGAGTCGGACTCGTCGGCCAGCAGCCGTACCCGTGGCTCGCCCGGGGTCTCCCGCGCGACCGCCGTGTACGGGCCGGCCGCGGCCGTTACCAGCAACACGACTATCGATGCCCGCGCCAGGAGCAGCCCGATGCGGCGCCGGCGCCCCCAGTCTCCACCCTGGCCCGTCCGGACGGCCAGCGCGACGAGGAGCGCCAGCGCGACCGGAATCGCGAGCAGAGCGAGTGGGAGCTCCAGCCCGACGGTCACGCCGCGGACGGTCGCCTCGACGGCCTCCGTGCCGGGGAGGTCAGACTGGGTCGGCGCGAGCGCCACGGTGGACGCCCCCGACATCAGAGGTCACCCCGGCGGCGCAACAGCGCCACCTCGGCCAGTACCGCGCCGACTGCCACGAGCGCGACGCCCGGTGAGAGGTCGAGTGGCCGCTCGACCGTCTCCTCGCGTTCCCCGGCGATCCCGTCCGGGCCCGACGAGAGGGCCGGGGCCGAGACGTTCGATTCGGCGTCGTCGAGCAGGGAGGCGCTCACCCGCCGGTCACCCGCCCGGTAGTGACCGGCCGCGTCCAGTCGGACGGCGCCGTCGACCGTCCGCTCCCCGTCCGGCCCGACGACGGTCGTCCCGTTGGCGACCGACAGGCGCCCCCCGGTCCGCCGGTTCGTCTCGTCAAGCGGGGCCCGGCCGGCCGCCTCGAACACCAGCCGCTTCCAGAGGACGGGATACTGGTAGTTGAACTGGAACTCCGACTCGTCGGAGAGGTAGCCGTAGTACAGCGTCCGGCCCTGACCGAGTCGGCCGCGAGCCAGTAGCGGCGACCCGTCGGCCGTGACGACCGCCGACGAGCCGTTCTTCAGTACGGCCGTCGGCGCCACTTCCGGTGGTGGGAAGCTGATGCCGCGGGTCAGCCGGTCCGTCCGCGACCGGAGCGTCGGGCGCTCGGTGCGACCGGTCGGCTCGACCGGCAACAGGGGGCCGTAGCCGACCTCGCCGAGCTGGTCCTGGGCGACGATGATGGTCCCGCCGCCCTCGCGGGTGATCCGGGCCGCGGTCTCGCGCGTGCTCTCCAGCAGCCGGGTCCGGTCGACCGTGCCGAACACCACCACGTCGTACGCGGCGTCCACGGCGGTCGGGGGCTCGGCGACGGTCACGTCGACCGTTTCGGGGACCGATAGCGCGGTCCGGATGAACCGGTCCCTCCGGGGGTTGCTCGTGACCAGCAGCACCCGGACGGTTCGAGCGTCCGGACCCGCGACGTGGAGCCGGTCGTCCACGGGGAACCGGTCGCCGGGAGCCAGCCTGACGGTCGCGTCGCCGACCGGGACCGGCAGCGTGACCGTCCCGACGTCGCCCGGGTCCAACGCGACCGTCTCCTCGGCCTCGCCCAGCCGGACCGTCCGCTCGACTGGCCCGTCGGCGTAGCTCTTCACCGACACCGTCACCGTCGCCCGCTCGTACTCGGCGTCGACGATACCGACGTTGGGGACCGACCCGCCGACGGGTCGGAGGTCGACCCGGTATCCCCGGCCGCGGGCGGTCTCGACAGCCTCGCGCCAGCCCGCACCGGCGAAGTCGCTCACGACCACCACACGGGCGTCCGCGTCCGCGACCGCGGTGGCCGCCGAGATCGCCGCCCCGAGGTCGCTGGCAGCGTCCGTCCGCTCGACCCTCGCGAGGGTTCCCCGTGCGTCGGCGGCGGCGCCGCGCTGGAGCCGGACCCGTGGGGTCGTGCCCGCCGTGACGACCGAGGTCGACTCCGAGACGGACTCGCGGGCGATCTCACGCGCCGCCGCGAACCGACTCCCACCGGCGTCCTCGACGGCCATGCTGGCGGAGGTGTCCAGCACCACGACCGTCTCCGCCGTCGTCGCCGTCCCCGTCGTGGTGATGTACGGCGAGGCCAGCGCGAGCGCGAGCAGCACGATGACGACCACCTGCACCAGCAGCAGCAGGTTCCGGCGGAGCCGGCGGAATGCGGGGCTATCGACGCCGCTCTCGTCGGCCACGACGAGGAACTCCAGCGTCGGGAGTCGGAGCCGGCGCGGGTCCGGCCGCACCAGATACAGCAACAGCAGCGGGACCACCGCGAGGAGGGCGAGCAGACCCAGCGGGGTCAGGAACACGTCGGCGAGACCAGCCATCGGGAGACCGCTCGGCCCCGACCGACAAACCCCTTGTGACGTGGGGCGCTCGCCCCCCGGGCGTCGTCAGTCCAGCGCGACCGTCCCGCCGTCGGCCGGAACGACCACCTGTTCCCGGGCGCCAGCCTCGGCCAGCGCCGTGGTCAGGTCCTCGCGGGTCGCGAGGCAGTGGTTGATGGCGTCCATGTGGTCCGCGACGATCGTAGCATCGGTCCACTCGCGGAGCGTGAGCACGTCCGCGGGCGTCATCGTGATGGGGTCACCCTCGACGAACTGCGCGGCGCCGGCGTTGGCGACCACCACGTCGGGCTCGTGGGTGTCGAGCGTCTCCCGGACCGCCTCGTACGGCACCGTGTCGCCGGCATGGTAGACGGTCGGCTCGCCCGGCGCCTCGAGGACGAACCCGGAGACCGGCCCCATCCGCTCGGCCAGCTCGCCGTCGCCGTGGCGCGCGGGCGTCCGCGTGACCGTCAGGTCGCCGAGCATCGCCGTGCCGTCGACCGGCCGCGGATCGAACCCCTCGTCGCCCAGCTCGTCGGCGTCCGCCGGCTGGCAGAGCGTCGGCTGCCCGTCGGGGAGCTGGTCGCGGGCCGCGTCGTCGAGGTGGTCCCGATGGAGATGCGTGACCAGCAGCGCGTCGTGGGCGAGCGGGGCGTCCGGGAGGGCCACGAGCGGGTTCCGCCGGTCGTTCGGCGAGTTCGGGATCGGCGGTATCCCGCCGGGCGCGGCGAGCATCGGGTCCACCAGCAGTGTCGTGTCCCCGAGCGTCAGTCGCAGCGTCGCGTGTCGCAGGAGCTGGAGCGTGGCCATGCGCGACGGTCGCCCGGCGAGGGCAAAGCGGTTCCGCCAGCCAGCCTCGCGTTCGTCCGGGGGTCGAGCATCGGCAGGGACGCACCGACCCTCGACCGGCCCCTGTTCGGGAGGTGAGCTTATATACCGGCACGACGCACGCCCGGATGATGAGGAACGCCGAGCTCAGCACCGACCCGCTGGCCGTCCTCCGCGAGGAACTCGGGGCCGCGCTCGACGCCGCCGAGGACGACGAGGCGTCGTACCACCTCCGGGAGGCGATGCAGCACGCCGTCGCGGTCCGCGAGACCTGGCCGGACGAGCGGGGCCGGACCGACTGATACCGGTCCCGGCGGCTGTGGCGCGGCACTCGTTACAGCCGACCGGCTCGTGTGCTGTGCGTCCACGGCGAGAGCGCGGTCCCGGCGTCGGGTGGACCCCGACCGGTCGGGGGGCCGGGGCCGTCGTGCCACTCAGTCGTCGGTGGAGGCGGCGAACTCGGAGCCGCTGGCGCCGGTGTCCGGGCCGACCGACTCGGGCAGGTCCTCCCGGACGTCCTCGGCGCCCTCGCTGAGGACGCGCGAGTAGGCCTCGGGCATCACCTTCACGAACTCGTCGAGCTCGGCCTCCCAGTTGTCGAGGACGTACTGGGCGCGGTCCGAATCCGTGTGAGCCGCGTGGTTCTCGACGAGGCGGCGCATCATGCGCCGGTCACGCTCGTCCAGTTCGCGGGTGGTGTCGACCATGCCGTAGTTCACCCGCTCCTCGAAGTCGCCGTCGCGGTCGAGCACGTAGGCGACGCCGCCGCTCATCCCGGCGGCGAAGTTCTTGCCCGTGTCGCCCAGGCAGACGACGACCCCGCCGGTCATGTACTCGCAGCCGTGGTCGCCGACCGACTCGACGACCGCCTTCACGCCGGAGTTCCGGACGGCGAACCGCTCGCCGGCCTTCCCGTTGATGTAGGCCTGGCCCTGGGTCGCGCCGTACAGCGCGACGTTACCGGTGACGATGTTCTCCTCGGGCTCGTACGGGGCGCTGTTGGGCGTCTGGATGATGAGCTTCCCGCCCGAGAGCCCCTTGCCGACGTAGTCGTTGCCGCTGCCGGTCAGCGACATCGTCACGCCGTGCTTGAGGAAGGCGCCGAACGACTGGCCGGCGACGCCGTCGAAGTCCACCCGGATGGTGTCCTCCGGGAGGCCCTCGAGCCCGTGCTCGGTCGAGATGTGATGCGAGAGCGTCGCCCCGACGGCGCGGTGCTGGTTGCCGATCTCCATGTCGAGGTGGGTCGGGTCGCCCGTCTCGAGGGCGTCGCCCAGCTCGTCCATGATCGCCCAGTCCAGCTGCTCGTCGACCTCGTGGGTCTGGGGCTCGGTCTTCCGGCGCTGGTCGCCCGGCGGCTGGGCGATGACCGAGGAGAGGTCCAGCTTCCGGGCCTTCTCCTGCTCCACGTCCGTCCGCTGGCGGAGGACCGACGGGCGGCCGATCATCTCGTCCAGCGAGGTGAAGCCCAGGTCGGCCATGATCTCGCGCAGCTCCTGCGCCATGAACGTCATGTAGTTGATGACGTGGTCGGGCTCGCCGGGGAACCGGGCACGCAGGTCATCGCGCTGGGTGGCGACGCCGACCGGGCAGGTGTTCTCGTGGCACTGCCGGGCCATCACGCAGCCCGAGGTGACCAGCGAGGCGGTGCCGAAGACGTACTGCTCGGCGCCCAGCAGGGCGGCGATGGCCACGTCACGGCCGGTCTTCATCCCGCCGTCGACGGTGACGCGGATGCGGTCGCGCAGGTCGGTCGCGCGGAGCATCTGGTTGGCCTCGGCCAGCCCGAGCTCCCACGGCAGGCCCGCGTTCTTGATGCTGGTCTTCGGGCTGGCGCCGGTGCCGCCCGAGTGGCCCGAGATGTGGACCACGTCGGCGTTGGCCTTCGCGACGCCGGCCGCGATGGTGCCGATGCCGGCCTCA
>ERZ1034569.888-NODE-888-length-10405-cov-6.121063_pt1 | contig 10405 bp, 6 predicted proteins | sample MGYA00520706_ERZ1034569 | MGnify/ENA primary metagenome ERZ1034569 (study PRJEB33760, sample SAMEA4777722) | hypersaline lake metagenome | biome: hypersaline environment; feature: brines | place: Spain | collected 2014-08 | depth 0 m ...
GGGGGCCGGCCCGGGGGCCCGCCCCCCGGGAGCCGGGGGCCCCGAGGGGGGGGGTCCCGGCAGCGCGGGCCGTTCTGGGAGGTTGGCCGCCGGGGGCCGCGCGGGGGCCGACCCCGGGCCGACGCCTGTTGAGGCCAACCCTCAGCGTGTGCGGCAGGGCGAGACCGCCGAGCCCCGTCAGCAGGATGTCGCTGTCCGGCAGCGGGACGGCCCCGGGCTGGAGAAACTCGAGCACACTCAGCCCGAACAGCCCCACCCCGACCGCGATCAGAACCTGTCGCAGGTTCATCGGTTGTCCCCGTACGTCGACTCGATACGCCTGAGCACGTCCACCGCGCGCTCCTCGCGGGCGTCGGTCGCGGTCTTGCCGCCGTATCTGACCGTCTCGAACAGTCGGGTCAACTCGCGCACGTCGTCGGCTGCCATCCCGGCGTCGACCGCCTGTGCTTGGAACTCGCGGGGTGTCGTTGTCGCGTCGGTGTCGCTGTCGAGCTGTTCTGTCATCTCCTCCCAGGCGCGGTACACCTCGTTGCCGGTCGCTGTGGACTCGGCCTCCTCTATCCTGTCGGCGGCCTGACCGGCGATCTCGCCGAGCACCTCCGTGTCCTCGGCCTCACCGTCGACACCGGCGTCCTCGTCGGGACCGGCGTCCTCGTCGGGACCGTCACGACGGCGCTGTACCAGAAACAGCGTGCCGCCCACCACAACCACACCCAGACCAATCATCAGTAGTCCGGAGAGCTGTTCGAGGATGTTCTGGTTCTCCTGGGTCGTCTCCCCACCACCGGTGCTGTTGTTTCCCGGCCCCGGGAGCAGCTCGAGCGGTTCACCCGAGTTCGTGGGCACGTTGCCGTCGAAGTAGGTCAATGCGGCCCACAGCAGTATCATGAACAGGGCTACCGAGCCGACCATGACAGCGCCCCGTTCGCGGTACGTCGCCAGGTACACGAGAACCCCGATGCCGGCGAGCGCTCCGATAACGATCAGTAGCCGCTCCAACAGGACCGGTGTGTCGGGGGCCGCGCCGACACCTCCCTCGCTACCGTCGGCCGGCGGTGCCGAATCCGGATTCCCCTCTCCGTCTCCGGGCCCGGGCCCGGCCTGACCCCCTGGTGTGTCCTCCGAGGAGAGGGCAGAGGCAGACAGACCGAGGGCGAACACCGCGAGTGCCGCTACGCCGAGGACCACCAAGGTACGGCGATTCACATCCGGCTTCCGAGAGCAACACAATTATACCTAACGGGCTGTCTCTCACCCCACCACGAGGCTGGGTCTGTACCCGGGACCGGCTCCGAACCCACGCCGGTGTCAGGGCTCCCCGTAACCCGGTCTGGTCTGTGCCGGCAGACTCGGCGGACCCGCTGTCGCCCCCGATTGCGACAGTCTGAAACGACCGCGCGGCGACGGACAGGTATGGACACGGAGATCCGGCCCTCGACACTGGAGGGCCAGACCCGGGCACCGCCGTCGAAGAGCTACACTCACCGGGCGATTCTCGCCGCGGGGTACGGTGACGGCGCGACGGTCCGAAACCCCCTCGTCAGTGCAGACACCCGCGCCACGATGCGCGCCGTCGAGGCCTTCGGCGGCACGGTCGAGCACAGCGGTGCAGCACTCCTCGTGGAGGGGTTCGACGGTCGGCCGGCGGTTCCCGCAGACGTCATCGACTGTGCCAACAGCGGGACGACGATGCGTCTGACCGCGGCGACTGCGGCGCTCGCGGACGGACTGACCGTGGTGACCGGTGACAGCTCCCTGCGCTCGCGCCCACAGCGACCGCTGGTGCAGGCAATCGAGCAACTCGGCGGGCGGGCCGAGAGCACTCGCGGCGACGGACAGGCACCGCTGGTGGTCGGCGGCCCGATGCTCGGTGGGAGCGCCGCCATCCCCGGTGACGTCTCCTCGCAGTTCGTGACGGCACTGCTGATGGCCGGCCCCCTCACTGACGCCGGTGTCGACATCACGCTCCAGACCGACCTCAAGTCGGCTCCCTACGTCGACATCACGCTCGAACTGCTCGACGACGTCTCCATCAGCGCCCGCCAGACCGGTCGGGGCTACTCTGTCGACGGCCGGCAGTCCTACCGGGTCGGCGAGTACACCGTTCCCGGCGACTTCTCGTCGGTCTCGTACCTGCTGGCCGCCGGCGCCGTCGCCGGGGAGTCGGTGACGGTCACCGGTGTCCACCCGAGCGCACAGGGTGACCAGGCCATCGTGGACGTCCTCACGGAGATGGGCGGCCTCGTCGACTGGGACCGCGACGCGGGTCGTCTCGCGGTGTCCCGGGGTGATCTACACGGTGTCGAGGTGAGTGTGGCAGACACACCGGACCTGCTGCCCACGCTCGCGGTCCTCGGAGCGGTCGCCGACGGCACGACGACCATCACCGACTGCGGGCACGTCCGTTACAAGGAAACCGACCGCGTACAGGCGATGGCCGAGGCCCTCGACGAGATGGGGGCCCGGGTCACGGAGCGAGACGCCACACTCCTCGTCCACGGCGGGGAGAGCGAGCTAACGGGAACAACGGTCGACGGGCGGGGTGACCACCGGGTCGTGATGGCGCTCGCGGTTGCCGGTCTGGCCGCGACAGGTACCACTACCGTCACCGGTGCCGAGCACGTCGACGTCTCCTTTCCCGACGTTTTCGACACGCTGGAGAGCCTGGGTGCCGACGTGACACACCGGGGGTAGAGAGACAACCGGCGGTGGTCGACCCCGGCGAACCGTGAACCGCAGGGGTGCAGACCCGACAGTCACTCCTCGATACGGATGCCCGGACGACCGGGTGTCGCCTTTGCCGCCAGGTCCGCAGGGGCCCCGTCCGGCCCGTGGACGACCACCTCGGCGTCGAACTCCCGTTCGAGCAGCCACGAGGCCCGCACCAGTGTCGTCGCCTCGCGCTCGGGTGGAAGCTGGTCGTCTATGTGACCGGCCGCCGCGAGGGTCTTTGCGTAGTCGGCGGCGGCCTCGCCGTGTGCCTGGATGCGGCTGTCGCCCATCAGCTGTCCGACCACGTTCCCGTCGAGTTCGCGGGCCCGCTCGCGGGCGTAGTACTTCCACTCCGGGGCGACGGCGACGTCGATACGCTCCGGGCTCTCGATTCCGGCCACGTCGACGATGTCACGGATGTCCTCGCGGGTGTTCTCGACGAGCAGCCGGGCGGTGTCGTACCCCTCGGCCAGGTCGACCGTCGGCCAGTCGGCGGTCGCGACCAGCCCCTCGCGGCCGAGCGTGTGCCAGAGCTCCTCTGCGGTGTGTGGGGCGACCGGCGCGAGCAGTTTGGTGACCGTCTCCAGCCCGGCCTCGAAGCTCTCTGCACGCGGGGTCGTGTGGTCCGCGTACCGGCGCAGCAGCGAGACGAGGTCCCTGACCGCCTGGAACGCGTGGTTGAACCGGAACCGCTCGAACTCCTCGGTCGCGGTGGCAGCCGCCGCGTCGATCTCTCGGGTGACGTACTCGTCGACCACCCCCCCGTCGCCGGTCTCGATGTCACCTTCGGTGTACGCGTTGACAAGCCCGTAGACGTTCTGGAGAAAGTCGTACGACGACTGTGCCCCCTCCTCGGTCCAGTCGAAGTCCTTTTCAGGTCTGGCGGCGCTCAGCATGAACAGCCGACCGGTGTCGGAGCCGTACTGCTCGACAAACGGACCGGGCGAGACCACGTTCCCGGTCGAGGAGCTCATCGCCTCGCCGTTCTTGCGAACCATCCCCTGGGTGAGCAGGTTCTCGAACGGCTCCCGGCAGTCGACCAGCCCCATGTCGTCGAGCACCTTCGTGAAGAACCGAGAGTAGATCAGATGCATCGTCGCGTGTTCGATACCGCCGACGTACTGGTCGACGGGCATCCAGTTGTTCGCCCGGTCGGTGTCGAACGGGGCCGTTTCGAGCTCCGGCGAGACGAACCGCAGGAAGTACCACGAGGAGTCGACGAAGGTGTCCATCGTGTCGGTCTCACGCTCGGCCGGGCCGCCACAGTCCGGACAGGTCGTCGACTTCCACTCCTCGGCGGCGTCGAGCGGGTTCCCCGTCGTCCGGACGAACTCCGGCAGTTCGACCGGAAGCTCCTCCTCGGGAACCGGCACGTAGCCGCAGTCGGGACACTCGACAAACGGGATGGGTGTCCCCCAGTAGCGCTGGCGGGAGATACACCAGTCCCGGAGGCTGTGTGCGGTGCGCGAGTCACCGTCGAAGCGCTCGACAAAGCGCTCGCGTGCCCGAGCACTCTCCAGTCCGTCGTACTCGCCGCTGTTCACCAACAGGCCGTCCGCGGTATATGCGGCCGTTTGGACGTCGACATCACCGGGGTCGTGGTCGGCATCGGGTGCCGGCTCGACGACCTGCCGGATCTCGATATCGTGGGCCTGTGCGAACGCGTGGTCGCGCTCGTCGTGGGCCGGCACCGCGTACAGCGCGCCCGTGCCGATGTCCTCGAGCACGTAGTCGGCGACGTAGACGGGTACCTCCTCGCCGGTCGCGGGGTTGGTGGCGTACTCGCCGGTGAACACGCCGGAGGTCTCCGGAACCGCCTCGTCGGCGTGGTCGACGCGGTGGATGTACTCGGCGACCTCGTCGTTGTCGGCCGCAATCCGCTGGGCGACCTCGTGCCCGGGTGCGAGCGCGAAGAACGTCGCCCCGTGGATGGTGTCGAGCCGGGTGGTGAAGATGTCGACGCTGTCACCGGTCGACAGGTCGAACGGGACCGACGCGCCCTCCTGCTTACCGATCCAGTTGCGCTGCATCTGACGGACGTTGTCGGGCCAGCCACCCATCCCGTCGAGTGAGTCGTACAGCTCGTCGGCGTAGTCGGTAGTGGTGAAAAACCACTGGTCCATCTCGCGGTTCTCGATGGGCGTGTCACACCGCCAGCAGATACCGTCCGGATGCTCCGGGTGGGTGTTGACGTTCTCGTCTGCCAGCACAGTCTCGCAGTCGGGACACCAGTTGAGTTCGGCGGTCTGGCGCTCGACGACACCCGCCTCGTAGAACTGCTGGAAAAACCACTGGTTCCACCGGAAGTACTCCGGCTCGCAGGTGGTGAGCTCCCGCTCCCAGTCGAACCCGAGCCCCATCAGCTCCATCTGTTCTTTCATGTTGGTGATACAGTCCATCGTCCAGCCCCGGGGGTCGACATCGCGCTCGTTTGCGGCGTTCTCCGCCGGAAGCCCGAACGAGTCCCATCCCATCGGGTGGAGCACGGCGTCACCCTGCATCCGGCGGTATCGCGCGTACGCGTCTGTGATGGCGTAGTTACGGACGTGACCCATGTGCATCTCCCCCGACGGGTACGGGAACATCGCGAGCACGTACGTCGGGTCCTCGACGTCGTTCTCGGCGTGGAACACGTCGGCCTCGTCCCAGGCGCGCTGCCACTTTGACTCGACCGCACCGGGGTCGAACCGGCGGGTCTCCGGGCTGCTCTCGCTCATACACTCCGTTGAGAGGCCACCGCGCATCTATCTTTTGACAGCGGTCCGTCCGGGTTCAGTCAGACTCCACACCGGCCCCTCCGTCTGCCCCCTCGATCTCGTCGAGCACGCGCCGGTGAAACTCCTGGAGCACTGCCGACTCGTCCTCGGCGAGCACCACGTCCGAGGCCATCAGCGTCGCCAGCCCGAACGCCCGTGGCGAGGGTGAGTCGACCCGGGTTGTGACTACCTCGAGTTCCCCGGCCTGTATCTCGCCGAGCACCGTCTCGATACCGCCGACGTGGAGTTTGTCCTCCAGGATCTCCCGGTAGGTCTCCTCGACGACCGCAAACTCGGTGAGGTCACGCGCAAAGCCCAGTAACATCTCGCTGTCGACCTGTTGCTGGCTCGCAGACTTCTCGTGGCCCTTGTACCGTTTCAGTATCATCAGCGCGCGGGTGGCGTTTATCCGGAAGTACCGCTTCAGCAGGTCTGTTCCGTCGAGGCTGGCCCGGAGGTCCGCCCGCACGTCGACAGGGTCGATATCGGCGAGTAGCCCCGCGAGGTCGACCTTTCGATTCAGCGGCAACGAGAGGGTGAACCCGTGGTCCGCGACGGCCACGGTCACGTTCGCGTTTGCCTCCTGTGCACACCGGTAGGCGAGCAGCCGCGAGAGTCCGTCGTTGAACCGCCGCCCGTAGTTCGAGTGGACGTAGTAGTGTCGCCGGTACTCCCCGTGGTCCAGTTCCGTCTCGATACCGAGCCGGCGGTCGGTGCTCACGCTCTCGGACCCCGCGTACCGGACCTGCCGGTCGAACATCCGGGTGATCGCCCGAACGCTGTTCTCGTCGAGTGGGCCGTCCCGGAGCCAGACCCGGACCCCGGCACGACCGTCACTCTCCAACCGACGGAGCAACTCCCGCTGGAATCTCAGCATCTCCTGTCCGAGGTCGTAGGAGAGTGGCAGCCGCTCCGAGAACCACGACGGCACCGTCGGGCGCGCGCTCGTGCGGTCGACGTACACCTTCGACCCGCGCCGGTAGCGAAACTCGAAGCGGTCGCCGCCGAGAACAAACACGTCACCGGTTTCGAGCGTGTCGAGGTACTCCTCGTCGAGTTGACCGACCCACTCGTCGCCGGACCGGATGTAGACACTACAGCTGAACGAGTCGGGGATTGTCCCGATGTTGGTCATGTAGATGACCCGGGCCAGTCGCCCCCGCTTGCCGACGAGTGGCTGACCAACAGGAAACGCCTCGTAGTGATGCTCGCCGTCCGGCGGGTCGTTCGTGTCCCGCCAGACCTTCGCGTACACGTTCTTTTCCTCCATCCCAGGGTAGTCCGCGGTGAGATACCGCATGAGGCTCTCCCACTCCCGGTCACTGTACTGCCGGTACGGGTAGGCACGCTCGAGGATGGCCCGGAGCTCCGACTCCGGTCGAGGGCCGTTTATCGCCATCCCGTAGACGTGCTGTGTGGCGACATCCTGTGCGTTCTCCGGCACGAACACCCGGTCGACAAAGCCAGCCTCGGCTTTCTGTAGCATCACGGCACACTCGACGAGTTCGTCCCGGTCGAGCGCGACGACCCGCCCGGTGACCGTCTCGCCGACCTGGTGGCCGGCCCGTCCGACCCGCTGGAGCAGGGACGCCACCGACTTTGGCGAGCCGACCTGCACCACCAGGTCCAGGTGTGGCATGTCGATACCGAGTTCGAGCGACGTCGAGGTGGTGACGACGTCCACGTCACCGGCTTTCAGCGCCGTCTCGATCTCCTCGCGTTGCTCCCGCGAGAGACTGCCGTGGTGACAGCCGGAGTTCGACTCCGTGTAGGCGTCGAACCGGTGCCGGAGGTTGTGCAGCACGCGCTCGGCACCGGACCGGGTGTTCGTGAACACGAGCGTGTTTGTGTGAGCCTGAATCTGTTCGTGCAACGACTGGTAAAACCGGTCGTTGATAACACCACTCGGTGTGTTTATCAGGTCGTCGGTCGGACAGGACAGTTCGATGTCGAACTCCCGGACGAACCGGGTGTCGACGAGCGCGTACTCCCGTGGCTCACCCGCATCCGCCCCTGTCGCACCCGCCGGCAGGTCACGACCGACCAGGAACTCGGCCATCGTGTCGAGTGGCTCCACCGTCGCGGAGCAGCCGATGCGGGTCGGGGAGCCGTTTGCCAGCGCCTCCAGTCGCTCGAGCGAGACCGCCAGGTGGGTGCCGCGCTTGTTCTCGGCGAGACTGTGAATCTCGTCGACGATAACGTACTCAACGGTCCGGAGTTTCTCGCGGAACTTCGGCGAGTTCAGCAGAATCGCGAGTGTCTCGGGTGTCGTGTTGAGGATGTGTGGGGTCTCCCGGAGCATCCGCTGGCGTTCGCTGTCGGGGGTGTCGCCGTGGCGGATGGCCTGGCGTATCTCGACACTCTCGCCACGCTCCGCGAGTTTTCCCTCGATCTCGGAGAGCGGGACCTCGAGGTTCCGGGTGATGTCGTTTGCCAGTGACTTCAGCGGCGACACGTACAGACAGTAGACGCTGTTTGCCAGCCCGTCCGTGTTATTGTCTCCCGTGTCTGTCTCGTCCGACGCAGTCTCCGCCCGGTCGCTGTTCCCGGACTCACGGGCACGGCGAAACAGCTCGTTTATGATGCCGATAAACGCGGAGAGTGTCTTGCCGCTACCGGTCGGCGAGCAGACCAGCGCGTTCTCGCCGCGGTGGATGAGCGGAATCGCCTCCTTCTGTGGCGGGGTGAAGAACCCGCCATTCTGTGGGACGAACTCGCCGAACTGCTCCACCCACCACTCCTGGACGACCGGGTCCAGCAGGTCCAGCACGTCCTCGTCGTCGACAGGGGTGGTCTCGGGGTCGAACTGGAGTTCGTCGGCGAATCGCTCGGTCACGCCCATCAGTACACCCACCTTGGCCTCGACGGTATTGGTGGTTGCGACCGGCGGACAGTGCTCGACCGGGCGTAGACTGTGCTGTCGAGGAGTTCACCGGGAACTGGCGACGGCACGCGGTCCGGGCTCCGGGCACTCACCGAGACCCTGCCCTCACAGGACCGCGACAGCACCGTATGCGATACCGGACACTACCATGATGACGACGAGGAAGATAGATATCCACTGGTCTGTGTTCATCGTGCGTAGTCGAACGATGCCGGGGAAATTATGCGTTTCGCTCCTGTACTCCGCGGGTGTTATATTCCTCGCGTGGATAGATAGATTCGATGACAGAGCGCCTGGGGTCACCGCTGCTCGACCTGCTCGCCGTGTTCGCCGTCGTGTACGCCGTCCAGTTCGTCGCTGACTTCACAAACGTACTGAGTGGGCTGTTCGTGCTCTCGGATCCCGTTTCGGACCGCCCGTGGACGGTTCTGACGAGCGTGTACGCACACGCGGGCATCAACCACCTCCTGACGAACGCGGCTGCACTCGTCGTCTTTGGCTACGCTGTTGCCGCCGCGACGACACGGCTGCGGTTTCACCTGTTTTTCGCGGTCACCGGGGCGATTGCGGGTGTCTCACAGATTCTACTGACCGACGTTCTGGCCGAACTGCCGATGGTCGACGCAACCTCCTCCGCCGGGGTGCTCGGCGCCAGCGGCGCTGTCTTCGCACTACTCGGCTACCTCCTCGCCAGCAACCGTCTCGTCGCCGGACTGGGCCTCATCGCGAGGGTCCCCCGGTGGCTGACCTCGCTGGTGTTCGTGGTGCTTGCACTCGCCCTGACCTACGTGACCGCATCTGCCGGTGCCGCGCTCGTTGCTCACTTCACCGGACTCCTCCTCGGTCTGGTCGCCGGCCAGTTCAACATTCTCCGGCCGTCGACGGCGCGTTCACCAGAGCCCACGACTGAGACAACCCGGTAGTGGTCACTGCCGGAGCGTGCAGAGTCGAGGCTCTCACACGGCGTCGGTACCGGGCGACTGTCGGTCACACTCACCACCCTTTTTGTGCCGAGCCGGTGAACAGGCAGTATGAACGATTCGGCCGAATCGGGTCGGGAGACGAGCGAAACGGCTGCCGAGGCACTGCACACGACCCTCGAGATGCCGTTCGAGGACGCGGTCCCGTTTGTCCAACTGGAACACGAACTCGCGGACTTCGAGACCGTGAAGATGACACGGCTCGACCAGATGATCGAGGGGATGCTCGGCCACGAGGTCGACCGGACGGCACTGATCGTGGTCTGCCATCCGGGGATCGCCCACGACGCGCTCGCGATCGACCAGTCACTGGCCGGAATGCTCCCGTGTACAACGGCTGTCTACGAGCGGCCCGACGACGATGTCGTCCACGTCCACCACTTCTCGGTCACGAAGGCGATCCGTGACCTCGGCTGTGCACCCGCCGACCACGAGGGCTCTGTGGACCGACTCGTCGAGAAAACCGGCGAGCAGATGACCGAGGTCTGGGCGAGTATCGAGCAACACGCCGACGTGGCCGGCGGTGTGTAACCGTCACGACGGCTCTCGGTCGAACGAACCGCCAGCGACACTGGCCCCCTCCCGCGCCCGAAGCAGGAACCCGACTACTGCGGGGACAAACGTCGTAGTCGTGATTGTGACCACACCGAGCGGAGCACCGCCGAGGCGACTGACCGCGAGCACAAGAAACACCGCGGTAACAGACCCGACGGGCGTCGGGGTTCACCCGAGTCGAGCGGTGTCGAACCCGGACTCGTTCGACACGCCGTCACGCCGCCACGAGCACACCCTCGTAGTCACAGCGGTAACAGCGCGGAAGCCCACCGGCTTTAGCCGTCCCCAGAACGCGAGCGTTCTGGTGTGCCAGTCAGAAATCGTTGATTTCTGACGACGTGGGAGGAAGCGCGCAAACTCCGTACAACAGTCCACCGACTACAGCATTGCCGACTCCCCGACGTTATACAAGAATATTAATAAAGAGTAGCTGCTAGTGTGACATACATGGCGTGGGAGGTAACTCGAACGGTTCGTGTCCGTCTCGACGTACCTGACGACCGCAAGAGTGACCTCCA
>ERZ1034569.889-NODE-889-length-10403-cov-7.691341_pt1 | contig 10403 bp, 13 predicted proteins | sample MGYA00520706_ERZ1034569 | MGnify/ENA primary metagenome ERZ1034569 (study PRJEB33760, sample SAMEA4777722) | hypersaline lake metagenome | biome: hypersaline environment; feature: brines | place: Spain | collected 2014-08 | depth 0 m ...
CCCTCGAGATCGGTATCGATCCCCTGGTTCTCCTGTTCGGATTCGTCGTAGCTCCCGACGCCCATGTCCAGTCGCATCTAGCGAGTTCTCAATTATAAATCGTACGCCGGGGGAACGGCTCAGACGTAGATGTAGCCCTCGAGGGGGTCGTATCGGGTCCCGTCCACGCACAGGTCCGCCGCGACCGCACGGGCGACGGCCACCGCCGCGACGAGGCCGTCCAGCGCGTCCCCGCCCGCGTCCGACAGGAGCCGCTCGCGAGGCACGCCGTCGAGGCGGACCCCCCAGTCGACGAGGCCGTCGAGGATGCGCTCGCGCCGGGCCGGCCCCTCCGGGTACTTGCTGTCGTCCTTGTACTTCCGGTCGGGGAGGTCCAGCGCGCGCAGCGTCGCCGCCGGGTAGACCTCCACCACGGCGGGGCGGTCGCCCGCGTTCCCGTCGTCACCAGGGAGCATCGGTGGCACCGCGACGCGGTCCGCCCGGACGAGGGGGGCGAGCACGTCCCGTAGCCCGTGGAGCGTCTGGTACCGCGTGATGAACGAGTACGGCGAGGAGGCGCCGGTGGGGCCGTCGGTGGCCCGCTTCAGCTCGACGCCGTCGGCGTCGCTCGCTCGGGCCCGCTCCTTCAGCGCCGACTGGAACGAGCGGCCGTCGGCGTCGGCGAACCGCTCTGCCACCCAGTCGAGGGCGCCCCGCCAGCCGTCGGTCCGGGCGATGTCGTCCGGGAGCACCGCCCGCGGGAGCCCGAGCGAGCAGTCCACGCCCGCGATACCCCCGCCGTCGGGCCCGTCACCCGCGAGGAACCCCCGGAGGTCCCGGAGGACCGCTGTACGGCCCTCGCCGTCGAACGCCTCGCTGGCCGGCCGGGCGTCGGTGACCCGGAGGTGGTCGTCGGCGACCTCGCCGGAGACGAGCCAGATGTCCTCGCCGGGCGCCGCGCTGCCGCTGAAATCGATGCCGTGGACGCGCACGGGCCGGCTTGGGCCGGTGGTCGTGAGAACCCGTCGCTCCGCGTGGAGCTTGCCATTCCCGGGAGTTTGATACGTCGTGGCGGCGTACAGCCGTCTATGCCCAAGACGCTGGAGATCACCTGTGCGGATTCGGACTGTGATCTGGACATGGCCGAACTCCACTACACCTACAACATGCCCGACGGCACCGGTTCGGAGGCGTTCAGCTGCCCGTACTGTGGCGGCTCGGTGGAGGCGATCGACGCGTGAGCGACTCGGACGACGACTTCGCCGAGGAGTTCGACGACTCGTTCGAGGACGCGTTCGAGGAGGACTTCGAGGACGCCGAGGACTCCGGGAGCGGGGTCGACCTGCCGTCGCTACGAGACCTCGGCGAGTCCGTCGGCGAGGCCGTCCTCGACGGGGTCGGCCGTGCCTCCGCGCGGCTGCAGGAGCGCCGCCCGCTGGCCGCGGACGTGCTCGAATCCGAGGACGCCTACCTCGTCGTCTTCGACGCCCCCGGCGCCGAGCGCGAGGACGTGCAGGTCCGATACGACGGCACCGAGGTCGGCGTCCGGGTCGACCGCTTCCGCGAGTTCCAGGACGGGTTCGAGATGCGCGTCCCCGGCCGTGGCCTCTCGCTCTCCGGCGAGGTCACGCTCCCGGTCGGCGCCGACGTCGATGTCGACGCCGCCGAGGCCACGCTGACCGAGAACGGGACCGTCAGGGTCCGCGTCCCGAAGCGGACGGACGAGCACGCAGAGGGCGCGGACGAGGCGGCAGACGACACCGGCGGGGCGGAGGAGTAGGGACGGCGCCCGGCCCCGTTACTCCCCGACCAGCATCCCCTCCACGATATCGAACGACTCGTCCCCGTCGAACCGCGCCGGGTCGAACGGGCGGCACCAGTCGCCGTCGTGGATACCGCGGGCGATCCGCTCCCCGAGCGCCGGCGCGCGCATGAAGCCGTGGCCCTGCCATCCCGCGGCGACCACCACGTCGGGCGCGCGCTCGCCGAGCAGCGGGTCGCCATCGGGGGTGGCGGTGCAGAGCCCGGCCCACGCCCGCTCGACCGCCGGGGCCGTCCCGACGGCGTCGCGCAGGTGGTCGGCGCAGTCATCGAGGAACCATCCGTCCGCCGCCTCGCGCCAGTCGTCGGGGTCACGCTCGATCGGTTCGGTCCCGTCGCCGACGAGCAGTCCATCCTCGCGAGGCCGACAGTAGTAGCCCCCCGTCGCGTCGTACAACTGCGGCACACGGTCGGCCAGCGGCGTCGCGGCCGTGACGGCGGCCTGGACGCGGTACGGCTTGACCGGCACCGGCAGGCCCGCGTCCCCGAGCAGTCGCGCCGTGTGAGCGCCCGCAGCGACGACGACCGTATCGAAGGCACGTGACTCGCCGCCGACCCGGAGTCGCGGGGTGGCGGCCGTCTCGGCACCGTCGTTCGCTGGCGCCGCGAGCGCGACCGGCGTCCCCTCGCGGAGCCGGACCCCTGCGTCGACGGCGCGGTCAGCCATGGCCCGGGTGTAGCTCCCGGGGTCGGCGTACCCCGCGTCCCGGGCGACGGCCGCCACCTCGATGTCGGCCCGGAGCGCGGGGAACTCCGCCCGGAGGGCGTCCCCGTCGAGGAGGTCGACACGACGGCCGTGGGCCCGCATCCGCGGGACCTGCTCGCGGATGGCCTCGGCCCGGCCCCCATCGCCCTCGCGGGCCAACCAGACGTAGGGGTGGTCGGTGAACGACCAGTCGAAGCCCCCCTCGGCGTCGAGTTCGCGGAAGCGGGCCAGGGCGCGTTCGGCGACCACGGCGTCGACGTCCTCGGCGAAGGCGTCGTAGCAGACCCCGGCCGCCCGACCGCTGGCCCCCGAGGCGACCGTCCCGGCGTCGAACAGCCACACCTCGTCGCCACGCGTCGCGAGGTCGTGTGCGGCCGTCGCCCCGACCGCACCAGCCCCGACGACCGCGACCCGCCGTCCGTCCATACGCCCGCTCCGGGGCGGGCGGGCTTGGATGCTCCGGCCGGACGGAGTGCGGTATCCGGGGCCGTTCGTTCGTGGAGGGAACCCGATATAACTCGTTTTTGTCGCTATTTTCGGGGAGAAACGGACCGTTTCGGGGTTGAACGCTACAGAAGCCGGTTACGCGGGGAGTCGTCCCACCGAGTCAGCCCGCGTGGGGCTCATGGGGGCGCTGGAGCTCGACCGTCACGACCGCCCCGCGGGGGTCGTTGTCATCGACGGTGACCGAACCGTCGACCTTCTCGGTGAGTACCTGGACCATGTAGAGACCGATGCCCAGTCCCCGGTTGCCCGGCCCCTGTCGGCCCTCGCCGAACGCCTGCTCGGCGAGTCCGTCGGGGAACCCGGGACCGTTGTCGGCGACCCGGAGGCACGCCCGGTTATCGCCGTGGGACACCGCCACCGCCACGACGGGCGTCTCGGCGTCGTTGTGCTCGATGGCGTTCCCGAGGAGGTTCGTGACGACGGCCCGGAACGTCGTGTTCGCGACCACCTCGACGCCCGGCTGGATGTCCGTCTCGACGGTCGCCCCCGGGAACCGGTCGCGGGTGTGGGCCACCTCCTCGGCGACGAGTTCCGAGAGGTCGACGGTCGTCCGGTGACCCCCCTCGGTGATGGTGTCCATCACGACGCGGACGTCCTCGACCAGGTTCGTGATGCGGGTGCCGCCCTGCCTGATGTTCCGCAGGTAGCGCTCGTTCTCGGCGTCGAGGTCGAGGTCCTCGCCGAGGAGGTCGACGTACCCCTGGATGGTCTGCGTGCCGTTGAGCACGTCATGCCGGAGCATGTGGTTGACGAGTTCGAGAGTGTCGTTGCGGGCCTCCAGCTCACGGACGAGTCGTCGGTTCTGCGCGGCCCGGCCGCGGTTGAACCCGGCGACCAGCCCCAGGACCCCGCCGAGGTTGCCGAACAGAACGTAGCCGTCGGTCAGGGCCACAACCGTCGTCGTCCCGGTCAGCAGGGCCGACAGGTTGGCCCACGTGTAGAGGACGTTCAGCAGGAGGATACCGCCGGCGTACCACGCCGTCACGAACCAGCGGAGCCGGGGCTCGTCGAACTCGCGGTGGAGGACGACGGCGCCGAGGACGGCGCCCAGCGCGAGACCGACCTGCATGAACGCGTCGAACAGCAGCGTCACGAGGGGGGCGTCGCCCCCCGCGACCAGCGACAGACCCCCAGCTCCCGCGAACAGGATGGCGACCGCGCCCACCGCCACCTCGCCGCCGAAGGGGAGGTCGGAGGTCGGCCACGGCTCGCCGCGGTCCGACCTGTCCGCCAGCAGCCCCGTCTCCTCGGTCGGCTCGCCTCGACTCATCCGGAACCGTCTCGGATGACGGAACTGACAGTGTTAAACCTATCCACGCCACGGCCCGTCTCAAGCGGCCAGCCCCATCGCCTCGATCTGCTCCTGGTACCGGTTCCGGATGGTGACCTCGGTCACCTGCGCGACCTCGGCGACCTCGCGCTGGGTCTTCTTCTCGTTGCAGAGCAGCGAGGCGGCGTAGATGGCCGCGGCGGCGTAGCCCGTCGGGGACTTCCCCGAGAGGAGTCCCTGCTCGGCGGTCTCCGTGATTATCTCCTCGGCCTTGGCCTTGACTTCCTCGGAGAGTTCGAGCTCCGAGCAGAAGCGGGGGACGTACTGCTTGGGGTCGACGGGTTCCATCTCCAGGCCGAGTTCCTGGGAGACGTAGCGGTAGGTGCGGCCGATCTCCTTGCGCTCGACGCGGGAGACGTCGCTGATCTCCTCCAGGGACCGCGGGATGCCCTCCTGGCGGCAGGCGGCGTAGAGCACGGATGTGGCGACGCCCTCGATGGAGCGCCCCCGGATGAGGTCCTCGTCGAGACAGCGCCGGTAGGTGACGGAGGCCACCTCCCGGACCGAGCGCGGGACGCCCAGCGCGCTCGCCATCCGGTCGATCTCCGAGAGGGCGAACTGGAGGTTGCGTTCGCCGGCGTCCTTCGTCCGGATGCGCTCCTGCCACTTGCGCAGCCGGTTCATCTGGGAGCGGCGTTCCGAGGAGATGGAGCGGCCGTAGGCGTCCTTGTTCTTCCAGTCGATCTGGGTCGTCAGCCCCTTGTCGTGCATCGTCTGTGTCGTCGGGGCGCCCACACGGGACTTGGACTGGCGCTCGGAGTGGTTGAACGCGCGCCACTCCGGCCCGGGGTCGATCTGGTCCTCCTCGATGACCAGACCGCAGTCCTCGCAGATGAGTTCCCCCCGATCGGCGCTCTTGACGACGCTCTCCGAGGAGCACTCCGGACAGATCTGCGTGTCCTCGTCCTCGGTCTCGGTTTCCGCCTCCCCCTCCTGCGAGCGACTACGTTCGCGCTGCCGTGTGGGCCGTGTCATCGCAGTAAAAACTTGGTGGCCGGGACCATAATAAAACCCGGGGCCATGCCCGGTTCCAGGGCAACAAAACCGCTACCCACCGACGGTCTTCGGGCCCGGCCACCGGAACCGCTAAGTGGGGGCTTGGACCACCTCCGGGCATGCCCGTGGTAGAGTGTGATCCGGCCGAGGCCCGCGAGCGACTGGCGGCGGCCGGCATCGAGGTCCGGGCGGGGAACACCGAGCACGAACTGTGGCGGGCCGAACATGCCGGCGCGACCGCCGTCGCCTACGAGGGGAAGGTGGTCGTCCAGGGTGGGTCGGCGGAGCGGCTGGTGGGGCTGCTCCGCGGGAGCGGCGGCCGCGCGCACGTCTACTTCGACGGTGCCTGTCGTGGGAACCCCGGTCCCTCGGCCGTCGGCTACGCGGTCGTCACCGGGGACGGCATCGCGGCCGAAGGGGGCGAGACCATCGGCCGCGCGACCAACAACCAGGCCGAGTACCGGGCGCTCGTCACCGCCCTCGAGGTCGCCGCCGACATCGGCTTCGACGAGGTCCACGTCCGCGGGGATTCGGAACTCATCGTCAAGCAGGTCAAGGGGGCGTGGGACACGAACGACCCCGAACTGCGGGAGTTCCGGGTCCGGGCACGGGAGCTGCTGGCCCGGTTCGACGAGTGGACCCTGGAGCACGTTCCGCGGGAGATAAACGCCCGCGCCGACGAGTTGGCCAACGAAGCACTCGATGACGCCTGAGGACAGCAGCACCGACGGGGACGCGACGGCGGCGGAGCGTGACGGTGACGAGGGGACGACCGGCGACGGCGAGCTCCCGGTCGACGCGGCCGACGAGGCCGAGCGGCTGACCCGGCTGGCGCGCGACGCCGTCGACCCGAACGAGGCGGCGGCCTACCGGGACCGCCGGGGCGACCTGCTCGCCGAGTACGGCTTCACCGCCCGGGTCCGGGGGGAGGAGTCCGAGGCGACGCTCGTCCTGCATCCGGACTCGTGGGTCGTCGACGGGAACGTCGTCCCGGCCCGCATCGAGGACACGGACCGCGCCGTGGAGCGCCCGCTGGAGGGCGCGGTCGACACGGCGGAGTGGGACGCGGTCGCGGCACATAACGAGGCGGTCGCGGAGACCGTCGCCGAGGCCCACGGCGAACCCCACGGGGCGAACGCCGAGGCGTTCGCGACGTTCATGAGCAACCATTACGCCCGCCCGGTCGAGCAGGCGACCGACCGGATGCGCGAGGAGTTCCTGGAGGAGTACTTCCCCCGGAACGCGTGGCCGGACGACGACCAGCGCGCGGCCGTGGCCGAGTCGCTGGAACTGGTCGCACGGGCCGCGACCGAGGAACGGAGCGACTAGACCGGCGGCCGGGACCGGGGGCGAGCGACCCGGAAGTGACCCCCAGTCGCTCCAGCGGCGTCGAGCCGGTGAAACAGAAACGCCTTAACAGGGCCGCACCGATTCGAGCCCATGACGAATCTCTGGACGGACCTCGAGACCGGACCGGACCCGCCGGAGGAGATCTACGCGGTCGTGGAGTGTCTGAAGGGCGAGCGCAACAAATACGAGTACGACAAGGACGTGCCCGGCGTCGTGCTCGACCGCGTCCTCCATTCGAACGTGCACTACCCCTCTGACTACGGGTTCATCCCGCGGTCGTACTACGACGACGAGGACCCGTTCGACGTGCTGGTGCTCGTCGAGGACGCCACCTTCCCGGGCTGCATCATCGAGGCCCGTCCGGTCGCACTCATGAGGATGGACGATGACGGCGAGCAGGACGACAAGGTCATCGCCGTCCCCACCGAGGACCCGCGCTTCGACCACGTCCAGGACCTCGAGGACATCACGGGGCAGCAGCTCGACGAGATCGACGAGTTCTTCTCGACCTACAAGAACCTGGAGGAGGGCAAGGAGGTCGAGACCCTGGGCTGGGAGGACAAGGGGGCCGCGATGGACGCCATCGAGCACGCACAGGACCTCTACGAGGAGCACTTCGGCTGACCGGGGCCGCGCACACCACACGCGCCGGATCCGCGACCGAGGGACCGGCAACGGTTGCCGGGAGTACAACCCACGGTAATGTCAGCCGGCAGGAGGATAACTTATGCACATGAGTAATTATTTGCGTGTGCGTCCCGTATCTACTCTCGTATGGCGACCCGAGAGCCCCCTCCGGTGGGTATCGACCACCCGACCGTCGTTCCCGAGAGCCTGACCGACCCGTCCGCCGAGGACGGGGTAGGGGAGGACGACGACGAGACCGGGACGGAGCCGTCAGCGGGGGAATGAGCGTCGCGTCGGACCCTGGCCCCGGAAATCGTTGCTGCTACCCTGGAGCGGCGCGTTCGACGGCGAAACGAAGGTTCTTGTAGCCCGACGCCGCCATCGTCGGTATGGGCCTGTTCGACCGACTGCGCGGAGACGACGGGCCGCGCGTCGCCTTCTTCGGCATCGACGGCGTTCCCTATAGCCTCATCGCGGACAACCCGGAGGTCTTCCCCAACCTGACCGACATCGCGGCCGGGGGGAGCGCCGGGGCCATCGACAGCATCGTGCCGCCGGAGTCCAGCGCCTGCTGGCCCGCCCTCACGACGGGCGTCAATCCCGGCGAGACCGGCGTCTACGGCTTCCAGGACCGCGAGAACGGCTCGTACGACACCTACGTTCCGATGGGCCGTGACGTGCGGGCGACCCGCATCTGGGACCGCGTCGAGAACGCCGACCGGAACGCCTCGGTCATGAACGTCCCCGTGACGTTCCCGCCCCAGCGGGACGTCCAACGGATGGTGAGCGGGTTCCTCTCCCCGGGGGTCGAGAAGGCCGCCTACCCCGATGAGTTCCGCGAGCAGCTGGAGGAGAACGGCTACCGCATCGACGTGAACGCCAAACTCGGGCACAAGGAGGACAAGTCCGAGTTCATGGAGGACGCTCACCGGACGCTCGACGCCCGTTTCGAGGCGTACAAGCAGTTCATCCAGCAGGACGACTGGGACCTCTTCTTCGGCGTCTTCATGACAACCGACCGGGTCAACCACTTCCTGTTCGGCGACTACGACGAGCGCCCTGACAGCGAGGAGGCCGAGCTGTTCCTGGAGTTCTACGAGAAGGTCGACCGCTATCTCGGCGAGCTCCGGGCGATGCTGGACGAGGAGACGACGATGATGGTCGCCTCGGACCACGGCTTCACCACGCTCCACCACGAGGTCCACTGCAACGCCTGGCTCCAGCGCGAGGGCTGGCTGGAGTTCGACACGGACGACCACGACGAGTTGGGCGATATCTCCGAGGACGCGAAGGCGTACTCGCTCATCCCCGGCCGGTTCTACCTCAATCTGGAGGGTCGCGAGCCCAACGGCGGTGTCCCGCAGGACGAGTACGAGGAGACCCGAGCGGAGCTGAAGTCGATGCTGGAGGAGATGACCGGGCCCGACGGCGAGCCCGTCGCCGACCGCGTCGTCACGAAGGAGGACGCCTACCGGGGCGCCCACGACGGCATCGCGCCGGACCTGACGGTGGTCCCGAACCACGGCTTCGACCTGAAGTCCGGGTTCAAGGGCCACGACGAGGTGTTCGACACCGGCCCCCGCAACGGGATGCACTCGTTCGACAACGCCTCGCTGCTCATCGACGACCCGGAGGCGCCGGTCACTGACGCCGACCTGTTCGATATCGGCCCGACGGTGCTCGACCTGATGGACGTCGACTACGACCGGCCGGAGTTCGACGGCCGCAGTCTCGTCAAGCAGTAACGGGTCGACTCCCGCCCTCTCCCGTACGTTCAAGTACGATCCCGGGAGCAACAGCCGTATGCCGACACCGGATACCGAGGCACTCGCCGCCCGCCTCCGGGCCGTCGAGCGGGCGCTGACCGACGACGGGACGACGCTGGAGGCGGCAGCCGACGACGAGCGACCGTCTCATGGAGACCCCGACAACGCACGACGCGACCCGGCCGAGAACGCTCCCGCTGATACCCCGCTGCCGGACGACGAGCGGAGACCCGCCGACGGCGTCCGGACCGACGGCGCGGGCGCCGGTGTCGAGCGGCGACTCGCCCGACTGGAGGCTGCCGTCCAGGCGCTCCGAGCCGCCCTCGGCGCGGAGGGGAACGGCTCGGGCTGCAGCATCGAGCCGGAGGCCGACATCGAGCCGCCGGAAGCGGTGACGGCCAGCGCAGCCACGCGGGCGACGGAACGAACTCGCTCGCGGCCCACTGGTCGACCCGACCGCGACTGGCCGGACGACCTGAGCGACGGGGCATGAGCGCCGTCCGCCTCGCCGTCACCGTCCTCGTCGCGGGCGCGCTGCTCGGTATTGGCGTCCCGGCCGCCGAGCGGGGGACGGAGAACCGCACGGCCACGCGACTCGACGGAACGGCCACGACGTTCACGGCGGTCCTCGAACGGTTCGCGCGGACGAACGACGCGACCCGGCGGGGGGGTGCACGCCGGTCGGCCGGGGTCCGTGGTTCCGCCGATGGGGCCGTCCGTATCGGCGAGGGGGGCGCCGCCCGGCGGGGCGGCGGTGGTGCCCGGGGTCGTCGTCAGGTGAGCGTCCGGGTGCACACCGGCGGCGACCTCATCCGCCTCGGACCCGGGCAGCACCAGCTCCGGCTGGAGCTCCAGCGTGGCGGCGACGGTCCGGTGGTGGTCATCGTGCGCCCCGACAGCTCCGGCCCGGAGATTGAAACCGGAGGCCGGGACCAGACGGCCCGTGTTCGATGAACTGGACCCGCTGCTGGGGCGTGAGGACGCAAATCCGGCCGACTGTGCCTGCGACCCCGATACGGAGGCGGAAGATACGCTCCGACTCGACGCGAGCGGCTGCCCGGGCCGCGGGCGGCTCGAGCACGCGCCGGCCTGCCGTGCGACCGCCGTCGATGCGGCCGACGGTCGCTCCCGACGGGCGGTACGGACCTCGACGGCGGGCGTCGTGCGGACCTACGAGGGGCGGGGGGGCGCGCTGCTGACCGCCGCCGGTCGGTTCGCCGAGGTCGCCGGGGGGCCCGGCGAGCGACTCGCCGAACGGGCGCGGCCGGACCCGCGGGGCCCCGCCGCGGCCGCCGCGGGGGGGAGGCGGGGACCGCGTCGG